>Ga0209164_1003849_pt1 | contig 13887 bp, 11 predicted proteins | sample MTBNYHSulfiMetaG_FD_187458 | JGI IMG/M metagenome (GOLD analysis project Ga0209164, IMG submission 187458) | Enrichment culture microbial communities from rom New York Harbor, USA that are MTBE-degrading - MTBE-NYH (New York Harbor Sulfidogenic)... | ecosystem: Environmental > Aquatic > Marine >...
TGAGCGAAACGACTGCCACCGGACCTGTTGCAAGCTGCCTGCTTGAACCGAATAACGCAGCCACCATGGGAGGGAGGAATGCTGCATACAATCCATAATAGGATGGCAATCCTGCCAATTGGGCATACGCCATGGATTGAGGGATAAGGACCAACGCAACAGTCAACCCGGCTATTCCGTCAGCCTTTAATTTGTCGAATCTATAGCCTTTCAGCCATTCCAGAAAAGGGAAAATACGTTGCAACATAATCTTCTCTCCTTTATAAGTTCAACCTAATAGTATTACAAAATCGAAAAAATGGCGAACACAAATTTAAATGAAATAATGTTATAAAAATAAAACCGAATAATTATAACATCATTATTTACTTTTTGTGCAATGTTTTTCTTGAAAAAAATGAAAGACGAACAAAAATATACCACGCTTATTCCAAGAATAAACGATAATTCAATAAATCCTTTACTATTAGCTGGTTAAAAGATATTTTTTCCGAAACAAGCCATATGAATCTTTATAACAAGAAATCAATTGACAAGATAAAAGCATATCATTATCATATTTAATGATTTGTAATAACCTTATTATTTTTATGGAAAACCTTGGATTTTAACCTTAAAGAGGAAATGTTACCAGGAATAACACCGTGCTGATATCGGATAATCCGGCGGGGCAGTACGCTCGTATCAGTCATAATCAGAGGAAACCGGACATTCGATTATTTTATTGAAATAACATGGAACTAATCGACAGAGAAGACCATCAGAAGCTTTATCTCCAGGTCTACGAAATAATCAAGAAAAAGATCGAGACCAATGAATGGCAGGTAGCTTCCCAGATTCCAACCGAGGGAGAGCTCTGCAAGATATTTAATGTCAGCCGGGCAACCGTAAGAACAGCCGTTCTTGAACTCACCAGGCAGGGATATTTAAAGCGGCAGCAGGGAAAAGGGACTTTCATTAAAAGAAATACTTTTTCCGAAGGGTTCCCCATGCACACGAGCATGAAAGAACTGCTCCTTGATTATGATGTGGAACCCACATCCGAGGTCCTTGTCAGGACAGTCATGATGCCTGTCGACGGCCTTGATTTAAAGCTCGACATTACCCCTGACAAACATATTATTTATATCAAGAAACTCTGGAAAATCCGCGAGGAACCCGTTATCCTTCAGGAAATCTATGTCCCCTATCATGTCTGCCCTCTCCTGTTAGAGGACGACATCGAGCACCGGTCTCTCTTCGATCTCTTCGAGAAGAAATACGGGATAAGGGTCACCAGGGTCAGGAATTATATCGACATCGCCCATTTTACCGAAGAACAAAGCGGAATCATCGGGGCAAATGGTTTCCCTGCGCTGCTCCTCACCCAGGAGTTCTATTCGGGGGACACAATCGTCACCTATTCAGTCTCGAAAAAACGCCCGGACAGATTCCAGATTTTCCTTGAGCTCGAAAGAAACGTCATTTAATTCTCCCTTGGAAACCTCACCTTCTGACCTTGTCTCGCGCATCCATTCACCATTCTGCTTGCGGCGGACTCAATCCTTTTTTTGCGGAAGCCTTCGGACGCTCTGCTCGCAGGTATATTTCCTGCAGCGCAGGGGGCGTTTGTCATGGATACTGCAGAAAAAGGTCGCGCGGTCGAGATACGGGCAAAACCCGTCCGCATCCCTTGCCATATAATAAGGCCGGTCCGGATTGTATTGGTAAAAACCTTTTTTTACTTCCTCCTGTGTCAGGGCAAACACATAAGAACAGCAGTTGGCCCTGCACAATGAGATTTTCGACGCACAGTCCACAAAGGCATCCGGCTCAGCGTCGTCCTCCAGCCCGTACACCTTTCCGTCGATCATCACCATATTTCTGAGCGCGACAGAAAGGATTTTTTCTTTCTCGTCATCATGATCGTGCGCAGCATGGTTGCCGCCCGGCACGCTTTTGCTGTTCTTGTCCCCGCTCATCCGTTGCCCCTCTTCCCCCTTACACATAGCGCTCAAAAGCCGGAACCGTTGCCGGCTGCTCTGCTAATCTGTTTTACAACAAATCTCCTTCATTGAATATATTTTATCATTCTCTGACAGTGAGAATTTAATTGCATTGAATGTTAAGCTAAAAACGTGGCATTAGTGAGTCTGCAAGAGGTGAGGACCGCCTTCGGCGGCCCCGATCTTCTCGACGGGGTTACCCTCCAGATCGAGCGGGGGGAACGGGTCTGCCTTGTCGGCAGAAACGGGGTGGGCAAATCCACCATTATAAAGATCATGGCCGGCGAACTCACCCCAGACTCAGGCGAGATCATAAGAGCGGGAGGCTCGCGGGTCGCATCCCTCGAACAGGAAGTGCCCCGGGACCTGACCGGAACGGTCTTCGACGTCGTCTCTAAAGGACTCGGCGACATCGTCGACCTGCTCTCCGAATATCGCTCCCTGGTCCACAGCCTCGCCCTGGGCGACAATCCCGGCATTATCACGGACATCGAACGGGTACAACATCTTATCGAGTCCTCTGGCGGCTGGCAGATACAACAGCGGGTCGAGACGGTCCTTTCCCGCCTCGGGCTGGACCCTGATGCAGCTGCAGCCGGGCTCTCCGGCGGCTACAAAAGAAGGGTCCTTCTTGCGAGGGCGCTCGTGGACCAGCCGGACCTCCTGCTTCTCGATGAGCCTACAAACCATCTCGACATCGAATCGATCGGCTGGCTTGAAGAATTTCTCCTCGAATTCCGGGGCGCCATACTCTTCATAACCCACGACCGGAGGTTTCTCCAGACACTCGCAACGCGCATAATAGAACTCGACCGGGGGAAGGTCACCGACTGGCCCGGAGATTACAAAACCTACCTGGCGAGAAGGCAGGCCGAACTCGATGCAGAGGCCGTTCATAACTCACTCTTCGATAAGAAACTCGCGCAGGAGGAGGCATGGATACGTCAGGGGATCAGGGCCCGCCGCACCCGCAACGAAGGAAGGGTGAGGGCGTTAAAAGAGTTGAGAAGGCAACGGCTGTCAAGGCGCGAACAAACAGGGTCCGCCGAGATGCAGCTGAACGAGGCAAAAAAGTCTGGCAGGCTGGTTCTTGAGGTCAAAAGCATAGGGCATAGCTATGAGGGTAGTCCTGTGATCCGCGATTTCTCCACCGTCATCAGGAGAGGCGACAAGATTGGCATCATAGGCCCTAACGGCTCGGGAAAAACGACCCTGCTCAATATCCTGCTCGGCTCGATCAAACCCCTTCGCGGTTCCGTGCACATGGGTACCCGCTTCGAAGTCGCCTATTTCGACCAGCACCGCGCGCAGCTGGACGACGAAGAATCGCTCAGGGACAATGTTGGAGACGGATATGACAACGTAACGGTCAACGGAAAGACGAGGCATATACTCGGCTACCTTGAAGATTTTCTGTTTTCTCCTGAAAGATCGCGGTCTCCGGTAAGGGTCCTTTCCGGCGGAGAGAGAAACCGCGCGCTTTTGGCGAAACTCTTTACAAAGCCTTCGAACGTGCTGGTACTGGACGAACCGACGAACGATTTAGATGCCGATACCCTGGAACTCCTGGAAGAGATGCTGATGGAATACCAGGGCACCGTTCTCCTGGTGAGCCACGACAGGGAGTTTCTGAATAACATCGTCACCAGCACAATAGTCTTTGAAGGTGAGGGAAGGCTCAAGGAATATGTGGGAGGCTATGACGATTGGCTGCGACAGCGCAGGCTCTCCTCCACGGGAGAGACAGAGAAGACAAAAAAGAAGGAGAAGCCCGGAAAGCCCCGGCCTCAGCAAAAGCGTCCTCGCACCCTGACATTCAGGGAGAAAAAGGAAATCGCAGCGCTGCCTGCGCTCATCGAGTCCATGGAAGCAGAGCGGGCGGGCCTTTATGAGACACTTGCGGACCCCGATTTCTACAGGCAGGACGGAAGCAGTATCCCCATAGTTACGGCGAGGATGGCGGAACTCGATAAAGAGATCACCGCAGCATATGAGCGCTGGGAGCTGCTGGAAGCTATCCCGAAAGGGCGGGAGTGAAGAAATATCCGGATAACTCCACGGGGTCTGCCCTTAACAGGCTGTTGAAGCTTGACAATATCCCCAAGTCTTTGAGCTTCGCAAGTCAGGCCATTCATTTTACTCTTCCTTCAAACGTCACTCTTTCTCCCACACTCATCTCGCTAATGTCGGGTACAGGTCCGGGAAAAACCATCCTGCCGCATGGATGGGAAATCCTAACCTGACCTCTCCCTTCGGAGTGTCCGAAACAAGCAATCCCTCCTCAAGAAGCAATCCCAGCAGAGTTCGTCCTGTCCGTTCCTTCAGACCAGATGCCTGAATGACGTCACCCCGTGTTGAGACGCCGTGTATCAGGACCTCCTGAAGCATACGGGCAGCCTCGGATCGGACTGGTTCTTTTTTCCCCGACGGTCCGGGGACCATGCCCCTTTCACGAAGATCGACATAGTGCCTGATCCGCTGGACGAGTTCTTCCAGGCGCAACATGCCGCCCATGTATTCCACCTGATCGAGGCAGACCTCAAGAAAAAAACGGCAGAACCGTATCAGCCCTTCATTCGACAAACTCCCTCTGCCGTCAAGGTCATTTCGCCGGGGTGCATCCGCCCAGGTCAGGGCAGCCTTATAATCTACGTTCCGACGTGCAAGCCCGCGGCTCACCGACCAGAGACCGTACCCAAGTACGGGAATTCGGTGAAAATATGCCTCTGTGAAGAGGCGCGCCACCCGGCCGTTGCCGTCGAGAAAGGGGTGAATCCACATGAGCCGGTGGTGTGCGGCTGCAGCCGCAACGAGCTTTTCGGCGCCGTGATAGCGGCGCGGCGCATAGAATTCCCCGAAGCGGACAAGGAGGGCATCCAGAGCGCTGCTTTCCGGCGGCAGATGATGGCCGACTTTTACCGCTTCTCTGCGTAACTCGCCCGGAACAACCCGGCTTTCGTGGCCTGTATCAGGGTCCTTCACGATCAGAAATTCAGCCGGCAGTTGCTTATAAAATTCCCGGTGTATTTGACAGAGAAATTCCCCGCCTGCAATATTAAGCTCAGGCTCTTCCTGTAATCTTTTTTCCATATCCCTTTGAACGGTAATATGGGCAACGCTCTCCAACTGGAGGTTGCGCTTTGCCGGTTCGGTATCGTACTGCATCTGCATTGCGCGGACAATGTCATAAGGATGCGTGTTATGGCCCTCGATCAGATTGGAATAATAACTGTTAATGATCCGGAGCAATTCATGCAGAGAGTTGAGCGTAACAGGATGCTGCCGGCTGCCAAGGGCCGCTGATTTCTGAATTACAGCTAAGGCAAGGTCATGAAGCTCCTCAGCCCTTTCAGGATACAGGGGTGTCATTTTGTGTATTTTCGAAGTCATGTCTATAACATATTGCCGATATTATTTCCTGTTCTTAATAATTATAACTATATATTAAATAATGACAATTAACAAGATAAAAGAATACTTCCAATACTTTTCTGCCGATATATTTGCCGATGTTTTCACGCCTCTCCAAAATACCCCAACCCTGCCAGAAACCCATCGAGTTCCTTTAGCGTCTCACCGCGCTCATGCTCCAACTCCCGGCTGGACACGGCGTATTTGTCCCAGAGGTTTTCGACAATCTGAATCAGTCCGCGCTTTTCAAACTCCATGAGGTATGCCCTTGATCATAGATATTAAGGAACCGGGGTTTGGTTGGGCAAGCTTCAAGGGCTCTCCCCATTCAATGCTCACAGGACAGATTTGGGTGAAGCAGACCAGGTTTCCAGGATTGTCCTTCGATTCATCTGATCCCAAAAGGCTACGCACTGCGTGGCTTTTGGGGCCGCTGCTATTTTCGGATGACGTCATCAATTGGCTACGCAGTGCGTAGCCAATCTGCCGCTGCTCCAATAATTCTGGATACGTTAGATAAAATTGGCGCATGAACTTCAAATTAGGGAAAGAATATCCCGTGCCATAATCCCGCTGCAGGCGCTCTGCAATCTCTCGAACCAAGGAGCTCCATGGGGTCTGCTTTTGATCATAGACATTAAGGAACCGGGGTTGTTGGGCAAGCTTCAAGGGGCTGTCTCCAGCAACTGCCTTCTTCTCACAGTAGCAAACGTTTCTACATAATCTGATCATTCTGTTAATTTCTTTTGGAAATCTTGTCTACGATTCTAAAATTTTTGTAATATCTCCTCCCCGACTTAAGCTCTTATCCGAATTCTCAGTTACTATATCTGTCGTTTCTCATAAGGAATCACGGGGCTTTATCTTGCATAACATCCCAATTTTATTGACTGTTTTTTGTTATAGGACTAAAATGATAACGGATAAAAAATATGGTCAAAAAGCCTGAAGACAGGGCCCGTGAATATATTGACAGAATGCTTGAAAAAGCAGGCTGGGATGTTCAGGACATTGATCATATCAACATAGATGCTCGACAAGGCATTGCAATCAGGGATTTCACGTTAAAGCCGGGATATGGTTTTGCCGATTATGTTCTATACATCGATGGCAAGGCTGCAGGGGTTATTGAGGCAAAGAAGGCAGGTGATACATTAACCGGCGTCGAAATTCAGTCTGACAAATACAAGCATGGCCTTCCTGATATCCTTCCTGCGTGGTATCGACCTCTTCCTTTCTGTTATCAATCCACTGGCGTAGAAACCCGCTTCACAAATGGGTTTGAACCTGATTATCGCTCCAGGAATATCTTTTCCTTCCACCGTCCTGAAACACTGGCTGAATGGCTTGATAAAGATACTGAAGTATCATTGAAAATGGCAGCTGAAGATAGTCCGCTTTACATATTTCCATCAACATTATATGCCCGGCTTCGCAATATGCCGCCTCTGAAAGAAGAAGGGCTTTGGCCCGCACAGATAAAGGCGATTCATAATTTAGAAAAATCCCTTTCAGAGAACCGTCCCCGTGCCCTCATCCAGATGGCAACCGGAAGCGGCAAGACATTCACCGCTGTAACCGCCATTTACCGTATGATTAAATTCGCTAATGCAAAAAGGGTTTTGTTTCTCGTGGACAGGGCAAATCTCGGTCGACAGACCCGCAAGGAATTTGAGCAGTATGTTTCACCCTATAGTCCTTATAAATTCACCGAGGAATACATAGTGCAACAACTGAAATCTAATCAGATTGATAAAACTGCGCGGGTCTGCATCTCCACCATTCAGCGCCTCTATTCAATGCTGAAAGGCGAGGAGATAGACCCTGAGCTTGAGGAAGAATCTCTCTTCGACCATTCCGATCTTTTTAAAGAGCCGATGCCTGTTGAATATAATCCGGCCATCCCCATCGAAACTTTTGATGTGATCATCACTGATGAATGTCATCGTTCCATTTATAACCTCTGGCGGCAGGTCCTTGAATATTTCGACGCCTTCATCATCGGTCTTACGGCAACACCGAACAAGCAGACCTTCGGTTTCTTCAACCAGAACCTTGTGATGGAATATCCCCATGAGCAGGCGGTTGCCGATGGAGTGAATGTCAATTATGATGTCTATCGCATCCGTACAAAGATTACCAAGGACGGGTCAAAGGTTGATGCAGGTTATTATGTCGATATACGCGATCGCGAAACGCGTGCTGTACGATGGGAAAGGCTGGATGAGGATCTGGAGTATTCCCCTAATCAACTGGATAGAGATGTGGTGGCGCTTGACCAGATTCGGACTGTCATCAAAACCTTTCGTGACAAGCTTTTCACCGATATCTTTCCCGGCCGTAAAGATGTGCCGAAAACCCTCATTTATGCAAAGGATGATTCCCACGCAGAAGACATTGTTAAGATTATCAGGGAAGAGTTCGGCAAAGGGAACGAATTCTGCCAGAAGATAACATACAAAACAACCGGTAAAAAACCTGATGAACTTATTGCTGAATTCAGAAACAGTTATTTCCCAAGGATCGCTGTCACCGTGGACATGATTTCAACAGGTACAGATATCAAACCGCTGGAAATCGTTTTATTCCTGCGCACGGTAAAGTCACGCTCTTACTTTGAACAAATGAAGGGCCGAGGAGTGCGAGTGATTAACCCGAACGACCTTCAATCAGTAACACCGGATGCTGCTGCCAAGACTCATTTTGTAATTGTCGATGCAGCGGGTGTCTGCGAACAGGACAAGACAGACTCCAGGCCAATGGAAAGAAAACCCTCTGTTTCCCTGGAAAAACTTCTTCAGGCTGTGGCTCTTGGAAATACTGAAACAGATGTTATTTCTTCAATAGCAGGGCGTCTGGCCCGCATGGAAAAGAAGTTAAATCCTGAAGACAAGGCAGAAGTTCAGAAACTTGCCGGAGGCAGAAGTCTCAAAGCATTAACTGGCGATCTTGTGCAGGCGATCGATCCAGACAGGCATGTTGAACAGGCGAAGAAAGATAATCCGGGAATTGCAGAACCTTTATCTGAACATGTCAAAAAAGCTGCCGCAACGATCATCAGGGAATCAGCAAAGCCTTTTCATAATGCTGAACTTCGGAGAAAACTGGTAGAACTCCACAAGACAACGGAACAGATTATAGATACGATCAGTCCGGATGTGGTCATAGAGGCCGGATTCAGCGCCGATGCCCTGGAAAAGGCAAAGGGTCTGGTTAATTCATTTGAGCAATTCATCAAAGACCATAAAGACGAGATCACCGCTCTGCAAATTCTCTATAGCAGGCCATACAAGGAGCGGTTACGCTTTGAGGAGATAAAGGCACTGGCAGACCTCATCGGGAAGCCTCCCTATCTCTGGCGCATAGACAGGCTTTGGGAAGCATACGCTGCATTGGAGAAATCAAAAGTAAGAGGCGCAGGCAGTTATCGGATTCTGACTGACCTTGTTTCACTCATCCGTTTTGCATTGCATCAGGAGGATGAATTGGAGCCTTATGCGGAACATGTAGAGGAGAGGTTTAGCGCTTGGCTCACAGGGCAGGAAAAGGCAGGGAAGAAGTTTAGCGAAGAACAATTATTCTGGCTGGAGAAAATCAAGGAACACATTGTTGGAAGCCTGAGCATAGACAGGGAAGATTTCGAATATACCCCTTTTAAAGAAAAAGGCGGAATTGGCAAGGCCTATCAGCTTTTTGGTGAGGGCCTTTGGCCATTGCTGGATGAATTGAATGAGGTGCTGGCGGCGTGAGAATACCAATATCCAACGTAGGGGCGCAATTCATTGCGCCCTCTTATTTTGATTGTCGGGAGTCCCACCGTTCCGTAATATATCAAAACAATAATCAGGCATGCCAAAATAGGGACGACAGCAGGGCGTGATGAATCACGCCCCTACAATTCAAAAAAATGAATCAATGAGACATAAAGCAGACAGGATAAATGAATCGGCAACAGCGTTATCAACCGTAGGGGCAACTCATGAATTGCCCCTACTAAAAAAGAATTTACCGGAGGGTTGGGTAAAAACCTCTATGAATAATGTCTGTGCAATTATCCTCGGTCAGTCTCCCCCATCATCAACATATAATGCAAATGGTGAAGGTCTTCCATTTTTTCAAGGTAAGGCAGAATTTGGTGAGCGATATCCAATAGTTATTAAATATTGTTCGACACCTAAAAAGACAGCTCAAAAAAACGATATATTAATCTCTGTGAGGGCACCAGTCGGACCGACAAATATCGCGCCGTCTGAATGTTGCATTGGAAGAGGACTGGCTGCGATTCGACCATTAGAAAACATAGAGCATTTGTATGTTTTTTACTATTTGAGAAGTATTGAACATGAACTTTCCAAAATTGGAACAGGCACAACTTTTAAAGCCATTTCAGGCTCAGATTTGCGATCAATACAAATTCCCCTCGCTCCTCTCGACCAACAAAAACTCATTGTTGCTGAAATTGAGAAGCAGTTCTCCCGTCTTGATGAAGCTGTGGCAGCATTAAAGCGCATACAGGCAAATCTTAAGCGATATAAAGCCTCTGTCCTCAAAGCTGCTGTTGAAGGGAAATTGACGGAAGAATGGAGGAAAAATAATCTTTGTAGGGGCGGGGTATCCCCGCCCCGTAGTTGTCTTCCGAAAACCGGGCGAGGCGACCTCGCCCCTACAGAATACGAAACCGGCGCGGAATTATTAAAACGCATCCTCATCGAGAGACGAAAGAAATGGGAAGAAGATTATGTTAAAAAATATGTTGGTGCGCATGGCCATGCGCCCAAGGATGATACGTGGAAGACGAAATATAAAGAACCTGCTGCACCGGATATATCAAATCTTCCGGAGTTGCCGGAGAGATGGGTGTGGGGAAGTATTGAACAACTCGCAACTTTAATCACAGATGGAGATCACAATCCTCCTAAGCGTGTACAAGAAGGTATTCCTCATTTAACTGCGAAGAACATCATCAACGGAAAAATTGTGGAGTCTAATTGCACTTTTATCAGTAAAGAGGATTTTAAAAAGGTACGAAAACGTTATGAGCCGATGACTGATGATGTAATTATTACCTGTGTGGGAACTATCGGAAGGACAGCTATTGTCCCCCCAAATTATGCTTTTAGTGCTGATCGTAATCTTGCAGCTGTCCGTTTAGTAAATAATGGAATTTCTCCTAAGATATTGCGCTTAATTTTAGATTCACCATATGCCCAAACTAGAATGCACAATGCCTCTGGATCTACTGCACAACCGCATTTTTATTTATCGGCCTTAAGATCTTTCGTCGTTCCTTTATTCCCTAGGCAAGAACAAAAGGAACTTACGAAATTAGTTGAAAAACAATTATCAGATATAGATCAAATTGAAGTGACTATGAAGGATGATCTTAAACGTATTGAACACCTGCGCCAGTCGATTTTAAAAAAAGCTTTTTCTGGTGGCCTTATTCCCAATGGTAACGTTTTGTAACATTTAGAATTTAAATATGCAGGAGGGACTAAGTGAGTCGACTAAAAGCATTTATAGGACATAGCTTCACAGAAGATGATGATGTAGTGATTCGAGCATTCCTAAAGTTTTTTGATCAAATCAAGAACATGAAAATTGGATTCAGTTGGGATCATGCCGAGCCTGCTGAACCTAAGGAACTTGCTGAAAAAGTCTTAAGGCTTATCGAGGGCAAGAATCTATTTATTGGAATCTGCACGCGCAAGGAAGCAGCTATTCAATCAAATAATCTGAGAAGAGGTACTTTACGGAAAAAGATTCTCCGGGCAGAGGAAATGAATTTCACATTTAAGACCTCTGATTGGATTATCCAAGAGATTGGGCTCGCAAAGGGTCGCGACATGGATATCATCCTTTTGTTAGAAGATGGTGTTCGTCAACCCGGAGGGCTACAAGGCAATTTGGAGTATATTACATTCGAACGTAGTTGGCCGGAGAAGTCATTTGGTAAAATTCTCGAAATGATTCAATCTCTTTTGCCTAAAGCGAGAGTTTCGATGGCAGAACCGGCTGAGGTCCTAGTCGCATCAGAAGAAAAAGGTGGGTCGGAGAAGCAGGAATCTACGGTCATGTTACAGCATAGAGACGACTGGAACAGACAGCAGTATGAATTTGCGCTAATGCATGCGGTCGCCTCTGACGATCATGAAAGCGAAAGAAAAATCGAGGAAAATTATTTAGCATCTAGAGAGCGAGCAAACAGTGAAAATACTGAAAGCTGGGAAGCATTTCACGAATATATTCGCATTATCTTTGGGAAAGGTGGGCAGCTCACAAAACTCGAAGAAATAGCTAAGAAATACCCGGCCAATGTTGAAGTTCTGACACTATAGGCGAAGGGGTATCAGGAGTATGAGGATTATGAAAAAGCCGCCAAGCATTTTAGGAAGGCAGCGGAAAAATTAAGCAGCGTTGACGACGCGCTAGTGATATACGCAGATGCCGTTCTTGCGTTTATAAAAACTGGTAACAAAAAAGACGCAGATATAATCATCGCCAAAATGAAAGCGCTTGCGATAAAAATAGAGGATGGCGGAATAAGCCTTATTTCAGCCCTGCGCAAAGTTGCGGATTATGAGGGTGATACAGATCATATTTTTGGTTTGACTGAGAGACTGCTATATTTACAGCCTTCTGATACCGATGCGAGATTCACTCTAGCTTACAAGTATTCACAAGCAAACCAAGATGACGTATCTCTATTTCACTATTTGAGGATTCCGTTTCAAGAGCGAAGTGCTGCCACATGGAACAATCTAGGGGTAGAATTTGACCACTTTGATCTTCCCGGGAAGTCAGTCGAGGCATACAGAAAAGCTGAGGAACTCGACGAAACACTCGCTATGAGCAACCTTGCGTACAAACTAATAAATGCGGGCTTCCTTTATGAGGCAGAGGAACTATGCAAGAAGGCAATGAATATTAAAGCTTATCATAAAAACGTGAGTCATACAATTTCAAGGATCAAGGACATACCCGAAGAAGAGACAAAAAAGGAAAAAGAAATTGTGGACAAGGCTAAGCCTTTATGCGAGTTTTATAAAGAGTTTGGTGATACCTTATTGAAGGCAGATGCGCCTGCCCACGACGGGCAGTGGCAGGGGCCTAAGTGCAAGTTAAGGGTTACAATCGATGGCAATCAATTCAAGGCAGAAGGTAGTTACGAGCAACCGACTTCTATACTAGAATTAATGGCACATGGGATGTCACCATCGAGTATGTTGCCCAAAAAAGCGCAATATAGGATCAGGTATGAGGGTAACGTGACGGGAAGAACTGTTAAATGTACCATGACACGGGAGAAAGTGGGGGAACCCGTGACGATGAGTGGCCTACTTGGAGGTCCTATTAAGGAATTAGATGTCTTGATGATTTTATCTGAACCTTTAACAGAGATAAAAGTCTATGAAAAAAGAGAAGGAAAAGAGCGCACTTTTTATAGCATTACGCGAATTGAGTGAGGAAAATTGAAGAAATCCTCCCGTTATCGCACAGAACATCTGGTTGAAGCTCAATGTGAGCCGATATCACGGGGACGTGTGCTCAGAAACAAGCTTGGCATCACAAGTGCAAGGGTGATGGCTAAGCAGGAAAAAGAAGCTCAACTGAGAGTGCTTGACAGACTTACAGATATTTATCAGGGAGATCGCCGGATTACCTCTGCCGATATATGTATGATTCATAAAATCTGGCTCGGTGACATTTATGAATGGGCTGGAAGATACCGACAGGTTAAGATGGACAAAGACGGGTTCCCTTTTGCATATCCGGAGCAGATTCTGAAATTAATGACGGAATTTGAAGAAGGGCCACTCCGTCAATTCACACCTTGTCTCTTTAAATCTCGCGAAGAAGTAATAAAAGCTCTTGCCGTAGTACACACAGAATTGGTGCTTATTCATCCTTTCAGGGAAGGCAATGGACGGGTGGCAAGAATGTTGGCTATTTTAATGGCGCTGCAGGCAGGATTGCCGCCGTTGGATTTCGGCGGTTTAACCGGCAGGAAGAAAAAGGAATATATTGAAGCAATTCATGCAGGGTTTCAGGGAAATTATGAGCCAATGGAAAAAATATTCGAATCTGTTATTCGTAGGACGCTGAGGGCTCGTGTACGGCGATAACTGCTTTCAGCTTTTTCTTCGCTGTTTTGGAGAGTCTGGAATACTTTGTGAGAACCCCTTCGACTGCGGTTGAGGAAGAGACGGATTGATAGAGCAGGGCCTTGCCAAGCTCTTGGTCTTTTAAATATGGATTAGTCTCTTTTAAAGATTTTTTTGACATGTACTATTATACCAAAACCATGATATATAAAAGGGCGAGGGCACCTCGCCCCTACGGGGACGGTCGGTGGAAATATCACTATGACATATAACCCTGAAATTCATCACCGCCGGTCGATACGATTGAGGAATTACGATTATTCGCAGCCAGGGGCGTATTTTGTGACGGTATGTTCTTGGAATAAAGAGTGTATTTTGGGGGACAT
>Ga0209164_1003850_pt1 | contig 13883 bp, 13 predicted proteins | sample MTBNYHSulfiMetaG_FD_187458 | JGI IMG/M metagenome (GOLD analysis project Ga0209164, IMG submission 187458) | Enrichment culture microbial communities from rom New York Harbor, USA that are MTBE-degrading - MTBE-NYH (New York Harbor Sulfidogenic)... | ecosystem: Environmental > Aquatic > Marine >...
CAAGTGCCACCCCGGCCAGACTGGCCACCAGGGACTTACCCACTCCGCCCTTACCACTCATCACGGCAATAACACTGCCTATCTCATTGATATCGCCCGCTGCGGCTTCAACAAAGCCTATCTCCACCTCCTCAACACCAGGTAACTTTCTAACTACCTCACTCACCTTGGCTTCAAGCCATTCCTGTGTCGCCGGGCTGAGGGCAGCCGAGGCAAGGCTGATTGTGACCTTCTTATCAGAGATGGTAATTTTCTTAATCAGGTTCAGTCCTGTTAAGCTACGTATTACCCCCGGGACGAGTACCTCACCCAGGCTCGCTCTTACCTGCTCTTCAGTTGGCATATGCTACTCCTTTTATTCAACTTCCTTTATCTGACCGTGACTATTCCCTGGCCAGCTTATCGGCAAGTTCATCGAGGGCCATGCTTACCGCTTCATATCCCGCGCCTACCGTCGGTGAGTAACAGGTATCCATCAGGGCAAGACGCTCAACCGGTATCTTGGCGGCGATGGCCACAGCCAGTTTATCGATTTTTCCGGCTACCAGTTCCTCAGAGATGATTTGTGCTCCAATCAGGGTCCTCTTTTCTCTATCGGCGATAAGCTTGATATGGATGGGCTTACCACCGAAGGCCCGACGTCGTGTCGAACTGGTGGTTATGCTGGAGACAATATCAAACCCTTTCTCTTGAGCGTAGGCCTCTGTGAGTCCCACAGTACCCACTTGATAGCCAAGCATTTCCATAATAAACGGCATCACTGTGCCCGTATAGGGAAGAACGTTTCCCAGCACCAGATTTCTACCGGCGATTCTCCCGGTCTTGGCCGCATTAGTCGCCGTCTGATAATGTCGCCTGGCACCAGTGAGCACATCCCGGTTCTCCATGCAGTCGCCAATAGCGTAGATATCCGGGTCACTGGTCTGGAGGTATTCGTTGACCGCAATAGCTCCCGTCTCCCCTATCCTTATACCTGCCCTCTGTGCCAGAGCAGTGTTAGGCTCAACACCAGCGGCCAGGAAAACGAAATCCACCTCAAGCTCCCTGTCTGGTAAGCGGATAAGTTTCCTGGTTCCTCTGGTAGCCACGTTGAGGTTGACGGCGTTAAGGACAAGCTCTATCCCGTTTTCCTTTATTCTATCTTCAACCATGCCAGCCATATCCCTGTCCAGATAGGCGCGTAGCACGCGGTCTGACCTGCCTACCAGATAGACATGCTGGTATTGCCTGGCCTGCAGAATAGTAGCTATCTCCAGGGCAATTTGTCCCACACCAATTATGACCGCGCTGGAATACCTGGGAATTGCTTCCTCAAAGAGCCGGGCGTATCTTAAACCGGTACTCAGCACGAATTCATTCTGGCCATCCAGTCCAGGGATAGGGGGTATAAGTGGAGTTGCACCCAGGTCTAAAATCGCCCTGTCATAGTGGTGGCCTTCTCCCCCCGCTATTAAACGTTTTTCCTCTCTTATGATTTCGGTCACCTCGGTATCGAGGTGGACTTTAATATCTCTTTCCTGGTAGAACCTGTCCCTGAAGGCAAAGCTACTATCCCACGAGGGCAGGGTTCCCTTCAGAACAAAGGGAATTTCACATGGTAAATTTCCTATTTCGCCCCGGTTGGTGAAGATGTCAATCTGTACTTCCTTATCCAGGCTGCGAATGACATTAGCGGCGTTGCTGGCACCGCCACCACCACCAATAATACACACTTTCATTGTCTTGTTCTCTTACTCCGCAGATATGACTCGGTTATTTCTGCCGTGCAGTGTATTGCCTTCAGAGTACTGAGAGTAAACTGGGTATAGTTCCCCTAGGCTCTGCGGCAGTGGTCTCCCGTGGCGCAGGGCGGTGATTCACAGCGCTCCGTTCGCCCACAGCAGGTTGTGCCTGGCTCTGAGGCATCCATTTTTATCATGTAAGAAGCAGAGAAGAGCCTCTCCAGGTTCTCGCTGCCACATTCAGGACAGCGGGTACTCTGATGATTGGTGCTGCGCAGAAACAACTCTGAGACCTTACCACATTCCTCACATTTAAATTCATAAATCGGCATTTTACCACCTCTTCCAAACGGGATTGTAAACGAGACAAACTGCCTCAAGAACTCACGCTTCAAGTGGGGCTACCGGTAGAGCAACTTCCTCCAGCAGTCCACACCGAGAACGTCGAGAAAACCCTCTGCGGGTTTTCGGCTCCGCATCGGGGACATTTCAAATCGCTGTCGGAGTCGGTCATGCTGCGGCGGAGTTCAAACCTGTGACCACAACTTGAGCACTCATATTCATAGATTGGCATGATCGCCGCTTCCCTCCTTGTCCAGCCTTTTCTCAGTCATACAGCTTCGGTCAATCCGTCCTTCACACTCCCAGCACCTCAGCAATTGTACGCCATAGCTGGGCCATCTGTCGAGCTACGCCGTTCTGAGCATATTCAACCACCGGTAAGCCATGCACCAGTGCTTCAATGACCACGTTATCAAAGGGAATCCTGGAGACTACCTCAATCCCCCGGCTACAGCAGTACTCTTCAATCCGATGGGCATTTTCATCATTCATATCGTACTTATTGATGCATACCAGCGCGGGGACACCAAAGTGCTGGCAGACACCGATAATTCGCTCCAGGTCATGTATTCCAGAAAGAGTTGGTTCGGTGACCAGAAGCGCCAGGTTTGCACCACCCAGGGATGAGATGACCGGACAACCGATGCCCGGTGGTCCGTCACTCAATATGAAATCCAGCCCCCGCTTTTCGGCAATGTCTCTGGCCTGCTGCCTTACCATAGCCACCAATTTTCCCGAGTTTTCCTGGGCTATGCCCAACCGGGCGTGAACCATGGGACCATACTTAGTTTCTGAGATGAACCACCTGCCGGCCAGATTCTCCTGCATTGTTATTGCCTCCTCAGGGCATATGTGGTAGCAGAAGGCACAACCCTCACAGGAAACAGGGTCAACATGAAGTTCCCTGATTGCATCGAAACGGCACACATCCTGGCAGAGACCGCACTGCGTACACTTCTCGTTATCGATAACCGCCTTCTGACCGCTCCAGAAGTCGTGTCTTTTTTGTTCCATCGGCTGAAGCAACAAGTCAAGGTCAGCAGCATCAACATCGCAGTCCACCATAACTTTATTCGTGGCCAGAGCCGCCAGAGAGGCTACTATCGTAGTTTTGCCTGTACCGCCCTTACCACTGATAACCACAAGCTCTTTCATTTATCGCTCACCTTTGTCGGCGTTAACACGTTCCGTTCAATGTCATAATAAAGCTTGCGGAAGGCTTCTCGCCACTCTGGTATTCCTTCCACCAGAGTAATCCCCCGGGAGTACAATCGGGCAATTTCAATGTCCAGTGGTATCCGTAGAAGAATGGGAATATCTCGCCTGAGACAGTATTCCTCAACCTTACTGTCGCCAAGGCCATCCCGGTTAATCACTACCCCAGGTTGTATACCCAGTTCCTTCACCGTGTCTACCGCCAGTGTCAGGTCATTAAGCCCGAAGGGAGTCGGCTCAGTCACCAGCAGGCAAAAGTCGCTATCCTTGACCGACTCTACCACCGGGCAGGATGTCCCCGGAGGAACATCGATAATGGCAAGACTCTTACCATTGATGTGCTTTTTCACTTCTCTGATTACCGGTGTTGGCATCGCTTCACCAACACTGAGTTTCCCGTGGACAAATTCTATCCCGTTCGACCGGCCAATCTCCACGACACCCACTTCTCTGTCTATCTCGACGAGAGCATTTTCAGGGCACAGGTAAGAACAGGCACCACAGCCATGACATAGCTCGGGGAAAATCAACACGTGGTCGCCGAAGACAGCAATGGCCTTATAGGCACAGACCTCAGCGCATTTGCCACAATAGCTGCACTTCTCCTCATCAAGCGCGGGGATAGGAATCGATACTTTCTGATGCTGGCTGAATGATGGTCTGAGGAGAATGTGGGCGTTAGGTTCCTCAACATCACAGTCGAGAAGTTGCACTGGCCTTTCCTGAGCCAAGGAGAGAGCCAGGCTGGTAGCAACCAGAGTCTTACCAGTACCGCCTTTCCCACTAGCAATCGATAATATCATTTCTTACTTATTCCCGTATCATCTTAGTACCACACTTGGGACAGTCCAGGCTATAACAGGGCGTTCCTCTCTGGTGAGGAATTCTGGAACCGCAACGGGGGCAGACACAATCCCCACCCGGGCCGGTTCCCGGCAGGTTTCCACCCATTCTGCCGCCTCTTCCGCCAGGACCCCGAGGTGGCCCTGTCCCATCTCCTCTAGGCATAGCGAGACCTCCTGACACAGTATTGACTTAACTTAACTCTACAATCTCCTGCCAGAATGTTATCCCCAGTCTCCACCTCTTCCCATTCCTCTACCTCTCCCCATTCCTCCACCCATCCCTCCCCCGCGACCGGCACCAAAGTGGTGAGATACATTTGACTGGGAACTGGCTTCATACTTACCAGATTTATAGCCCTGGATAACATCCTGTATTTTGCCGGAAACTCCGGTTATTATCTTGATGCCAGCTGCTGATAATACTTGATAGGCATTAGGGCCGCAGTTGCCGGTCAGTATTGCTTCTACTCCTTTGCCCGCAATCTCCTGAGCGGCCGAAACTCCTGCCCCACCCGAAGCCACGGCACTTGAATTTTCCACATCTTCAAATTGCATTGTCTCAGGGTCGGCAATAATGAAATACTGACATCTGCCGAACCGTGGGTCTACCTCAGCATCAAGACCCGGGGCTACCGCCGAAATTGCTATTTTCACGTTTCACCACCTCTCATCCGGCTGAGGGTAGCTCCCTGAGCAGAAAACACCCCCAGCCAGATAGATTCCTGAGCTTATTCTTCTGTGGTTTCGAGTTCTCTGATTCTGGACTCGATTTCTTCCAGGTGCCCTCTCACGGCCTTTGACTCTTCCTTCAGGAAATCCAGTTCCTGCTCCCTGGTTGTGTAGGAAGGGGTTGGCCACGGGGCAGGATATTCAACAGGGTAGGCCGGGGGGTAGGGTGGAGCCATGTCCACTCCGGGATGCCAGCACCGGGGAAGTCCCCCTCTCCCTCTACCAACATAAGGCCAGGGAGGAGAAGCACCACGAAAACCAAATCCTCTACCTCCACCATATCCGAATCCTCTTCCATATCCGTTAGGCATTTCTTCACCTCCGTTCAATAGTATTCACCAGCCATACTCAATGGCTATCGCCATCGGTATGACACAGGGGATGGATAGGAATCTTGTCCATAGGCCCACCATCGTCGAGGTAGCCAGGGATAAAAGCGGCAAAAAGGATAGGGATTACCCCAACCTCTACCCCAGCCTCTACCCCAACCTCGATATCCCCAGGCAAACCGTCCTCTTCCCCTCATAACGTCACCTCCTTTCCCCACTTCGGCGTGAGCCGGTATTACCTCACGAATGGCATCAACAGGACATTCTGCCACACAGTTCCCGCACTGGCTACACCTTTCCTGGTCTATTACAGCCATATCATTCCTGATGCTGATAGCATGTTGCGGACAGGTATTGACACACGTGCCACAACCGATACATTTGCTACGGTCAATATAAAACATCTTTCATCCCCTTCCGTGTCGCCCGTGCTGCCCGTGTTGATGTCGCCCCCAACCCCGGCTATATTGTCCCATTACTGAAGGTACCAACGGCCTGATGTCAGGTGTGCTGCAAGCAGGGCAAAGCTGTGGAGGTTTAGCAATTATGGTCTCGAATGGTATGTCCCATTCATGCCCCTCTGTGCAGCGAAAGCGTCGGGTTGTCATCTCGAAGTTGCCTCCTTCAATCTTGATGGCCTTCCCATTTAGCAGAGCGTCAGCGAGCTTCCGCCGTGCTGATTCCAGCACCCGCTGGAAAGTGGGCCGTGAGATGCTCATTCTTTCCGCAGCCTGCTCTTGTTCCAGACCTTCCAGGTCTTTGAGCCGTATGGCCTCGGCTTCCTCCACGGAGATGATGACTTCCTCCAGCACTCGCAGCGGTATCCCGGCCGGTTTGAAATGTGTCACCGCCGGCATAAAGCCAACCCGACGATATTTTCTTGGTCTCGGCAATGATGCAATCTCCTTGTATTATGAGCATACGCTCATAATCATTGTAGCACTTAATTCCTTGCCAGTCAACATATTATCGTGTCTCGTAAAACCAGAGAAAGTCACATGCGCCCCCGTAGAGTCATTGACTTCTCTCACGGCAAGGAGTATCATAAATACGCTGATATATATTATGTGAAACTCTACGTCTTCGGGTTAAGATAAGATTATGAAGGTATTGACCGGTGATGAAAAATAGTAAAGAAATAATCAAGAGTACTGAGCTCTTCTGGAACCTGACCGACGTTCAGGTAAATAAGTTATTGGAGCTGTGCCAGGTGCGGGATTTTGATGCTGGACTCCGCATCTTTGATGAGGGTGATACGGCAGAATACCTCTATATTGTGGAGAAAGGCAAAGTCGCACTTGAAATGGAAATCCGTATTGGTTCACGAACCAGGAAACAGGCAGTCATTGAGACTATTGAGAGCAAAGGAGTATTCGGTTGGTCGGCCATTTCCACCAGACCAGTGACTACTATGTCAGCTACAGCCATCGAGGACAGCAGATTACTTTCCTTCCATGGAAAGCGTGTCTGCCAACTGTGTAACGAGGACACAGAATTAGGCTATACCGTCATGAGCCAGCTGGTGAATTTGGTCTCTGACAGGCTGTCAAATACCAAACGTACACTGGCCCATGTTCTGTCGGTTACTTCCCATGATTTGAGAGCACCTCTAGCTACTGTTCAGAGTTCACTGGATGCCGTAATCGGTGGCTACGCCGGGGATATCAGTGACAAACAAAAGGAACTGCTCAGCGGAGGCCGGCAGAGAATCGTGGACCTGATGAATATGATAGATAACATTCTGGACATCTCATACGTTGAAATCAGACCGAAAGATTTTGAAAGAGTCGATTTAGCCAGCGTGGTAGTCAGTTCTATGGGAGATGTTGAAGGTCTTGCCCAGCGGAAGAAAATATCCCTGAGAAATAATATGGCTGAGAAATTACCTCCCGTTCTAGGATTAAATACGCGGTTACGGCAGGTTGTAACCAACTTACTAGGTAACGCTGTCAAATTCACCCCCGAAGGTGGTCTAGTACTGATTACTTCCAAGGAGACACCCGAAAAAATTCAACTGGATGTTTCAGATACAGGCATAGGTATTACACCTGAGGAACTGCCAAAAATCTTTGGTGATTTCTATCGGGGAATGAGGGTTGATGCGGAAGGAGCAGGATTGGGCTTGGCAATAGCCAAGAGGATAGTCGAAGCTCATGGTGGTACTATCTGGGCACAGAGTCCAGACCCCAAAACAGGAATGGGGACGAGGTTTAGTTTTACCATATCCACAGTTGCGGAAGTAGCCAGAGGACCTGAAGAAGATGAGCGGCAAATAACTGGAGCAAAAATCCTAGTTGCCGATGATGACCCCGAGATGCGTAGAGTAACATCTCTTATTCTTGAGTCACAGGGCTTTCAGGTCAGCACCGCCGAAAATGGCGAGGACGTCCTGGCTCAGGTTGAGAAAGAAGAACCTGACCTGCTGATTTTAGATTTACTGATGCCCAAGTTAGACGGGTTTGACGTGCTAAAACGACTTGAGGAAAAGAAAAAGCATGGTGGTAAAAGCATACCAGTTCTGGTACTCAGCGCCGTGAGAGAGGAAAGCAGCCGTAGACGATACGAGCTTGAAACTGAAGCCGACCTTGCTATTGAAGATTATGTAAATAAGCCAATTTCACCTCCCGTGCTACTGCAACGGGTAGAGAAGGTTCTCATGAAGTATCAGGCAACAAAGCAACAGGGCTGAACCCAATAAAAGGAGGTAAATAGTGGACGGGCAAGCCAGAATTCTGATTGTTGATGATGACCCTGTATTCGTTAACACCACGAAAGCTGTCCTGGAAAGCAGGAATCACCAGGTTATCACTGCTTCTGACGGCGATGAAGGTCTGAAGAAGGCCAAAGCGGAAAAACCAGACCTGATATTGCTGGATATAATTATGCCTACCAAAGATGGATTCCATGTTTGTGAGCAACTCAAAAAGGACTCGCAACTGGCCGACATTCCGGTGATAATTCTGACCAGTTTTGCGCGGTATAAAGGTGAAACCAATATCCCGGTCAGTGCCGGGCTTGAACTTGAGGCTGAGGGATATCTGGATAAACCAGTAAATCCAGAGGAATTATTAAAACGCGTAGCCGAACTGCTGAAGAAGTAGGCTCCTAATAATACTGTCGCAGGCAGCCAATCTCTGATGCGACCATATTGACCTCATTGATGCTGATGCCTTGTATGCTCTCAAGCTTAATCCAGCCATGTAGCTGTGCATTTATGCCTCTTGATAAGAAGAGTGAGCCATTTTGGCAAGCTAATCGGGAGAAAGCAGTAAGAAAGGGACGGTGACAATGCAGAAAGGTGGCAGAAGGGGAAAGATTCTCGTGGTCAGCAGTGGAATGGACCTCGTTGGAATGGTAGAAGAAGCTGTCGGTGGTTCCCTTGAAGTAATACATGCTTCCAGTCAGGAGGAGGGCTTGGAGAAAGCGCGGAAGGAACTCCCTGACATGGTCGCTCTGGGTTATGTTGAGCCCCAAGGCAGCGCCTTTCAGTTGCACCGCAGGCTCCAGGACGGATGGATAACCAAAAACATTCCACTTTTGCTCATAGACGTTCATCCCGGTGACATTTCACGAAGAGTGCTCAGCATGGAAGAAGGCCTACAGATAGAGGCCGATGAGTATATCTCTCTTTCAGGAAGGGACGAACGCGCTGCCATTTCCCAACTGGCCGAGCCGATAGCCAGACTTAAGGAGAAATTAGAGAGCAGATTGCAGGAAACGGTAAACACCGTAAAAGAAGCAATTCTCAATCCCGATGTGTTCTGTGTTACCTGGGAACAGATACCCGGCCGGGGTGCTTTTGAAATGCAGCAAGAAGAGCTTATTGAGAATGCCAGGAGAGCGGTGGGGAGGGGAAGAATACACGCCGTGAGCGTGACCGATAATCCTGGCGGAAACCCGGCTATCTCTACTGAAATGATGTGTACCGAGGTGAGGAAATTAGGGATAGAACCCCTGGTTCACCTGGCTTTCCGGGACAAGAATAGAAACCAATGTGAGAGCCTCCTCTACGGACTGGCAGCGCTGGGAGTGAGAAACCTGCTGATGCTATCCGGTGATTACCCTTCAAGTGGTGGATTTCGAGGAAGGTCAAAGCCTGTATTCGATTTAGATTCGGTACATGGCCTGCAACTGGTTGAGATGATGAACGGGGGGATGGAGCATGAGGCGATGGGAAGAAAGGTAACCCTGGCCCCGACTGATTTCTTCGCCGGTGTGGCTGTATCGCCCTTTAAACAGTCAGAGGCCGAGGTCATGGGTCAATACTACAAGTTGAAGAAAAAGATAGAGGCGGGAGCTAAGTTCATCATCACCCAGGTGGGCTACGATGCCAGAAAATTCCACGAACTCCTGCAATGGCTGAAAATCAATGGCTACAACATACCGGTGCTGGTCAATATTTACATTCTACCTTACGGGGCAGCGAGAACAATGAATGCCAACCAGATTCCAGGGTGTGTGGTTACCGATAAATTACTGGCTGAACTGGACCAGGAAAGAAAGGCTGAGGATAAAGGCAGGTCAGCCAGACTGACCCGGGCCGCCAAAATGTATGCTATTGCTAAAGGAATGGGGTACGCGGGAGCTCACATCGGAGGGCATGGCGCCACCTATGCAATGATCGAACAGGTTATCGAAAGAGGCGAGGAGCTGGCTCCCAACTGGCGAGACCTGGTGGCCGAATTCGACTACCCGCAAAAGGACGGATTTTACCTTTTCCAGAAGGACGAAAAGACCGGATTGAATCTTGATAAGCCAGCAGCCAGAAAGATGAGCGTGACACATCCTCCTGTTTACCTCTTTTCCAGGCTTGCTCATGCTACCATGTTCAACCCGAAAAGTATCCTCTTCAAGACACTCCGACCAGTAGCCAGGTTTATGGATTCTATTCCGGCACTCAAATCGGCCTTTGGCAGCTTCGAACACTTAAACAAAGTGGGCCTTTTCGAGTGTATGAATTGTGGTGACTGCAGCCTGTTCGATGTGGCCTTCCTGTGCCCCATGTCCCAGTGTCCCAAGAACCAGAGAAACGGTCCCTGTGGGGGAAGCTATGAAGGGTGGTGTGAAGTCTATCCAGATAGAAAGTGCGTTTGGGTAAGAGCTTATCAAAGATTGAAGGGCCACAAGGAAGAAGACACTATCGGAGATTACATTGTTCCCCCGTGTAACTGGGAACTAATGGGGACATCGTCCTGGCTCAATTTCTACCTCGGCCGCGACCATTCCGCCAGGAGGCTGGGAATAGAGCCACCCGGGGAAAAGGACTCTGACGGGAATAAATGACCCATACCTGTCAGGTAACACCGTCAGTGGAAGGTAATACCTGGCTCTGATTAAAGCCAATTTTACAGGAGGTTAAGAGAATGAGTCTCTCAGCGTTGGTCAAACGCAATAAATTTGTGGTCACCTGCGAAATAGACCCGCCCAAGGGAGTCAATATCGACGGCTTTCTGGATAAAGTCGATATGGTTAAGAATCATGTTGATGCTATCAGCATTGGTGACAACCAGAGGGCAGTGATGCGAGCATCGAATCTGGCAGTCTGCCACCTGCTCAAAGAAAGGAATATCGAACCCATAATGGAGCTGGCAGCTCAGTACCGCAATCGCATCGCACTTCAGTCTGACCTGCTTGGTGCCGCAATTCTGGGAATTGAGAACATACTTTTACTCCCCGGATACGAACCATCGGTGGGAGACCACGCCGAAGCCAAACCAGTATATGACCTTGACTGCGCATCACTGGTGAATGCAGCCGTTACCCTGACCAGGGGGACAGATATGGCCGGGCATCCCCTCGATGAGGCACCCAGCTTTTGTCTGGGTATCTCGGCCACTCCCGAACTGGCACACGACCAATCATACCTGACCGAACTCAAAGAGATAATAGATCTCGGGATAGAGTTTATTGTCACGCAGCCTGTGTATGAGCCAGAGCTTATGGAAAGATTCATGGCATCAATAAGCAGCTTCAATGTGCCGGTTGTAGCCGGGCACATCATGCTCAAGTCAGCGAGTATGGCTAGGTTCATAAATAGTAATTTCCCTGGCATTACCGTTCCCGAAAAACTGATAGGAGAACTGGAAGGATTACCCCGGGACAGGGTAACGGAGAAGAGCCTGCAAATCTCGATAGAGCTCTTGAGCAAGCTCAAAAGCATGTGTCAAGGCATACATTTCATGCCTGCCGGGTGGGAGAGGTACGTCCCCAGAATTGTAGACGAAGTGGCTGGTGAGAGAGTACCGAAGTCCCGGGGATAACAGAGTACCGTTACCTTGATTGCATCTTCGGATGGAAAAATTTCTTGTTTGCTCAAGGGTTCGTTAAATCGTACCAGGCCCGTAGTCTCCACTATGACCTCCCGGTGCTGTCATGCCACCAGCTTGAGCTAGCTCTTCTACATCAACATAGAGTATAATCGATGTGAGGAATAATAGGTAATAACAGATAGAGAAGGGAAAGCATAAAAATCGTGATAAATCCTGCTTTGCCAGAACGCATCAGCAGGCTTGACGAACTGGCCTATAACTTGTGGTGGAGCTGGCATGACGAGGCACGACACATATTCCGCACGCTGGATTACCAGTTGTGGAAACTGAGTGGACACAACCCGGTCAGGGAGTTACGTGAGGCGAACCCGGAAACACTGAGAACAGCCGCTGACGACCAATATTTTCTCGATTTATATACGTCGCTGATGTCCCACTTTGACGAAGAGACATCAACTTCGGCCACCGTGTTTGCCAATAACTATCCTGATTTAACCCACAGTCTTATCGCCTATTTCTCCATGGAGTATGCCATACACAATTCCCTCCCCATTTATGCCGGTGGCCTGGGAGTCCTGGCCGGAGATACCTGCAAAGAGGCCAGCGATATCGGTCTGCCACAGGTTGCCATCGGCTTTATGTACCCCCAGGGCTATTTTCACCAGCATCTTTGTGCTAACATGGAAAACTGCCAGCTGGAAATCTACGAACAGCTTGACTTTGATAAAGCCCCCATTAATCACGTACTTTCCACATCAGGCAACACCACTGTCGCGGAAGTCCAGCTGGGTGCTATTACTTTAGCTCTTGGCGTGTGGCAGGTACGGATAGGCCGCACCAGCATCTATCTGCTGGATACCAATCTTAAAGAAAATCCGGCCCCATATCGGGAGCTGTCAGCGCGCCTTTATACCGCTGACCGCGAACAGCGCTTGCAGCAGGAAATCGTACTGGGCATCGGCGGTGTCCGTGTGCTGAGAGCACTGAATATTAACCCGACAATCTGGCACGCTAACGAGGGACACACCGCCTTTATGACTCTGGAACGGGTGCGGGAAGAAGTAGCTAAGGGAGCAAGCTTTACTGAAGCCGTAAGCAAGGTACAAGCAGCCACCGTGTTCACCACCCACACCCCCGTACTGGCCGGTCATGATGTCTTCTCCACCGAGTTGATAGAAAAGTATTTTCGTGGTTATTGGGAATCCCTGGGCATTGACCGGGGAACATTCTTCCAACTTGGACAGCCAGGTAGTGCTGACACACAGCACTTCAATATGACCGCGCTCGCCCTGAGAATGGCTAATCAACGCTGTGCGGTGAGTAAACTCCACGGGAAAGTCACCCGAAAGATGTGGCACAATCTCTGGCCAGACGTTGTCGAAGAACAGGTACCGATATCACATATCACCAACGGGATACATGTACCCACGTGGATTGCCCAGGAACTGTATAATCTCTTCGAGAAGTACCTGGGCAAGGATTGGGTAACAAAACACGATGATAATAGACTGTGGGAAAGATTGCTGGACATTCCGGATGAAGAACTCTGGGCAGTCCATCAACTGCTCGGTAATAAGCTCACCAGCGCCGTGCGAGCGCATGCACGCCAACAATGGGTACAGGACAATGCAGAACCCGATGATATGCCAGCCATGGGGACACTGCTCGACCCCGAAGTACTCACTATTGCCTTCGCCCGCCGCTTCACCGAGTACAAAAGACCGATGTTAATCTTTCGGGACATCAAGCGGCTAAAGCGAATAGTCAATAACGCATTGCGTCCGGTGCAAATTATATTTGCGGGAAAGTCCCATCCGGCCGACTTCGCGTCCAAACAGCTCGTGCATCAGGTCTACCAGCTAGCTTTGGACCGTGGGTTGCAGGGACGCATCGCCTTTATTGAGAACTACGATATGCACCTGGCCCGTTATCTTGTTCAAGGCGTGGATGTCTGGCTCAACACTCCCCGACGCTTGCAGGAAGCCTCCGGCACCAGTGGCATGAAAGCAGCGCTCAACGGCGTGCTTAATCTAAGTGTTTCTGACGGATGGTGGCACGAGGGGTACAACGGCAACAATGGCTGGGTAATTGGTAATGACCTTACCTTCGCCAGTCCCGAGGAGGAAGATAAGGCAGATTCCGAGGCAATCTACCGGCTGCTGGAAGAGGAAATTGTGCCGCTATACTACTCCCGGGACCGAAACGGCGTGCCCCACGGCTGGATTCGCATGGTCAAAGAATCGATTAGTTCAATCGTACCCGCCTTTTGCGCACGGAGAATGCTCAAGGATTACATCGAGCAGATGTACCTGCCAGCCTCCCGACCAATGGATAAATTCCAAAAATAAGAAGAGGAAACTCGATAAGCAAAACGGAAGCATTTACCTAGGATGACTGCTGGCTTTGATTCTCACGCAGTTTTGCGATTTCCTG
>Ga0209164_1003852_pt1 | contig 13874 bp, 18 predicted proteins | sample MTBNYHSulfiMetaG_FD_187458 | JGI IMG/M metagenome (GOLD analysis project Ga0209164, IMG submission 187458) | Enrichment culture microbial communities from rom New York Harbor, USA that are MTBE-degrading - MTBE-NYH (New York Harbor Sulfidogenic)... | ecosystem: Environmental > Aquatic > Marine >...
TTTCATACGACGCCCCTCCGGGGCTTCATTCCCGGCTACCCATGGGTCAGCAGGAGGGCTTAGGAGTTTGCGCAGTCGCGTGTTCAGTGTTCGGCGTCGGGAAGAAATCCCTTAGCCTTCAAGAATCGCTCCTTCCTGAACGCTGAACACTGAACCCCTGAAAACTTCAGCGCTCGACGGGCTGGCAGATTTCAAATAGCCGAAGGTCGTCCATGGATGCTTACCTAGAACAGTTGCCCCAGCAGCTTGTAAACGGGCTTACCCTGGGAGGGGTCTACGCGCTCATTGCCATAGGCTACACCATGGTCTACGGCATCCTCTTGATGCTCAATTTCGCCCATGGTGAGATTTACATGATCGGCGGCTTTGCAGGCTGGTGGACCTTGAATCTTCTCACCAGAAACAATGTGCCCATGATCAATGCGGCCCTCCTCATCTTTTTCATGATCGTCGCGGCCATGATGGTGACCGCCTTTCTCGGGATGACGGTCGAACGCCTGGCCTATCGCCCTCTGCGCAAGTCGCCTCGTATGAATCTTCTTTTGAGCGCCCTGGGCGTGTCCATGTTTCTTCAGAACGCGGTCCTCACCTTTCAGGGCGCCAAGCCCCGTTTCTTTTCCACTTCCGCGCTGATCCCCGAAAGCATCCGGATCTTCAATTTCGGAACGGTGGTCATCTCCTTTATGAGGATCCTGGTCATTGCCGTCGCTTTCCTTCTCATGGGCGTCCTCACGGTCTTCATCAAGAAGTCGAAAGTGGGCAAAGCCATGAGGGCCACGGCCCAGGACAGTGAAGCCGCATCGTTCATGGGTATCGATACGGACAGGATCATTGTGCTCGTGTTTCTCATCGGCTCCGCTCTTGGCGGCGCCGCAGGGACCCTCGTGGGACTGCTCTTCACCCAGGTGGACTACTACGTCGGGTTCCAGGCCGGCCTCAAAGGTTTTACGGCGGCCGTATTGGGCGGTATTGGAAACATCTTCGGCGCCATGCTCGGTGGGATCATCCTGGGGCTCCTCGAAGCCCTGGCCACCACCTTTTTCCCGGCCGCATACAAAGACGTCGTCGCTTTCGTGGTTCTTATCCTGGTCCTCATGTTCAGGCCCTGGGGTCTGATGGGAGAGAAAGTCCCGGAAAAGGTCTAATGAACACTCCCACCATCGAGATGGATTCAGGCCGTAGCCTGAGACTGCTCCTTTATTCGGTCGCGGCCGCCATTCTTCTCTCCGCCCCCCACCTGATGCCCAGCACGTACTGGCTCAGGATCTACGCCATGACCGGGCTCTACGTCATGCTCGCCCTGGGGCTCAATGTGGTGGCTGGATTTGCAGGGCTCCTGGACCTGGCTTACGTCGCTTTCTTCGGCATGGGGGCGTACGTCTTTGCCCTCCTCTCATCCGATCAGTTCAATATCCATCTTCCCTTTCTGGTCACCCTCCCGCTGGCCGCCTTCGTCACCATGGGGGTGGGCTTTGCACTGGGCTCAACCAGCATGCGCCTGAAGGGAGACTATCTGGCCATTGTCACCCTTGCCTTTGCCCAGATCTTCAAGCTTCTCCTGGTCAACCTCGACCGCCCCATCAACATCACCGGAGGGGTGAACGGCATCTACAACCTCGATCCCATCCGGTTTTTCGGCTTTACCCTCATCTCTCCGGTCGGCTACGCCTATCTGATCTGGCTGGCTGCCGTGGTCGTGATAATCGGATGCTTTCGCCTGAAGCGCTCCCGATACGGCCGCGGCTGGGAGGCTATCAGGGAGGATGAGCTGGCCGCCGAGGTCATGGGCGTCAACACATCCTGGATGAAGCTCAAGGCCTTTGCAGGCGGCGCCTTCATTGCCGGCGCCACGGGAGCCGTTTTTGCCTCTTTTCAGGACTCTGTTTTCCCCAACAACTTTGACTTTCCTCAGCTTGTGATCGTTTACTGCATGGTGATCCTGGGCGGTCTCGGAAACGTTCCGGGGGTCATTCTGGGCGCGGTCCTTCTTTCGATTCTCCCCGAGTTTCTGCGAGAGTACGGCGCCTATCGCATGATGTTCTACGGCCTCATCCTCATATTGCTGATGGCCTTGAGGCCTCAGGGAATTATGGGATCCATCGGCTTTCTCTCCGCGGCAAGGAAAAGGCCGGACAAGGACGAATCAGGCGTGCTCCGAGCTTCTACCGACCTCTACTACCGGCCGGAAGAGAGCGGCTCGGGGCAAGGCCGGAAGCGATATGCCAGATCGGAGCGGGTCGTCCTCGAAGTCCAGGAGGTGCTCCAGAGTTTCGGTGGGGTTGTCGCCGTCGACAAGCTGAGTTTTCAGGTTCGCGAGATGGAAATCCTGAGCATCATCGGTCCCAACGGCGCCGGCAAGACAACCCTTTTCAATGTGGTCACCGGGATTTATCCGCCCACCTCCGGGGTCATTCTCTACGAAGGGGAAAAAATATCGGGCCTCAAACCGCACAAGGTCGTCCAGGCCGGCATTGCCAGGACTTTCCAGAACCTGCGTCTCTTCAACAACATGACCGTCCTGGACAACGCCAAAGTGGCTCGCTTTTGCAGGACCAAGGCGGGGCCCCTGTCCATCCTGCTCCACTTGCCTCTGTACAAAAAAGAAGAAACTCAGACGGAGCACGATGTCAAAGAAGCGCTCGACCTTTTCGGGGCAAGGCTGACCGGTTACCGCTTCAACCAGGAGGCGATGTTCCTCTCTTACGCCAACCGGCGACGCCTTGAGATCGCCCGAGCCGTCTGCACGGGCGCAAAGGTGCTCATGCTTGACGAACCCTCGGCCGGCATGAACCCCCAGGAAACCGAAGAAATAACGGCCTTCATCAAGGAGCTCAGAGATGGACACGGCTACACCATCGTCGTGATCGAGCACAAGCTCAACGTCGTCAAATCCATCTCCGATCGGGTCATTGCCCTCGATTACGGCCGTAAGATCGCCGAAGGCTCTTTTGAGGAGGTGGCCGACAACCCCCAGGTGATCGAAGCTTACCTGGGCCGGAAAAGACATTAACCCTTTCCCGTCTTTTCGAATTGTTTCTCCCCTCCCTTGATGGGAGGGGCTGGGGGAGGGTGAAACACAAACAAAACGCTCCACGAACTTTGCGTTCTCCTTGGCCCGCCATAGTCTTTGACGAAGGCGGCTGCGGTGAAAAATGACTGAACAACCTATTCTCCAGCTCAAAGACGTGGACACCTACTATGGCAACATTCAGGTGCTCTACGACATCCACATCGATGTTTTCCCGGGAGAAATCGTTTGTCTTCTCGGCGGCAACGCTTCGGGCAAGTCCACCACCTTGAAGACCATCCTGGGGGTATGCAAAGTTAAAAGAGGGACGGTGACACTGAACCGGGAAAGAATAGACGGCAAACCCACGAAGCACATCATCTCAAAGGGAGTGGCCATTGTACCCGAGAACCGGAGGATCTTCCCGCGACTGACGGTTCTGGAGAACCTGGAGATGGGAGCCTACCTGAGGTCGGACATCGAGGGGGTCCAAAGGGACATCGAAAAGATGCTGGAACAGTTTCCCCAGCTCAGGCAAAGGCTTCACAAACCGGGAATCACCCTCAGCGGAGGAGAGCAGCAGATGCTGGCCATGGCCCGGGCACTTCTTTCCAATCCGAAGATCCTCCTCATGGACGAGCCTTCCATGGGCCTGGCCCCTCTGCTCGTGGATCGGCAGTTCGATCTCATTCAGGAGATCAACCGGCAGGGCACCACGATCTTTGTGGTCGAACAAAACGCCAACATGGCCCTCTCCATCGCCCACCGCGGCTACGTGCTCCAGACCGGCTCCATCGTCCTCACCGACACGGCCCAAAACCTGCTCAACAACCCCATGATGCAGAAAGCCTACCTGGGTGGAAGCACCAATTGATCCCGCCTTATCGGCCGGTTCATGAAGCTCTTCCCGCTTCGGAAACTCTCTCATCCAGGGTGAAGACGATGATGGGGCAAGGCGCGAAGTTAGCACTTTGGAGCAGAGCAGGGAAGCACGGTCACATGCAATTCTAAATTGGATGTGCCAAAGTGACGATGATGAAGCGCTCACCGGTCTTGGTGCTGATGTCGGTGTGCATGCTTACCAGAGAAACGCCGGTCGAGTCACGAATGATATCTCCGATCATCTCTTGAGCTTTTTCCAGGAGCTTGGAGCGAACCTGCTTGATGAGTTGGATTCCCTCCACGTCCTTGGCCAAATGAATTTCAGCAGGGGTCAGGATCCCTTTTAGACGGATCACTACAATATCCTGGATAATGAACGTCTTGGCTTCAACCGGCCCCCGCCCCATGTGCTCCTTTTCAAAAGAGATGAGGGCGCTGCTGATTTCGGCCTCCATCTGCCCCTTGGTGGCCGGAGCGACGCTTCCGCCCTTGCTTTTTTTCAGGAAAACGCTCTTCTTCACTTCCATCGTCTTTTCCCTATGCAACAACCCTCAAACAAGCCGCCATGAAAATGCAGAACCAATGCAGAAAATCCTGATCCGGCAAAAACGTGCTTGCCGAAACCTGATTGCAAGACCCCGTCGTGTGCGCTCAAAGTAAACTATTCACCCGAGTTTTGACAAGCGTTTTTCATCCACCTCCTTGCTTGCCTTCTTCACGGCCGTTGCCTTCAAGACAGAGGTCGATGCAGCTTTAGCACTTCCACGCCCACCTCCCTGATGCTTTTGAAAATCCGATAGGAGCCCGAGAAATTTCCAAACTGGGTAAGCGGGTTTGGCACAACGATACATCGGATGCCGGCAGCCTTTGCCGCAGCTAGGCCGCGCTCCGAATCCTCAACGATGAGGCAGTGTTCTCGTTCGATCTGTTTTCGCCTGAGGGCGGTGATAAAAGGGTCCGGAGCAGGTTTCGCTCTCCTGTAATCTTCTCTTGTGATAATAAAATCAAAGTAATGCAATAAGCCTGAGTTCTTATGGATAACATCGAAATGCTCTCTTCGGGATCCTGTCACAATCCCCATGATCACCTTTCCATGGAGTTCGCTAAGCGTCTCTTCGACTCCGTCCAGCAACCGAACCCCGTCCATCAACCTTTCCTTGTATCTTCGATTTCTATCACCACGAAGTTTAAATATTGTCTCCTGATCAAAGCCCTGATCGAATGCAAGATCGAATGCGCTTTGCCCTCGGGTCAAAGAAATCTCAATAAACATCTCCAAGGTCAAATCAATCCCGACCTCAGAAAGCACCTCTCGCGTCACGCTGAAGTAGAGCTCTTCGGTATCAACCAACAGACCGTCGTTGTCCCAGAGAATCACTTTGAGCATGATATCTTGTATGAAAACCCTCCGAAGTCCGGCTCACCCCAAATGGTAGAATTTGAATAGATTCCATTGCGGGACGGCGAATTGCTCTTTCCTGCGTCAACGTGACGATTTCCGTCAGGAGGCGGCAAGTGCTTTCATCCCTAGGTCAAAGGCCATAAGATTGATTTCAACAAAACTCTTCTTGCTCTTATCCCGGATGGTTTCCCTGATAGAAATGGTCTCGAGAGGCAGGACTCCGCTTCCTGCCAGAGCTCCCAGCATGACCATATTAAGCGCCAGAGCCGAGCCTGCCTGCAACGCCAGCGCTGTGGCGTCAAAGTAAATCAGTTTTTTCACCCTGCCCCTGATTTTGCTCATCGTCTCAGGGACAGGGGGGTATTGGGCCTTGCCCAGTGCTACCGTATACGGGGGAACAGGGTAGGTGTTTGAAATGATCAAGGCATCCCTGTTGCATTTCCTTAAAGCACGGAACGTCTCCGAAGGCTCGAAACCCACCAACACATCGGCCTCCCCGTCGGAAATGCACACGCTTTCACCGCCCCCCAGGATAATCATGGACTCAACCACGCCGCCCCGCTGGGCCATGCCATGAAATTCGGACATGCGCACCGGCACGCCGGCAACCACGGCAGTCTCTCCGAGCATGCGGGCTGCGAGAATATTTCCCTGGCCCCCGACCGCCACAATAACGAGTCTTGTCGCATTCATTTGAGCACCTCCTTTTTCAGGGGCAAAATCGCATTTTCAGGACAAAATTGGGCGCAGAACGCGCAACCCACACAGCGGTTCTCGTCGATACGAACCCTTTCCTTTTCCAAGTAAAAAGCGGGGCAGGCAATCTTGTTCACGCACGTCTTGTGGTTCCTGCATTTTTGCGCATCGACATAGAAGGCCCTTGCCTTCTTGTGATTCGGAAAGGTGCGTTCATACAAGGGGCAGAAGGCTCTGGCAACGAGCACGGATACTCCTTCATATGAAGCTGCTTCCTTGAGTGCCTCGACCGTTTTACGAAACTTGAGAGGATCGACGGTGATGACTTTTTTCACTCCCAGCCCTCGGGCTGCCTCTTCGATGGAAACCTGTTGAAGGGGCAGGCCCATATGGCCGACTTCCGCGCCGGGATGGGGCTGGTGCCCGGTCATCGCTGTGGTTCCGTTGTCCAGAACGATGAGCGTGAAATTGTGTTTGTTGAATACGGCACTGGCAAGTCCGGGAAGGCCTGCATGAAAAAAAGTCGAGTCCCCGATAAAGGAAACGACCTTCCGGCCGGTCGCCCTGGAGAATCCCCCTGCAGTGCCCACGCTGCTCCCCATGGAGATAAGAAAGTCGCCCATGTTAAGAGGCGGCAGGAGGCCCAGGGTATAGCAGCCGATGTCCGTGGGGTATATCGCCTCGTCACCAAAAACCTCTCGTACGGCTACGTACGTAGCCCGGTGAGGGCAGCCTGCACAGAGATTGGGGGGACGCGCAGGCGCCTCGGGCAAATCCGAAACATCGATTGGTTGCGGCGGGGTGAAGGGCAGCCCAAAATAAAAGGCGATTACACTTTTTACCATGGCCGGGTCGAACTCGTATAAACGCGAAAACAACCCTTCTCCTTTCCCCCTGATGGTCAAAGTCAACCCAACTTCCTGGGCAAGGGCTTTGACCCCCTCCTCCAGATACGGCTCCCCTTCTTCCACCACCAGAACTTGTTCACAACCCTTCAGGAAATTCTTGATCAGCCCCCCCGGCAGAGGGTGGGAAAAGCCGACGCGCAGCAATCGGAATCGTGCCTCAGAATCAAGGTCCCGCAAGGCATCTCTGACATAGCCGTAGCTCACGCCGTTACAAACAATGCCCCATGTGCCGTTGCCTTCCACCATATTCCAGGAATTTTCATTGGAAAGCGATAACGCCTGTTCGTATTTTTGCAAAAGCTTCGCATGCAGGCTCCGCGATACGGCCGGCACACACACATAGGAAAAAGGTTTTTTCTTGAAGTCGCCCCCAGTGATCCGCCTTTTTACGGGGCCGAGTTCCACAACTCCGCTGGAATGATTGATTCGAGTGGTTGTGCGGAAAATCACGGGCTCTCCGAGTTTTTCAGACAGTTCAAAAGCATATTTGACCATCTCCTTGGCCTCGGCCACGGAAGAAGGTTCCAGAACAGGAAGTCCGCTGAGTTTGCCGTAAAAGCGATTGTCTTGCTCATTCTGACTGGAGAACATGTACGGATCATCGGCGCTCACTAGCACAAGGCTTCCGACAACCCCTGTGTAGGCCAGGGTCATGAGAGCATCGGCTGCCACATTGACGCCCACGTGTTTCATGGTGCACATGACCCGCAGGCCGCTCATTGCAGCACCGGCCGCCACTTCCAGGGCGACTTTTTCATTGCCGCTGTACTCAAAGTAAAGATCGCTTTCCTGGGATATCTGGAAAAACTGCAAGGCAATTTCCGACGAGGGCGTACCAGGGTAAGCCGTGGCAAAAGCCAGACCAGCTTCGATCGCTCCCCGAGCGATCGCTTCATTTCCCAGCATGAGCATTTTCTCTCCCGGCTTGCCTTTAAGCAATGGGTGCATCCTACGCCTCCTTCCATCTCTTGAGGTCCAACTATTGCTCAAAACAGAAGGGGGACTCTATTCCCCGATGGGCAGCGGAGACCTCAAACCACAGCCCTTCTTCCGCAAATAGGGAACCAGTTCGTTCACCAGTCCCCAATCAAGGGCGGTCTTCGCATCGATTAAAGATCTTCTCGTATCCGTCCATACTTTAATTCCCTCCTCTTTCCCAAATTCCTTGGATTTCCCCAAGCCGGGCTGGAAGGCGCTTCTGATGATCCATGCAATGTCAAAGAAGGTTTCTAAGTTCCTCCTCGAGTAAGCTCCTCGGAACAGCGCCGATCATTGTATGCCTCACCTGCCCTCTCTTATAGAGAATGAAAGTGGGAAGGCTTCTAATGAGGAATCTTGCGGGAATGCTTCGATTGTTAACCACGTTCATCTTCGCAAACTTGATCTTGCCCTGATACCTTTTGGCCAGCTCTTCAACTATAGGGAGCATCGCTTTACAAGGCTCGCACCACTCGGCCCAGAAATCGACCAGCGCCGGCATGGTGGACTGAATGATTTCTTCCTCGAAAGTTTCGTCCGTGACCTGACTCAGCCCTATAAATGCCGGTTCCCTCATCCCTTGATCTGCTTGCATTCGTATCGCCCTCCGATTGTTCTGATGGAGACCGGGAGGATCACTCCGCTTTTGATTAGAAGTCCCCTCTTATCCTCTGAGCTATCAGGGAAACTTATCGCCAATTGCCTCAACCACGGCGAGAGGAAGTAACCACCCAACGGCCTTAGCATTCCCAAGATTGTCAATCCGCGGCCGTTTTGATTCTTGCGTCATCCTCATTGGTGCCTTTCCTCATGAAAAAGTTTGCTTTTCCTTTCGCGAGAGCATAAGGGAGGCTGACCCAGGAATTTTCCTTTCAAGGGTCGCTGACAAGAAAAAATTCATGACGCACAATTCACTTTCAAGAGAAACGTTGACCTGGCTGGATATTACTTCTTTCAGGGTCGTTTGTTCGATCTTGGCAACCATAAACGTCTTTAGCCGCTCGAAAAGCCTGGTATACATCTCATGAAGCAACCTCATATCCCCTTTTTCCAGAGCCATTTTGATCTCTGCAGGACTGAGAAACTTGTTTACTCGAACAACGACCATCTCGTGATCCATGAGCACCTTGACAGACTGTGGCGAAAAGGCGAAGTTTTGCTTTAGAAAAACGTTTGCAACATGAGCGACCGCCTCTCCTTTTTCATCAAAGTCTGACGGCTTGTTCATCCTTCATCCCTCCCGAAGCCTAAAGTGCAGCCGCACATCCCAGAAGGGAGGTGGGCGAAAACAAGAAAGCCGACAGTGACATCACTGTCGGCCTACTTCGGGCCGGTTCCCCTCCTCCGTTTGCGAAGGGAACCCTCCCTTGATCCGCCGAATCGTGCGAAATCGGTTCTTAACTTTTGTTCGGCTCGACAGTTCCGTTGAGACCCGCCGGGAGCATGAAAACGCTCTCACGGAAATTGCTAGGCAGCCGCTGCAAAGCTTCCCTTTCCCTTTATCGAAGCGTCCTATTTGTTCTGATTGACGCCGGTCGCCGCCAAACAAAAAAAGCCAACAGGTAAAACCCGTTGGCCTACTTTGGGCTGATCTCCTCAATAAGAGGTAACATCTTCCCTTAATCTGCCGAATTTGATTTTTATGAAGGGTAATGTATCTAACTTCTTCTGTCAAGAGAAATCTCCTCCCTTTTCGGCCTTCGATACCGAACCGCTCCGATCAGTCCTCTGTACCTCATGGGGCGTCAAGCCGATTGCGTGTGAGATGTTCTTGTGCGACCGCGCAAAAGGGGTTGACATGGGTAGAGGATATGTATAGTATAACCATACCATAAATATGCTTTCAGGAGATGGCTATGAGGAAGACAACCGTCCAGATTGATGAATCCCTGCTCGCAGAGGCAATAAAGGCCATCGGCGCGAAAACCCAGAGAGAAGCGATCGAGGCCGGGCTGAAATATCTCGTTCAGCGGAAAAACAGAGAAGCACTGAGGCACGAACTCGGAACGTTTGATATCGACCTAACCCTTGAAGAATTGGAGAGGCTGAGAAATGCCGAATGAACTCTTCCTGGTGGATACTTCAGTGTGGATCTTCGCACTCAGAAAAGAGCCGGTTGCGCAAATCAAAGATCGGATTGATTCGTTGCTCAAAGAGGACACCGTGGTTACAATGGGCCTTATCAAACTCGAACTTCTTGCGGGCTCAAAGACTGAAAAGGAATACAATCGACTGAAAACCCGCTTTGATGCCCTGGAGAGCCTTGAAACTGACGACGAACTTTGGCGAAAGGCTTGCGAAAACGGATTCAAGCTGAGGCGCAGAGGCCTTAGCATACCCTCCTCGGATGTTCTGATAGCAAGCTGCGCCCTTCAAGCGGGGGCCGTTCTTCTCCACGCCGATGCGCACTTCAACCTAATGGAAAAGCCGCTCGGTCTCCGATGCGAGAGCTACGTGAACGTTCTTAAAAAAGCCTTGTCATGAAAACGCCGTCCCAGGGGTCTCGCTTTGTTGTACCTTTCGACCCGGTCGGACAATGGTTTTGGTGATGGGGTTCAGACAATCGGGAGCTACCTCTCGCAGGCAAAGCTCTTAGAATCTCAGGAATGAGAGGGAATCCCTCTGTGCCACCCGGCAGGTTCAGAAATCAATGTGTTTTATTATGCCTTACCTTGATGCGATCATCTATCCCGCTTGAACAAACTGTCCTGGCATGTCTGGCAGATCGCGGATATGGAATACTCCAGCTTGGCAGACTGGTCCCGGAAAGTCTCCGCAGGCTGTCTGCAGACAATGCAGATCCTTTTGTTTTTCGCATCCTGATAAATGACCCGGTAATTTTCATCCTGCAGGTTTTCGATCACTTTGGCAATACCCATGCGTTTCTTGCCACCCCCCTAAAAAGTTAACCCACTCTTTTGAATGCAAAACTTCTGCCACGACGCTTAGAGTTAAACCCAATGTAAATAGAAATGGTTAGGCTTGAGCTACTCAGGAATAGGGTTCCTGCTCCAACGCAAAATTGCGCGGAGTGAGCAAAAATGGGCAAACTAACCGTAAACAGAGTAGGAAGGCGGGCTATAATTTATTGACATATATACTTAACTATAGATAATATGGTCTATTGCCAATCCGCGATTCTCGGCCAAAGTAGGAGGAGTGGAATTTGAAGGCTAATCGTTTGAGACATGAGCGCGAGAAACGCATGCTCAGCAAAATCGAACTGGCCAGAAAAGCTGGAGTAGCGGTTCAGACATTAAGCAGGATTGAAAAAGGGGGAAAATGCAGGTTTCAGACCAAGGGCAAACTTCTGACGGCACTCGGTCTTTCCGTTGGCGAGAAGGAAAAAATGTTTCCGGAAGGCTAAAACCTCACCGGTTCAAGAAGACGTCAATCGATCTGTCATCTCTTCGCTGCAATTCCGCCAGGCATTGCCTTGGGGTGCTATCGTCCACGGCCCCGCTTCCCAGGGAATGATCTGTCCTGCCAGGTTAAGCTGGCCCCGGAGTATGTAGCTCTATACCAAGAAGTGGGAGGTATCTTCCTATATGGAGGTGAGTTATTGCCCATATGAATATGAGTGTGTTTCTTACGCCTTGAATAATGGTCTGAAATAAGCTGATTTTTCTCGAAATATCGGAAGCAGGAAAGGGTGGCACCGATCTTGCTTACATAAAAGACGGACCATACAGAGTGCCGGAACCCTGCCGGACAGAAGGCACTGTCGCGGTAAAAAAGTTGTCTAAGGGTGGATTTTGAAGGATGGAGCACAAAATTCGATTGCCTTTTGACCGGCGTTGTGGTGAAGACAGGCGGAAAGCCTACAGACTCGGATATTTCATGGAGGGTGGAGCTGAAAGGAGGAGCGGTAACGAGCGCAGGTCCGGGATGGACAGGAGAGCCGATTGGGTCAGCGTTTCCGAGTGGTCCGGCATCGACCCTGAGTTTGTCGACATCAAAGATTTCCTGGACCAGTAGCACTTTTCCCTGCGTTTTCGCTCTGCATAGCCGACGGGATGAACTCTCTTGAGACCTTAATCCCAATTTTGAGGGAACCGATAGCTCTTTGGTGATCGAGCCATATGATGGATGAATTAAACGCTCCTAACGCACTGCCTGACAACGGAGGTCGACGTTCGGGGGTTGAGAGAAGGCGGTTTCATTACACTTCTCATGTTCCCGAGAGGCGCTCCGGTCGCGATCGCAGAAGCGGTTTTGACAGAAGGAGAGTAATCGGGCAACGCTTGGGTGAAAAAAATGGGATCGAACGAAGAGCCGCTTTCCTCTCAACTCCGGTCTTCGTCGAGGAATGATCGAGACGAACCCTGCTTTTCAATCCTCTTCCCTTCCGAATGTAAATTGACAACCGCGTTTCTGTATATGTATTTTATGTGCTATACGAAATCCTAACCCCACTCGATTGAAAGGGCCCTCAAGGCGAGGTCATGCGTGTAGTTTACTATGCATTCCCGGTACCTGGAGGCCATGAAAATGCCGCAGATTCTGGCTACGAAGGAAGTCGCCGAGTACCTGAAGCTTCACGAAATCACGGTCTGCAAGTATGCCGCCGAAGGCAAAATCCCCGCCATTCGGATTGGAAGGGTTTGGAGATTTGTATTTCTCAAGAGAATTGATAGGGCCGCCTTTGTGCTACTCGATCCGGATAGCAATAAACTCACAGGCATCGTTTCCAACCTGAAAAAAACGAAAAATCATGGTGAACCCGCCTTCTGTGTTGACGTGGTGAAGCAGGTCATAGAAACCAAAAGGCCCTTTGCCGTTTCAAATGTGGAGACCGAGGAAGAAAGCAGCCTTGTTGACACACTGAAGGTGCTGAAAATACAATCCGTGATGTGTGTTCCGCTTATGCCCCGTTCAAGGCTCTTTGGGATTGTTTATGTGGATTCCTTGGATAGGCCCTATGGTTTTCGGTGGGACGACTTGCTGCTTTTCGCGGATTTCAACCAACGTCTTGCACTGCTTCTGGAAAATGCCTGCTATGCTTCCGAGCTCCTGGCTGTCGCCGACGCTTTGTCTTACGATGATGAGGAGGGTTTGATCACGATTTTCGAAGGAGCATCAGAGCGATCCGGGGTCCTGGACCTGATGGATGATGGAAAATAATGGCAAAAAAGGAGGGATCCCCAAGCCGGGGTTACGACCATCCTTCAGGGAGATTTGCCTTTAAAGCAAATGCTCGACGAGGTGCTGTCGCACGTTTTCCATCATACCAAGAGGCTCGACAGGGGAGCCTTTGTTCTTGTGGAGCCGGGGAGTTTGGAACTCAAAGAATCCATTTGCAAATTAAGCAAACCCGGCAGTGGGGAGAAAGCCGCCTACAGTGAAAAAGCAGTCAAGGTTGTGGTGAAGACAGGAAAGCCGGTTGTTTACTCCAAGAGCTATGTGGAGGACCGCGAGGGGGTGGTGGATACACTGAAGGTGCTGAAGATCGAGTCCTTTATATGCCTGCCCCTGATCGGGGGGTCGGGGGTGATCGGCGCCATGTACCTTGACTCCTTGAAACGACCTGACGGTTTCAGAAAAGAAGATCTTTTGGACCTGCTTTACATAGCCTATTGCCCTTGCCGTCGAGTCGGAACGATTTTACGGCAGATATTCTGGATGGGATGCGGAACCTGGCTAATCGCGAAAATGCATAGGCCAGGATAGAGTTCGCTATAAACCGGGTATTTGGCCATTAACCCTACTTCATAGAAAGAGAAGAGTTTTATCATGGAGGGTAGCGAAAACCAATCCGACATGGCTTTCAAGGCTGTAACGGGTGAGCTCTATAGGCTTGTGAAAAAGGAAAGGATTCTGCTCCGCGCTCTCCTGGATGTCACTTTGCGGTCTAAGACCGGAAGGGAAATCATCGCTGAAGAATGCGGGAGGGAATCCCTTCATATGGCGAAAACATTGCTCCGTGAGATGGGGGGCGATTTGGACGGTTTATAGAAAAGACTTGATCAGTCCAGAGAGACCAGAGTTGAGCATATCCTCG
>Ga0209164_1003854_pt1 | contig 13872 bp, 14 predicted proteins | sample MTBNYHSulfiMetaG_FD_187458 | JGI IMG/M metagenome (GOLD analysis project Ga0209164, IMG submission 187458) | Enrichment culture microbial communities from rom New York Harbor, USA that are MTBE-degrading - MTBE-NYH (New York Harbor Sulfidogenic)... | ecosystem: Environmental > Aquatic > Marine >...
GCCGTATTCCAAGTGAAGGCTGCCACCGAGCTGGAAAAACTGAAGGCGAGGGCGGCTTTCACCTTCCATCTTCTCCTGATTGATACCAGCGAGGCCGAAGAACCTACCCTGCTCTATTCGACGATGGCCCGGAACGACAAAGACGAAGGTTACCCGCGACCCTTTGTGGACCCGACCGGCTGCCGGGTGGCTTTTCTACTCTTGCGGCCGGAGCAGTACCTCGGAGACGCCCAACCTGCCTTCGCTCTGGCTGTCCAAGAGATGAATGATCCTGATTCGACGAGAATGGTGGACGAGCAGGTCGGATGGGAATTGGCTTGGAGTCCCAACGGCCAACAGCTGGCCTACTTTCGATACAAGGGAGATCCTCCTCAGGCGGAGGATGAGGAGACGCTCAGCCGGCTGGGGACGCTCATGATACAACGCGTCGCTGATGACTCGGGGCAAGTCAATCCCCTCATTGTGGCCGAGGTGGGCGTTCTGTTTCAATCTTTCGCGGGATTGCAGTTTGCGCCGGACGGCAGCCTTTACTTCGCCGCGATGGACTTTCACTTGCCGGCGACCGAGGAAATGATGCCGGACAGTTGGACGGTCTTTCGCTGGGATCCGGATTATCCGACCCTCGTTTACCGGGCGCTGAGCCAAAACGCCGAGCGGTGGTTCGCCACCCCCCACGAGCTGTCCTGGACCTTCGCCCTCAGCCCGAGCGGCAAGCGGCTCCAGCTGCTCGGCCACGACGGGCTGTACCTTCGGGACATCCCGTCGGCCGGAGGTCCCCACCTCGACGAGGTTCACACCGACGAGCATGGCACCGTTCCCGTGTGGCGCAACGACGACGAGATCACAGTCGTCGTCAAGCCGGGGGACGAGCGTGGGTCCGAACACCGCAGCGAGCTGGTGTTGATGAACCTCAATCGGGGCGGCTACCCCGAAAGCGCCCGGTGCCTCAGCTGCGATTGGCCGGATGAATGGGTCAGCGGATGGTTTGAGAAGAAGTGATGAGGTGATGGTGAGGTGTAGTCCACCTGGGAGGTGGACTACACCTGAGCGACTGCGCAAAAAAAATGGGAAACCAGGCGGTTTCCCGACAACAACAAACGGAGGAAAGGCTCTTTCGCCGCAAGCCGCGCACACGCGGCCTTGCGGTTAAATCGTGTTAGATGGGCAAAAAGTCCAGCAGCGAAGGCAACAGCAGCCTCGATGCCGAGTTCAGTGTGGCCTGAACAACCGTCTCCTGCATCTGCAAGTCCGTCACAGTCTTGGCCAAGTCAATATCTTCATTTTCCGAAATCAGCTGGGATAGATAGAGGTCCGAGTCCTCATACCGGCTCAGCGCGAGATCCAGCCGGTTGGTTCGAGCGCCCACTGTTGCCCGGTTGTCGTTGTTGAGCGTGAAGGCGGTGTCCAACTCGTCCAGCATCCCGGAGACAGCCTGCGGGTCGTCCCCCTGCAACAAGGCATCCCGGAGATCAATCAGCGCCTTGAAAATGTTGGCCGAGGCGACTTGATCGAGCGTGCTTTCGCCTTGCAGGCCGAGGTCGGCGGCCGTATTCTCCAAATCCGACCCGAGAATGCCCAGCGCAGCCGCCGTCGTTCCGGCGCCCACCTCGGCAATTTGCAGCTGAGCGGTGCCCGGCGTGGCAATCACGTCAATCCCGGTTCCCGCTTCATTGATCACCGCCTGGACGCCCGCGCCCGCGTTGTTAATCAGCTCCAGGACGTCCCCCACCGTGGCCGCTGAAGACAGATCCACCTCGAAGCCGAGCGAGTTGTTGATAATCTCGATCGAGCCCAACGGCACCGCAATGCCGAGATCGGCCGCCAAGCGGGTCGCGCTCGTGATCCCCGGTCCACCGATGGCCGAGCCGAAGACCCGGCTGACATCTTCGATGCTCAGCACGTCGGTGGATTGCGTGGCCGAAATCGTGATACCGGATTGATCCGCATTGATAAAGGCATTGATCGGCAAGCCCAAGCCGTTCAGCGTCGTGAGAACATCGTCAACCGTAACCGCGGCAGAAAGGTCCACGTCCACTGTTTCCTCGCCGACGGTCAGCCGGAGGTTCCCGGGCGTGATGCCCAGCGCGGCCAGAGTCGTCGCGCCGGTTACGCTTCCCGGCGCACCCAGAGCGTCCCCGGCCAACCGGCGGTGCATCCCGAGCGCCTGAAGGATGTTGCTGGTGCCATCCTCGAGCCGGGCGTCATCGGCGCGCAAAGAGAGGATTTCCAGTTTTCCCCGATCGATCGAAGCAATCACGTCTGCGCCAAGCGTCGCGTTAATCCGATCCCGAAGGTCTTCCAGACTGTCAGTGGCGAGGTCCACCGCGATGTCCACACCGTTAATCGAGAAGGTTCCACTGGTGGCCGCCGGGACCACGCCTGCCAGCTGGGTATCGAGCGCGGCCGTCGGATCGCCGACCGCCTGGGTCGCCGTGAGCGTACCCCGCTCGCCGAAGAACGCCTGGATGCCGGTCAGAAACACCGGCACGGTCACCTGCTGGCTGACCTCATAATGGCGCTCGCCCGAGTCCCCCTGATAGCGGACGGAAACTGAGCTCGTTTCGGATTCGACTTTGACGAAGGGAATCCGATCCGTGCGGTTGCCCGCATAGATGAAGGTCGCCCCGTAGCGGGTGTTGGCCAGCTCGAGCGACCGGTCAATCAGTTCGCCCACTTCCTCGGCCAACGCCCTTCGTTCGGCATCGCCCAGGCTGTCACTGCTGCCGGCCAGGGCGAGTTCCCGCGCGCGTTGAATCACGTCATTCACCGCGGAGAGGGTCGTGTCATTCAGATTGAGGATGTTGACCGCGTTCTGGATGTTTCGCACAAACCGGCGCTCGCCCGTGAGGATCTCCCGCAAGTTCAGCGCCTGGGTATAGTCGATCGGATTGTCGCTCGGCTTGTCGAATCGCTTCGTGCTGGACAGTTGCATCTGCAATCGGCTGAGACGCTGCATATTCAGCTGCAGGTTGCGAGTGACCTGCCGGGAGATGATACTGTTCGTTATGCGTGTGACCACTGCCGTATCCTCCTGTGCCGGCCAGGGGTAGTCCACCTGCAAGGCGGCCTACACCTGAGCGCCACCATTACCGGCCGACGATCCCCATACGCTCCACGACCGTTTCGATCATCTCATCGACGCTCGTGATAAACCGGGAGGCCGCCGTGAAGGCCCGTTGAAACTCGAGCATTTTCACCGTTTCCTCGTCGAGAGACACGCCGGCAATCTCTTCCTGCCGGATTTCCAGCGAGTCCACCAGCAGCGAGGTGTTGGCCTCGAGCTGGATCATGCGCCGGGCCTGGGTGCCCAGCGAAGCTACCATGCCTTGGTAGAATTCGTTGAAATCGGCCGTGCCGCCGCTCAGGATTTGAGCGTCGCGCAACTGCGCGATAAGAAGCGCCGACTCATTATTGCCGGGCGTGCCGTCGGCCGAAGCGGCAATATAGGCCGGATCGTCCTGAATGAGTTGGCTCAGGGCGATGGTTCGCGCGTCGGTTCCGCTGAAGAAGGTGTTCAGCCCGAGCGCCGCTACCACCCCCGAGCTGTCGCCCTGAAAAGTAAAGGACAGGTTCGCACCCGCGCCAATGACCAGTTGGTTCGAGGCGTTGACCGAGGCGACCAGGTCGCCCCCGCCGACGACGCCATCCGCGGCATCAATGGCCGCCGCCAAGGCGTTCAAATCGTCCGTCGCCGGGTCCACGGCAATCGTGTAAGTGTTAACCACGTCCCCGTTGGCGTCCCGCACGACGAGGTCGAACGAACCGGCCTGCACGTCATACTCCAGCCCCGCGCTCTCCAGCAGCGTCGCCGGATCGGAAACCGAAAGGGTTCCCGTCAATTCTTCAAAGCCTTTCAGACCGGCGCTGCCGCTGTGGATTGCGTTGACTTGTTCGATCAGGGTGCGCGCCAGCTCGTCCAGAGCATCCTGAAACTGCGGGATCACTTGCTCTCGCGCCTGAAGCAGCGCCCCCAACTCGCCCGAGCGAATCTGGTTGTTGAGAACCTGCCCGCCGCCGTTCTCAAACAAGATGTCCACGGTTCCCGCGGGATCGTCCCCCCGAGGCTGCGCCAGAAGATGATTGACGCTCTGCATCTGCACCGCATTGATGCCGAAGATCGAGACGTTAACGGCGCCATTCGCCTGCTCGGTCGCGGTCACCGGCACCAGGCGGGACAGCTGGGTGATCAAAAGATCCCGCTGATCACGCAAGTTGTTCGCGTTTGCGCTCGGCTCCAGCTCGAGGCGACTGATCTGCATATTGACTTCGAGAATCGAGTCTAACAGGGCGTTGATCTCATTGACGCTGCTTTCCAGCTGCCGGTTGAGGTCCGCGCGCAGATCGCTCAGCTGCCGGTCCATCTGGTTAAAGGTCGAGCTGAGGGTGATGGCCGTTTCCCGGACCGCCGCGCGGACGGCCGTGCTCTCCGGTTCCAGACTCAACTCCTGAAAGGACTCAAAGAACCGGATCAGCGAAGTGTTCAAGCCCGCTTCCGCCGTCTCTCCCACCTGGCTCGCCGGAGCGGTAATCGGGTCGGAGAACACCGTTTGCATCTGGCCGAAGATATCGACCATGCTCTCGTAGAATCCGAGATAAGAGGATTCGTTGCGAATCTGCCGATCCAGGAACACGCTGCGGTAGCGTTCAATCGACGCCACCCGCACCCCCTGTCCCAAGGGAACCGGCGGGATATCAATCTCGGGCATCGTCACCAGGTTGGCCCGTTGCCGGGAGTAACCGGGAGTATTGACATTGGCGATATTGTTGCCGGTCACCGCCAGGCCGGTCTGCTGGGCGAAGAGGGCCCGCGAGCCGGTTTCGAGTATGCCGAACAGTGTGGTCATCCTATCCCCTCTCCGGCCGCCTAGGCCTGCCGGTCCACTGCGACGGTCAGTGCCGCCTGGGCCGACTGCCGCCGGCCGTCCCCGCGATAGGTTTGAACCCTCGGGGGATGCCCGGTCAGCACTTCAATGGAGCGGTCAATAAAATCCATCGAACGCCTCAGGAGCCAGGCATTGTCCTCGTTAATGCGGCTGGTTCTTTCCAGAACAGCCACCAGGCGCGTCGCCATCTTCTGCAGGGCCTCGGCCGACTCGGGATCCGCCACGCCGAGCACCTCCTCCAGCGCCGGGGCGCGGCTGGAGAGGCCATACTGTTGGGCCAGGGATTCGACGAGATCCTGCCGCGCCTTCTCCAGCGAGTGGATCGTCAGGCCCAGCCGCTCGATCTCCCGCGTATTCTCTTCCAACTGCTGAGGGTTGCCCGAAAGGATCAGGCCTTGTTCCGCCTCCTTCAGCTGGTAGACCCGTTCATAACAGCGGGTCTGCTCCTCCAGAATCGACAGCAGTCCACTAAAGAATTTCATAATCCATTTCCCCTTCCAGTTTTCGGTCGCCCGGGCAGAATCCTTAAGAGGCTCAATCACTTTTCCCCCTCCGCCCGATCGGCCGGGTTGACCCCCTTAAGTCTTTGTTTTTCATAGAGTTGGATTGCTTCTTCCTGCGTTAATCGGGGCTGTTCGGGTTCCAACTGCTGCACCAGCATCTTGCCTAGCCCCAAGCCGCCGGCCTTTCCGATGGCCTCGGCCAGATAATCGTCAAACATCTCCTGGTAGACTTCAGAGGCCAAACCGTCGCCGAAAAGGGAGCTTTTCAGGACCGAGTCGCGCATTTCGCGCAACAGTTGCCGAGCGAGAATCGCGTCGAAGCTGGAGGCCACCTGTTCCAGCTCGCTCCGTGAGTTCTCCGCGGTCCGCGGCCGCTCCATACGACAGAAACAGCTGAGCTGGCGGATCTCGTCCTGGCCGCGCAACACTCCCAGTGGCACCGAACTCAAGGCTTCCATAGATTGCATAGGTTACCTGCGTACGGGTGAGGTGAAGGTGGAGACCACCTTGCAGGTGGACTGCGCTTTCACCGACCGCGTGCCTACATAATGATCAGTTCCGCTTTTAAGGCGCCCGCTTCCCGGAGCGCCTGAAAAATGGCGATCAAATCGCGCGGGGTCAGCCCCCCATCAATCGCCTGGAAGGCATTGACCAAGTCTTCCACCGTGGCCCCTTCCCGGAGAATCCCAAAGGGTTGCCCCGACTGTCCCATCCGACCCTCTTCGTAAACGTCCATCTCGGTTTCCGTGATAGGAACCGTGACGCCCGGGGAGAAGGGGGGAGGCTGCGACACGTCGGTGCGGGAGCGAACCTGGATGGTCAGAGCGCCATGCGAAATCGCCACCGTGGACACGCGAACGTGATGGCCGGAGACAATAGTGCCGGTGCGCTCGTTGATCACCACCCGAGCGGGAATGTCCGCATAGACCGGGATCTTCTCCAGCTCGGCGATCATCTCCACCGGACTGCCGTAGAGATGCGCCAGGCCGACAAGATTGACCTCGACCGTTCCGGGATCGGCCGCTCGCGCCAGGCCGTGAATGCCGAAGTAACGGTCCACGCTCAGCTGGATATTGGTGGCCGTCGAGAAATCCGGCTCGTCCAGGGCCAGGCGAATCCGGTCGTCCTTGACAAATTGGGTGTCCACCGGATACTCGACGATCGCGCCGCGCGGAATACGCCCCACCGTGGCATGATTCTTCTGGATGCGTTGGCCGCCGCCCCCGCTGGCGCGTACGACAAAGCCGCCGAGCGAAATCGGGCCTTGCGCCAAGGCATACACTTCGTTATCCGGGCCTCGCAGCTCGGTCAGCAGCAGCGTCCCCCCCTGCAAGCTCTTGGCATCGCCCAGGGAAGACACCGTGCAATCGATCCGGGTCCCCTCGGAAGCGAAGGGGGGCAGGTCCGCCGTGACCATCACCGCGGCGGCGTTATCGGGATCAATATCATTCAAGTCGGCCGTGATGTTAAAACGTTCCAGAAGGTTCTGAAGGCTCTGGTTGGTAAAGTCCTGGTCATCGCCCGTGCTGTCCAGGCCGACGACCAGGCCGTAGCCGATCAGGGGATTGTCGCGCAGGCCGACGACGCGGGCGATATCTTTGACACGCGTCAGCGTCTGTCCTTCGTTCGCCGGCTGGGCCGAGGCCTTCGGCGTGCGAGGCACCTCCCCCGCAGCCGGCATCCCCGCGCCCGACAGCAGGATCAGGGTCATGACCATCGATAGAATTGGCATCGAACGCACGGCTTCAGCCTCCTAAAAGATCGGCAGTAGATTCAGCAGGCGGCTCAGGAAACCCGGCCGGGCCTGGTCGGTCACCTCGCCGAACCCTTCGAACGTGATGGCTGCATCGGCAATATAGGTCGAGAGAACGGTATTGTTCTTCGTCACGTCCTGCGGCCGCACGACGCCGGTCAATACAATGTTCTTCTGCTCCTTGTTGACATAGATGGTGCGGCGTCCCTCGACGAGGAGATTGCCGTTCGGGAGAACTTCTTTGACCGTAGCGGACAGTTGCGCCGTCACGCTGCCGGCGTTTTTGGTGGAGGCTTTCCCGTCGAAGTCGTTGTCGCCCGAAAAGCGCAACCGGGTCAGGTCATCCCCCTCCTCGCCCGGGAACAGCTTCGAGCCGGCGCCGAACAGGTGAGTCAGTCGAAAGTCCATATCATGGGACTTGGAGGTTCCGGTTTGAGAGATTTCCGAGGCGCTGTTCGACTCGACGATGAGAATCGTGATCACATCCCCGACCTTTTTAGCCTTAAAGTCGGAATACAACCCGGCTGAGCCTCGCCGGGCTTCCTTATAGAGCGAAGCGGCCCCGGCGGAAAGCCCCAAGGCCAGACTCAGCGCTCCAATGAGAGCAACCATTCCTACGTTTTTTCGATTCATGCTCGGCTCCTATTCCACGATCACGGTCCCCGGCCGCACGACCCGGGCCATGATGGTTTTATTGCTGAGCAGGCTGCGTACGGGAACGGTTTCTCCCACGGCGGCCGAATCGCGCGCCACGCCTTGCGCGCTGACCAGGATTTCTCCCCGGCGCGCCTCGATCATCACCCGCTCGCCGCGTTGGACCACCGGCGGATCATTCAACATGTCGTAGACCAACACCCGCCCGCTCTGCACGTAGGTCTTGATCCGTTTGCCGACCAGTGAGACGTCCGGGCGACAGTAGTTGCGCCGCACCCGCTGCGATTCCCGGCTGAGATCCCGGCGGCGGATCTGAACGTCATCCGCCGTCAGCACCGTGCCGGGATTCAGCTCCCCGGAGGCGACCGCCACCGGGACAGACCGGTGAATCCCCATCACCAGAGGAACCGAAGCCACAGTTTGTCCCTCGACCTGTATGGTCGTGCGGAAGTGGGTCAGGCCGTAATAGTCCCCGGAGACCTTCCAGATCTCGATGTCCACTTCCCCGGGCGGCAAGGCCTGATCCCGGGGCACCCGGGAAACCTCAAAGCGCACGTCCTCCTTGTCCCAGGCGGTTTCCCGCAGTACATACTGCTGCGCCAAGTCCACCAGGCGCTGACCGCGCAGGATATTCCCCTCGGTCTGCACCCGGATCACCTCCGGCCCCAGCACGGTCACGGCGTCCATATCGATCAAGTGCTGCTTCATTTTGGCGACGATGTAGCTGCGCCGCATTTCGCAGTGGCGCGCCGGGGCCGGCGACTGCCCCAGCACCACGCTGCCCAGAACGGCCCGCTGGGACGCCGACGTACCCTGAATGGACGCCACGTCCTCCAAGCAGACCTGTTGCCCGGCCACGATGCTGGTCGGTTGCAACTGCACAATGGCCTTCGCCTGGGCTACCGAACGGAGCGAAAACGTCAGGAGCATGGCGGCCAGCACCAGGAGGAAGAAAACCGTTTGTTCAATTCGCTCTTGAGTCATCGCAAGCGCATTCCTCCAAGACTACCGGCGCAGATTGTTCGCCTCTTGCAGCATCTCGTCCGTCGTTTGGATGGTGCGGGCGTTCACCTCGTACGCCCGCTGGGCAATAATGAGGTTGACCAGTTCCTCCACGACCTGGACGTTGGAGAACTCCAAGAATCCTTGAATGATGCGTCCCCGGCCTTCTTCCCCCGGCACGCCCGTAATGGGGGCGCCGGAGGCGGCGGTCTCGACGAACAGGTTTCTGCCCACTTTCTCCAGCCCAGCCGGATTGATGAAGCGGGCCAGGAGAATCTGCCCCAGATTCTGAGGCTCGGCCTCGCCATCCACCCGGACAAAGACTTGGCCGTCCTGCCCGACCGTGATCGAGACGGCATCGCTCGGGATCTGAATCTGGGGTTGCAGCGGATAGCCGTCTCCGGTGACCAGCGTCCCTTCGCTGCTGCGCTGAAAGGAGCCGTCCCGGGTGTAGGAGGTTGTTCCGTCCGGCATCAGGATTTCAAAGAAGCCGTCGGCGTCAATCGCCAGATCGAGCGGATTCTCGGTGTTCTGGAAATTCCCCACGGTGAAGATCTGACGCGTCGCGACCGGGCGCGTCCCGTGGCCGACCTGGATGCCGGAAGGCACCTCGAAGCCGGCGGCCACCTCGCTGCCCGCCTGCCGGAGCGTCTGATAGAGCAGATCCTGAAAATCCACCCGCTGGCGTTTGAATCCCGTGGTGTTGACGTTGGCCAGGTTGTTACTGATGGTGTCCACCATCAGTTGCTCGGCGATCATCCCGGAAGCGGCGGTAAAGAGTCCTCGAATCATTGTCGTCTCCCTTTTCCAGGCGGAGGCCACCCGGGAGGTGGACTCCACCATCTATTGCCTCTTTGGTTTCGCGCTACTCGGGTGGAAGCCACCTGAGAGGTGGACTCCACCGGTGCTCTCTCGCTTTGGATCAGCTGCGGCCCACGTCGTTGACCGCCTGGTCCAAGGTTTCATCAATGGCCTGAACCAGCCGCTGAGCGGACTGGTAAGCCCGAAAGGTATCAATCAAGCGAATGGACTCTTCGATGGCGCTGACGTTGGCCGTCTCGAGGTAACCCTGTCCGACGCGGGTCTCGCCCGGCTGGACCGGCAGTTCCCGTCCCGTCGGAATGAAATAGAGCGAATTCCCCAAGCGTCTCAGCGCATCCGGGTCCTCGGGGCGCGTAAGCTTGAGCTGGTCGAGACGAACCTTGCGCGTTTCAACCCTCCCCCCGGGAAGGGGAACCCGGCGATCCACATAAACATTCCCATCCGCGGAGACTTCGAAGTCGGCCTCGACAATCTGTATGGGACCATTCTCGCCGAGCAAGAGATGCCCATCGACATTACGCAGGAACCCTTCCAGGTCGCGGACAAACGAGCCGTTGCGGGTCAATCGCTCCCCGTCCGGCGTCTGAAGATGAAAGAAGCCCTCGCCGAAGATGGCCAGATCGGTCTCTTGTTGGGTGAAAACCATCGGGCCGCTGTCGTGCATCGTGGCAATCTCATCCAACTCGGCACCTCCGCCGAGCGGCCCCAACGCCTTGGGGCTTTCTGCGGCGCGCTGCGTCTCCACTCGCAGCACATCCGGGAAGGAGCGAAACATAAGCCGTTCCCCTTTAAACCCCGGAACGTTCGCATTGGCGATGTTGCTGGAGATAACATCCAGGCGCATCTGCTGGACGTACATCCCGCTGGTGGCACTATAGAGGCCGTTGATCATTTTCGATTCGCTCCGCCCCGTTTTCGTTTTCCCCCCGCTTTTCGCCCCGGCTTCAGGAACCTCGAGCGAAGCCGGCGCCGAGAGCGAGCGGGCTCCGAGGAGTCCGAGGCCGGCTCCTGATCGGAGGGAAGCCCGAAGAGGTAGGGCGAGGCGATAAACACCTTGCGGGTGGAGCGCCCCTCACGACGGCAAGTGCAGGGCATTCCGCTTTCCTCCGAGAGCCAAAACCTCAGGCCCCTTTTGCGCAAGGACTATGCCAGAGGGAATCGTGGTGTGAAATACCGCTCCAGGAAGGTCAAGTCAGAATATAACAGGCTCTGAATGAAGGGGTTAGAGAAGCAATGAAGTGCGGCTGAACCGGGCGAAAATCGAGAAGTAAACGAAAGACCGGGCGGCAAAATTTGCCGCCCGAGGGGGAAAAAAGCACTCCTCCACAGTCGCAAATGGGCAGGCGCGTGCCCGGTATTTCTGCTTGAGGCGCTGTTACTTTCGCTGAAACTTGCCCTTAATCAGACTGCCGGCGTTACTGCTCAGCGCGCGACGTCCACCGACCCGAACTCGAGCGTCCTCATCGGGAGAACGAGGCCTCTGGGCCGAGCGGCTTCCCAGCCCGGCGCTCAGCTGCGCCCGGCACATGGCGCACAATCGCCCGCTGATGATCCGAGTGCCGCACGATTCACAACTGAGCAGGGTTTCTACCGAGGAGGAGGAAAGCACCAGCCGATTCTCCCGGATGAATTTCAACACCAGGGCTTCATCAACCTCGGTCGCCTCGGCAACCTCTCCGACCGACAAGTTGGGATGATCCTTGATGTAGCGCTGAACCTTCTGCAGAATCGCCTCTTGTTCCCGGAAACACCGGTCGCAGATATCCCGACTGACTTGAACAAACAGGTTTCCACATTCCTTGCAGTTCTCCAGCCCCATGGACGACACTCCCCTGTCGCAGCCCCGGTATCGGGGCAGAGCAAGTCGTTGATTCCTCTTCCTGTCTCAGGTACACCCTCCCTATCTTGAGAGCTGCCCAAGTGGAGGATGAGAGCGGAGCTTTTACAGCGTTACCTGTCCGCAAAAGCTGCGTTCCCGCACTCCACCAAACCCGCTCCAAGCCGACGCAGCACGGAAATCGCCGAAACGAAATCTCCGACTACGCCTCGGGAGCGCCTTTCCCCCGGCTCTCGAGAGGGGCGTCGGCCGGGAATGCCACCCGCGGCGCATCGCCCCACAGCCGCTCCAGCGCATAGAACTCGCGCCGCTCCTCGAGAAAGTAGTGCACGACCACGTCCCCGCAATCGAGGAGGATCCATCCCGTGCGGTCGTAACCCTCCTCATGGTGGATGCGGATACCCTGCTCCCGGAAGCGTTCGAGCGTCGCGTCGGCAATCGCCCGCAGTTGAACCCGGTTGTCCGCGCTGCCGATAACCAGGAAGTCGGTGACCTGGGAAATCTCTCGGACGTCCAGTACGACGAGCCGTCTTCCCTTTTTCGATTCAGCCGCTTGCGCGGCCATCGTCGCAATTGCCTGGGCCTCGATGCTACTCCTCTCCCTTTCCAGAGGACGCCTGCGCGCCCGGGTCTAGCAAGGCGTTCCAGAAGCGCCAAGCCTTCGAATGAACCCGGCGGTTGTGGCCGATTAAATAGAGCAGTTTCGCCCTCAGCACCTCTCGGACGGCCCCTTCCAGGTCGCTTTCGGCTAAAGTTCGAATGCGTTCGGTATCCGGATGGGAGCGTCCCGGTTCAGCATAATCCGCGACGAAGAGGATGCGGCCGAGCGGCCCCAGCTCGGCGGCACCGGTCGGATGAAACCGGACGGCATCGAGGATCTCCGCGTCATGCACATCCAGCTCGGTTTCGATCCAGGAAGCGCCGAGGAAGGCATGATGCAGCTGGGGCATGGCCAACGTCTCCGGGTCAATGTGCAGCGCTCCGCTTTCGACCCGCTGTTGGAATTCCTCTTCGGAGGCCTCTTTTGCCCAATCGTGCAGGAGAGCGGCGAACTCCACCGGCTCCGGGGCGACGCTATGCAGGCGGGCCAGCCGGGCCGCCAGCCGGCGGACCCCCAAGGTATGCGTGAGCCGGGCGCCGTGCAAGCGGCGGCGCATCAACTCTTCGGCCCGCTTTGGATCGATGCCTCTCCCCACTCCGCTCGCTGACTCTTAAACGGCCCTTCCCATCGACATAACCCGCGCCAAGTCGTCCTTCTTGCGCGCTTTGTTCAGCGCAACGTCGTAAGAAATCACGCCCTTGTTATACAGATTGGCCAGGGCCCGGTCAAGGGTCTGCATGCCGTACTTCGTGCTGGTTTCCATCGTGGCGTACAGCTGATGGGTCTTGCCTTCCCGGATCAGACTCTGCACGGCCGGGGTCCCGATGAGCACCTCGCAGGCCAGGCAGCGGCCCCGCCCCGACGCCTTCGGCAGCAATTGCTGGGACAGCACTCCCTCGAGCACGACCGACAGCTGCAGGCGAATCTGTTGCTGCTGATGGGGCGGGAAAACATCAATCATGCGGTCCACCGTTTGAGCGGCGTCCGTCGTATGGAGGGTAGCGAAGACGAGGTGGCCGGTTTCCGCCGCCGTGATGGCTGCCGCGATGGTTTCCAGGTCGCGCATCTCGCCGATCAGGATGACGTCCGGGTCCTGCCGCAGCACGTATTTCAGCGCGATGGCGAAGGACTCGGTATCCGACTCAACCTCCCGCTGCTCGACGACCCCTTTCTTGTGCTGATGCAGGTACTCGATGGGGTCCTCCACGGTGATAATATGACAAGCCTGTTCGCTGTTGACCAGGTCAATGATGGAGGCCAAGGTGGTGGATTTTCCGCTCCCGGTCGGTCCCGTCACGAGGACCAGTCCTCGCGGCTTGCGCGCCAGGTCATGGACCACGCGGGGCAGTCCCAGCTCCTCAATGCCCAGGATCTGGTGGGGGATCGTGCGAATCGCCGCGCCGATGGAACCCCGCTGAAGGTGGATGTTCAAGCGGAAGCGGGCCAAGCCCGTGACCGACAGGGACAGATCCAGTTCCCGATCCCGCTCGAAGCGTCCCTTTTGTTGCTCCGTCAGCACCGCGTAAATGAGCCGGCGGCACTCCTCGGGCGTCAACTCCGGTTGTTTCGTGCGGACGAGTTGGCCGTCGACCCGGATCACCGGGGGCACCCCGGCGGCAATGAGCAAGTCCGAGGCCTTCTCCTTCACCGTCAATTGCAGCAGATCAACCAGTTCCATCGATGCCGTCCTTTTCGGGGCCTAACGCCCGGCGGCTGAGGGAGCCGAAAGCATCGAATCCCCCCGCACGATAATCTCGTTCGAGCCTTCCTCCAGCGCCCAATCCCCCTCCCAATCGAATCGGGAAGCCGTGATCGGG
>Ga0209164_1003855_pt1 | contig 13872 bp, 8 predicted proteins | sample MTBNYHSulfiMetaG_FD_187458 | JGI IMG/M metagenome (GOLD analysis project Ga0209164, IMG submission 187458) | Enrichment culture microbial communities from rom New York Harbor, USA that are MTBE-degrading - MTBE-NYH (New York Harbor Sulfidogenic)... | ecosystem: Environmental > Aquatic > Marine >...
CCGCTCGGCGTGGCCAGCCCCTCCAGCACACCCAGCACCTCCTCCGCCCGCTGCGGCCGGTCCGCCGGCTTCTTCGCCAGGCACCGCATGACGAGGGCCGCCAGCGCCGGCGGCACCGTCTCCCGCCGCTCCGTCACCGGCACCGGCGCCTCCGTCACCTGCGCCGCCAGAATCGCCTGCGGCGTCCCCCGCACGAAGGGCGGCTCCCCGGTCAGCATCTCGTACGCCATCACCCCCAGCGCGTAGAGGTCCGCCCGGTGGTCCGTCAGCGGGTCCGCCGTCGCCTGCTCCGGCGCCATGTAGGCCGGCGTCCCCAGCGCCACTCCCGCCGTGGTGAGCTGGTGCCTTCCCGTGGCCTCGCTCACCGCCTTGGCCACCCCGAAGTCCGCCACCAGGGCGTGGCGCCCCGACAGCATGATGTTCTCGGGCTTGAGGTCCCGGTGCACCACCCCCTTGGCGTGGGCGGCGGCCACGGCGTCGGCCACGTCCCGCAGGATGCGCACGGCCTCGGTCACGGGCAGCTCCCCCTCCCGCACCAGCCGTTGCCGAAGGGTGGGGCCCTCCACGTAGGGCATGACGTAGTAGAGGAAGCCGTCGGCTTCGCCGGAGTCGATGAGGGTGAGGATGTGGGGATGGGTGAGGGCGGCGGCGATGGTGATCTCGCGCTGGAAGCGCTCCTTACCCAGTGAGGCGCTGAGGTCCTCTCGGAGCACCTTCACGGCCACCTGGCGCTGGTGCTTGAGGTCCTGGGCCAGCCAGACGGTGGCCATCCCCCCCGCCCCCAGCTCCCGCTCCAGGGCGTAGCGGTCGGCAAGGGCGGCCTTCAGGCGATCCGGCGGATCGGTCATGGGGAGCCTCGGGGTGGAGGTGGAGGGGCTCGGCCGGCCCGGGCCGGAGGCTCCTCCCGCCGATCACATTGGGGAGCGGCGTGGCTTGGGCGCAAGGAGGACGAGTTGCGCCCGGCCAGGAGATGTGTAGAATGATGTGTGGAGGACTACACATGGCAACGAATCTCGATCTGGATCCCGATCTCCTGGAGCGGGCCGTGGCGGTGAGCGGCGAGAAGACCAAGAAGGCCGCGGTCACCCTGGCTCTGGAGGAGTTCATCGCCCGCCGCGAACAGCGGAAGATCCTGGATCTCTTCCGGTCGCTGGACTGGGACCCGTCCTATGACTACAAGGCAGAGCGGTCCCGCCCATGAGCTTGCTGGTGGACACCGGCGTCTGGTCCTTGGCGCTCCGCAGGAACTCCCCCCCGGAGCTTCCCGAGGTGCGGGCCCTGTCCGATGCTCTCGAGACGGGGGATCTCGTAGTCACCACGGGGCTGATCCTCCAGGAGCTCCTCCAGGGGTTCTCCGGCCCACGAGCGGGGGACGCCCTCCTGGAGCGGTTCCGCTCCCTCCCGTTTCTCATCCCCGATCGCCGGGACCACGTTGAGGCGGCAGGGCTCCGGAACAGGTGCCGCCGGAGGGGAATACAGGTCGGTACCATCGATGCCCTGCTTGCGGCTCTTTGCCTGCGCCACGGTCTGACCCTTCTTACCACGGATGCGGACTTCCGGCTGGTGGCCGGGGTGGCGCCCCTGTCGGTCTGGGGACGGGGATAGGCTTCGCCTCCCAGGAAAACCACAAGGCCCGGACCCTGACAGCTTCGCCAGGGCCCGGGCCTGTGACCTGCTCCCGGTCAGCGCCGCCCGGAAGGGGCGTCGGGCCGCTACCCGATTACATCGGGCGGCCGCCGGCCGCTGCCCACTCCTCCAGCATGGCGGTGGTGACGGACTTCGGGCGCTCGATGGGATATCCGAGGCCCCGGTCCCAGGTGATGTTGGCCATGCAGCCCAGGCAGCGGCCCACGCCGAAGAGGGCCGTGTAGAAGTCCCACTCCGTGAGGCCGTAGTACCACTGAATCACGCCGGACTGGGCGTCCACGTTCGGCCAGGGGTTCTTGGTCTTGCCGTGCTCGGTGAGGACGTCCGGCGCCACCTCGAAGATCATGGAGACGACCTGGAAGAGGGGGTCGTTCTTGAGCCCCGGAGTCCGGAGGCAGAACTCCCGCTGCGCCATGTAGCGGGGATCGGTCTTCCGCAGCACCGCATGCCCGTAGCCCGGAATCACCTGGCCGGCGTTCAGCGTGTCCCACAGCGCCTCCCGGATGAGCTCCTTGGTGGGCTCCTGGTCGGCGCAGTACTTCGCCTGGAAGTTCATGGTCCAGCTCAGCACTTCCTGGTTGGCCAGGCCGTGCAGCGGGCCCGCCAGGCCGTTCAGCCCCGCCGAGTAGGCATAGTAGGGATCGGACAGGGCCGAGTGCACCAGGTGTGTGGTGTGGGCCGAAACGTTCCCGGACTCATGGTCGGAGTGGAGGATGAAGTACATCCGGGCCACGTCCTTGTAGTCCTCCACCTGACCGATCATGTGGGCGAAGTTGGCGCCCATGTCCAGCTCGGGGTGGGGGGCGGTCTGGAAGTCGCTGCGGTACTTCAGGTTGTAGATGAAGGCCGCCACCACCGGGATGCGGGCCACCAGGTCCGACGCATCCTCATAGACCGCCTCCCATGCGTCCATCTTGTTGAAGTTCCCGGAGTTGTAGTAGGCCAGGAACTTCGAGTCCTTCTGCATGGTGAGGACGCCGGCGGAGAGCATCGTCATGGGGTGGGTGTCCCGGGGCATGGCCCGCAGGGTGTCCCACACGTAGGACGGAACCCGCTGCCGCACCTTCCACTCCTTCAGGACCTCGGCCGTCTGGGCCTCCGTGGGCACGTCACCCGTGAGGAGGAAGTACCAGAACGCCTCCACCGTGGGGAACGGCGAGCCGGGAGCCTTGGGGAGCGCCGCGAAGGTCTCCGGGATGGTCTTGCCACGGAAGCGGATGCCTTCCTGCGGGTCGAGGTAGGAGATGTCGGTCACCAGGCAACGCACGCTCCGGGCTCCGCCGATGGCCTGGGCGATGGTCACCTTGTCGATGACCACATCGCCGAACTCCTTGGTGAGCTTGGTGGTGCGAGGGCGGAACTCCTCGATCTTCTGTTTGAGAGTCTGCTTAAGCGCCATTTGTGTCTCCTTGCAGGAACGACGATCAGAACGATCTGGGTGAGTGAAGGTACCGGCAATCCAGACTCAACATACTACGAAATCTCCGCCCCGGCACACCAGACCCGGCGGGTCCCTCAGCCGCCGGTAACAGCATTCGCTCCGCGGGATCCACCTACCGAGGCAGCCTCGTCTGCCCCCAGAACCCTTCCGGGGTCTCCATCAGGTGGTGCAGGCCGGTCCGGTCCAAGGCCGCCCGGAGCTCCCTATCCGCGAGATCCAGTACCTGGGTCTCGTCCACGGTCTTCACCTCACGGTCCAGCATCAGCACTCTTCCGTCCACAATGACGGTTTGCACGTCGTTGCCGTTGGCGAAGTAGGCCACGCGGTAGAGGGGCATGTTGGGAGGATAGAGGTGTGGCCTGTACATGTCGATGAGAATGATGTCGGCCTTCTTCCCCACCTCCAGGGATCCGATCTCGTCTTCCAGCCCCAGGGCCCGGGCGGCGTCGATGGTGACCATCTCGAGGACCTTGCCGGCCGGCAGGACGTCCGGGTCCCGGAAGTGGAAGCGATGGTAGCGCATGGCCTGGAACATGTGGCGGAACATGTCGTAACTCCGGTCCGGCGCCACGCCGTCGGATCCCAGCATCACCGTCACCCCTGCGTCCATGAGCTCCGTCGCGGGACAGCGCCCCGTCATGGACGCCACGGCGCTCGGATTATGGACGATGCGGGTGTCGGTGTCGGCGCAGATCCGGATCTCCTCGTCGGTGAGCTCTGTGGCGTGGGAGAGGAGGGCGTCCGGGCCCAGGATGTCCAGGACCTCGTGGGCGAACTTCACGGAACCCCGGGTGTGCCCGTCCTGGGTGAAGACGAGGCCGTACTCCCTGGAGAGATCCCGGGCGGCCCGGGCGCGCGTCACCAGGTCCTGGAGCTCTGCTTCCGCGAGCTGCATGCTCCCGGGGTGATGGGTGGGGAACATGACCGCGATGTGGATCCTGCCGTCCGCCTGCCCGTGCCATCGCTGGATGAGGGTCCTCGTGGTTTCGATTTGTTGCTGGAACGTCACCTCCACGTCCTGGCGCGTTCCGCCCTCCCAGTGGCTGAAGGTGCGGGGGAAGGGAGGGCGGCGTGGGCCCAGGGCCAGGAACCAGCGCACTCCCACGTCCCGGATGGCCTGGAGGTAGGCGTCGCCGTACCGGGGATCGTCGGTGCGCATGACGCTGTCGCCGCCACCGAAGAAGGCGAGGCCAGTAGTGACGCCGAACCTCAGCCGCTCCACGGCAGTGAGGAGGGCGTCGGCCCGCCAGAAACCTTCCGTGGACCCCCGGGCGTAGATGAGCTCGCAGGCCCCGTACCACTCGTCCGTGTCCGTCCCCAGGCTCCTGACCAGGCCGTGACCAGCGTGGCCATGCCCATCGATAAGACCGGGCATCACCACGTTCCGGCTCGCATCGATCACCTGCCGGGGTGTGTACCTGGCCTCGATCTCGTCCGTGGGCCCCACGGCGGCGATGCGGTCACCCACCACGGCGATGGCCGCATCCTCCAGCACCCGCCGCTCCGGGTCCATGGTGATGACGGTGCCCCCGGTGATGAGAATGTCGGCGGGCTCCAGGGTCCCGGCGTTGTGGGTTCGGTTCTCGCCGCAGGCGGCGGCCCCGACGAGGAGGATGACCGGAAGGATGGGAAGAGTCGTGAGCTTGGTTTTCATGGGTTTCTCGCCAGTCGGAATCCGGAGCAGGAGTATCCTCTGAGCGTGGGCCAGCCGGAGAACCGATCCGCGGATCGGGCGAACGTGTCGGCGCGATCCGCGGAGCCACCACGGAAGACGCGCAGGGTCCCCGTCGCCGGCCCCGTGGGGTCGTCGGCGGGGCTCACGGCGTAGTAGCCGGCCGAGTAGTAATCCTGCACCCACTCCATCACGTTCCCGTGCATGTCGAAGAGCCCCCAGGCGTTGGCCTCCTTCAGGGCCACGAACTGGGTCCTGGACGCGCTGTTGCCCAGGTACCAGCCCATCTGGTCCAGGACGCCGGTGCCGCCGAAGTCTCCGTCGGTCCCCGCCCTGGCGGCATATTCCCATTCGGCTTCGGTGGGGAGTCGGAAGCTCTTCCCCGGGTTCGCGGCATTCAGGGCCTGGATGAAGGCCTGGACGTCCTCCCACGAGACCCCGTCCACGGGGCAGGTCTCCCCGCACGAGGAGAACACGCTGGGGTTGCTGCCCATGACGGCCTTCCACTGGTGCTGCGTCACCTCCGTCCTCTGGAGGTAGAACGCCCGGGTAATGTTCACTGTATGGACCGGCCGCTCGTCCTCGCCACCGGTCAGGCTCCCCATGGGGAAGGATCCCGGGGAGATCAGCACGAACTGGTCGTCACCCAGGCCGATGCCGAAGTCTCCCGGAGCGATGTTGAGGGTGAGCTCCCTGGCTGCGGTCCGATCGCCGGCGGCAAGCGTCACGGTGAACGTGGCGATCCCGGCCGATTCCGGGATGCCGGCGATCTCCCCCGTGCCCGCGATCAGCGCCAGCCCCTGGGGGAGGTTCCCTGCACTGACGGACCAGGAGGGGGCGGTGGCGCCCTCCCCCTCCAGGATGGCGCTGTAGGGAAGGCCCACCACGCCGGTCGGAAGGGCCGTGGTGGTGATGGTGAGGGGGATGGATGCCACCGTCATGGTTGCCCAGCCGAAGGCCGAGGGGGACGCCGTGGCCAGCACGGTCACCGTCCCGTCGCCCACCGCCGTCGCGAGGCCCCCCGCAGTGATGGACGCGACACTGGCGTTGGAGGTGCCCCATGTCACCGCCGCCCCTGTCATCTCCCGGTTCAGCTGGTCCCTGACCGTGGCCCGGAACTGCACCGTGGAGCCGATGGCGTCCACCGTGGCAGTGCTGGGCGAGACCGAGACCGAGGTGGGCTTCGGGGCCTCCGGCTCCGGGGGGCCCGTGCCCGAAGAGCCGCCGCACCCCCAGAGGAACAGCGACATGCCTGAGAGTAGCAGGGCCGGTAGGGCCTGGCCGCGAGAGGTCATGATGGGTCCTCCTTCATTCCTCCAGGATCTCCTCGAGGCGGGCACGCATCCCTAGCGCTGCAGGTAGCCGCCCGCGTACCGAGTGAGTCTATCCCTCCAATCCCTCCGCCACGTACCGGGCGATCTCCTCGTGGGTGGCGAACCAGACGCCTTCGTGCCCCTTCATGTACTCGACGAGCTCGTCCAGCATGGCCAACCGGCTCCGGTGGCCGATGTACTTGGGGTGCATGGTTAGGAGGAACATGGTCCCTTCCTGGTAGGCCACGTCGAACTCGGCGGCCCAGATCTCCATGACCTCACCGGGGGTGATGTGGGGCCGGATGGCGTCGAACCGGGAGAACCCGAAGTAGGGATAGTCGTCCAGGAGCCACTCCACGGGGAGCTCCACCACGCCCGATGCCTGGCCGCTCTCGTTCACCTCGTAGGGGCGATCATCGGCCATGAGGCTGCTGTCGTAGAGGAGGCCGAGCTCACGGATGAGCTTCAGGGTGAACGGGCTGAAGTCCCAGGAGGGTGTGCGGATCCCCACCGGGGGCTTCCCCATGACCTCCGTAAGGGTCTCGTACGACCGCCTCATGAGCTCCCTCTCCGTCTCCTCCGTGAGCAGGGAGTTCCGCTCGTGGATCCACCCGTGCATGCCGATCTCGTGGACCCCGGGGGCCAGGATGGCCTCCACCTCTGCGGGGTGCAGGAGGGCCGTCACGGCGGGTACGAAGAACGACGCGGGGATGGCGTGCTTCTCCAGGAGGGCCAGGATCCTGGGGACGGCGACGCGAGCCGCATACTCCCCGCGGGAGTGCTCTCCCGGGGAGTCCTGCCCGTCCCGGAGGGCGCCGGTCTCGGAGTCGAAGTCGAAGGAGAGGGCCACCGCCACCCGGGCGCCGCCCGGCCAGCTTGCCGGGGTGAGGTCCTTCCCTGCCCGGACCAGCTCCACCTCGGCCCGGACGTCGTCCATGCTTCGCTCCCAGGGTGGTGTGGCCTCCTCGACCGGTTCCGCGCACCCCGGGAGCAGGAGGAGGGAGGCCATGAGACAGCCAGGGATGAGGGAGTTGCCGAGCATGGTTTCGTCTCCTCTGGTCTGAGCGGCCGGGGACCGACGCGGGTCGCTGCCCGGGAACGAACAGCATGTCGTGCACAAGATACCCTGTGCCGGACCGCGCGGCAGCTACCGGTTGCCGTTCCCTGCTTGACGCCGTGAGGCCCGGTCGGGTATACGTGCCATGACGATCCGTTGGCGCGGCCCCTGTCCCCGGGAGGTTCCCATGCGCGCTCCGCACTTCCTCCTCCTTGCCGCCCTCCTTTCGGCGGCTCCCCTCTTCCCCGCAGCGGCCCAATCCAGGGGCACCCCGGCAGGGATCCACCCGGCCCCGGAGGAATACGCGTCCCTGCACTGGCGCTACATCGGGCCGGAGGGGAACCGCTTCAGCGCCGCCGCCGGCATCCCCGGCGACCCCTACACCTATTATGTGGGGGCGGCGTCGGGGGGGATCTACAAGACCACCGACGGGGGGGTGAACTGGAGGGCCGTCTTCGACGACCAGCCCGTCCAGTCCATCGGGGCGCTGGCCGTCTCCCCGAGCGACCCGAACGTGGTCTGGGCCGGGACCGGTGAGGGAAAGATCCGGAGCCACATCTCGCTGGGCCAGGGGGTCTACAGGTCCACCGACGCCGGAGAGAGCTGGGAGCTCAAGGGACTGGAGAGGACGGGGCGCATCCTCAGGCTCCTCGTCCACCCCGCCGACCCCGACGTGGCCTTCGTGTGCGCCCTGGGCCATGCCTACGGGCCCCAGCCCGAGCGGGGCGTGTTCCGGACCACGGACGGGGGGGAGAGCTGGGAGCACGTCCTCTTCGTGGACGAGAACACCGGGTGCTCGGACCTGGCCATGGATCCGTCCAACCCCCGGATCCTCTTCGCCGGGACCTGGCAGCTGGAGATCCACACCTGGGGACGGACGAGCGGGGGGCCGGGGGGTGGGCTTCACGTGAGCCGTGACGGCGGCACCACCTGGACCCGCCTGGAGGGGAACGGCCTGCCCCGGAGCCAGGTGGGGAAGGTGGCGGTGGCCATCGCCCCCTCCAACCCCCAGCGGATCTACGCCATGTTCGAGACCGGCGACGGGATTCCGTGGGACGGGCAGCCCACCCAGGACGGCCAGATCTGGCGTTCCGACGACGGGGGGCGCCGCTGGACCATGGTGAACCGGGACCGGAACGCCATGGGGCGCCCCCACTATTACTCCCGCATGGCGGTGGCCCCCGACGACGAGGACGAGACCTACTACCTCACGGCGTCCTACGCCCGCTCCATCGACGGGGGCCGGACGCTGGAGACGTTGAGGGGGGCCCAGGGCCCCGGAGGCGATCACCACGACATCTGGATCGATCCCACCAACGCCGACCGCCAGATAGTGGCCCACGACCAGGGGCTTTCCATCACCGTCAACCGGGGGCGGACCTGGTTCCGCCAGCGATTGACCAACGCCCAGATGTACCACGTCACGGTGGACAACATGATCCCCTACAACGTCCTGGGGAACAAGCAGGACGAGCCCACCTACCGGGGCCCGAGCAACAGCCGGCTGGGGAGCCGGGGGATCCCGCGCGGGATGTGGTTCCACGTGGGCGGCGGGGAGAGCGGGTGGGCCACGCCCGATCCCACCGACCCCAACATCGTGTGGTCGAGCGCCTCGGGGTCGGGGATGGTGGGGGGGATCGTGGTGCGCTTCGAGGTGGACCGGAGGCAGTTCCGGACGGTGGAGGTGTGGCCGGAGCAGAGCCGGGGCTCCGCCGCCGGCGTTCGCTACCGCTTCGTGTGGGATGCGCCGCTCCACATCTCGCCGCACGATCCCAACATGGTCTATGTGGGTAGCCAGCACGTGCACCGCACCACCAACGGCGGGCAGAGCTGGGAGGTCATCAGCCCGGACCTCACCCTGAACGACCGGAGCCGCATGGGTCCCTCCGGGGGGCTCACGGGGGACAACATCGGGGTGGAGTTCGCTGGTGTGGTCTACGGGATCGCCGAGTCCCCCATCGAGGAGGGGCTCATCTGGGCCGGGACCAATGACGGGCTCCTTCACCTCACCCAGGACGGCGGTGCGACCTGGACCAACGTCACCGCGAACCTGCCGGGATTGCCCGAATGGCTCTCGGTGCGGAGCATCGCCCCCTCCCGCTACGACGCCGGGACGGCCTACGTGGCCATCGACGGCCACCAGACGAACGTCCGTGATCCCCACGTCTACCGGACCCGGGACTACGGGCGCACCTGGGAAAAGATCGTCACCGGCATCCCGGTGAGCATGCTGAGCTACACCAAGGTCATCACCGAGGACCCGGTGCGGCGGGGGCTCCTCTACCTGGGAACGGAGAACGCCATCTACGTCTCTTTCGACGAAGGGGACCACTGGCAGCCGCTGCAGAACGACCTGCCCCACGCCCCCGTCTCGGGGATCGTGATCCAGGAGCACTTCAACGACCTGGTGATCTCCACCTATGGGCGGGGGTTCTACATCCTGGACGACATCACGGCGCTCCAGCAGCTCAGCCCCGAGGTGGTGGCGTCGGCCTCCCACCTCTTCGAGCCCAGGGCGGCCTACCGGTTCCGGGAGATCACCCGGCCCGCAACCACCTACGACGACCCCACCATCGGGGAGAACCCCGAGTACGGGGCGTCCATCAACTACTGGCTCAAGGCCCCCGCCGGGTCGGCTCCCACCCTTGCCATCCATGACGCCGCCGGCCGCCTGGTCCGCACCCTGAGCGGCACGAACCGGGCCGGGGTGAACCGGGTGTACTGGGACCTTGCGGACGAGCCGAGCACCCAGACGCGCCTCCTGACGTCCCCGATGTATGCGGAGCACATCCAGGTGGGGCCCGAGGGGCGCACGGCCCAGGGCGCCCCCCGCCTCTCCATCCTGCAGGCCCCCGGCGTCTACACCTTGAAGCTCACGGTGGACGGGGTCGAGCACACGCGGACGCTGGAGGTCCGGAAGGATCCCAATTCCGGGGGGACCGAAGCGGAGATCGAAGAGCAGAACGCTCTGCTCTATGCCCTCAAGGCCGACCTGGACGTGGCGGCGGAAGCGGTCCACCGGATCGAGGCCCTGAGGGTCCAGCTCCAGACGCTGGGGCGCTTCACCGCCGACGCCGAAGTCAGGGAGGCCGCCGCCGCTCTGGAGGGGAAGCTGGTGGATCTGGAGATGCACCTGGTGGATCTCCGCCTCACGGGGCAGGGACAGGATGGGATTCGCTTCGAGGCCAAGCTCATGCAGAAGCTCGGCTACCTGGCCGGCGGTCTCTCCGGGGCCGACTTCCGCCCCACGGACCAGCAGGTGGAGGTCCAGGGCATCCTGCATCGCCAGGTGGGCGAGCAGATCCGGGCTCTGGAGGAGCTGGAGCGGACGGACCTGGGTGGGTTCAACGCCCTGCTCCAGGCCAGGGGACTGGGGGTCGTTGGGGGCGGCTGAGCCTCCTTACTCCCACGCCGGCGGCTCCACCCCCAGGAGGTGCTTCACGAAGAAGTCGTTCCGCTTGTGGGTTCCGAAAGCACCGCCGTTGCCGTGATCGGCACCCGGCACGAGGACGAAGTCGAAGTCCTTGTCCGCCTTGATGAGGGCGTTCACCACCTGGTAGGTGGAGGAGGGGTCCACGTTGGTGTCCATCTCCCCCACCAGCAGCATGAGCTTGCCCTGGAGGAGGTGGGCGTTCTCCATATTGGAGGAGGCGACGTACTGCGGCCCCAGGGGCCAGCTCATCCAGAGCTCGTTCCACCAGATCTTGTCCATCCGGTTGTCGTGGCACCCCGCGGCCGAGAAGGCGGCATCGTAGAAATCGGCGTGCCACAGGAGCGCCGCCATGGCGTTCTGACCCCCGGCGGACGTGCCGTAGATGCCCACACGCTCCGCGTCGTACCAGCGGTACCTGGCCGCCACGGCCCGGTGCCACAGGATCCGGTCTGGGAAGCCCGCGTCCTTGATGTTCTTCCAGGCTACGTCCTGGAAGGCCTTGGAGCGGTTGGACGTTCCCATCCCGTCCATCTGGACCACGATGAACCCCAGCTCGGCCAGGGATTGCATCCCGGCCTGGGCGCTGAACGTCTTGGGGACGAAGGACCCGTGGGGACCGGCATAGATGTTCTCGATGACGGGGTAGCGGCGCCGGGGGTCGAAGTTGGTGGGGCGGACGATGATGCCCCAGATGTCGGTGGCGCCGTCCCGCCCCTTGGTCACCAAGACCTCCGGGTGCTGCCAGCCCGTGGCCAGGAGGGCCGAGGCGTCGGCACGCTCCAGCTGCAGGACCAGGGAGCGGTCTTCGGCGCGCCGGACCTCCGCCACGGGGGGATGGTCCACCCGGGACCAGCGGTCGACGTAGAAGGCGCCGTCCGGGGAGAAGGCCACCGCGTGGCTGCCGTCCGCCTCGGTGTAAGCCACCAGCCCGGTGCCGTCGAAGTTGATGCGGTAGGTGTGGACGAAGTAGGGATCCTCGCCCGGGTTCATTCCGCTGGCCTGGAAGCGGATCCAGCGGTCGTTCGCGTCCACGCTGTCCACCGCCCGAACCACCCACTCCCCCCTGGTGATCTGGTTCTTCACCCGCCCCGTGGCGCCGTCGTAGAGGTGCAGGTGGTTCCATCCGTCCCGCTCGCTCATCCAGACGATCTCCTCGCCGTCCTGGACATCGTGGCGGAATCGCTTTCCCGAATAGTAGAAGAAGGTCTCGGGCTCTTCGGAGATCACGGCCCGGACGGCTCCGGTGGCGGCGTCCACCTCGATGATGCGGTAGACCTGGTGGCCCCGCTGGTTGTACTCGAAGGTGAGGCGGCGCCCGTCCTTCCTCCACTCCATCCGGGAGAGGGTGTAGGCGTTGGGGAAGAGGGTGTCGTCCACATCGATCTTCTGTCCACTCTCCACATCGAAGAGAACGGGGGTCTCCTTGTCCAGGACGTCGCCGGGCTTGGCGTAGAGGAGGGTGGAGTGTCTGGGCTGGAGCTGGTCCTCGGGGGAGGAAGCGATGTAGTGGACCTCTCGGGGCTGGCCGGGGACCACCCGGTACACGGCCAGCTTCCTGGAGTCGGGAGACCACACCAGGGACCGGTCCGTGTAGGTGTTCCCCTCCGAGCCATCCCAGCTGAGCATGGTGAAATCCTCCGCCCCCCGCTTCCGCACGGCCACGTTGTGATTCTGGATGAAGGCCTCCATGGAGCTGTCCGGCGATGAAACGGGACGGCTGGTCACGTTCCGCCAAAGCTGGCCGGGGCCAGCCTGCCAGGGGGCACCGCTCCCTCCCTCCGGCTCCCGCTCACGTCGTGCCACGGCTCCCCGGTTCTCGCAGGCGTAGGCCGCCAGGCTGCATCGCCAGGTGGAGTCCGCCGCCTCGAACTCAAGGGCGGCCCCATCCTCCACGAAAGTGAAGCGTGAGAAGGGGAGATTGACGGCGGTCACGGTGTCGTCCTGGAAGGAGGGGAGGGCGCCGAGGGACTCGGCCAGGCGCTGGTGATCGAAGGCGGGGCCCTTCTCGGGGACCTGGGGGTCCACCAGGACGAAGGCATTGCCCCCCGTCACCGACTTCCGGTACCAGAACCGACTCGACTCCCCGATCCAGGTGGGAGCCTCCGCCACGTCCACCACCATTCCCCGGGTCCGGGCGGCGAAGCTGTCGGCCCGGAGGTAGTCGGCCCGGGTGCCCTGAGCGGTAGCCGGGGCCGGGAGGAGGAGGGCGTGAATCAACAGGGCGAGTGCCAGCCGCTGCGGCAGGCTCACCAGGGAGGTGGCTCGGGACATGCTGGTGCTCCTTCGTGGTGGATCGGTTCCGGGAACGACCCCGCCCCGGGGCGTTCCATGCGAGAAGGTCGATTCGCCTCCTAGTAAGGCCCTCGGATGTGGGGGGCCACCTCCGCCTCGTAGAGCTCCCTGAGCCTTCGGTGCAGGTCCTCCCCCAGGGGGGGGAGTCGGCTGGCGGCGGCGTTGGACTCCACCTGCTCGGGCCGTGTGGCTCCCGGGATGACCACGCCCACCGCGTCGAAGTCCAGAATCCACCGCATGGCCATCTGGGCCATGGACATCCCTTCGGGCACCATGGGCTTGATGCGCTCCGCCAGGGCCACGCCGGTGAGGAAGGGAAGGCCGGCGAAGGTCTCCCCCACGTTGAAGGCATCCCCGTCGCGGTTGTAGCTCCGGTGATCGTCGGCCGGGAACACGGTCTCCGCCGAGTACGTCCCCGCCAGGAGCCCTGAGGCCAGGGGGAGCCGCACGATGAGGGCGACACCCTGTGCACGCGCCCTCTCGAACAGGACGTCCGCAGGCTTGGGGCGAAGGAGGTTGAAGATGATCTGGAGGGAATAGAGGCCCTCCTGCTCCAGGCAGAGGAGCGCCTCCTCCATGGACTCCACGCTGGCCCCGAAGCGGAGGATCTTCCCCTCTTCCCGGAGGACCCGCAGGTGGTCGAATACCCCCCCTTCAGCCATGACCGACAGAGGGAGGCAATGGAGCTGGGTCAAATCCAATGCCTCCACGCCGAGTCTGCGCAGGGAGCCTTCCGTGTGCGCCCGCATGCTCTTCAGATCGAAGTTGCCGGGCCAGCCCGGGTACGGCAGCCGGCCCAGCTTGGTGGCCACGAAGACCCTGGCGGATTGGTCCCGGAGGAAGCGCCCCAGGCGTCGCTCGCTCACCTCCGGACCGTAGACGTCCGCCGTGTCGAAGAAGGTGACGCCCTGATCCAGGGCTGCGGCCAGGACTCGATGGGCCTCCGCGTCTGTGAGCTTCCCCCAGTCGGAGCCCAGCTGCCAGGTGCCCAGCCCCACCTCCGAAACCCTCGCGCCG
>Ga0209164_1003856_pt1 | contig 13871 bp, 12 predicted proteins | sample MTBNYHSulfiMetaG_FD_187458 | JGI IMG/M metagenome (GOLD analysis project Ga0209164, IMG submission 187458) | Enrichment culture microbial communities from rom New York Harbor, USA that are MTBE-degrading - MTBE-NYH (New York Harbor Sulfidogenic)... | ecosystem: Environmental > Aquatic > Marine >...
CCAAGAGCATCCACAGTTTTTTCTGGTACAGACGCAAGGTATCCGAGGGCACCAAGGGACCCATCGAATATGAATTCACCAAAAGACGTGTGACACTTTGCAAAGATGGCCTCCCGACCAGGACCGTCTGGCTCGTCATGAGGCGAAGCATCGGTAATAAGCGGGAGTATTCCTTTTATATAAGCAATGCGCCGCTGAGTACCCGACTCGCATTGTTCGTTTGGTTGAGCGGTATTCGTTGGGCGATAGAACAATGCTTCGAGGAAACAAAATCCGAATTGGGCATGGACCACTATGAAGTGAGAAAATACCGTGGATGGCATCAACATATCCTGACATGTATGCTGGCTCACTTCTTTCTGTGGCACCTCAAAATCAGATTGGGGAAAAAAAGCACCGAGCATTACTCTGCCGCAGCTTAGGGTTTTATTGGAAGTGATCCTTCCCCTGCGGCGAAATCATATTGACGACGCCCTTGCTATGGTTGTGTTTGTGCAAGAGAAAAACCACCGAGCTTATCTTTCCCACAGGAAACGGAAGCTCAAACAACCTAAGACATAAGTATCGTTGTAGGGCTACTACCTTGTCAAAAATCCGTTGTTAAGATCTCTTGTTTCTGCTAGTTGAGTATATTCAAGTGCCTATGCTTCGAAAACTCAGGCCGACCCTTTTGGCACGGGCCAATAGATAATCAAATCTCCCTGCTGCTCATCAGATACGACCGCGGATGCGACGACTATGTTTGCTCCTCTTCCAGCGCAATTCTCCATGCAGTTTTTTACTACTTGCACCGACAAGAAAGGTATCCAAAGTCGGCCATTGGGCAGCTTATTGTCACCCTTGGCGACCTCGCCCAGCCGACTCCCGAGGTGGGAAGATAAACAGAAAACTATACAATTACTTGTTAGTAGGCGGCTGCTGAACACGAGGCAATCCAGGTGGCCTTCTCCAAGGCCATGCCTTGAAAAGGAAATGCTCTTGGGAAACCTAAATATGCGACATGAAGCACGGCAGTGTGTATCTCGCGCAAAGAAACTACTTTCTCGGGGTGAAGAGGCCGCTGTTCGGTATGCCTGTTTGGAACTACGCTTTGCCATTGAGTACATCACGTACAGCCAGCTTCAAGCGTACATGAAGGAAGTGTCGGACGATGCTCTCAAAAAGTGGACCCCGAAACAGGTGATCTCCGAAATGCTCGAAGTTGACCCCTGTGCTGACAAAAGTAGATCCCTGGCCGTAGGTTTAGAAAAGACATACGGAGTCCCACCTCCACCTGGAGAGGTGCAATCATTAGGTGAAGATCGACGGTTTTCGATGAATTGGGCCAACAAAAGTTACAATGCACTTGGAAACTTCCTGCATGCGCCCACTATGCACCAGATGGAGTCAGGAGGAGGCCCTTCAGTATCCACAATGACCGAAAAAGCCACTCTAGTTGCTGACGAATGCGAGAAAATCTTGAATTCCAGCGTATTCAACGTAAATCTTGGCACCTTTCTCGAATTCGATTGTATAGACTGCGGTACCCATGTCCGACGGCGTATTGGGAGCGTTACGCAGGATCAAGGTATCGTATGCCCTAATTCAAAGTGCCAAGCTGTCTATGACTTCGAAATTGGCGAGCACGGTCGGGTCAAGTTCCACCTCCGGCAGTCGAACTATACGTGCCAAGCTTGCGGCACAATTAATTGGTTGGGAATCCATCGTTTGGCAACAGGCACGGTACTCGAATGCGCTAATGACAACTGCAGGCAACGAGCAACTATTGTACAGAGGTTTGAGCTCCTTATCGAAGACGGTTGAGCGGGGTCAGCCATTGACATGGAACATTTTTCTAACTTCTGCTTCCACCGAACCGCGCGGGACCGCTTGTTGTTTTACTGAGGATTCGAGTGCGCGCGCGTCTCAACTCAATTGTTATGTGGGAGAGATGCAATGATAGAAACTCTGAGTCTAAAGGACCTTTACTCGAAATTCAGGAATAAGGTATCGATACCACATCAGTTATCGGAGCGTTTGTCGCCACCACTATTACTATACCCTACAGAAAGATGGAAAAACGCCCCAGTAAAAGTACTGATCGTAGGGCAAGAAACATTGGGATGGGATTTCGAAGCTGGGTCCTATTTTGATTGGCCTTATCCTTCCATTTGTTCTTTCACGGACTTCTTGGGAGTTCAAAATTCTGTTGATGCACTAATATACGGATATAAGGCTTTTGAGTTTTCGAGATATCAGCCATTGAATTACAGAAGCCCTTTCTGGAGGGCATATAGGCAAATAAGGCGCAACTTTGATGACGAAGTTGACGGATTTAAAACGGCAGTCCTATGGACAAACCTTTTTCGCATGTCTTTGGACGGCGGGTCCGTTATCAAAGGCGGAACAGCAGAGGAGATTAAATGCATTTGTCAGGCAACGCAAGGTTTGCTTAGATCTGAGATAGAAATATTGAAACCGGATGTCACTTTGTTTTTTACCGGCCCAGACTACAATGAAACTTTGTACTCAGAATTTCTGGATATGCAACTGCATGATTTCAATGGATATGACATCTCCCGCACAGCATGGATAGAGCATCCTGCCCTCCCTGCTATTTCCTTGCGATCGTACCATCCTGGCTATCTTAACCGTGGACATTGGGAGTTGGTTGATAAAATTGAACAAGAGGTGGTAGCAAGGGCAACACATAACATTGCTGCTTCAGTGGACGGCGAAAAAGCCCGCCGCCCCTGAGCAGCCCGTTAGCTCTAGGATGAGAATGAAATTCGTAGATACATTTGAAAAACACCAACGCGAGCCATACAGGTCGGCAGACGCGTACGCGAAGGAGAAGAGGGTTGAGTTGGGGGCTGGTCTCCTCGCAACGAAAAAAATCTACCTTGATACGAAGTATTGGCTACTGTTGCGCGATGCAAAGCTTGGACGGGCGAGAGATGAAAACCAAGTTCAGATGCTGGCCCTAACAGAACGAGTTTCATCGTCAGGCCGGTACTTCTTTCCGATATGTGAAGATATTTTTTTAGAGGTCTTAAAGCAGACAGATCCAGACACTTTAAGATCTACTGTGGCTTTGATCGACTCTTTTTCCAGAGGAGTATCTCTTCTCTCAGGAGAGGAAAGAGTTCGATTGGAGGTGTTTCACTTTTTGGAGACGCACCTCGGCAGTTCTGTGTTCTGCCTGCAGGAGATGGTTTGGACGAAGGTGGCGTACAATCTTGGGTACTTGTCTCCCCATCATGACAAATTTCCTAAAGACACCAACACTCTGATTCAAAAAGCATTTTTTGATCAAATGTGGTCCGCGTCACTGATGGACATAGTTGAAACAATGTCCCGGAATGGTGCGCCTAATTTGCCACCTATCCGAGGTTATTCGGAGCGACTAAATACCGGGAAATTTGCGCACATGCGCCAAAACAATACATTCAATGAAATGTTTCTATCTGAAATTGCCGGCATGGTTGACTCTTATAAAGCGGACTTTAAGGACCTATTCACTTACAAATTTGAGAAACAATATGGTTGCCTACCAAATCCAGAGGAACTTGAACGGAGTGAATCAGGCCAGCTGTTCGCAAACATGATATACAATCTGTTCAAGCTCAACAAAGTCAAACAAGAGCTTCCATCATTCAGAATTCATGCGGGGCTTCATGCGGCTGTTAGATGGGATAAGAAACAAAAATATCAAGACAATGATATGCATGATTTCCGACATGCGGCGGCCGCACTCGGGTATTGTGACTATTTCTTCACTGAAAAGAGGCTTTGTCATCTTGTGACACAGGACCTGCTTAAATACGACAAGTTATTCAACTGCAGGACCCTTTGGAGAGTTGATGATGCTGTCGAATGCCTCAGAACGCTAGAGAGCTAACCCACGGCGGCAGCGGTCTCCGCTAACGCTCCGCCGCTGGCGCCTTGACACGTTGTCAAAAAGGACAGTTGAGGGACGGGGGACGTCCATTGGTAAATTGGTTGAAATGGCAAAATTCTGGTGCTCAGGAAAAGAGGCTAGCACCTGCTCAAATGAGTTACTGATTTACCAATGGACGTCCCCGCTGCAGGGTACCGTAATAAGAAAAGATTCGGGCCTCAGCCCATTTCCTCGAACATACTCAAGATTGGGGGAAAGCATGGTTTCTCTTCCCGTAACTGTCCAGGGGGTAGTAAATTTTTTTTTCGCCAACTCCTCCCAGCTCTTGAATATAGGCTACTTAATATCGCTGAAGGAAGCTCAATGAAAATAATTGTCGAAATCGGAACTGAGGAACAAAAAGAACTTATAAGGTCAGAACTTTCAGTCTTCTCGACCCTTACACAGATTTTGGAGAACCCGCCGAACATAAATCAAATTATAGTTCCAACAGATTTCGATCAGAAAGTTCAAGAACTGGTGGGCAATAGCAACTACCAGTCCGAAAGAGGTCATCTAGCGATTGCCAAGATAATTCCTTCTGCGGAGGGCATCTCCATCGTTATTTCTCCCATTAACTATACAGAATCTTTTGATTATCTCATAAGGCTGAAAGGGTACCTTCACGAATTTTTCCACACTATTACCCGATCAAGGTTCCCGTTCGTTGACCAGTGTTCACCCGCAGAGTGGCGTTACATAGATATCCTGACCACTTTATATGATGAATACTACGTAGAACGAAAGGCGATAGAGATAGTTGAGTCGTCCCCTATTCCCAAAGGTCACCAATTCAAGAAGAACACTTACGCGGGACTGAAAGGACACATAAAGACAGTTAGCGATCTAAGATACTACGAAAGAATTAAAGGCGAAATCCAACGCTTCCGATTTCATGGCGACCTTTTGGAGTTTCACACTAAAACCAGTGACTGTATAGATGAGGTACTTAAGTCAACCGTCTATTCACTGGCTCTCATTGATAGTTATAAGCCATTAGCAGTGCTTGAGGTTTTAATTCGGAATTCACATTTCTACACTGAAGGGACCTGTGCATTTGTCAGCTTGATCAGGCAAAAATATGACGAGAATGACTTCGATTTCATCGAAAATATCGATATAGCGCAGGAGCTACTTCTTAATTTTGGACTTTTTTTCGAAGATACTCCTAGAGGCTTATATGTTCACGTCTTTGATATCTGACTGATCTTGTTCATTGGAGGTCAGGCCATGGCAAGCGACTGAATCGGAAGAATAATTGTCAGTTTTGACTACCTAAACGTAACTGTTCAGGGGGTATCCAATTTAAATCCAAGAGACATCGGGAGTCCTGTTTTGGCGCGCACAGGTGAGAGCTTCAACCAGCACAGGAAAGGTCGGAAGATTCCGCAGCCGGCAGGTTTCTCTCAAGGAGAGAATTCGCTCAACCCAACGGTCCCCTTTTTCATTGAAGCTACCCTGCATCATCCGGCGCCAGATCACGGCGAAGCGAAGGGCTCTTTCGGCGCGATTATTGGTGGGGTCGACGCCCTCTTCCAGCAGAAAGACCCAGAGGCTGGCCATCTCGGCATCTAGCAAACGGGCGAGCCTCCCCGCTTCATCCTTGCGATCCTTGCCTTTGTAACGGTTGATCAGATGACACATTCGAGCATACCATGCGGTGACTTCTCCTTTAGTCGGAGGTGCATTGGCCCAATGGATCAGACACTGAAGCTCCGAGCGAACTCGCTTTCCAAGCCATGCAATCGCAGGGTCTCTTCTCCCGGCCAGTCCCTCGGCCGTTCGGATAAGATGGGCCAGGCAGGTTTGCCGCATGTGTGCCCATTTGCGATAAACCCCATAGTTGTCGCTAACCAAAATCCCCGCCCAGTGGCCAATCAACTCTTCGAAAGCCGCCTTGGACCGGCTGGTCTTGACGCTGAAAAAGGCGACCGTGGAGTTGACCATTACCCACAACCACATCAGTACCCCGTGCTGGTACCAAGAGGTCTCGTCAAGATGATTCACCTTGCAGCTCCGCGCCCGGGCTGCGATAGCTTCATAGTAGGGAAGGATTGCGCGAGATACTCGATCCACGCACAGCTGGATTCCTCCTACGCTAATCGGAATCCCGAAAACCGACTCCATGAATTCTTTTACAGACCTGCGACTACAGCGCTGACTTCCGCTCAATTCTCCGATCAGGGCGGTCAACCTTTCACCATACCCAACCTGAAACCCCTCTGGCACCGTGCCCTGGCAGATTTTGCCACAGTTCGTGCAAGCGCCTTTCTGCAGGATAAAATGCGTTACCTGTATTGGAACCTCGGGAAGCTCAATATGTTGGTGAGTGTAGAACGGTTTGACATTCTCAAATTCCTTACCTCCACAGTCGCAAAGCTTGGGCGGCAGTGGAACGGTTTTAGTCGGTGTCAAAAGTGCCTGCTGATGTCCTTGGTGTCCTTTTTTGGCTCCTGGTTTGCCCGGTCCCTTCGATTCTCTCTTTTCTCTCTGGTAAGGAGAGTCCGAGGAGGGAGGGCGACTGGAGTTGCTGGAATTTTGACCAAGCTTCACCTCAAGTTCTTCCACACGCTTGGTGAGCTTTGCGATGAGCTCCTGTTGCCACAATATGAATGCCTGGACGGAGGGAGGCGTCTGTTTCCAGTCCGCTTCGCTGATCGGAAGACCTTCGGGAACATTCTGCGAAGACATCCAAGCACGCTCCCATGGCTATCGTGTTTCGCGTTGTGCTCAATCTTATAGTCTCCCATACTCGAAATTGACGAAAATGTCTCGCAAAAAATGCGTACTGGGTAAAAAAATTTGCTACCCCCCTGAACAGTTACACCTAAACAGGTCTATATCAAGTTTTTCGGCGCTCGACAACCTGCACTAATGATAGAGGACATCAATGCTTATTTCGAATGTTTTCTAACAAGGCTTTTACAGTGGAGCGCAAAAAGTGAGCGCCTGCTGAAAAGCGACGTTCGGCAGAGTTCGGAGTTGCAGCAGTGGAATCGATTACCCTAAATTGGTCTGGGCCACACCACTGGCCCAAAGGCGGAAGACAACCGCGAGTGGAGGCACTTGAGCACGGCGGCGGCTATCTGTTCTCTGTCGAGCACCACACTGGGTATCTCGTCTATTGTGCCGGGTACACATGACACTTTCGAAAGCGCTTTCGCCAGCACGATCGACTCTACTGGGACGGCACCTACAGCATCTTCGATCACGACGCATTTGCGGCTGGCAAAAGGGTGAAGGTCTGGCAGGGATTTTGGATGAGGAAACCACGACCCCAAGAGCTATGCGATGAGTTCATCCAGAGGGCTGCGGAGATTCAAGCTGCCACAAAACGTTGGCTAGACGGGTACCGCGTGTTCGTTGCACGTGCTGACGTTCGAGTCGAGGCGAGCAACCACGCGATCAAATTAATCAGCACTTCCTGTAGATTATTGGCGCGTGGTTGCTCGCCGCTGATGTGCATTAGGCCGTTCCAGCATGCGTTGCTGCCAGGAGGCAATAGTGGAAACAGAGGTGAGAAATGTCTTACTATGAAAAATGGTCGCTAGCATTGACCGCGACCTATGACGTGCTGACTTTCTTTCTGCTTCTTTTCGTTGTATATGAGGCAATTGTAAAGCCGAAAATCCCCAATATCGCCTTCTTTATGCAAATCCTCCCACGCGACACAAAAGGATGGAGTCGGACAGCACAGCTCACTGACTTCATATTTGAGAATAGGGGAGTAGAACTTAAGAACGTGAGCATAAGATCCAACCCCGATTACATCGGTTGGGATAATCTCGGGCCTTTAGCTGCAAAGGCTGGTGTAGTGGCAAAGAGGACTTCAGAATATTTCAAGAAGAGCTTTCCGTATTTGGGCACCAATGAGAAGACACAGTTCTTTTGGTGTGATATGGTAGCGAATAGAGATGTTCTCGCAAAGCCGTTTACTGTAATAGTTGAGTATGACAACTTGGTCCCGATCTATAGGGATTTCCAAAGCAGGCGCAAAACTGAGTTCCCCTTTGACTTAAGCGCGTTTGATGGTGCTGCGTGGGGAGCAACGAGTAAATCCGACATTCACAATGTTGCTACGGAATTGGCACGAGTACGAGAACAACTGGAAACCATGAAAGAGTCCTTGGTTAAGCTGCTCAGAGTATGAGGTCTGATGGAACCGGACAATGAAGTGATTGGCCTAACCCATCTTTAACAGGATGAATTAAATTTGTGTTTAATAACAATAAGATAGAAATAGGATATGGGACGTTGGCACTACCTTCGCCTGCTTTTTCTTGAAGCCGTTTGTAGATTACACTTCTCGAATGGTCGGGGGAACCGCAACGCCGACGGCCTGAAAGACTTTCAGGCAGGTAAACAAAAGAGAATGCGGCCAGTTTTGAGGCTCTGTCTGATGAACAAGCGAACCGGTTGCTGAATGCTTATCTCGTCATTGAAAGAGACCGGCAAAAGACCCGCGAGCACTATGTGAGAAATTTCGAAGCGCACTATGTGCTGCGCAGTAAAAGGCTATCGTCCTCGCGGGAATCCGCATCATCCGTCGATCTAGTCGACAAAAACGAAAAAATTTCAAAATGTAGTCTCCGCTACAGAAACACTCAATCAGATCGGATATACCCACCCGTAAGCAGCACAAGCATCTGAAGTCGATAAGAAAGGAGGTGACAAAAAATGCCGAAATGCGGAATTTGCGGCGGTGAGGCTCCAAAACAGCCGTGCATCACAGAAGAAGGCAAATGTGACCTGTGCGGGAAAAAGGTGGTGTTAGCAGAAAAGCAGGAGAAGAAAGAAAAATAAACCTCCAGGCAGGGCAGCCAATGGATTCGACTTCAAGCGGTTGTATTAGGATGGAATAAATTGTTGACCTTTGACTATTGAGTGGCTGCCCTGACAGCCAATCCTCGCCCGCTTCCCCCCGGGAGGAAGCATATTGTTCGATGGATCGGTTTTTAAGCAAGGGGCAAATCCACAGTGAAGAAGCATAAAGTCTTAATCGCGTGTAAGATTTTTGCTCGGGAGCTCGAGGCAGCTTTGCCCGCCGATGAGGATATCGAAATCATCTGGATCGATGCAGCCCTGCATGCTGATTTGCCAATGCTTGAAACAGAGCTGCACAGAGCTCTCACGGAAAAGCAAGGTACCGATGTGGATATTCGGATTCTATTCGGCAGCGCCTGCCATCCGGACATGTGTCGGCTGGCCAGGCGATATGGAGCCGGGCTTGCTCCTGTAAAGAACTGCATCGAAGCGTTTTGCGGCGATACAGTCAAGAAGTTGGAAGAAAATCGCACCATGATCATGACGCCTGGCTGGGTAAGAGCATGGCCGGATATCATGGCTGCGCTAGGGTGGGACGACGTCGATACCCGCATCAATTTCGGAATTTACGACCGAATTCTTCTGTTGGATCCGGGACTCGATCCGCTCACAGACGAAGAAATCCTGACTTTCTTTGACCTGACACAAGTCCCCATTGAATTGGAATCGCTTGATTTAAGCCAATTCAGGGAGACTTTGTCGAGGATTTTATGCTGACTGCCGCCGACTTCTTATTTGCCCATAAAGAGTGCACCCGTTTGGGATAGCTGATGTGCATGCTTGCGCTGTTTGATTTCGGGCGCCATGCGTGAAAACTCGTGCTTTCAACCCGAAACGCTCACGATTCGGCCAATCGCTGAAGGATTCCGGCGAGCAGAGCGGTTCGGGGGACCAGACTGGCGATTTCAATCCGTTCCTCGTCACCGCACATATCGTGACAGACGGGACCTATGGCATCAAGAGTCGCCACACCGAGAGCCGCCGTAAAACAGCCGTCGGAGCCGCCGTATTCCTCGACGGCATCGACTTTCATGCCGACGTTTTCGGCGACCTTGCTCGCAAGCTCGAAGAAAGCCTCAGTCTTGCGATGGGGTTCCATGGGTGGACGGGTCAGCCCTCCCTCCAGCGCGATGCGGATGCCGGGCAATACAGGAGTCCCCGCAACCTGCCTGATATGCTCTTCCATTTCCTTCATCTCCGCCGTTTGTCGAATGCGCACGTCAATGTCCGCTCTCGCTGAAGCGGCGGTGACCTGCCGGGAGCGGCCGCCGTGGACCAGGTTGACCGATACTTTTATGCCTCGCTCGATGTTGGTTAGGGACTCGAGAGCCAGGATTTTGAACGCAAGCTCGCGACAGGCATTGACCCCGCCGGAGTCCGGCCTCAGCACATGAGCCGCCTTGCCATGGATGGTCAGGTGGAAAGAACCTATTCCCCAGCGTCGCACAGCGATGGATTCGGGCGCAGAGGCCGGTTCCATAACCAGCACGTGCGTTGATCGGCGGGCAAGCTCTTCAATATAGGGTCGTCCGCGGACACTTCCGATCTCTTCGTCCGCCGTCAGGAAAATCCATAAGGGCGGAGTGGCTCGCCCGGTATGGTGCAGCGCCTTGAGGGCGTACAGCATCTGCACGATTCCGCCCTTCATGTCGCCTACTCCGGGACCGAAGGCGAGCTCGCCCTGTTTGCGAAAAGGCATGGCGGCCGCGGTTCCTTTTGGAAATACTGTGTCGAGGTGAGCCGATAGGAAAACCCGATTGCTGCCTGCTCCCGGCCGATCCGCTCGGATATGATTGCCGCAGTTGCGTTCCTCAATGGTTTCCGTTCGGAACCCCAGGCCTTCCAGTTCTTCGGCTATGATTCGGCCGCAGGCGTTTACGCCTTTACTGTCATACGTGCCGCTGTCGATATTCACAAGACGCTCAAGTAGATCGAGCATCTCCGGCTCTTTTCCGTCAAGAAGCCGCAAAGTATCCTTCATATGCTCATCTCCTTTAAAGGGTATAAATAAACTAAGACAGGAAGTACGAATTTGAAGATGCCGCGGTGAGTGATGACAGATGTACAGAGCGAGTTTTGCTGCCTGCATCGTTGGTTTTCATTGACAATGAGGGCTCCTGAATCCATGCTCAAGCTCGGACGCGCAATCGAGGTGATAAAACCTGCTGTTGTAAAGAGGTATTCCCGGGAGAACGTTAATTGTGAAATTTGTGCTTTTTATGGCAGGAATTCCGGAGCTCGAAACACGACTCGCAACGTGAATTCGAAACAAATTCAAAACTGGAAAATTCAACTGACCCAAACTGATTTGCGCTGATGCTCAATGTCTTTCGTTTATACATTTTGATCATTTGATCATGCGGCATTGTTTCGAAATTCGAAATTCGGAATTTTAGCTCCGGCTTTGCCGGCTGAGGGTTTACCGATGTGATCCGCAAACTGTTTAGAAACGCTAATATCTACACTCCAGTCGATCGCGGCGCGGCGCTTGCCGGCAAGAGCCAGGGGCTTGTGGTACAGTTTGAAAGGGGTGCGCTGTACAGCGTGAACGGCGCCATACAGGCGGTCGGGGCTGATCGGGAGGTGCTGGCTGTTGTTGCGTCTTCCGGCGTAGATATGGAAGTTGACTGTAAGGAGCTCTGCCTCATTCCGGGCTTCGTTGATTGCCACACGCACATGTGTTTTGCGGCACTGCGAGAGGAAGAATTCGGGCTACGTTTGCTCGGCACTGACTACCTCGAAATACTGCGCCGGGGTGGAGGCATTCTCTCTTCGGTGCGCGCCGTTCGCAACGCTTCCGAACAGGAACTGTTCGTCGAGACTCGGAGTCATGCCTTAAAGGCGCTTCAATGTGGCACCACAACTGTTGAGATCAAGAGCGGATACGGCCTGGATACCGATTCCGAGCTGAAGATGCTGCGAGTGATCGATCGGGTGGGGCGTGAAACCGGTCTGGATGTGGTTCCCACCTTTATGGGCGCCCATGCAGTGCCGGAAGCCTATACCGGCAGAGCGGACGAGTATGTGGATCTCGTTACTGACGAAATGATCCCGCGCATAAAGGCTCAAGGCATTGCCCGTTTTTGCGATGTCTTTTGCGAGTCGGGTGTTTTCTCGGTGGAACAAAGTCGGCGCATTCTCGAGGCTGCGAGAAGGTCGGGATTGGGGCTCAAGATCCACGCCGACGAGGTGCACGATCTAGGTGGGGCGGGGCTTGCAGCGGAACTGCGAACGGTCTCGGCCGAACATCTGCTGGCTGCAAACGATGCCAATCTTCTTGCCTTGGCTCAGGCAGGAGTTATTGCCGTGCTGCTTCCGGGGACCGCTTACAGCCTGCGGAAAAGTTACGCTCGCGCGATGCACATTCGGGAGCTTGGAGCTCCTATCGCCATTGCCACCGACTGCAATCCGGGTACCTGCTATAGTGAATCCATGCCCTTTATTTTTGGCCTGGCGGTGGTCAATATGAATCTCACGGTGTCGGAAGCACTGGCGGCCGCCACCTTGAATGGCGCTTATGCTTTGGGCATCGCCGATCGGGTGGGCAGTCTGGAGCCGGGTAAATACGCGGACTTTTTGCTGCTGGAAGGAAGCAGCCCCGCCATATTGGCCTACCATGCGGGGGTTTCTCCGGTGGTGAGAGTCTACAAAAAGGGAGAGTTAGTGGCGAGCCAATCGCAGGTTTTTGCGCGTTGACCGCAGAGTCCGCAGCGCGGCAAAAGGCCGCAACCAAAAGCTCGATTATAAAAAACTGCAGAGGCAAAGGACTTTTCATCCATGGAAAAAATCCTGCTGGGTATAGAGGGGATGACTCTTGAAGATCTGGCAGCCATTGCCAGAGCGGGTGTAAAGGTGGCGCTGACCGAAGAGTCCAAGGATCGTATCTGTGCCGCCAGGAAGTTGATCGAAAAATGGGTACGTGAAGGCAGGATCATATACGGCATCACCACAGGGTTCGGGGCTCTGAGCGATGTCATCATCTCCAGGCAGGACACTCGCGAGTTGCAGGAAAATGTCCTTAAGAGCCACGCGGCAGGTGTTGGCAGCATTCTGGATGAAGAAACCGTGCGGGCGGTTCTGGCTTTACGGATCAAAGATTTTGCCAGAGGCAATACGGGTATTCGGCTCGCCACGGTGCAGCAGCTTATAGAACTTCTCAACAGCGGAATCTGCCCGGTGGTGCCGGAAAAGGGCTCGGTGGGGGCGAGCGGCGATCTGGCTCCGTTGGCCCATCTGTCTTTGGTTTTAGTGGGGCTTGGAGAAGCCTTCTACAAGGGGCAAAGAATGCCCGGAATGCAGGCGCTGAAAGAATGCGGCATGCAACCTGTGCGACTCGAAGCGGGGGAGGGTCTGGCCCTGGTCAACGGCACGCAGGTCACCACCGCCATTGGTGGACTCGCTCTCTATGACGCCTCGAGGCTCGCAAAAATGGCGGACATCGCTGCGGCCATGAGCCTGGAGGTGCTCATGGGCAGCCGGACCGAATTCGACCCGAGGATCCACAGGCTGCGCCCGCATCCGGGCCAGGCGGTTGCCGCCGACAATATGAACAGGATCGTGCAGAATAGTGAGATCATTTCTTCCCACAAGGATTGTTCCCGTGTGCAGGATGCCTACACTCTGAGGTGTTCGCCCCAGGTGCACGGAGCCAGCAGGGACGCTTTGGCTTACGCCGAGCGAGTGCTGGAAACGGAGATGAACTCCTCCACTAACAATCCTCTTATTCTGCCCGAGACGGAGGAGTTCTTGCTGGGCGGGAATTTCCATGGGCAGCCTGTGGCTCTTGCCGCAGACTTCGCGTGCATGGCGGTCGCAGAGCTTGCCAACATTTCGGAAAGGCGCATCGAGCGTCTGGTTAATCCTCAATTGAGCGGACTTCCGGCCTTCCTGGTAAGTGACGGAGGGCTCAATTCAGGCTTCATGATAGCGCAGTACACCGCAGCGTCGCTGGTCTCCGAGAATAAAATATTGTCGCATCCCGCGTGTGTGGACTCCATACCCACTTCCGCCAATAAGGAAGACCACGTTCCCATGGGCACCATCTCCGCCCGCAAACTCAGGGATATCACCCGCAACGCGGAAAACGTTATCGCCATTGAATTGCTTTGTGCTGCCCAGGCCCTGGACC
>Ga0209164_1003857_pt1 | contig 13869 bp, 10 predicted proteins | sample MTBNYHSulfiMetaG_FD_187458 | JGI IMG/M metagenome (GOLD analysis project Ga0209164, IMG submission 187458) | Enrichment culture microbial communities from rom New York Harbor, USA that are MTBE-degrading - MTBE-NYH (New York Harbor Sulfidogenic)... | ecosystem: Environmental > Aquatic > Marine >...
CCTTCCGGTCCGGCGGCCGGTGCTCAGGGCGAACGCAAACAGAGAACCCGTCCTCAGGGAACGCGCCCCCAGGGAACGCGATCCGGATCGCGTCGGCGGGGCCGGGGCACGGGCGACGGGTCCAACGTTGCGTCCGCTAAAGCCGAAACGGGATCCACCCAAAGCCAATAGCCGAGCGTTTCAAATTTTATCCAAAATGGTTGTAACCGCCTGTCAGCGGCGTGGCACGGCCATCTGCATCGATAAGAAGCGCGCAACCCACTTGGTCGGTTGCGCGTCCAATTTCGTAGCACTGGACACCAGTCCGTAGCAGGGTGGAGAGGTTTTGCGGCGATATGGAGAAAAGCAGTTCGAAATCTTCTCCGCCGCCGAGCGCCCATTGCATCGGGTCGACACCGATCCCCCGCCCTGCCTGGATCACCTCATCGTGCAGCGGGACCGCTTGGGCGTATATTTCAGCACCTACCTTGCTTTGGGTGCAGATATGATGCACTTCGGCGCCCAACCCATCGCTGATGTCGATCATGGCATTGGCCAGCGGGGCGATCAATCCGGCCACGTCCATGCGGCATCTGGGTTCAAGGTGCTTTTTTATGAGATATTCGGATGGGTTCCGACCACTGATCAACAGCGCCAGACCGGCGGCTGATCCCCCCAGGCACCCGGTCACCATCAATCTATCGCCAGGTTGGGCCTGGCTTCGCAGGCACAGATGCGTGGGGAGCACCGAACCCAGCAAGGCAATGTTGATGGTCGTTGTCGGGCCCTGGGTGGTATCGCCGCCAAGCAGCGCGGTGCCATGCTGCCGGCAGGACGCCATGATTCCCTGGTAGAGGCCCTCAACCCAGCTCACTTCCGTATCTTCGGGCAGCGCAAGGGATACGAACATCCATTGTGCGGTGCCCCCCATGGCCGCAATATCGCTCACATTGCATTCGGATGCTTTGAATCCGATTTGATGGGCATTCGCCCATTTACTTCTGAAGTGCCGTTCTTCGACGAGCAGATCCGTGGTGACCAGCAGGTAAGGGGCCGGTTCGGGGGCTGTGCGGATGACCGCAGCGTCATCGCCGATGCCTTGCACGACCTCCGCATGTTCTGCGTCGACGAGATCCGCCAAACGGTTGATCAGGGCAAATTCTCCACCGATATCTTTGATTTTCATGGGAGTGAATACTCTACCAGTCGAGCCGCAACTCGATGGGCCGGCGGTTCTGCAGAAACGCGGCGGCCGGCATCAATTTGATGGTGAGCGGAATGCCGTTTTCGGCCTGGGTCGCTCTCGTTTCGATGTCAATTACGATGGAAGAAAACAGAGGCGGATCGCTTTGTTCGCTGAAACGGGTCAGATGCGATTCCAGCTGACGTTTCAAATCATCGGGGTCGTTTTCCGCAAGAAGATGGTCTTTGCACCACAGGATAAACTGAGTCACCTGGGTCAGCAGGAGTTGATAGGCCAGTGATTGACCGCTGACCGTCACCGCCCTGGGGAAAAAGGCCCAATCCTTTTTGGGGGCTGTGGCCAGCGGCGTGAATCCGGCCTCCACGAATTGGGACAAGCGATTCTGATCGAAAAGGGTTTCGGATACCATGGGCGGTAGGTGACCATCGGTATGGAATGCCAGATCTTGTATCAGAAAGCGCTGCTTATCGCAAAAGCCGGTCGGCCAGCGATGCCTGGAAATACTTTGAGCGATTAAAGTGCCGAGTCCCCAAACCGGTGCGATCCAGTTCCAGCCGGACTCGACAAATGGGGTGTGGCGCGGTGGATTCTCGTCACCATAGGGGTAGCGAACCAGAAAACGGTTGCATGTCAGGCAGATCCAATGGCCGTTCGACGATTGGCGCAGGCGGTTGAATTTGGCGTAAGCAGAGGATCCCAGGTGGTTGGGGATATAGGGCAGGGTGCCCAGGCGTGACCATTGTGACAGCTGGAAAAAGGTGGCCGGCACCCAGGCGATGATCGGCACCATCCATGTGGCTGCCCAACGGGCGGCGATTTCGAGTCGTGCCGTTGCCAATGGGGTATTGTCAAATGGCAGGTCGAGCAGGATGACGTTGGGCAGATCGGCGATGATGTGAGGGCTCAGCGCTTCAAGGTTCGCTTCCAACGCCTCCGGTTGCACGCTCGAAATCGAGACAGTGGTCTCAACATTGTCAACGCCCTGCTGGAGCAATAGCCTCAACCCGCGCCAGGCGCTTTCCATGGTTTGAAACCGCTTGTCATCGAAAAGCGCATTCAACAGGCCGCACTCGATGGCATCGAGATGTTTCGCGTCTGTTCGCGATGAAACCTGCGTCGTTTGACTGGTGCTGTCCAAGGCGACCATATTCAAAATGTGGTCGATTTGACTCGTTTGATTCGGCGCCTTGGGTGAAACGGCGGGCGCCTGGAGTTCTATCGGCGGGAGTTCCGGCCACTGGCGTAACTCCTGGCGGATACGATCGTTGGGTTCACCGTCTTGACGGGCTTTCTTTATATAATTTTTTGCTGCGGAGAGTTGTTTAAAAAAAGGATGGGAGGTTACGATACCATCCGGATGGAAGACCTTCAGGCGGTCAAATTGGAACGTCACTTGGCCATGGGCAGATAGGGATTTCTCGACCACCAGGTCGAGTTGAAGCGCCATCTTTCCCATGACCTCATCCAACGATGCACGATCGACCACCTGCGGCGGGATGGCGAGGGCTTCATCGGTTTCCGGAGCGAAAGTCGCCAGGGCGAGGATTTTAAATCGCGTGTCAAAAGCTGACATACTACCCTTCGATGATTGGGGTTATGAAAAAAATTTCTTAATCAGGCCACCGGCTTTGTGGCTCAATTTTTCCGACCATTCCTGCTTTTGAGGCGTTTCGGGAGCGGCCGGCCGTGTGGGTGTCGGCTGCTCGGGCAGTGGCTCCTCGATCTCCGCCAAACGTCCTCCTCCCAGGAACTTGAATTTTGGACCATGTTCGCTGAGGGACAGCTGTGCGTTGGGTTCGAGAAACATTTGGGTCTGGATGGGCTGCCCGTCGACGGTGATGCAGTTCATCCCGGTCAGGTCCTTGACCCAGTACCTCTCTTGGGCGAAAAAGATTTGCGCATGCCGTTCGCGGATCCCCGGATGAGAGATCAAAAAATCGCATCCCGCGCCGCTGCCGATCACAATGGGCAGCGATTGAAAGGATTTGAGCGCCGGACCGTATTGAATGGCCAATGGTGCTTTAACTTTTTCGGCCGTCGGCATGGCCGGCGGTGACGGTGATTTAAGGGGCGGGGAAGTCTGGTTTACGGATGCCGCAAAGGCCGGTTTTTCGGGTTGGCGGGGGGGGTGTTGCGATTCGCGGCCCTGGGGAAACGGTTGCGCTGTTAGCGGTTGAATCTGGTGCGGTCTGAGGGGCGCAGCCGGCGCTGCAATTTCCGGCGCGGCAACATTCTGTGCCTGTGCCGGTGGGGTGTCGCTGATTCGCGTCAGAAAGCTCACCTTTGGACCGCCCTCGGCGAACATGATCACGTCGCCATCTTTGAGATAGGTTTCCGATACCCGTTGACCATTGACATAGGTGCCGTTGGTGCTTTGATCGATGAGTTTGAAACGATTGCCTTCCCGAACGATACGAGCGTGCACGCGCGACAGCGTCACCAGCTCTTTCGGAAAAAGGACCTGGCAATCCGGGTGGCGCCCTATTCGGATATCGCCTTCCGACAGCTCTTGAATTTCGCCTTTTAACGGACCTTGCATGTGTACCAGTTGGACCGTGATATTGGGGATGGTGCTCATGTTGGAAACTCGATCACTTTTTTGGGGTTAGAGAATTATTGATTGCTTTTCTTGATCCGTTCCAATTTTTCCAGCAGTCTCCTGGCTTGACTCAAATTCTGTTCCACTTCTTTGTAACCCGGGTCGACTTCATAGACCTTTTCCCACTCGGCGATGGCTTCGGTCAGCTGTTCCTTGCCGAAATGGATGATACCTTTGTTGTAATGCGCCTCTTTATAGTTGACCAGGCATCGATCGATATAGGTCGCACACTGCTGGCAATTGGCATCGTTGGCGGCGGCCGCTTCGAATCCTTTCTTGGCGATCATGTAATCGCCTTTGTCGTAGGCCGTCATGGCCTGTTCGAAATAGGCTTTGGATAGATAAGTGCGAATCTCTTTGTCCTGGGGCTGGTTCATCAAATACTTTTCGAATTCCTGGATCGCCAGGCTGAGCTGGTTGTTGTTAAAGTAATCCAGGCCCTTATTGCGGTGCATGATCAGGGGGCCGATTTTGCTCTTTTCGATAAAGGATGTACATTGCTTGCATTGGGGATTGTATTGCAGTGCACTTTCAAAGGCTTCTTGTGCAGCGTCGTAATCGTGTTGATCAAAGAGTTGCCTTCCGCTCTCGAAGTAGGCTCGGGACAGGTAGTCTCGCGTTTGAGCATCGTTTGGAGAGGCTTCGATCGCTTTGTTGAGTTCGAAGATGGCGTCTTCATATCTGCCTTCATCAAACAGGTCGATGCCCGAATCACGATAGGCGATGATTTGCGTTTCGATTTCGTTCGCACCACCATTTTGATTGGCGGTCAGGTATGCATCAGAAGGGGGTACTTCGGCAGGCGCTATCGTCTCGGCGGCGCTTTGCGCTTTGTGACCCACTGCGTTAACAGGCGCGTCATGGAACGGCAGCCCGGCAACTTTGGGTACCTTTATCGTTTGTCCGACTTTCACCTGAGTGGCGTCTTCCATCCCATTGAATTGCGCGATAACATGAAATTGCTTGTAATCACCATAATATTGTTGGGCCAACTTTGAAATGCTTTCCCCCGGGCGCAGCACATGCTCGACATAGTAGGTGGCCGACCCCTGGCGCTCCGCAATGCCTTTCAAGGGGGGCATTGCGTCAATTTCCGGAATCATGATGCGCTGGCCGGGTTTGACTTTGGTTGCGTCGTCGATGTCGTTGAATTGAGCGATGACATGGTATTTTTGATAGTCTCCATAATACGTTTTAGCGATCATCGAGAGGCTCTCGCCGGGTTTGATCACGTGATATACATATTTAGGGGTTTTTTCAGGTTCCCTCGAGACCAACATTTTAGATGCTTGGGGGTGATCCGGCTGATATTTCAGCGCGGTGAGAAACTCCTTGCGGGCCAAGCCATATTTACCCTGGGCATGATACTTCATGCCGAGTTGATAGCGTTCGTCAGCCAACTGCGCTAACTGGCGGGTCAGTCGTTCTGAATTTTCTTTTGCGGTCTGGTTTTGCGGATCCGCAGTCAGGGCGAGTTTATATTGTTCCAAGGCAGCCGCTTGATCACCCTGACGTTCCAGGTCTTGCGCACTGCGGACATATTGAGCCGCCAACTCCGGATCGGGTCGCCCCCCCGTCAACATGGCGCAACTGGCGCACATCCATCCAACAACAAAAAGGCTTAAAATTCTCGAGTAAGGTTTCATGGAATCACCTGAGGGATAAGGGTTGAAAAATTTTCAAACGCGATACGAATGTAACCATATCCCTTTTTAAAACCTGATCGCGTTGAAGTGCGTACGGGTTTGAAAAAAATGGGTTGCCACCCCGTTGTACCGTTGCGGCCAGTTTGTATCCGGCCTGCTGCGCGATGCGAATGGCGCTGCTGTTGAGGCGGCCAAACGGGTAAGCGAAAAATGTGGTATCCTGGCTGAGTTTTTCATCCAGGATTTTTTTCGAATCACCGATTTCGTGCCAAAGGCGCTTCATGTAAGCCTCTTCATTTTCATTGTCGGATTTTTTGGAAAGATCACTGTGTGCGATCGTATGGGAACCAATGGTGAAGCCCTGAGCCCTTAATTCGCGAAGCTGGTTCCAAGAGAGGGCTTTGCTCGATACGCCCACGAAGTTTGTGTAAATGAACAAAGTTGCCGTATAGCCATACTTTTTTAAGATTGGATAGGCAACTGTATAAAACGAACTGTATCCGTCATCAACGGTAATCAGGACCGACTTGAGTGGAAGAGGTCTGCGGTACTCCAGAAACCCCAGGAGATCATCCGGAGAGATGGTGCGATAACCGTTCTCCTTCAAATAGCGCATTTGCCTTTCAAACAGCTCCTCAGGTACGCAAAGGGGCGAGTCGCAATGGTTTCCGAAACGATGATAACAAAGAATCGGAACCTGCTGCACACCCTTGTCAAAAACACCTCCCCGATTTCTGATATTCAAAGGAATAACGACATAACCGTCCGGCCTGAAGGGTTGTGAGTCGTTGGCATCATCGATCACCCAAGCCAGCTCGGCATCGCCAAGAAAGCGCTGGGCCAACGAGGCGGTGGTGTCACCGGGCGTGGTGCGGTAGAGGATATAATCTTTGGAACGATGGAACTGGGGCGCAGAGGGTGTCGTCGAAACGGATTGGGTCGCGCATCCTGAACTCCACAGCACCCAGATAAAAAAGCACAGCGAAATACCACGGGCTCGTAGGATCTGCATTCGTTTTTCCATACCGGTAGAGAGTTAGCCGATGCGCAGGTGGACCAATTAGTGCTTTTAAATCAAAAGTTTGTTAATGATGCATATCACATCGGGAATGCGCATGCAACCTGGAAGCACAAGACACAGGAATTTCTTAAATTGACAATAACCGGATATTATAATAAAAATCATCAATTTGAGCTGAAATGACCAGCGCGATCAATTTGGTTTGGTATGGTTTGGTCTGGGTTGGTTCTCAGTGATACGGGATCAGGAGTTCGAATATGCCCGAACCTCAGAAAACTTCAACGACAAAGCTTTGGCTCAAGCAGGTGACCACCGGTACGTTCAGGTCCTTCAATGAAAAGGTGGATCGGATTGCATTTTTGCGAAACAACAAGAAGGCGCTGGGGCTTGTTCTGGTTGGCTGGTTTTTGACGATCTCTATCTGCTTCTTTTTCTTGGATTCGTTCGGCGCCCGCCAGAAAGAAGCCTTTTTCCTGCGGCATGCTATCGCCGCCGAGGCCCTGGCCAACCAAAGTGCCCCGAAACTGCTGGAAGACGATCTGTTGGGGCTGAACAGGGAGGTCGCCGATTTTTCCAAAACTTATAAGGTCATTTTCGCGACAGTCTTGAATCATGAGCGCAAGGTGGTGGCGCACACCGATGCCGAACGTTTCAACCAGCCCTATCAAGATCTCGAAGCCGCTGAACAAATGCAGGTCCTGAACGAGGTGGTGGTCCAATCCGGTTTGATGGCAGATGGCACGGAAACCATCACGTTTACCCAGAACATCACCTACTCGGGTGTCAAAATCGGAAGCGCGGTTTTCGGTGTGCCGAAAAAACGAATCACAGATATCGACAGTCGCACCAGGCTCTACAAATTGTTCGCACTCGCCTTGAGTCTTTTTATTGCCGCAGCGATGGTGTTGTGGCTGAGCCGACGAAAAACGAGCGCTTCACCTAAACATCTTTCCATTTCAACGGATGGATCCATCATAGGACCCTACCGCCTGAAGGACAAGATCGCACAAGGCGGAATGGCGGAACTCTATATCGCCGATTATGTGCGCGAAGACGGTTTCAAACGCAAAGTGGCGATTAAAAAAGTCCTTCCTCATCTGGTCGAGAATCAGGACTTCATCGACATGTTCGTTCGCGAGGCAAGGCTTGCCGCACTCCTGCAGCATCCCAACATCGTACAGATATTCGATTTTGGCAAAATTCAAAACACATACTTTATCGCCATGGAGTACATCGACGGGTTGAACCTGGGACAGGTCATGGCCAAATTAAAAGCGCCATTGCCGGTGGATATGGCGATATTTATTATTATGAAAATCAGCCTCGGTCTGCATTACTCCCACACCCGGAAAGACGATGACAGTGGCCGCTCCTTGGGGATCGTCCACAGGGACATCAGTCCGCAGAACATATTGATATCCAATCAAGGTGAAGTAAAAATAAGTGATTTCGGTATTTCCAAGGCGACCACCGAACCCAGCCTGACACAGGCCGGTGTGATCAAGGGGAAACTGGCCTATCTGGCACCTGAACAAGCGCTGGGCAAAGAGGTGGATCACCAGGCAGATATCTATGCATTGGGTTTGGTCTTTTATGAAATCCTGTCCGGCAATCGCCTGTATCATTTCGATTCAGATATTCAGGCCATTCGGACCATACCGGAAATGGTCATACCGCCTATTGTTTCCGTGAGGCCAGAGGTTCCTGACGCGTTGAATCGGATTGTGATGCAGTGTCTTGAAAAGGACAAGACCCAGCGCTATGCTGATGCCATGTCGCTGCATAACGATTTGAGAAAATTGAGATCCAGGCTGCAAATGTCTTACGGAGAATCCGATCTTTCCAACTTTATACGAACGTTAATGAAAAATGCATAAAATAGAATTTATCGGTAAAACCGATACAGGCCGCGTTCGGTCCAATAATGAAGATACCTTCATGCTCGACCCGGAAATGGTTTACTGCCTTGTCGCAGATGGCATGGGTGGCGCAGCAGCCGGGGAGATGGCCAGTCTCATTTTCGCACAAACCACTGCGGAACTCTTTTCATGCCCCAAGCCGGCCACCGAGCAGGAACTCGTCGATCGCGTTCAGGCCGCATTTCGAGATGCCAATGATCGAATTCTGGACCATGTCGCGAGTCATCCCGAGCACAAAGGCATGGGCTGTACGGCGGAGTTGCTGGCATTTACCGATACCGGTTTTGTTGTCGGCCACATGGGAGACAGCCGGACTTACAGAATGCGGCAGGGCTCGCTGAAACAGCTGACCAAAGACCACTCCCTGGTTCAGGATCAAATCGATCAGGGCCTGATTACTGAAGAGCAGGCAAGGTCCCACCGGATGCGCAATATTATCCTCAGGGCCGTCGGTGTTCGCCCGTCACCGGCTCTCGATACACTCCGGGGACCGATTTTTTCCGGTGACCTGTTTCTTCTTTGTTCCGATGGATTGACCGACCTGATTGAGGATCGCGAAATCTTGAGGGTTTTGCTTCCAGACGGACACATTGCATCGAAGGCGGACCAACTGGTGGAAATGGCCAACGCGGCCGGTGGCAAGGATAATATTACGGTGGTGTTGGCCCAGATTGCATGAATTTTAGTTTACGAATCTTTATGCTGGTTCTGGTGTTGCTATGCACACCGGCCCAGGCGGACGAAAAGGCCGTCGTCAACGACTTTATCGTCTCCATTCCTGTTGCCGAAGCGGAAGAAGTAATCAGATCCTGGTTTAGCGCAAACGATATCCAATCTTTTCATTATTTTCAGAACCAGGAAATTCGAGTCATTGAGACGCGTGATCAGGATCGTGCCTGGATCATTGAAATGAGCGCTCATACCCCCCTGGCCACGCGATTTCAGGTGACCGCACATACGTCAGCATCACCGGTGCAAGTCTCATCTCTACGATCTTATTTGGAAGGGTATGTCAATCATGCCGAATCCATCGAGGATACCTTCGATGTTGTGATTCCACAAGCAGTGAAGGATCTTCTCCCGGCCATTGTCTGTATCTACGCTTCGGGGAAAGAACGGTCGGTTCAGTTAAGTGGCTTCTGCATTGACCCTGATGGGGTAATCGCAACAACCGCCCACGACCTTGCGGTCGAACAATCCGTCCGGGTTTTATTTTCCGATGGTCATGGCTTGCCGGGGCGTGTTTTGCGTTTGGACGCGAGGCGCGATTTATGCCTGATAAGGGTGCCCAGGACGCTTCCTGCGATTATTCCTCTGGACAAGGGGCGTTTCGCGCCGGGAGGAAGCGAGCCCTTATATGCCTTGGGGTGTCCGCGCGGAGAGAGAGGAATGATTCAGGTCGGCGCCCTGGACGGGCCGCCGAGGCGTGTGGAAGGTTTTCCGCTCTGGCAGGCACAGATGCATATTGAACCGGGAAGCAGCGGGAGTCCGGTGATCGACAGCCGAGGAAGGTTAACCGCCGTGGTCAAAGGCCGCTACCGCGGCACAGATGCCGTTGGCTTTCTTATACCATTTGAAACGATTCTCCAGTTTTTAGGAAAATATTAAAAATGACCGAAAGTTACGGCCGTTACCGGATCATCGACGAGTTGGGCAGGGGAACCATGGGCGTGGTTTACAAGGCCCATGATCCACAAATCGACCGTTTGGTCGCTTTAAAGGTGTTGCGACCGGACAGGGTGACAAGCAAGGATTTTGTGGCGCGCTTTTTAAAAGAGGCGCGTGCCATTGGCCGATTGTCTCACCCTCATATCGTGACCATCTACGATGTCGGTGAGGATCATGGAACGATTTATATCGCCATGGAGTATCTCCAGGGTGAGCCCTTCAACGTCGTGGTGCGATCCGGCCGGCTAAGCCTTGTGGAGAGCCTCGATATTGCACGGCAGGTTGCCGAAACTTTGGATTATGCCCACCGCCAGGGGATCGTTCACCGCGATATCAAACCCTCCAACATCATCCTGGCCGATGGAAACCAAGTGAAATTGACCGATTTCGGTATCGCCAGAATCGAGGACGCCTCCTCGGCTTTTCAAACCCAGGCCGGCGAAATTCTGGGGACGCCTGTTTACATGTCGCCTGAACAAGTTATGGGCCAAACGGTAGATGGCCGATCTGACCTTTTTTCGCTGGGTGTCATTTTTTACGAGATGATCTCGGGATCCAGGCCCTTTGGGGGAAACAGTATCGCCGCGATTTTTCGAGCGATCACCCAAGACCAACCGGTACCTCCAGAACAGAAGAATCCGTTTATCCCAAAGGTTCTATCGGAAATGGTCTTAAAGTGCCTGGCCAAGCCGCCTGAACAGCGTTTCCAAACGGGCCGACAACTGGCCGATGCGCTCACAAGCATGGTACCCGTGCTGCAACCGACCGATCTGCCATCCCAAGGGCCCAAGAGATCGGCCCTGCATCGCAGGCCGTTGGTCTTGATCGGTGGCTTGGCGGTGTTTCTGGTCGTCATCGGATTGGTCTACCAATTCCGTTCGTCCCCGCCTCCAGGGGATGACAGCCGCGTCAGCAATGGCCTTCGAGTCAGCGAATCGGCCGGGCCAATATCCTCCGTTCAGGAAAGGCCTGCCACAGGTGATCTGCCTGCCGCTCAGCAAGCCAACTTGAATGTCAGCAGCGAACCCGAAGGAGCTGAAGTATTTGTGAACAATGGTCTGAAAGGTCAAACGCCCCTGTCGCTTTCGCTGCCCGAAGGAAAATATGAACTGCGATTGAATCTGCCGGGATATTTTGAGTGGGAAGCCCAGGTCGACATCTCAGGAGAAACCCCCCTTCACATTCCCATGCGACGATTGCAATAATTCACGCCTGCCCAGAGATGTGCCCTCACCGGTTAACCCTTGACCCGTGGTTGGGTCTGATACAATCCCCCAAGGGGCGAAAAAGCGGATGTATATTATTTTGAAAACCTACTAAGAATATGATATCCTACAATTCTTTATTGCATGAGCATCCGAGTCGGCTGGGATGATTCAAGATGAGGGGCCGGGATAGTTGCAGTGGCGCGCCTGGTAGGACTCGAACCTACGGCCTACGGATTAGAAGTCCGTTGCTCTATCCAGCTGAGCTACAGGCGCTTAGGCGACGGACGGATAAGCCAAATAGCATAGGAAATCGGGGATGTCCACAGAAAAGGCAAATTGCATTGAGGCCCGATTGGAGATGCCATAACAGGTAAATATTCAATGAAAGTTGATGAACCATGAGCAAGACGAAACAAGCATCGGAAACGGTGAAGGGTGAACCGAAGCCGCTTGCAAAAGAAAAAATTGATAATCGAAGTAAACGCACGGAACCCAATAAATCGCTTGCCAAATTTGATCCGCTGCAGCGTTACTTGTCCGAAATCAGTCGGTACCGGCTATTGACCCGTGAAGAAGAGATCGAATTGGGCCGAAGGGTTCAGGAAGAAGGGGATATGGAGGCCGCATATCAGTTGGTGACTTCCAATCTCAGGTTGGTGGTAAAAATTGCGTTGGAATTTCAGAGGGTCTGGATGCAGAATCTGCTGGACTTGATCCAGGAGGGCAATATCGGCCTGATGCAAGCTGTAAAGAAATTCGATCCATACAAAAACGTCAAATTTTCCTATTATGCTTCGTTTTGGATCAAGGCCTATATACTAAAATTCATTATGGATAACTGGCGCCTCGTTAAAATCGGAACGACCCAGGGGCAGAGAAAGCTGTTTTTTAAATTGAAAAAAGAAAAGCAGCGACTGATCGAACAAGGTTTCGATCCCAAGCCCAAGCTTTTATCCCAACGATTGGGGGTGTCCGAACGGGAAATCGTGGACATGGACCAACGCCTGGATGGTTGGGATGTTTCCCTCGATTCTCCACTCAAAGACGGATCTGATACGGGAAGAATAGAATTCGTCAGCGAGGGTGCCGCCTCGGCAGAGGATAAGGTCGCAAAAAAGGAGATAGAGGTGTTGCTGCATAACAAGGTGGCCGAGTTCCGGGAGCAGATGACGGATCGTGAAATGGAAATTTTCGACCAGCGTATATTTTCCGATAGCCCTGTCACCTTGCAGGAAATCGGAGACCGCTATGGTATATCACGCGAGCGTGTCAGGCAGATTGAGAAAAACGTCATCAAAAAAATGCGCGATTTCTTTAAGAGCGAAATACCCGATTTCGAAGCATACACCAACGAAACCGATTAGAAAGTGCACATGCCGTGTGACTGGTCCTCGCTGCGCCCGGTGCGGATTTCTGCGGCATGGAAGTGAAATATGAATTTGAGATACAAAAGCTGTCTGCTTCAACTGCTTTGCCTTTGTTTCCTGCTGGGCTGCCAAGGTGCCATTGACCGCTTCCGGCACAACGAAGCGCATGATGCCTATGTCCCGGAGTTCCCCTCGGCGGTTTCGAGTTCCAACGCCGCTGCGTACTACTATTTCTCTTTGGCTCAGATGAAATTGAAATCCGGTGATTTGAGCGAAGGAAGGTGGTATTTAGAAAAAGCGATGCAATTCGACCAAAGATCGGTCGCCATCCGAATGGAGTTGGCCAATCTGCATCTCTTGAACAATGATACGGAAGCTGCACTGGCGCTCATTCAGCAAGTACTTGTAGACCATCCGGATAATAGCGACGCCCTTACAACGGCTGGCAGAATATATCAGCAGAAAAAGATGTATACTGAGGCCAAGGTTTTTTATGAAAAAGCCTTGGCTGGTAACCCCTCCGATCCGAACATTTATATCTACTTAGGAAGAATTTACTGGAATGAAAGAAACTTGGCCAATGCCGAGCGTATTTTCCGTCTTATGGCTAAAAATTTTCCGGCATCATACGCCGCACATTTCTTCAATGGCAAAGTGCTGGCCGATCAGGGAAAATTTGATGAGGCCATTGCCGCCTTTAATCGTTCTCTTGAGTTGGAGCCTTCTCTGGAAGAGACACGATTTGAATTGATCGATATTTATCGTAAGCGACAAATGAGCGCCGAAGTCGTCAAAACATACGAGTCCATTCTGGATTACAGCCCCGAGAATATCAGAGCCTCCTACGAGTTGGCGGTCTATTATCGGGAAATCGGAAAAGCAACCAACGGCATGCCACTGCTTTTGAACCTGGGCGCAAGAAGCCAAAATGAAAATAGTGTTCTAACCTACGTCTATGAAAACTACCTGGAGACGAAACAATACGACACCGCGGCATGGATTTTCGAAGGCATGCTGAAAGGCGCGCCCGAAAGTTCCGAGCTTCATTACCTGGCCGGGGTGACCTTCGATGGCCTGAATCGCGCCGAGAAGGCCTTGAGCCACCTGGAACATGTCGCGTCGTCATCCAGATTTTACGCCAACGCGGTGATTCATCGTGCCGTATTGCTGCATGATATGGGGCAGGTCGATCAGGCGATAGATATTATCCTCCAGGCAATTGGAACAGACCCGGAAAATGCAGATTATTACCTCTACC
>Ga0209164_1003858_pt1 | contig 13864 bp, 17 predicted proteins | sample MTBNYHSulfiMetaG_FD_187458 | JGI IMG/M metagenome (GOLD analysis project Ga0209164, IMG submission 187458) | Enrichment culture microbial communities from rom New York Harbor, USA that are MTBE-degrading - MTBE-NYH (New York Harbor Sulfidogenic)... | ecosystem: Environmental > Aquatic > Marine >...
CCTATCTCGCCGCCGATCGGCCGTCCAGCGTGACGACCGCCCTGGAAGGCGTGCCGCCGCAGGCAGGCATGACGTTCAGGCAGTTTCTCGACGGGCTGCCCGCGGTGCTCAAGGCCGAGGATTTAAAATCAGTGGCCCGGGCCGTCGTTGCAGCAAGAGACGCGGGAAAGCCGGTCATCGCCATGTTGGGCGGGCATGTGATCAAAACGGGCTGCAGCCCGATCCTGGCCGACCTGGCCGGCCAAGGCTTCATTACCCATTTCGCCTCCAACGGCAGCGCCGCGGTTCACGATACAGAGCTGGCCATTTGCGGACATACTTCCGAGGATGTTGCAGCTCAACTGGCAGATGGCTCTTTTGGTATGGCTGCGGACACGGCTGAACTGATCAATCAGGCGGCAATTCGCGCCGTGCGAACCGGCGAGGGGTTTGGCGAAGCGATGGGGGCCATGTTGGTGGAACAAAATGCGCCCTATCTGGACCGGGCGTTGCTGGCGCGTTCCTGGCAGCTCGGCATCGCCTATACGCTTCATGTGGCCATCGGCACGGATATCGTCCATCAGCACCGGTCGGCTGACGGAGCGGCTATAGGGGCGGCATCCCTCCGGGATTTCAGAATTTTCGCAGCTGCGGTGTCGGATTTGGGAGGTGGAGGGGTGGTGTTGAACCTGGGAAGCGCCGTCATCATGCCCGAGGTGTTTTTAAAGGCCCTGGCCGTTGCACGCAATCTGACCGGCGGGCCCAGGGATTTTACGACCGCCAATTTCGATATGATCCAGCACTATCGACCATCGGTCAATGTGGTTCAACGGCCGGTTCTATGCGGCGGACACGGATACGCGATCACCGGCCATCACGAAATCATGATTCCCCTGCTGGCGGCGGCCATACACGCATATGCCTGAACAGGAACCGGAAGCGGTGGTTGGGTAAGGAGTGGTGATGTTTGCGAACATATTGGAACGCCATCTGGCGTGCTTTAAACAACTGCCGGCCCTGGAGCGAGAGATCGACGATATCGCCGGACGCCTGACCGAGGTGATCGCCGACGGTCATAAGGTTCTCATCTGCGGAAACGGTGGATCGGCTGCCGATGCCCAGCATTTCGCCGCCGAGTTGATCGGGCGTTTCGAAAAAGAGCGTGCGGCCTGGCCGGCAGTGGCCTTGACGACCGATACCTCGATTTTGACGGCCGTTGGCAACGATTACGGTTTTGACAAGGTGTTTGCCCGTCAGGTCCAGGGATTGGGACGATCCGGAGATGCCCTGATCGGCATATCGACCTCCGGGAGCTCGGGCAACGTGGTTCAGGCCGTTCAGGCTGCCAGAGAGCAGGGCATGTATACCGTGGGATTGCTGGGCAGGGACGGCGGTGCCATCAAGCCGCTGGTGGATTCGGCCATCACCATCGACGATCCCTCCACCGCGCGCATCCAGGAGGCTCATAGTTTTATTCTTCACTACTGGGCAATGGTGATCGAAAGCCGCATCTGCGCCACGCAGGCCTTGTGAAAGAGAAAATACATTCACACGCCGCTGGAACAACCAGCTTGGAAATATCAATGCAGAAAATGCCAATCCTATTCGAAGAAGCGGATATTCTTGTGGTCGGCGACACGATGCTGGACCGTTACGTCTGGGGGCAGGTCAAACGTATATCCCCCGAGGCGCCGGTGCCTGTGGTACAGACCCAGCGTACCACGGAAACCTTGGGCGGCGCGGGTAATGTGGCCTACAACCTTGCCGCGTTGAACTGCCGGGTGAGCCTCATCGGTGTGTGTGGCACGGATCCGACGGCGCAGTCATTGCGCGATCTCCTTGCCGCCAAGGGGATCGACGATTGGCTGGTTGCGGATACGGCACGGCCGACGACCACCAAGACGCGCATCATGGCGCATAAGCAGCAGATCCTGCGCCTGGACGACGAGCAGGTGGATCCGATGAGCGCGGAGATCATCAACGCAATCCGAAAGGCTTTTTTCAAAGGTCTGGAAAGTTGCAAGGCGGTCATTCTTTCGGATTACGGCAAAGGGGTCTTGGCGGATACCTCGTTTGTCCAGGAGATGATTCACGCCTGCCGGAACCGTTCGATTCCCGTTCTGGTGGATCCCAAAGGCAGTGACTGGAAGCGTTACCGCGGGGCCTCGGGCGTTACCCCCAATACGGCCGAGTTGGAAGTGGTGGTGGGTTCGGCCCTGGAGACGGATGAAGCCGGATTGATCGCTGCGGCCGAGCAGACACGGGCACGCTACGATCTGGATTGGCTGTTGGTCACCCGCGGCGCACAGGGCATGTGCCTCGTCCAGGCCAGCGCGTCACCGATCCTCATTCCCGCTCAGGCGAGGGAGGTCTTTGACGTATCCGGTGCCGGCGATACGGTCATTGCCACCCTGGCAGCCGCGTTGAGCATTGGAACCCCCTTGGCTGATGGCGCCCGCACTGCCAATCAGGCGGCCGGGATCGTTGTCGGCAAGCTGGGTACCCAACCCATTCTGGCATCCGAGCTGTCCACTGCGCTGAGGTTCAACGACGAGCGTCGTTTTTTTCCATACTCGGCAGCCAAGTTGTCCGATGTAGCGGCCGCCACGGAAAAGATCGGCCAGTGGCACGCCGCGGGAGAACGCGTGGTTTTCACCAACGGCTGTTTCGATCTATTGCATCCCGGCCATATCAGCCTGCTGTACAAAGCCCGTTCACTGGGCGATCGTCTGGTGGTGGGGCTCAATACAGACGCCTCCATCAAGCGTTTGAAGGGCAGCGGCCGGCCGATATTGTCCGAACAGGATCGTGCGGCCATGTTGGGGGCCTTGGCGTGTGTGGATTTGGTGGTCGCCTTTGCGGAGGATACGCCCATCGAGCTTATCAAGGCCTTGCGACCGGACATTTTGGTCAAAGGATCGGACTACAAACCCGATCAGGTGGTGGGCAAAGAGGCGGTCGAGGCCTACGGCGGATCGGTCCAACTGGTGGATCTCGTGGAAGGCTACAGCACCACCCGTTTGACCGAGAAGGTGATTTTGGAGTTTCAACGCCGGAACACCCAAACAGACGGGGTCTAGCCGGCTGTTCAGACAAACCAGCCGACAGGTGCTATCGGTTTTCCTCTCCGATGAGCCGTTCAAAGTAGGCAATGGTCTTTTTAAGCCCCTCATCCAGCCCGACCGCCGGCTGCCATTGAAGTTCCTTCCGGGCCAGCGCGATGTCGGGTTTACGTTGGCGTGGATCGTCCTGGGGCAGTGGTTTGAAAATCACCTCGGAAGTGCTGCCCGTCAGCTCTATCACCTTGCGGGCCAGTTCCAGGATGGTGAATTCAGTCGGATTGCCCAGGTTGACCGGTCCGATCAGTGGATCAGGAGAATTCATCAAACGGATCAATCCTTCGACCAGATCGTCGACATAACAGAACGAGCGGGTCTGTTGCCCTTGTCCGAAAACGGTGATCGGCTCGTTTTTAAGGGCCTGCACGATGAAGTTGGAAACCACCCGCCCATCGTTGGGGTGCATGCGCGGGCCGTATGTATTGAAGATGCGCGCCACTTTGATCTTGAGGCGGTGCTGACGGTAGTAGTCGAAAAAAAGGGTTTCAGCGCAGCGCTTGCCTTCATCGTAGCACGAGCGGATGCCAATGGGATTGACGCGTCCCCAATAGGACTCCGGCTGGGGATGCACCTCCGGGTCCCCGTAAACTTCACTGGTGGAGGCCTGCAGAATTTTGGCCTTCACCCGCTTAGCCAATCCGAGCATGTTGATGGCCCCGTGCACACTGGTTTTGGTGGTCTGAACCGGGTCAAACTGGTAGTGGATGGGAGAGGCGGGGCAGGCCATATTGAATATTTCATCGACCTCGAGATAAAGCGGGAAGGTGACGTCGTGTCGGATGAATTCGAAATCGGGATGATCCAACAGGTGGCGGATGTTACCCTTGGTGCCCGTAAAGCAATTGTCCACACATAATACATCGTGGCCCTGTTCGAGCAGCCGTTCGCAAAGGTGGGACCCCAGAAATCCACAACCGCCGGTGACCATGATCCTTTTGGATAGATGCATCTGCTTTCCCTTTTCTACTTGAACAATTCGTCGTTCGATTCGCCTCGACCTCCTTGTAGCTGATTTTAGCCCTGAAGTCCACGTCTCGTAGCGGCGCCGGGTGCCAGTGCGGAATTTTGATGTGCAGTAGAATCACTGGCTGGGCATGTCGTGTGGCATCGGCCACCTGCCCCACCCGGGCCGGGTTTAATGAATAGCATTCAATTAGAATCACTGGCTGGGTAGCTTGGTGGTTGCACTTTTGATTGAAGTATGGAAAATAACGCTTCCATCAACCTATGAGAAGGAGGGGCCATGGCCATCGATCAACATTTGCTGGAACTCCTGGTTTGCCCGCAGTGCAAGGGTGATATCCGTTTGAATGCCAAAGGGGATGGATTGATCTGCGATGCCTGCAAATTGGTTTACGAAATCCGGGACGATATCCCGATTATGCTCATCGAAGAGGCCAAGCCGTTATCGGAAACCGCGTCGTGAGATGCCTTGCCTGATGGTTCCCTATGGCACCGGTGGTTTGCATCGCTTTAAGAATATCGATCGGCGGGAGGAGGGGGTATCATGAGCCTGCCGCAGCCGCCTCAACCAGCGAAGTTGATCGTCGGGTTGCTCTTGAACGATCGGTCTTTGCTGCCGGAACTGGCCGAGGGGTTACGGGCTGATTTTGGCGCCATAGACATGGTGAGCCCGTGGTTTCCTTTTAATTATACCGAGTATTATGCGCCGGAGATGGGGCAACCGCTGCACCGCCGCATGCTCGTCTTCGAGGAATTGATCGAACAACAGGCGTTGGCCCGGATCAAGCTGGCGACCAACCGCATAGAGAACCGTTATGCGCGAGACGGCAAACGACAGGTCAACCTCGATCCCGGGTATCTGCTGTATGAGCGATTCGTTCTGGCCACCGGGAAAAACTACACGCATCGTATATATATAGGTGAAAAGATCTATGCCGATCTGACCCTGATTTATCAACAGGGCCAGTACCATGCCTTGCCATGGACCTATCCGGATTATGCGAGTCCGGAGATGCGCATGTTTCTATTGAAGGTTCGTCAAAAATACGGGGCTGATTTGAGCCGATACACGGCTGGTTTGCGTATAGAATAAAAAAGCCGATTCATCCCGACACATGACACGATAAACAAGAGAGCGAGGCCCTATGCTCAAAAGCATGACCGCATATGCCGGAGTTGAGAAATCCCAGGGAGAACTGACCGCCAACGTCGAGATACGATCATACAACAGCCGCCACCTGGACCTGGCCGTTCGGCTGCCGCATGGGTATGCGGTTTTAGAAGAAAAGGTCAAGGGTAAGATTGCCGCCGCTTTGGTACGCGGCCGCATCGAGGTGCGCATCTGGGTCAAAGACACTTCCGAACAGGCGTGTGCATTCGAGGTGGACAGCGCCAAGGCCAAGGCGTTTTATGCGGCCGTAACGCGTCTGAAGACCGAATTGAATCTGGTCGGAGAGTTGTCGGTGGATCGTCTGATCGACCTCAACGGTATCATTCAGCCGGCGGAAGATTGCAGCGCCACCGATGCGGCCTGGCCCCTGATCGAGGCCGCTTTGTCGGAAGCCCTGTTCTCCCTGGATCAGATGCGGCTGCAGGAGGGCAATCACATCGGCGAGGATTTCGCGCAACGTCTGGCGCTGATTGAAACGCGCCTGGACGCAATCGAAAAAGAGGCGGCAGGCCTGCCGGCCCTTTATCGCGATAAACTGTCGGCCCGCATCGAATCCCTGACCGAGGGGATGGTGGAATTGGATCCGGTTCGCATCGCCCAAGAGGTGGCGATAATGGCGGATCGCAGTGACATCTCCGAAGAGATCGTCCGGGCGCGCAGTCATATCCTCCAATTTCGTGCCCTGGTGGAGGGACCGGAAGCGGCCGGCCGGCAACTCAATTTTCTGTTGCAGGAATTCAATCGGGAATTTAATACCATGGGATCCAAAATCGGACAGGCCGACCTTGCCCATTCGATCGTCGCCGTCAAGGCGGAGATCGAAAAACTGCGCGAACAGGTGCAAAATATCGAGTAAGCATCGCACCAGAGGAAAAAGAGGGGCGGATGGAGAAGAACCTGCTCAATATCGGATTCGGCAATACCGTGGTGGCCGAGAGGGTGGTGGCCATCGTTTCACCCAATTCATCGCCCATGAAGCGGCTCAAAGATGAGGCCAAAGACGACCACCACCTGATAGACGCCACACATGGCCGGCGCACCCGTTCCATCATCATCATGGACAGCAACCATATCGTGCTGTCGGCCATCCAGGCAGAGACCATCTCCCAACGTTACGAGATGCTCAAAGAGGCCGAAGAGTAGCCGACGATGCGGAAGACCACCGACCCAGATGCCCACGCCCGACCCACCCGGCCCGGAATACTATTCATCGTCTCGGCCCCTTCCGGCGCAGGCAAGACGACTTTGTGTGGCATGGTCAGACGTCATTTCAAGGATCTGGCCTACTCCATATCATCGACCACACGGAAGCCAAGACCGGGTGAGCGTGACGGCGTCGACTATTTCTTCGTCAGCCGGGAAGCATTCGAGGATGGGATCGCACAGGGTCGTTGGGCGGAGTGGGCCGAAGTCCACGGCAATCTATATGGCACATCGGCCCAATGGATCTGCCACGCCTTGTCTCAAGGCAGGGATATACTCTTGGATATCGATGTCCAGGGAGCCCGTCAACTGCTGTCCCGTTTTCCGGATGCAGTCACCATTTTCATCTGCCCACCCTCGATGGCAGTGCTGGAACAGCGGTTAAGACAACGGGGGGGTGACGACGAAGCCACCATCGCCGTCCGGCTGCGCAACGCGCAAGCCGAGATGGATCAGAAGGCCATGTATCGACACGTTCTGGTGAATGACGATTTGGACCAGGCCAAATCTCAACTCGTGGCCATTATTGAAGGCTACCGATCCCCGGCTTGAAAAATCAGCGCATTCACCTACTTTAAACGGTAATGCTTGCATTGGATCGTCTGCAAATGGAACATATCGATTAATGGAGCTGCTTTTTGGATATCATCCGGTCCTTGAAGCCCTGCGGGCGCAACGGCGCCGGATTAACGGAGTCTATCTCGGAAAAGGCAAAGGCGCCGTGCGCAGGCAGGCCATAGCCGAGTCGGCCCGTCGGGCAGGAGTCGCCGTCGAATGGATCACCGCCCATCAGATCACCGCCATGGTGGGACACCAGCGCCACCAGGACGTGTGTGCCAAGGTGTCGCCCTATCCGGTGGTCGCACTCGAAACGCTTTTGGACGACACCGCCAAGTCGAATTGTCCGGCATGGTTGCTGCTGCTCGATCAGGTGGTCGATCCGCAGAACCTGGGTGCCATGGCAAGAACGGCTCACTGTGCGGGCATGCAGGGGATCGTCATCCCCAAGGATCGTTCGGCGCCGCCATCGGCTGCTGCCAGCAAGGCTTCCGCCGGCGCATTGGAGCACATGCGCGTTGCGTATGTGACCAATCTGGTGGATGCCATGGTGAGAATAAAAGAAAAGGGCATGTGGGTGGCCGGAGCGGATCGAGATGGTGACCATACCATTTTCGAGGCCGATCTGTCGGGACCTTTGGCTGTCGTCATCGGTGGTGAAGAAAAAGGACTGCGTCCGCTGGTTCGGAAACACTGCGATTTTATCGTTTCTATTCCGCAGACCGGACCGGTCGGATCCCTGAATGCTTCGGCGGCGGCGGCCATCATCGTCTATGAATCCTTTCGGCAGCGACTCGTCGCTTTGCGGCACGGCGCCTGAACATTCGTTCAAGCACCAGAACCTAACGAGTGCCCGTCCACAACAAAACCAACAGCAGCGCGACAGAGGAGGTCGATGATCAATATGGAAACCAGCCAACCTCAAAAGATAACATTGAAGGCAGATGGTACACTCGATGTACCCGAGACCCCGATTATTCCCTTCATCGAAGGCGACGGCATCGGGCGCGACATTTGGCCCGCGACCCGACTCGTCCTGGACAAAGCCATCGATGCAGCTTACGGCGGCCGGCGCAGGATCGAGTGGCTTGAACTGCTCGTGGGAGAGAAGGGTTTTCATGAAACCGGCGAGTGGCTTTCGGAGGAGGCCCTGGCGACGATTCAGGATCATGTCGTTGCGATCAAGGGGCCGATGACGACGCCCATCGGCACCGGCATCCGCAGCCTGAATGTCGCCATCCGGCAGAAGCTCGATCTTTATGCCTGCGTGCGCCCGGTCCGTTATATCCATCCGGTGCCGAGTCCGATGAAATCACCGGAAAAGATCGACATGGTCGTGTTCCGGGAAAACACTGAGGATCTGTATGCCGGCATCGAATGGCAGGCGGGCAGCGATGAGGCGCGCAAGGTGATCGCTTTTTTGAATTCTCAGATGGGGACGGAGCTTTCGGCCATGACCGGCATCGGGATCAAGCCGATCAGCGAAAAGAACACCAAGCGGCTGGTGGCCATGGCGATTGCCTATGCCATCGAACAGGGGCGGAGCAGCGTGACCCTGATGCACAAAGGCAATATCATGAAATTTACCGAGGGCGCCTTCAGCGCCTGGGGCTACGAAGTCGCCAGGGAGCAGTTCCCCGGGCAAACCATTACCGAGGCGGAGCTTTACGATAAGCATGGTGGCCAACGTCCCGAAGGCAAGGTGGTCATAAAGGATCGCATCGCCGATATGTTGTTCCAGCAGGTGCTGCTGCGGCCCGACGAGTTCGATGTCATCGCCACCCCCAATCTCAACGGAGATTATATTTCCGACGCGCTGGCGGCCCAGGTCGGTGGGCTCGGTATGGCGCCGGGGGCCAACATCGGCGACACCTGCGCGGTATTCGAGGCCACCCACGGCACGGCCCCCAAGTATGCCGGGCTGGATAAGGTCAATCCGAGCTCTCTGATCCTCTCGGGCGCCATGATGCTCGATCACATGGGCTGGAAAGAGGCTGCTGACAAAGTCAGGGCGGCATTGCAGGCCACAGTCAAAGATGGGATTGTGACCTACGATTTGGCACGACAGATCCAAGGGGCGAAGGAGGTCAAGTGCTCGGCGTTTGCAAAGGCGATCACCGAACATCTGTAACGCCGGCAGATGTCGATTCGCGGCGTTCATCGTCATACATTGGGCTTTCGTCGTTCTGTAAGGGCCTTGGCGACGCGTGTCGCGGAGTGGTGCATGCCTTGGGCGAGGCGCTCTTTCCAGCGACCTGCTTTGGGTGCGGGAAGCTGTTTTGTTTGCCGCGTCCAGCATCCAGTGATTTCCAATTGCATGCTGGAGATACCTCCGATGACCATTCGATCGCGGGAGCGTTGCGCGGCTATCTCTGCGAGGCCTGTTTATCCCGCTACGCGGCGGCGGCTTCGCCGCTTTGCCTGCGTTGCGGGTTGCCATTCGAGTCGTCTCAAGCCATCGACCATTTATGCGAAGCGTGCCGGGTTCATTCACCTGCCTATGTCATGGCGCGGGCAGCCGGTGTTTATAATGAGGTGTTGAAAACCCTCATCCATCATTTCAAATATGGCGGACGCGAAAACCTGGCCAGACCCCTGGGCCGGATGATGTGGCGGACCTTATGTGAAAACTGGCAGCCCGATCACATGGATCGGATCGTACCGGTGCCGCTGCACGCGAGCCGTTTGAGGACCCGGGGATTCAATCAGGCATATGCCCTGGTCCGCGAATGGCCCAGGTTGGCCGCCCACGGCTGCTGGCGTCTTCCCGGCGGTTGGATGGTCCCCGACCTGTTGGAGCGCCGTCGCCGCACCCGGCCCCAGACCGGTTTAGACAAGAGGCAGCGGTTGGACAATCTATCCGGTGCGTTCGGTGTGAACAAAATGCATACCATCAGCGGCCTGAAGATACTGCTCGTGGATGATGTCATGACGACCGGCGCCACTGTGGAAGCCTGTAGCCAGGCGCTCCTCAACGCTGGGGCGCGAGAGGTGCATGTGCTCACTGCGGCCCGGGCCGTTCGTTAGGCGGATATGATGCGCTGGATCGAACGCGATGGATTAAGATATGTGCAATTCGCGCGACTGGGGGCGATTCCGGGATTATGGCACGGCATTTTCACCCGCCACTGCCTGGATGGACGGAGTGGCACGTTCTCTGGTTTCAATATCGGATTGAATGTCGTCGATTCGGATGCGAAGGTCCATCACAACCGGCGTCGCATGCTGACTGTTGCGGGAAGTCGAACGGCCGTTTTTGCGCGGCAAGTGCACGGTGACCAGGTGGCCATCTGGGACCGGTCTGCGACGGACCACCCGATGGAGCAGGGTCGTGATGTGGTTTACTTGGAAGGCGATGCCCTGGTGACCGATCAGCCCGGGGTGGCGCTGGTCATTCAGACCGCTGATTGCCAAAGCGTGCTGTTGGCCGATGCGGAACGGGGCGTGATCGCCAATGTACACTCCGGATGGCGGGGGGGTATCGCCGACATCGTGGGACGCACCGTCGGCACCATGGTTTCGCGATTCGGCTGTCTGCCCGAGAACATTGTGGCCGGCATCGGTCCCTCGCTGGGGCCTTGTTGCGCCGAGTTCATCAACTACCGCGATGAGATTCCGCCTGTGTACTGGCGCTATCGAGGGACGGGTGATCGTTTCGATTTCTGGCGGCTGAGCATCGATCAGTTGGTCAGCGCCGGCGTACCGGATCGTCAGATTTCGTTGTCGAACATCTGCACGCGATGCAACACTTCCACCTTTTTTTCGCATCGGGGGGAGTCAGGCAGGGCTGGCCGGTTTGCATCGGTGATCCTGCTGAAAGAGTGATAGAAGAAATCCAACGTAAGGGAACCAGAATGATCCAGCAGCAAGCAACCGTGTTATGGAATCAACCTGTGGGCCCCGGATGTTACCGGATGGGATTGGCGTGCACCGGCGGATACGAGGCGGCCGTGCCGGGCCAGTTTGTCATGCTCCAGGTCGAACCGGGATTGACCCCGTTATTGAGACGGCCGTTTTCGATATTTGCGCTCATCGGAGACAGGGATCGTCCCAAGGGCATCGAATTGTTGTACAAGGCGGTCGGTAAAGGCACCCTCAAGATGGCCAGGCTCGAACCTGGCCAGCGCGTCGATCTCCTCGGTCCACTGGGTCGGGGGTTCAGGTTGAATGCCGGTGAATCACAGCAGATATGCCTGGTCGCCGGCGGCATAGGGGTGGCACCGATCCATTTTCTTGCAGCACACCTTAAACAGTCAGGGGTCGATACAACCGGGTGCAGGCTTTTCCTTGGCGGCCGGTCCAGAGACGATTTGTTGTGCCGAGATGAATTTGTCGCCATGGGGATCCCGGTGACCGTGACCACCGACGATGGCAGCAGTGGGGAACAGTGCTTGATCACCGATCCATTGGAAGCCACAGTGCGGCGCAAAGCACCGGATATGATTTATGCCTGCGGACCCCATGGCATGTTGCACTGCCTTGCGGGTATGGCCCTGCGGTACCATGTGGCCTGTCAGCTTTCCATGGAAACGATGATGGCCTGCGGGATGGGGGCTTGTCTCGGGTGCGCCGTGCCGGCGGCCGAAAGCGGGGCAGGGTACCGCCATGTCTGCGTCGATGGTCCCGTGTTCGATGTGGGCGAGATAAAATGGTAGGCGATCTTCAACGGGCTCATTTTGGCCATGACCCCTTTCATGTGAAATCAAAATCGCACGGTGCAAGGGCGTTTATAGACAATTATGCATTGACTTGGAACGCCTGCTGTGTTAGGTGCTCGATCTTTAGATACGCTGTGAAAACAGCTTCCCAACACCGTTCTTTCGTATGAAAAAAGAGACTCGGCGCTACATACAAGAGTTGGCATATTTCAGCACCATCGGGCTTTCTGTAGCGCTATCCATTTTTATCGGTCTGGCCATCGGCGTCTATCTCGATCGGCGTTGGGACACATCACCATGGCTGACCCTCATTTTTATCGGACTTGGGATCGCGGCAGGCTATAAGAATCTTGGCCTTGCCATAAAGAAGAGCCGCAAATTGTAAACGTGACCCTGGCGAGGGAGCACCTTGGAAATTCAGCAGCGGATCATCCGATTCATCAGACGGACAAACTGGATCCTGTTTGCCGTTGCCAGCCTGGCCGGTATCTTACTTGCGCCGGCGCAGTTTGCATGGGGGATCATTGCGGGTGGTGCCATTGTCACCATCAACTTCCACCTGCTGGCCAGGACCTTGAAAAGTGCGTTGACCCCGCCACATCTCTCGTCACACAATGTCATTCTTGCCAAATATTATGTCCGCTTCATTATCAGCGGCATCATTATTTTCATACTCATTCGACAGCATTGGGTCAGCCCTCTGGGGCTGTTTGTTGGTTTGTCTGTCGTGGTCGCCAGTATCACCCTGGCCACGCTCATCGAAGTTAAGCGACTGATTTGCAAGGAGGCGATTTAAGGATGGAGCATCCCTATCTATTTTTCGTGAAGTTATTCGAGCTTTTCGGTGAGGGCGCCGGTCATTTCGCACACCAATACCCCTATGTGGTCTACTCGTGGGTATTGATGGCCTTCTTGATTATCGTAGGGTGGTTGGCTGGCAAGGGCGTTCAATTGATACCCGGAAAACTGCAAAATCTCCTGGAACTGGTGGTTTCGGGTATCGAAGACTTCATGGTCGAAACTATCGGAGAAGAGGGGCGTTGGCTCTTCCCGCTGGCGGCGACGGTATTTATCTATATTTTTATCGGCAACCTGATCGGTATCATTCCCGGTTTTTTCCCGCCCACCGCCAATCTGAATACAACGGCGTCCTGCGCCTTGACGGTGGTCGTTTTCACCCATGTGATTGGCGTCAAATATCACGGTGCAGCCTACATCAAACATTTCCTCGGGCCGGTATGGTGGATGTCGCCGCTGATTTTCATTATCGAGATCATCGGCCACCTGGCACGTATTCTGTCGCTCTCTTTCCGTCTCTTCGGCAATATGATGGGGCATGAAATCGTGCTGGCGATTCTATTCGGCCTGGCCGGCGCCTTCTTCGCACCGCTACCGATCATGGCCTTGGGCATCTTCGTGGCATTCGTCCAGGGATTCGTCTTTTTCCTGTTGTCGATCATCTACTTTCAAGGTGCCATGGAACACGCCCACTAATCAGGGATATTTAGGAATCTATGCCTCGTACAGGCATTGAACAAGTTTGGGTTAATGGAAGAAGCCCATTTATAACTAACACTTCACAAGGAGGTAGTTGAACACATGGAAGCTCAAGCATTGCAATTCTTTATCGCTTGCGTCACCGCCGCTGGTTTCGGTATCGCCATCGCCGCTTTCGGTTGTGGCATCGCCCAGGGCCTTGGTCTGAAATCCGCCGTTGAGGGCATCGCCCGCAACCCCGAGTCTTCAGGTAAAGTGACCGTTACCCTGCTGATCGGTCTGGCCATGATCGAGTCTCTGTGTATTTACTCGCTGGTCGTCGCCCTGATTCTGATCTACGCACATCCCCAGGCCGGGGCCATTGCAAAGATTTTCGGCGCCTAATCCGACACACGTTCCATCCGTCAAGATCCAAAAGGGGCATTCTCCTTATTAATCGGGAGAATGCCCCTTTTTCATCTTCAGGACGATTTTCAGGAAGTGGCCCGTATGTGAACCCTTTATCATTGCAATCTCTTCCGGAGTTCCTGTTCCCAGGACATAACCGCCACCTTCACCGCCCTCGGGACCCAAATCGATAATGTGGTCCGCTGATTTGATCACATCCAGATTGTGTTCGATCACGACAACGGTGTTGCCGTTGTCTACGAACCGGTTGAGCACCATCAGCAGCTTGTTGATGTCTTCCATGTGCAATCCGGTGGTGGGCTCGTCAA
>Ga0209164_1003859_pt1 | contig 13862 bp, 16 predicted proteins | sample MTBNYHSulfiMetaG_FD_187458 | JGI IMG/M metagenome (GOLD analysis project Ga0209164, IMG submission 187458) | Enrichment culture microbial communities from rom New York Harbor, USA that are MTBE-degrading - MTBE-NYH (New York Harbor Sulfidogenic)... | ecosystem: Environmental > Aquatic > Marine >...
CGCGCCCGGTAACCTGGGGAGCAAGATAGCTTACGCAAAGTCGGCTACGCTGCTGAGGCCAAGCGAGTCCGAGCTATGCGTCTACGACATAGCCACGGGTAAACACGAGAGGCTCATGTGCGGGTACCATATCTCGGCCCTCTGCTGGTCCCCCCAGGACGACCAGATAGGCATCCTGGGGCACAGCGGCAGCCACGGCTACCCCACCCACTGGGGCGTCCACGTGTACGACGCGAAGAGCGGGGAGGTCGCCCACATCACGGAGAGCCTGGACAGGGGCTGCAGCAAGCGCCACTACTATGATCTGAGGAGCCCCCACTCGGCAACCCCTGAGCCAGTGTGGGTGGGCCCAGAGATATATTTCCCGGTCTCTGACAGCAGCAGGTTCAGCGTGTACAGGGCCCACGTGGAGCGGGGGCACATCGACCCCGTCGTCTCGGGGGACTTCAGCGTTGAGGAGTTCACAGTCAGCAAGGACGTTGTGGCGTACACCAGGGTCTCCACCACGAAACCCACGGAGGTGTGGATTAAGGGAGACACTGAGGCGTGCCTCTCCAGGTTCAACGACCACCTATTGGCCAACCTGGAGCTCAGCGAGGCCACCCGCTTCGAGTTCACCCAGAAGGATGACACGGTGGTGGAGGGCTGGGTCCTGAAGCCGGTGGGGTGGGAGAAGAAAAAGAAGTACCCTGCCATCCTGGACATCCACGGCGGCCCCAGGAGCAAGTTCGGGGCCAGCATGATGTTCGAGCACCAGCTATACGCCGCCAACGGCTACGGGGTCATATACATCAACATCAGGGGCAGCGACGGGTACAGCCAGAAGTTCGCCGACATCAGGGGAGAGTGGGGCGTCTGGGACTACGAGGACCTGAAGAAGGGGGTGGAGGAGGCCCTCCACGAGTTCACCTGGATAGACAAGAACCGTCTCGGCGTCACGGGCCTCAGCTACGGCGGCTTCATGACTAACTGGGTGATAACCCACACGGACATGTTCAAGGCTGCGGTGAGCCAGAACAGCATAAGCAGCTGGACCGCCTTCTTCGGCACCAGCGACATAGGTTTCCACTTCAGCCCGGAGCAGGTAGGCGGCTGCCCCTGGAGCAACCTGGACGCCTACGTGGAGAAGAGCCCCATAACCTATGCGGGGGACGTGGCGACGCCGGTGCTCTTCGTCCATAGCTGGAACGATTACAGGTGCTGGGTGGACCAGAGCATAGAGTTCTACACGGCTCTCAAGTACCTGGGCAAGGAGACCAAGCTGGCTCTGTTCATGGAGGGCGAGCACAGCTTCAGGTCCACAGCTAGGCTCAGCATCAGGAAGAGGAGGCTGAGGGTGATGCTTGACTGGTTCGACAAGTACCTTAACGCCTAGGCACGCTTTTTCACAGTTTTACTCTTCTTTTCGTCCAGGTGTTTCTTGTACCAGACGTTGTCAGGGTGCAGCCACTCCCTGTTGACCGTCAACCCCGTGTAGAAGCCGTCGCTTGAACGAGTGGGCCCATAGATCCCGATCTCCGCTCCGGGGCCATCGATCTTGAACTCACCGAACCTCTCGGAGGGCACCGGCTTAACGGACGGGTCCCTGTATGTGTGCTCCTGGTCTCCCGCCTTATCCTCCCTCAGCACGTTCCAGCAGACGGGTACGGCTATGAGGGCTGTGAAGAGGATGACGATGAACCTGAACACGCCGCTGAAGGTCCCCGAGAAGATGATGGTCACAAGCACAGCCAGGAAGCTGACCGCGGCAACCTTGTCGCTCACGTCCTTGTCGGGGATGAGCCGGGACGCGTTCTCGTACCCCGGGCACCACCCCATGAGCCTGTCACTCAGTTTTCGTATATTCATCTCTCTGTGCCTTCTCCTTCCTCAGACGCTTGAAGTGCTCGATCCTGTCACGGTACCAGTCGATGCTTATCCCTCTGAGGCCGACAACCTTGTAGCGTTCGCCACCCCATTGGGGGTCCACGGCTATTGGGCTATAATACGCTGACCCTGCGCCCCAAGAGTATGAGGCCTCCACCGGGAAATCAGGTAAATCGTCGATGGATGTCGGCCTGATGGGGAACTCTTCCAGGTTCATGTCTCGGGGCTTGAAGCTCTTCCAGGTGTACCCCACTACAACGATGGAGCCCAGCAGGAGCAGCAGGGTGGCCCTGTTGGTGAAAAAAATCAGGTCCATCCCCGTGAGGCCCCTGGCCGTGTTCAAGGCCATCCACAGCCCCGCGAGCCAGGCGATGATAAGAAGGGCGAGACCGCTTATCTTTAATGAAAGGTCTCTCTCGTTGAGGCCGGAGGCAGCCTGGAAGCCCGGGCACCACCCGAGTATCTTGCTGAAAAGGTCGTTTCTCTTCATGTCAAAGCCCCGGTATTATTGATGAGAAGATGTGGTGGGCTATCTCGCTGGGGGGTAGCTTCAGGTCGTCCTGCGACAGGTGCACGCCCCTCTCCTCCGCCTCAGCCACAAGCCTATCCCTGCACCGGGCCACCCATTTGCACAGGCCGCAGTTGGGCTGCTGGTAGTGCCACGTCTGGACCCCGTTCCTGGGCGAGAATGTGACGATGACCCGGTTCCCGGTGGCGGGGCTGTACCCGAGGAGAACCCCCTTCGACGCGTCCACGTACTGGGCCTCCACCATGTTCGCCTCCGCCGCGTGCATGAGGGCGCTCTCCACCTTTTCCAGCATGACGCCCTCGGCCTCGTACACCGCCTGCCGGGTTATTCCCAGCATCCTACCTATCTCGGCCTTGCTGAGTCCCTTGTACCTCAGCCGCCATATCTCCAGCAGCCTGTCTGTCAGGTAAGCTGACGGTAGCATCTCATAAAGCCAAAGGCAGTAAAGTATAAAACCTTTACGGAGTAGCGCTTTTTAGGCATCCGGATCGAATACGCCGACACCGACCGAATCCGTAAAGTTTATTACCTTTACAATGAGGTTTATGTTTAAATGAACCCTAGGAGGCTCCTCCTCAACAACCACGCGTGGTGCCCCGGCGTCGCAACGGCAGCCAAATTCGTGCCAGACAGAGACATCAGCACCAGAACCATGTTCGTTTCAGCTACCGTCCTCCTAATAACAGTTAGCGCGATTGCTTTCTTTGAGAGCCGCGCACATTTATCATGGACCCCAAAGATCGAAGAAGGACCAGTGGGAGAACTCTCTGTTGAATGGGTGAATACATATGATGCATCGGAGGATGATAGAGGGAAATATGTTCTGGTTACGAGGGATGGAGGCTACCTAGTCGTCGGGTACAACCAGACTTTTAGCGTCGGAGAGTCCATCTATCTGCTGAAAGTCGGCTCTAACGGTATGTTACAGTGGATTAGAACATACGGAGATACCGGGTGGGACGAATGCAGAAGCGCAGTGGAGTCTAGGGATGGCTACGTCATCACCGGGTATGCCAATAATGACCTCCTGTTGATGAAGATAGATGATCAAGGGGAGATGCTTTGGAGCAGGACATACGGGAAAGGCAGCGGGTTCTCAGTCGTTGAGACAGACGACGGCGGCTATGCTGTGGTAGGGAAATCCGGTCATGATGTCATCCTGCTTAAGACTGACAGAGACGGAGAGATGCTGTGGAGTAGGACCTATGGTGGGGTCGGAGAACATCAAGGTTGGGCTCTTCAAGCTTCGAGAGACGGAGGCTACCTCATAGGCGGGATTGCGAAAGGCGACCCAGGTAGCAGCGATTGGAATTGGTACGTGTTAAAGACGGATTCACTAGGCGAAGTGACGTGGAGCAAGACGTTGAGAGGGCCCAAGGGTAACTGGCTGTACGCTGTCCTTGAGACGCCCGATGGCGGCGTGTTGGCTGTTGGCTTTAGAGTTGAGGTTGGCCCTGGAGGCGGGGCCGGGGGTTCGAGTACATGGGGGGTGAAGCTTGATGAGGATGGTGAGGCTGTGTGGAGTAAAACCTATCCTGGTCCCTGTGGCCTTGACGTGCGGAGGGCCATCAATGGAGGGTATGTGATTCTAAGTACAATACACGGTGATTTGCTGTTGATGAAGATTGATGAGGATGGAGGGCTAGAGTGGAGTAAGGCTTATGGAGGGCCTTTTGATGAGGAGGGAAGCTGTCTTCAGGTGACTGAGGATGGTGGATACATTATCGTAGGGTACCTTGAGATTTCAGTGCTTGATAGAGACATACTTCTATTGAAAGTCCCACATCTGGAAGATGAAGAGACTCCCTAAATATTTTGATCGCTGGTAATCTTCCCACCCGGCTCATGATAGGACGCTCCCTGAGACTTTCGCTTGAAAACGATTAGACGTGACATGAAATATCACGGTGGTTGCCAGACAGGGGTTCTTCTCAAGTACTGTATTCTGATGTGCAGCCTAAGGTCCCTTGAGCTCGAGTACACCCTCCACACCGTCGAGGCGCGCCATGGCCCTGCCGAGTTATACAGGGGGCCTATCTCATCCGGGGGGTAGAATATCACTCCATCTGTGATAATAAAGGACTCTTGTAACGCCTCTCTGCCGGCTCCATACTTGTAGTACAATCGGATTAGCATGTTCTCCCCCTCCATCGGGTCGGCCCAGAAGCTCACGTTGTAGTCCCCATCCAGGTTGGCCTCCTTTTCGACCCTATACATTTCATAGAAATCGTCGTAGACGGCCTCAGTGAACTCGATGTCCCACGAGTAGCTTGGCTGTGGCTGACCCGCATAGGAGAAGTATATTGAAGACCCGAGAATCACTATGAAAATGGATAGAGTCCACGCGAACACACGTCTATCGGAGTACTCCTTGTCGGGTATCCGCATGGCTATGGAGTTTACTCCCGGGCACCACCCAAGATGTCGCAGGGTTAAAGTACGCAGGTTCATGGCCTCAACCCGTGTATCATCTAGTAAAACTAAAAACTGTGTAAAGTATTTAATCTTTACGGAGGGGTTGGTGTGCCTGGGTACATAGTTAGCATACGACCTAGACCATCAGAAAAGGGCCAGGTGAAATCGGCGTCCACAGTGACCAGTAAAGTTTATGTACTTTACATATATGATTTATATTCATATGAATCCTAGGAAGTTTCTCCTCAGCAACCTCGCATGGTGCCCAGGCATCGGAGCTGCCTCGCGGTTTATCCCGGACATAGACATACCACCTAGAATGATGTTAGCGTATGTACTGGCATTGACAGGGCTATTCGCATCAACCTACATGATCACATATACGAGTCTATCCTCCCTCGGTTTCCCTTCAGCCGAGACCGTGAAAATTAACCAGATAAGCCCCAAACTGGTGTTTGCGGGAGACGAGATGTACCTCGCCGCCGGTATTGAAGTGGGGCATGGAAGCGACACCGTCGAAAACAGAAAGATATTCCTAGCGAGGATGAACGTCGATGGCCAGGTTTTCAACGTTAATGAGGCCTTCGACACAGGTGGCGATTATCTCTCAACCTACGACATAATCAGGACCGCCGACGGGGAGTGGTACACGATATACAAGACGTACACCCTTGGGATGAGTGGTGATCGGGGCTTCATCCACTCGTCCGACGGAGCTTATTGGGAGAATGTGAATACCAATAACAAAGCCCCAGGTATTGGCATTGGAGACGCTAGTTTGATAGAAGTTGATAACGGCGACGTTCTGCTATTCTACACGAAGCAGGTGGGACCAACCACGGAGATCGGCGAAGGGTACACCATGTATATGGCGCGGTACTCGCCTCAGGATGGTTGGAGCGCCCCCGAGAAGACCCCGTTCAAGTGGATGAGAGTCTCCTCTTTTAGGGACGTTAATGGTAGCGTATGCATTGTTGGGATCGCGTACATCGGGGACGACTTCAGGAGCTACCTGACCCAGCTGATGGAAGATGGCAGTTGGTCAGAGCCCATCGACCTCAACTACACTGGGAGTTCTCGGGTAGACATTTTGTACAGCGAAAACCGTAACGGGTACTTCCTGTTAGGGCACGGAAACCTGGACAACAGGTACGTTCAGGTGTGCTTCTCAGAGGACCTGAGGAGCCTGAACGTCTTGAAAACGTTCGCACCCGCTCAGAACCCTTCGCTGGTTGAACTCGCCAACGGAATGCTAGTCATGGTCTACGAGAATGAATTCTATAAGAAAGTCAGCGATCCCTTTTTCGGGACTGGGGTATATGGCCAGTGGACCGAGCTATACACCACGTCCAGCGTGGATGGCGTGAACTGGACGACGCAGCACAGCGTCGAAGGCTTAGAAGACGAAGCGGGGCTCAACATAGTGGCTTCGGGCAGAAGGTTCCTAGCCTCGGTGTTCCTCAGCGTTATAGTGACGTTTTTGCTCCTACTTTTCCTGCGTTATAAACATCTTTTCTAACCAATGAAACGGATTTACCCTTACTTTATGGAGGAGCCGTTTCGCCGTTCCTTTCCCTCCTCCGCATTTCCTCTATCATCCGCTTGTACCTTGCCATGCTCTGGGACCAGAAGCCTGGGAGCTCAATGTCGATGGATACTCGTAGCTGTCGTGGTCTCACAGGGCCCAGTGAGCCGGCTTGAAGCTCCTCCAGACATAGTAGGCTATGAGCAAGCCGTAGACGAGGAGGCTCAGGACCATCCTGTTGACGAACAAAATTCTATCAACACCCAAGATGTACTGGGCTTGCTCTAAGGCCCACACGCCGACGCCCACCAGACAAGCACCAACAGGGCAGTGAAGGCCACCTTGTCGCCCCTGTCCCCGCCCTCATGGCCCATGTCTCCCTCAACTATATTTTCGCGGTGAAGGTTAAAACGTTAAGGGTTTAAGCGTCGGAGCCCTTCATAGGGCGTGGTCCTCAGGGGAGCCTACTGCCTCTGCATCGATGTATCGGCCGACATTGAGGTTAGGGTGGGGTCTCTCGGATTGATCGCGTTCCCGCCGGGCGGGTACGTTTACGTCGGCTCCGCCCTGAACAGCTTGGAGCCGAGAATCACCCGACACATGAAAACCAGTGAGGGCAAACACCACGTCACCCACTGGCACATAGACTACCTGCTGAGGGAGCCTGCTGTAACATTGGAGAGCATCTACTACACTGAAAGCGGTGTGAGGATGGAGTGCCTACTCGCCGCTAGGGTAGCGGACTACGGCGGGCCCGTGGAGGGCTTCGGGTGCAGCGACTGCAAGTGCAGGAGCCACCTGTACAGGGTGAAGGGTTTCGACTTCCTTGAAAAAATGGGTTTGAAGAGGTGGGCTACAGGCTCTTCTCGACGTCCCTGATGAGGGGGATGGCAAGCTCGGCCACAGTGACTCCGGTACCCCACGCCATCAGCGCCGCAGCCTGGATCTCCTTCTTGCTGACCCCCGCCTTGAAGGCCTCCCCAACGAAGTGGCGGAGAGCCACGGGGTCCCTGGTGACGCTGTAGATTCCTATCCTGACTAGGAGCGCGGTCCTCTGGTCGAGGACACCGGAGATGTTTATCTCCTTGCTCAGGTTCATCCAAGCCTCTGCAACCTTGGGCGTCTCTTCGCTGAATATCTGCCAGACGTTTCTCGATGCCATTATAACACCGGCACCTAGATGGCGCCGTGAAGCTATAAGCGTGGTCGTTGGACGCGGAGGCCGAAAATCAGAATATATTATCCCCTAGCTGTGAGCCGAGAGTGAACATTCCACAGGACAAAGCAGCTACAGAAAGATTATTCAATGCAGACAGGATTGTCCATATTAGCGAGCCGTTACAGTGTTTATAAGGAAGTATGCGCTGAAAGGCAACGAGCCAGGGAGGAGCAGAGGATAGGAAAGGAGTTCATCCGGGACGTCGACACCATCATAGAGAAGATCGCTGGCGAGCTCAACGAGGAGGAGTTCGACAAGATCATGCAGCTCCGCGAGGAGCTCATGGGCAAGTACCAGCGGAACGAGGTCAAGATCAACCACACGGTCATGGAGATCATATGCGCCAAGTACCTCATCAAGCTGGGCTTCGACGTCTCCCTGGAGCACAGCCTGAACAGCATAAGCACCGACATATACGCCCAGAAGGGGATGGGCAGCCTCATCGTGGAGGTGGAGACGGGCTTCGTGCCCCCGGACCACGCCCTGGACCCCATGACGTACCTGAAGGCCAGGGTCACCAGCAAGATAACCCGGTACAGCAGCTACGCCAACAAGTTCGTGCTGGCCAGCCCACCCCACTACATAATGCAGGTGCCCCCCAGCCTGACCAAGCCACCCCGCTTCAGGACAGAGGAAGAGGTGGCCCACATGAAGGAGCTGTGCGACCTCTACTACACGAGCCCGCCCGTGTCCCTCGAGGAGATAAGGAACGCCAGGATACACAGCATATACGTGGTGGACGTGGACAACGTGGTGCTCCGCGAGTGGGACGTCAACGAGTACATGGGTAAGGCCGCGCCCTGGACCATCTAGCTGGAAAAGTTTAAGAAAAGGTACTCGGGGAATAGGTGGGAAAGTGTATGGATGTTTCCGGCGGATTACTGGCTCTCGGCCTGATAATGACAGTCGCTGGCGTCATCATGGTGTACCTCAGCCTCAGGGCCCGGCCCTCAGAGGTGCAGTCCAGGGGCGTTGGAGTGATCTTCATCGGCCCAGTCCCTATAATGATCGGCGGAAGCAGCAAATGGGTGCTGGCGGCCCTCGGCGTGGCGGCTGTGATAATGGTGGTTATGATAGCCAGGGTCGCTGAGCCGAACCTGATCGGATGGTAAAACTGAAGATGAGCAGAAAATGCATGGTGTGCGGCAGAGAGGGAGCCGAGATCCTGTGCGCCAAGTGCGGCAGCATCATCTGTGACAGATGCTACGATGATGAGGCTGACTCCTGCGTCGTCTGCTCCGGTAAAAGACCTGAAAACAGGAAGGCCCTAAACCGCCCCGCGCTCCTCGTGGGTGGATTCATGCTCGTGCTGCTGGGCTTGATGGTCACGTCGTGGGCCTTCATCCCCCAGGGAGCAGCCATAGTGTTCTTCCCCTTCGTGTTCAGCGGAGCAGGAGGCACCATGGCACTCATCATGAGCCTGGCCTTCTTCACGCTTTTCAGCTTCTCAAGCCTGCTGCCGCTGTACCTGCTGCTCAGAAGAAATGATTACACGGATTGGGACGAGGGGCTCTACAACCTCCACGACTCGGTGGTCTCGGGGGGAAACACCACAGAGTCCCTGGAGTACATGATAACCACGGAGATACCGGGGAGCCTCAAGGACTCCATATTCCTGGAGGAAGAAGACGACTCCATCATACTCATGAGCAGCAAGGACGCCGGCTTCGTCAAGACCTATGACCTGCCTGAGGACTACCACGTGGACGAGGTGGAGTCCGAGTTCGAGGGCAGCTTCCTCCTGGTCAGGGTGCGCCTCTCCCGGGACCTCTAGCAACAGATATAATCCGCCGGCGCACCAGATTCTCGATACCCTATGCCATCAGTCATCGACCTAGGCGCCTACAGCGAAGCCCTCCAGGGCGTGAGCCTCATAGCGGGTGAGGGCCTCTGCAGCAACATCTACGTCATAGGCCGGGACAAGGCAACCATCATAGACACCGGCGTCGGCAACAGGGCCAACCCTGTGTGGCCGCAGCTAGAGGGGCTGGGCGTCACCCCCAGGAGCATCGATAAGGTGGTCATCACCCACGCCCACCACGACCACGCAATGGGCACCTTCCTTATCCTGGAAAGGGCCCGCCCTAAGGCTTACGTCCACGAGCGGGACACCACCTACATAGCCACCAGGCTGGGGGACGCCCTGGTCAAGGTGAACGAGGGCGACGTCATCGAGACGGAGCTCTGGCCCCTGGAGGTCATCTGGACGCCCGGCCACACAGAGGGCGGCATGTGCCTCTACAACCCGGAGCACAAGATCCTGTTCAGCGGCGACACGGTCTTCCCGGACGGCTACTACGGCCGCTACGACGGCGAGAGCGGCAGCTTCACGGCAATCGTTGAAAGCCTCAGGAAGCTGGACGGTCTGGACGTGGAGGCTTTACTGCCTGGCCACGGCTCACCGGTGATCACAGGCGGAAACGAGCACATAGACATGGCCCTGAGGAACGCGACCCGCTGGGGTTAAAACCTTAAGCAAGGACAGCGTCATACATAGCTCGATTGATTTGGTCGAGAAGAACCTGGACCTGAGAAGCGACACAGTCACACTGCCCACCCCAGAGATGAGGGAGGCGTCATACAAGGCCAAGCTGGGGGACGACGTCTATGGGGACGACCCAACCGTAAACGAACTGGAGGCCCTGAGTGCTGAGATATTTGGCAAGGAGGCCGGGCTTTTTGTCACCAGCGGAACCATGGGCAACGCGGTCTCCGTGCTAGCCCACACCCAGAGGGGCGACGAGATCATCCTGGAGCAGACTAGCCACATCTACGTGAACGAGGTAGGCGGCCTGGCCGTAATGGGGAGCCTCATGGCCCGCACCATCCCCGGGGAGAAGGGATGGATGAGGCCCGACGACATCAGGAAGGCCATCCGCGCCGACAACATCCACTACCCCCGCACCAGCCTCGTCTGCATAGAGAACACCCACAACTCTGCAGGAGGTATAGCCCTCACCCCCAAGCAGATGAAGAGTAACTGGGACGTGGCCAAGGAGCACAGCCTAGGCGTACACCTGGACGGGGCCCGTATCTTCAACGCGGCTGTCGCCCTCAAGGTAGACGTCAAAGAGCTGGCCCAGTACACTGACACCATCCAGATATGCCTCAGCAAGGGCCTCTCGGCCCCCGTGGGCAGCATCGTTGTGGGCACCGAGGACCTAGTGAAGAGGGCCCGCAAGTACAGGAAGATGCTGGGAGGAGGCATGAGGCAGGCAGGCATCATAGCTGCCCCAGGCATCCTGGCACTCACTAAGATGGTGGACAGGCTGGAGGAAGACCACAAGAACGCGAAGCTCCTCGCGGCCGGCCTCCAGAAGATGGGCATCAAGGTGGTGAACGAGGTCCAGACCAACATGGTGTACATCGACTTCAGTGGCATCGGCTGGAAGGGCAGCGACTGGACTAAGGCATGTACCAAGCTGGGCTGGAAGAGCCGGGCCGGGGACAAAGCAACAGGCACAAGGCTTGTGACCCACTACGGTATCGAGGCTGAGGACATCAAGAGCTTCCTCGACGGCATGAAGAGGCTCGTCCCCTAAACTCTTTTTACCGTGAAGCGGCCCCAATATGACTCATGATCGTCCTACCCGCCGACAAGCTGAGGGAGCTGGGCGTACGCATATACACTGCCCAGGGGGCCCCAGAGGAGACGGCCAGGTTCGTCGTGGGGACCCTGCTTGAGGCCAACCTGACGGGCCATGACAGCCACGGCGTCCACTATTACCTGGGGTACAGTGACCGGATCAGGAGAGGCTTCATAGACGTCAAGGCTGAGCCGGTCATCGCCAAGGAGACGCCTTCATCAGCCCTAATAGATGGGAGATGGGCCTTCGGCCAGGTCACGGCCATGAGGCTCACCGAAGTGGCGGTGGCGAAGGCCAAGGAGAACATGGTGGCAGGAGTCGGGGCCTTCAACTGCAACCACATAGGGCGCCTCGGGTACTACACGGAGTGGGCGGCAAAGCACGACATCATAGCCACATTGTACGTCAACGTGGGCAACCCCAGCGTCAGCGCCTACCAGGGCCTGGGCAAGTCCTTCGGAACCAACCCCTACAGCGTCTCGGCGCCCACGGGGTGCGAGACGCCCTTCCTGGTGGACTGGGCCACCAGCGTCGTCGCCCACGGCAAGATATCGGTTGCCAGGGCCAAGCGGGCCAAGATCCCCACCAACTGGACTAGGGACAAGTACGACCGCGTCACAGACGACCCGAACGCCATATACGATGGCGGCTGGCTCCTGCCCTTCCAGGAGTACAAGGGCTATGGCATGGCTATGGTTTGCGAGCTCCTGGGCGCGGTGTTGACGGGCTCAAGGATCGGGCTGAGCGGAGTATTTGAGCCGCCCTCCCCCAACGGCGTCTTCATGTTGGCCGTGAACCCCGAGGGATTCGCTGGGCTGGACGCCTTCAAGGCGAACACGGCGGAGCTCCTTGGGAAGGTTAAGAGGCTGCCGGCTGAGGCCGGTAAACGCATTCTCGTGCCGGGGGAGCCGGAGAAGGAGTCCAAGGCCCAGCGCCTAAGAGACGGTATACCCATACCGGACGACACCTGGAGCCAGATAACTGCCCTCTGCGAGCGCCTCAACGTGGACCTAGGCGATATCCACAAATAACCTCCACCTCCATTTCTCGTTGAAATGAGCCTGGGGTTTCCTACTGAGGTGGTGGTGGAAGGCAAGGCCAGGGTCCTTGTGCCCAAACTGGATGCATCAAGTGGCGAGCCTCTGCAGCACCTCATGAGCGAGGCCCCCGTGTTCTACAACCCCGTCATGGCCACCAATAGAGACACGGCTGTCCTCGGCCTGAGAGCCCACACCAGGGGCAGAGAAGAGGTATCAGTCTGTGAGCCCATGTGCGGAACCGGTGTGAGGGGCATAAGGCTGGCCCTAGAAGCGGAAGCTCAGCAGGTGGTCATGGGGGACCTGAGCCCAACGGCCCTCAAGGTCGCCCAGGCTAACGCGGCCCTGAACGGCGTCAGCCATCTGGTGAGGCTGCGGCTGCTGGACGCCAGCCTCCTCATGAGCCTCCATGGGTACCCTGGCGGCAGGTTCAGCTACCTCGACGTTGACCCCTACGGGTCACCGGCTCCTTTCATCGACTCCGCCGTCACAGCCACCGAGAACCACGGCCTTCTAGCCGTCACGGCCACCGACATGGCCCCCCTCTGTGGCGTCAACCCAAAGGCCTGCCTCAGGAAGTATGGGGGCAACCCTGTCTCGGGAGAATTCTGCCACGAAGCAGCGGTCAGGCTTGTAGCCGGCGCCCTGGTACGGGGCTCAGCCGTCCACGAAGTGGCCGCCACGCCCACCTTCTCCTACTACGCCGACCACTACGTCAGGGTCTACGTCCGCCTGGACAAAGGCGCGAAGCGGGCGGACAGGGCCCTCGACCAGATGGGGTACGTGAAGTACTGCCGGAGGTGCCTCCACCGTGAGGCCTCCAAGGAAGGTCGAGAGGAAGAGTGTCCTCTCTGCGGCGCCCAGATGCAGACGGGGGGCCCCATGTGGTTGGGCGAACTAGCTGAGGAAGGTTTCACCGAGGCCATGTTGGTGGAGGCCGAAGCCTTGACGCACCTGGTCGGTTCTAGGGCTGCGGGCTTGGTGAAACAGGTGAGGGCTGAGATCGGGTACGGCCCAGGCTTCTACGAGATAGATAAAGTATGCAGCTTAGCAGGCGCGCCCAGCTTATCCACAGAGGATGCCTTGAGCAGGATAAGGGAAGCCGGGTTCAGGGTCACCATGGCTCACTACAGTGATAGGGCGATAAAAACCGATGCGGGGATAGAGGAGCTCCGGAAACTGCTGGGCAGCTAGGCCACCTTATCGAAGCTCTTGGCGGGGGCGTTGCAGATGGGGCACCTATCTGGGGGATTGTTCTCCACAGTGTTGCCGCACACCTTACAGACGTAGAACTCGACTTTTGGGATGTCCCTCTTCTGTTTAAGCGCTTCGGCTGCCTTCTTGTAGAGCCCCGCGTGTATCTTCTCCACCTCGTTGGCTATGTTGAAGCTCCAGCTGGCCTGGTTCTCCCCCTCCTCGGCCGCGTCGGCCAGGAACCCGGGATACATGTTCTTGAACTCGTAGGTCTCCCCCTCCACGGCCTCCATCAGGTTCTCGGCAGTGCTCTTGACGCCGCCCATGATACGCAGATGGTTGTGGGCGTGCACTGTCTCAGCCGCCGCGGCGGCCCTGAACAGCTTGGCCACCTGGGGGTAGCCCTCATCATCCGCCTTCTTGGCGAAGGCCAGATACTTCCTGTTGGCCTGGCTCTCTCCAGCGAAGGCCTCCTTCAGGTTCTCCTTGG
>Ga0209164_1003861_pt1 | contig 13860 bp, 12 predicted proteins | sample MTBNYHSulfiMetaG_FD_187458 | JGI IMG/M metagenome (GOLD analysis project Ga0209164, IMG submission 187458) | Enrichment culture microbial communities from rom New York Harbor, USA that are MTBE-degrading - MTBE-NYH (New York Harbor Sulfidogenic)... | ecosystem: Environmental > Aquatic > Marine >...
AGTTTTAGGCGCCGCCGGAGTGGATAAAATCATCGAATTGCAGCTAACTCCACAGGAAAAAAACATGTTCGATAACTCCGTATCGCATGTCAAACAACTGGTAAGTCAGGTGAAAAACTTTATCGACTCGTAAACTGCCTTGGGGATAAATCTCTATGAAGATCGCCCTGGCCCAGATTAATCCGACCGTCGGTGATATCCCTGCCAACTCCGCCAAAATCAAGCAGTTCATCGCCCGCAGCCGAGACGAAGGCGCCGAACTGGTTATCTTCAGCGAACTATCCCTTATCGGTTACCCGCCCAAGGACCTGCTGCTTAAGCACCGCTTCATTGATGATAATCTTGCCGCCCTTGACGATATCGCCCGGTACTGCTCGGATTGTGCCGCCTTGATAGGCTTCGCCTGCCGCCACCGTGGCCCCGCCGGCAGGAATCTGCACAACGCTGCCGCCCTCCTTACCCAGGGCCGCGTCTTAGCCACCTACTATAAGCAGCTCCTGCCCTCCTACGATATCTTCGACGAAACCCGCTATTTCGAACCGGCCAAATCCCAGCAGGTGGTAAACTTTGCCGAGCACCGGCTGGGCCTGACCATCTGTGAGGACATCTGGCAGGGCCCCCAGGGTGCGGTTCGCCCACTTTATGAAGATAATCCACTCGCCCAGCTTGCCGCTTCCGGCGTCGATATCATCATCAACATCTCCGCCTCGCCCTTCGAGATGGGCAAACACGCCTTCCGCTGCGAGTTGTTTTCCGCCCAGTGCCGCCGTTACCATCTGCCTCTGCTTTACGTCAACCAGGTCGGCGGAAACGATGAATTGATCTTTGACGGCTGTAGCTGCGCCTTCGATAAAGACGGTCAGATATTTGCCCAGGCTAAGGATTTTCAGGAGGACTTGATTCTGGTGGACCTGGACAATCTTCCCGCCGCTCGTATCGAAGAGACTAAAACCGACGTCGCCGCGGTCCATGCCGCACTGACGCTGGGCCTGAAGGATTACGTCGAAAAATGCCGGTTCCAAAGTGTGGTAATTGGCCTCTCCGGCGGAATCGATTCCGCCGTCACCGCCGCCCTGGCGGTTACCGCTCTGGGCCCCCAGCGGGTCATCGGCGTAGCTCTGCCCAGTCGATATAACGCGCCCGCCAGCATCGCCGATGCCCGCCGGCTCGCGGATAATCTGGGCATCAGATTATTAACCGTCCCCATCGAAAAACCTTTTACCGCCTTCCTGGAGCTGCTCCAGCCGCATTTTGGCTCTCTGCCCCCTGATATAACCGAGGAGAACATCCAGGCCCGCATCCGTGCCGTCATCCTGATGGCCCTGAGTAATAAGTTCGGTCATCTCTTGTTAACTACCGGCAATAAGAGTGAACTGGCGGTAGGCTATTGCACAATATACGGCGATATGGCCGGGGGCCTGGCGGTTATCAGTGATGTGCCCAAGACCATGATTTACCAGCTAGCCCGCTATATCAACCGCGACAAAGAGCTTATCCCCTCCTCTTCCATTAACAAGCCCCCCTCCGCTGAGCTCCGCGAGAACCAATGCGACCAGGACTCCCTGCCGCCCTATGACACCCTTGATGAAATTCTCCATCGTTACGTGGAACAGGAACAATCGCAAGCGGAGATTATCGCCGCCGGTTTCGACCCCCAGATAGTATCGCACGTCATCAATCTGGTGGACCGCAACGAGTACAAACGCAAGCAAGCCGCCCCCGGCCTGAAAGTTACCAGTCGCGCTTTCGGCACCGGCCGGCGGATGCCCATCGCCCAGAACTACCACCCCCGCTAACCATTCCCCCCTTCTCACTTTCCAACCTTCTTACTTTCTTACTTTCTCACTTTCTTACATTTCTTACTCTTCTCTTCCCTTTCACACTTTTCCCACCTTTCACACTTTCTTATATCACCCCTTGCCCCACCAATAGTAAAGCACGAACATCACCGCACAACTATATACCAATAGTGGACATTGCCGCGCCTTTCCCGTCAGCAGTTTCAGCACCGCGTAGCTGATAAATCCCCACGCGATCCCGTCGGTGATACTCATGGAAAACTGCATCACCGCTATCGTCAGGAATGCCGGCAGCGCCTCGGAAAAATCGTCCCACTTGATCTGACGGATCACCGGCAGCATATAACAGCCGATCACTATCAACACCGGCGCCACCACCGGATAGCATTGGATTACATTGAAATTTTCTGCCTGACAAACCAGATGCGAACCTAACTGACCCGCTTCCAATTGCACCGTGCTTCCCAATACTCCCACCAACGGATATGCCACTATGGAAATCAGTAAAAACCCCGCTGTTACGATCGCCGCTAAACCCGTCCGGGCGCCCACCGCGATCCCCGCGCTTGATTCGATATAGCTGGTAATGGTGCTGGTCCCCATCGCCGCCCCGCTGATCGTGCCGACAGCGTCCGCCATCATCGCCTGCCGGGCACGCGGCAGTTGCCCGTTTTTCATCAGACCCGCCCGTTCTCCCACCGCCACCAGCGTGCCGATCGTATCGAACACATCCAGCAGCAGAAAGGTAAAAATAACCAGTATTACCTGCGTTAGCGGATGATTATCGCTAAATAACGATCCCAGCCCCCCGATAAACTTCCCCGCCGTAGCCGAAATATGCGGAAATCCCAATTCCCTGGGCATACTCACCAGTTCATAGCCCCAATTCTGCCCCCACCAGCGCATCGCCAGCCAACCCGCCAGTGCCGTAGCCGCCATTCCCACCACGATCGCCCCCCGAAAATGCACCGCCAGTAAAATCCCCATCACCAGCAGCCCGAAAAGACTAAGCAGGGTCACCGGATTGATAATATTGCCCAGCCCCAGATACGTGGCCGGCTGACCCACGATAATGCCCGCCCATTTAAAACCCACAAAGGCAATCAACAAACCAATGCCCGCAGCGATGGCATATTTAATCCCGTCGGGAATAGCGTTCATAATCGCCGCCCGCATCCCCACTATTGACAGCAGCAGAAACAACACCCCGGAGATAAAATTAGCCCCCAGCGCCTCCTGCCAGGTCAGGCCGAACCCGCCCGTGCTAACCAGTCCGCACACCGTAAAGGCGAAAAAGAAATTATGCCCCATCGCCGGTGCCAGCGCCACCGGCAGATTCGCCCACAAACCCATGACCACGCACGCTAGCGCCGAGCAAAGGCAGGTCGCCAGCATCACCGCCGATGGGTCCATCCCCCCCGTTCCGGACAAACTCAGCACCGCCGGCTGTACAAATATAATATAACTTAGAGCCATGAAGGTCGTGGCTCCACCGACAACCTCACGCCCCACGGTACTGCCATGCTCTTTGATGCGAAAAACACTTTCTAAGGACATGATAATCGCCTTTCGAATGTATGCCCATGGTGTATGGACGGTTTATTTTATACCCTTATCCCTCCCCGATAAAAGTAAAAAATCTCCCTTATACTATGGTTTTATGGCTAAAAATGCCTTTCCGCTGTTCATTTTTCCCCCAATTTGCGGAAAAAATTTATGGTGACATCGCTTTTATCGGTTGCTATAATACCCCCGTTCGTTTGCTAAATTCCCGGTTGGGACTTCGCAAACCTGCGGGCGTTTAGCTTTTTTTTACTGATAGATATTCGAAAAAGGAGAGTTCTGTATGAATATCTACGTTGGGAATTTGTCGTTCGACATCAAAGACACTGATTTACGCGAGGCGTTCGAGGCCTTTGGCCAGGTTACCTCTGCTACGGTAATCAAGGACAAATTCAGCGGGGAATCCCGAGGTTTTGGATTTGTGGAAATGCCCTCTGACGATGAAGCCCTCTCGGCCATCAATGACCTCAACGGCAAGGAGCTTAAAGGCCGGGCCCTTAAGGTCAATCAAGCCCGTCCCCGCACTGAAGGTGGTGGCGGCGGCGGCCGCGGTGACCGTGGCTCACGAAGCAGAGAGTAATTATTTCCTGTTTACCTTCGATCGGGTATTATTCTTTCGCCTGCCATCGTATTCAAAAGCGTTTGATTATCCTTTGGCGAAAATATAGCTAATTCCACAGTCACTTTACTGCTGGAAAATACGAAAGGTTGATGCTAAGGTCATTTGTTGCGCTTGGGTACCCAGGGGTTTCTTCGATACAAAATCTATCCGTACTTAAATCTGCTCGGATACGCCTTCCCGACGTGTTTTGACGTGTGCTTTACCTCCCCTGCCCGCACCCGGCTTGACCCAAACAACCCTTAAGCGCAGCGGTTAGAGTTGATTCGCCTGCGGGGTAAACTCTGCCAGACTCAGACCCGTGTTCAATTTTATATCCGTAAACACGTATTTGCTCAGCAGCTTACCCTGCCAGTCATAGCTGGTAATCGCCGTCGGCAGCAGGTATTCTTCGTCGAACTCCATTACCATGCGGGCACAGGGATAGTCTTTCTTGGCCGGCAGTACCCTTTCCATGGCTATGCAGGGGCGATTATCCACCTGCGTTTGCCCCAGGTATCTGGTCTGCAAATCCCCTTCTTGCTTCGCCTGCTGATATATCCTGATCATATCCTCCAGTGTCCGATAGAAACCGAATTGATCACACGTTTTTCTACTCGAACGTTGTGCTTCCGCGCATCGCGGATCACGCTTGACCGATTTGATCCAGGACAGCCACCCCGTCGGATGCACTATCATCTTGTTATCGTTATACCCTTCCACATAAAGCAGTTTATCAATGGTTTTAGCGTTCTTCTGCCATTCCATTATCACGGAGAAAGGTGCATTCTTAAAACGCACTGCTATTTCTTCTTCCGTTTTAAGCACACCGTTAACCCGCTCCTGTTTGCGTAATACTGCTTGAAAATCCTGGATGTCCTGCTGGTAATGTTCCATCGCCCATTTTAACAGGGCAATATGATCGCTCTTGGCCAACTCCGCCAGACGAAGGCCATGGTCTTCGCTTTCATTTGGTATTACCAAAACCGCCTTGGCTACCGAAATTAGCTGAGCTGGTTGTAACGGTACTTCCTTCTTATTCTGCCCTATGACGCCCTGATAAAGAAAAAACACCACTAACGCCCCCACCACTATCCGGGCCATTTTATTACTGCTGGATGTATGTGATTGGTCGTGCATAAGGGATTTCCTTTTCTTTCAAAGCCCTTTTTATCGGGCTTTTGAGGATTGGTTTATAAAAACATTCCCTCTACGCTTTTGGCTGCTTATGGTCTTACTCTTATATAAATAACATCGGAAGTTCAGGCCCCGCCGGTAAAATTTAAACCAAATGCTGAGCCTTTTTTCAATTTAGGTTTGCTTATCCTACTTGGGTGTGAAAATTTGGTAGGCCTTATTTGAGTGTTATTGCCCTTCATTTTTTTTTATAAGGACCACTCTATTTTAAAAACGCTGTCAAATTATAATAAATAATACCCCCGCCTGCAAATACTTTTATCACCCGATAACTGCGCGATAAACGTTAACTTATGCTCAGGCAACCCATTATACCGAAATATTAAATTTATTTTTCTCAAAAAATTTGTTAAAAAAACCCCTTTTTATCCGCCCCATCGCCCAGATCGCAAATAATTGCCTGATTATCGGACCCTCTCGATATTTTATGTTTTTATGAAATCTTAAAGACTCTAAGTTTGACAGGACAATTCCAATTTTGATCCAAAAGACTTTAATTAACTCAAACTGGCCGATTTTACGGTTAGAAATTGACGCATTTATTTGCTTAATAAGATGTTCTATAACCCCAAAAACCCAATTAAATTCATCCGCCGCAGGCGGATACCACATTTTTGCATTTTGATTTTTGATTTTTGCATTTTCGAACTGGCCATCAGCCAGTTTGAATAAACTACCCTTCCAGATAGCGCAGCAGCACTACATCCGTTATTATCGCCACTATGGCCACCACGATTGCTATCAGTATTTTGTTATAGCCCTTCTCCTCCGCCCGCTGTTTCTGGGCCAGTTTTCGCTCCTCCTGCGACTCTTTATACAACTGATGCTGGCGGACCGCCTCCACAATCTGGGCGATCAGCATATTCGCCCGGAACTGCCCGATACCCCGCTGCCGGGCCATCTCCAACAGCTCCCTCCGGCTGTTATACCGGATTAATTCCCCCTCTAGTCGATATATCACCTCGCGACAAAATTCATCTTCCACCATCGCCCGCTGGCGTTTCTCCTGCGGTGAAACGACCTGCTGCCCTTTCTCCGCGCCTGGCCCGTTTCCCTGCCGTTCGACCAGCCAGCCGCCTTTTATTGATGACTTTACCGGCCCTTTAGCCTCCAGTAAATGCCTCTGCCCCGCCACCTGCCGCGCCAATAGACTCATCGGCCGACCGACCTTCGCCAGCGCCTTCGCCGCCGCGCCGGTATCATCTTTTTGCCTTGATATCCCCCGTTTCAACGCTTGATATGCCTTTTCCGCCTCGCCTAACAGTTCCGCGCGATAAAACCGCAATGGCCCCCTCGCTGTCAGCCGCAGATACCGCTGCCGACTTAGCTCGTACGCTCGCTCCAGCCGCTGTGGCTCCACCGCTCCATTAAGCTGTAGAATTATCCGCTCTTCGTTATTCACCGCGTCAGGCTCCAAGAAACGCCCGTAAATTACGCCTCTATCTCAATTTTAGCACATCTACCCCCTCCAGGTTAATACCTCAAACGTGCCAAATGGTTTATCCCCGTCAAATTATTAACTCCATGCAATTGTCTGTAACGATTATAACAGTTATAAATCCCTATAAATACACCACTTCGGCCGGCCTGACCCACGAAAAAATCCAAAATATAATCAGACTAAAGCTTGCAAAAAAAATCTTTATGCCGATACTAATTTACTCAAACTGATCGTTTTACGGTTAGAAATTGATGTAACTGTTTGCTTAATAAGATGTTCTATAACGCCAAGCCCCTTGCCGCCAACGCCGCAGGTGTAAAATGTACCGCCGCCGCAGAAATATGAGATTTCGCCTCCTCCGGACCGCCGCTTCCGCCGTCGCCTTCGCGTTGGCCTTGCTGCTGATCTTATGGTATCTGGTAACCGGCTATCAGCCTGCCGGCTACCACCCACGCACCCTGGACAAACAGCGTAAGGAGCTCGCCGAAAACTACTTTGGCCAAAAAAGTCAGGAATTGTATAATAATATCAATATGATCGAGCCCTTTCATATCCGCTTCGAGGAAGCCGCCGTCAACGACGTATTAATGTTAGCCCAGCAGGAGCATTTACTCAGCAAATTAACTAACGGCTCAGCCGACTATTTCCAGAGCAGCCAGATCCACCTGACAACTGGCCACTTGGAGCTTATGGGCAAGGTTACTTATAAAGGCCTAAACACCGTCCTCACCATCAGCTTTGAGCCTGGCGTCCCGCAGCCCGGCTTATTACAGATTAAGCTCGTCTCGCTGCGTGCCGGCGCCATTACCCTGCCCCATTCTCTGGTCAAAAATTATCTCTCGCAATTGCTAACCACTTTAACTGGGGCCCTGGAAAAAACCCAGCCCTCTGCCGGCCAGGTTAAAATGACAAAAGATGATAATGATAATAACAACCCGGCGGAAACCCCGTTTCCCCCCGACTTTTTGCCCCAGTTGCTCTCCGCCGCCGATGAATTACTTGACCACCGGCAGGCCACCATTGACACCACCTTCCGCACGGAATATCAACAAGTCCGGCTGACCGGCGTCAAGATCGGCCCCGGCTGGATCGAGTTAGCCCTGCTGCCCGAACCCCTTGATAACTAATTATTGGTGTAAAATGCTGCTGCTTACCCGTGCTGTAAATCTTCATCTTGACACCCGCACCCGCCAACTAAGGCCGGCGGGCCAATCGACCTTTGATTTCAATTACTTGCCGCTGAAACTCTGGGTCACTTTGCGGGGCGAGCCTCACCGGCAAACCGCCATGTTGGTAAACGTCCACGAAATTGACCAGTTGATCTATCAGACCCTCTCCCAGCGGCCAGTAGCCGTCGCCGATGCCTTCGAGCTGCTCCGTTGGGCCGGCAATATCCTCAAAAATCAGTTCGCCAATTGCACCCTTTCCCGTCTGACGCTGGACATCGACCAGACCTTTAGCCTGTCCCTGTTGGAGGAGCAAGCCATGATACAGATAACCAAAAAATACGAACTCGCCGCCTCGCATCGCCTGTGGAACAGCCAGTGGAACGAGCAGCGCAACTTCGCGGTCTTCGGCAAATGCGGCAACCCCCGCGGCCACGGCCACAACTATATCGTGGAGATAACCCTCCGCGGCTCGACTGAGCTTGCCGAAGTCAGCCGACCCGACAGCGACACCGGCCGGGCCATCAACCCCGCCCAGATGGACCGGATTGTTTTACGCGAGATCGTCGATCGCTTCGACCATAAGAATTTAAACGAAGACACGCACGAATTTGCTCAACTAATCCCCACCGCGGAGAACATGACACAGGTTTTCTGGGACATTTTGATCGCCCAATTCCCCCCTGCCTCACTTTATTGCGTCCGGGTCTGGGAGAACCCGCGAATGTACGCGGAATACTTCGGCCCCGCCGCCGGCCCGCTCCGCTTCAGCGACAGCGTTTGACAAACCCAAATATTGATGCCCACGCCCTCGCTATAAATAAATACCGTAAACGCTGTGTGCCGCCCCTCAACTTTTGTTAACCGGTGCGTTATCTCCTCGCCCCGTTACCCCCAAAATTACCCACCAACCGCCCAACCAAATCACCCAAAAACGAAATAACTTACCAAAATACATCCGAAACCATTTACCTTGCCGGAAAAGGGGACATTCTTTTCCATTGACAGAGGTGGCTGTTATTGAGTAAATTAATTTCATGCCCAGAACCTCTCGTGCAAGTAAAGGCAATATCTGTAACACGTTCTTAATCGGAGAATAAAGAAATGTCCATTTTATTTGACGGCACAGCAGTTGTTGCGGAGTGACGTGCATTGGTAGGGCTTGTTTTTTGTTGGCGTTACTATGATAATTTTTTGTTTAGAAACGTAGGTAAACACGCAGAGAGGAGATTAATTATGAATGTCTTATTAATTTATGGACTGATGGTTGTTATTCCGGGCTTGATTCTGGTTTTAATGGCTGTCTTTGGTGCTGATACAGATGTTGACGCAGATACGGATGTTGACATAGATGCAGGTGATTTCGGAGGGCCGGGTCTATTAAGCTTAAAATTAATATTGTTTTTTCTGGTTGGTTTTGGTGCTGGTGGTTATTTGTCTTTTTATTTTAAGTGGCCCCTTCATCATGCTCTTTGTGGCTTGGTTGGCGGAGGTATAGCCTGGTTTCTGGGTTATCGATTGCTTAAACTTCTCTACCAACAACAATCAACAAGCCAGATTAAGTTGACTTCATTTGTTGGGAAACAGGGAAGAGTGGTTGTTCCTATACCTAAAGATGGAGGTACTGGAGAAATAGAAGCAACCAACGAAGAAACCGGGCAAAGTACTTACTTCAATGCAAGAGCAGCTAATCCTCAAAGAGAATACAAAAGAGGAGAGTTTGTCAAAATAAATTCTGTTGTCGGAAAAACTGCAGTTGTGGAGTAGAAGCTATTTTGTAAGTCACCTTAAAATAACCACTAATATAATTTTATAAATAGGAGAATTATTATGGCAAATTTAGGTTTGATAATCGTTATTGCTGTCCTGTTTATTGCGGCTATTTCTATTCTTTTGATTCTCGCCAATAACTGGTTGAAAGCAGAACCAAACGAGGCGTTGATTTTCACAGGAAGAAAAATCAAGGTAAAGGCCAAAGATGGAACTGTTATTACCCGAGGATGGAGAGCTGTTGTTGGTGGCGCTAAATTTCGAATTCCTGTTTTGGAAACCGTCAATCGAATTTCCCTTAAGACCATGAATCTCGCTGATGTAAGAGTAGAAAAAGCATATTCAAAAGAAGGTGTTCCTGTAACTATTGATGCCGTTGCCAATGTGAAGATCTCCGGTGAAGAAGGAATGCTTGACAGAGCCGTTGAAAGATTCCTCGGAACCGAAGCCCGGCAGATTCAGCAGATTATTAAAGAAACACTGGAAGGACAGTTGCGTGATATTATTGGTGTTCTGACTGTTGAAGAGCTTTACCAAAAGAGGGATATGTTTGTAAACAAAGTCCTTGAGCAAGCTGGTGAAGAATTAGCCAAAATTGGTGTCATAATTGACATCATCAACATTCAGGATATTCGAGATGAAAGAGGATATCTCGAAGCTCTGGGTATAAGGAGAACTGCTGAAGTTAAGAGGGATGCTGCGGTTGGGCAGGCAGAAGCAGACCGAGATGCCATGCAAAAGTCTGAAACTGCCAGAAGAGAGGGCGAAGTCGTTCGGGCGGAACAGGAAAAACAGATTGCCGAGGCGGAAAAAAACCGGGATGTTGCGAAACAGCAGTATCATGGTGAAACTCTTGCTGCCACTAAAAAAGCGGAACAACAAGGTCCTCTTGCGGAAGCAAGAGCAAGACAGGAAGTTGTTATTCAGGAACAGAAAGTCTTGGAAGAACAGCAAAGAGCCAGAGAAAAAGTTGAAGCAGCAAAGGCAGAAGCAGAAGAGCAAAAGTACCGAGCCGAAGTGGTTGTACCTGCTGATGCTGAGAAACAAGCTGCTGTTCTTAAAGCAGAGGGTGAAGCTCAGGCCATTTTGAAAGTAGCTGAAGCAAGAGCTAAAGGTACTCAATTACAACTTGAGGCTGAAGCTGAAGGGTTGAGAAAGAAAGCAGAAGCCTGGAATGCTTATGGGAAAGCAGCACAACTTAATCTTGCTTTAGAGGCTATCAAAACAGTTGCTGACGCAGGAGCCAAATCAATTGGCCAGGTGAAGTTTGATAACGTTGTTGCCATCGACAGCGGTGGTGGCAATGGTGATAATGCAGTGAACAGACTTATGACCGCTGCCCCCGGGGCTCTGGTTAAGTTTCTGGAACAAATGAAAGCTGCTACGGGAATTGATTTGGCAAAAAGACTACAAGAAATTACTGACATGCCGGATGAAAAACCTGATCGTACTGCGCCGGACCGGAGTAAATCCTCTGCCAAGCCGGCAAAACCTGAAAATACTTCTAAAAATGAATAAATTCTAACCGGTTCGCAAATGAATTAAGTTCAAAAAGAAACTTTCTTGAATGGTGATTCCTTAAGCCGAAAAATTTCACCTTTTGGGCTTGATACCAGGCTTTATGCAAATTGGTTATTATACAACTTCTGTTAAGGAATAATCTAATCACTTCAGTGAAACAGGCTCTGCCCCTTTATCAGCTTTGCCGGGGCCGACTTCGATTGCCTGCGCCGCCGCTTCCCCATTCGCCTGATTTCGAAAAATAACCGCGATTATGCCGTTCTGGGGACGGATATCATTGAACACAAGGTCCACCGCCCGGTTGAATCCTCCGGCGGTGACGGCTATGTCCATATCGGCAACAACCTCCTTATCGTTGATTAATATTGTCAGCGCACGGTCCGCCGGTTTTGAATCTTTGCGGGTTTCTGCCAGTTTAATTTTTACGTGATAAGTGCCCGGCCCGACCGTGAAATTAACCTTAAATTCCTTATTATGCATCCCATACTTGTACAATTCAGGGTCAGCGGTATTTTCTATCGTCTGTGCCTGCGGAGTTGTCCACCACGTTGTTTCTACCGTATCGAATTTCTTGCCCTCTATCGGTGGAATGCATACCTCGCAGGTTGGCCGCCATGCATCGCCCTGCGAATCTACGTATGGCTCTCTGCCGGCATATCCCAGCAGAAAACGCTGGCTTTCTGTTGGTCCCCCGCCCGTGCCAAAGCCGCTACAGCCCTCAGCAGCGGAGTACTGTATCGCGTCTATATAAATATTTTTCCCCTGCGACAACGGATTGCCTTCCCCCTGCCCGACAATCTTAATAGTATGCTCACCTGCTTTTAAGCCGTTTTTGTAATACAGAACCTGGCCGGTTCTCGTATAAGGGCACCAAAAATCTATTCCCGCCATTTGTTTTTCGCCGTCTATATATACATCTGCTCTGCCTCCCCGGGGATTAACCTCGCCGATTACCCTGACCTGATTGCCCACAAATGTATAACTGGCCGATGCTCCTTTTTCCGTTGCGGTGTGCACGGTATTTTTCGATTTTTTCCCGCCTGCCAAAATCTTCCATTGTCCCTCATACTGTAATTCGGTATTATCTATTTGCTCCTGGGGATCGTTTCCTTTAATCGTGATATTTTGTGCTCCGTCATGTCTGATTGTCACAAGGAAATCTCCGCCGGCCAGCCCCTGGAGCTGGTAACCATTCTGATTTGAATCGTTTGACAGTTTCAAAATCTGTCCGTCGGCCTGGATAATCTCCGGCTGGAAGGCTACACGTAAAACATCAACCGCGGGGGCAATCGCGTCAAACGTAGTATAGCTAATATTCCCTTTGGCGTATTCGACAGACCTGACCACCGACGAGACACTCATAATGTGATTTTCCCGGTTCGCCCCCAGTTCCGCCGGCAGGAAAGACATATTCCTTAAAAAGAATAAAATCGGATTGCAGACTGCTATCGAAAACCATCTATTCGCGACCCGTGCCCGGTTCCCAAACAGTGAGTCCAGCACCACCCCGTTTTCTTTTATGTCATACGACGACAGGATTGACATCCGCCTGCCTATCTCCCTGGCCCAGTCGCTGCCGGTAAGTTTGGCGTACTCCAGAAACAGCCCCGCGGTTCGCTGGGGGCCATAGCCGTTGGCGTCGCCGCAGCAGCCGGTGGATTCCGGATGCGCCCACGCCCCTGAATACACTCCCGTTTTTCCCGTCTGATTGATACTGGTTCGGTTCAGCATCACGGTCATTATATTGCGCACATCATTTTTCCAGTTGGGAAAATATTCCGGACTGTGCATCAGGTAGCGGCTGGCGTTATAAACCACATTATGATTGGACGAGGGCGATTTGCCGTCCCAGTAATTATATCCCCACGAAGGATTATCCGCCCACTTGGGCAGCAGCACCTCACGCAAATAAGCCCGTCCTGCGTCCCTTGCCTTGACCAGCGAATTATCACTGCCCGTGTAACCCATCTCGATTAATTCATCCAGAAAGGCGAGCACCCACGCCGTTCCGCCGGTCATTGTATTGCCGTCCGGCTGCGAACCCCAGGGAACATCTTCTGGATTGGCATAACGCGGCCAGGGTGATCCGCCGGTCGCGAAATTACAATGCTCCGCGAATAAATCTGCCCAGTGTTGCGCGTAACTCAGCCATCTTTCCTCTCCGATAAGTTTATACGCTTTTATCAGCGCTGAGCCTGCCCCCGCCACATGGTCCAGTTGTATGAATCCCGTCGGCTCGCATTGGCAATATAGTTTGCCTCGCGTCGGACAGCTTATAAGGATTTTGGGCCAGGGGTGCTCCTCCGGCGTCTGGCAATAATCCAGGATATAATCCGCGAATAACTTGATGTAGGACAATGCCACGGGATCGCCCGTATAACGATAATATTCAATAAAACCAAAAATGCCTCGGTATGCCCGGGATCCGAGGTCGCCGTTCGTCCAGTCTTTGTTGGGGATTCCGTGATTATCCGCCCCTTTGACATTTCGGTCGGGGATGGTAATCTTTCCCTCACTATCGATACTCCACCTCCCGTCGAAAACAAAACAGGGTGCGGGGGTAATCGCGTCGTCTATCCCTGCCCAGGGATATCTCTTGAGGGTTTCCATCGCTATCCGCACCCGGAAATCGCATTGGCCGTTCTGCCCTTGATACCAGGGAGCGATGACTCCATACTCATCCTCAACCACTTCATGCGCGTAATACTGTTTTGCCGCTGCCTGGCCGTAGATACTTGCGGACAAGCTCAAAATCAACATCGATATTTTCACTCGAAAATACTTCATCATTATCATCTCCATGTT
>Ga0209164_1003863_pt1 | contig 13855 bp, 16 predicted proteins | sample MTBNYHSulfiMetaG_FD_187458 | JGI IMG/M metagenome (GOLD analysis project Ga0209164, IMG submission 187458) | Enrichment culture microbial communities from rom New York Harbor, USA that are MTBE-degrading - MTBE-NYH (New York Harbor Sulfidogenic)... | ecosystem: Environmental > Aquatic > Marine >...
CCGGCCAGCCGGCCCTGGACCACCGCCTGGGGCCAGGTCCAGGGCTGATGCTCGCTCCCGTCCGGGTCGCGGACGGTCACCGCGTCGCCGGCGGCCAGGATTCGGCCGTCCTTGGTTCTGAGGGCCGTATCCACGATCAGCCGGCCTTGTTCCAGTAAACCCGAGTCGCCCAAGAAACCGATCTCCGGCCGGGAGCCGATGGCCGAGAGCAAGGTCTCGACCGCCAGCCAGCGGCCGTTGACCAGGACCCCGTTGAGCCCACCGCCGGCGTCGGCCCGAATCCGCTCCACGGTGGCCCCGAGATGGAGGTCCGCCCCCAGGGCCCGGAGATGCCCGGCCAGGATCTCGGCCGGTTCCGGAGCCAGAATATTGGGCATCAGCCGGCCTTCCCGCTCGATGAGGCTGACCGGCCGGCCGGCCTTGAGGAAATGAGCAGCGGTCTTGACCCCGACCAGCCCGCCGCCAAGGACGGCCACCCGGTGGTGGTCGGCCAGCCAGCCTCTGACCGCCTCGGCCGCGGCCAGGCTCCGGACCGGCCAGACGCCCAGTCGGCAAGAATCGTCGCGGCAGACCGGGGGAATGAAGGGCCGGCCCCCGGTGGCGATGATCAGGCGGTGGTAGTCCAGGGCCCGGCCGTCGGACAGGAGCAGCCGGCCGGCGGCCCGGTCCAGGCCCACGGCCTCGACCCCCAGGATGGTTTCCACCCCAGGCCAGGTATCCCAGGTATCTGGGCGGCAGAAGAAGAGCTTCTCCTCATCGGTCTGGCCGAGCATCCAGGCCGGTAAGAGGGGGCGGTAGTAGCCGATCCGCTCCTCGGAGTCGATCAGGATCGCCCGGCGGCCCGGAGCCCTCCTGACCACGGCGGCCAGGGCGTTCAGCCCGGCCGGGCCGGCCCCGAGGACCACCAGGGGGCGGGACCCGGTCATGAGCGTTCCACCCCGAAGAAGTCCAGGATTTGGTCCGGGAAGGCCGGGTGGTCGGGGAAGACCAGACGACCGCCGCAACCCTCCAGGGCCGCGGTCAGGGGGTCGGGCCGGCTTTCAAAGCCCAGCAGGGGCAGGGGCAGGGCCGAGTACACGGCCTGGCCCAAGGCGGCCAGCCCCAGGGCCTCGGTCACCTCCCGGGGCGACTGGAAGCCCATATAAACCACCCCGGCCAGATCGGACCGATCGGGGGCCAGCTCGGCCAGGTTCCTGGCCGAGGGACCTATCACCGTGAACTCCCCGCCGGCCGGGCCGGCGGACTTGGTCAGCCAGACGGCGGCGTCGCCGCTGGCCGCCAGCCGGAACCCGGCCGCCTTCAGGGCCGGCCCGGCCTGGGTGGCCAGGTGCCCCAGGGAGGCCAGCGGGTGGTCCCGGCCGGCCAACACGGCCAGCCGGCCCGGCGGGACGGCGGAGGCCCGGGTCCGTCCGACCCAGGCCGGGTCCAGGCTAACCATTCCGGATGGATTCCGGTCCGCGGCCGTCCGGCTCAGCGCCGCCGGATCCGCCTGATCCGGCCCGATGACGGCCAAGCCCAACCGCCGGGCCAGACCCACAACCGCCGGATCGGCCCCCCGGCCCTTGACCACGCCGGCCAGGCGGCCGGAAACCAGGGCCAGCTCGGCCTCGCCGCTGGAGCAGGCCAGGGGCAGCCAGGCGGTTTGGCCCGGGATCCAGTCGCCCAGGGAGACCAGCCCCAGGCCGGCCTCGGCGGCGACCCGAACCAGACGCTCCACCTCGGCCGCGGAGATTCGGCCGCTGACACCCAGGGCCGGACCGTCGGCCAGGAGACCCCACCCGGCCGAGCTGTCGGCCAACGCCTCGGGATGGCCCAAGCCCAGGCACAGCAGGCCCAGCCGGAGGGCCCGGGTGATCATTTGCCCGGCCGACTCGCCGGGGCGGTCCAGGCAGTCCAAGGCCGCGGCCAGCTCGGTCCGGTCCGGCGCTCCGCCGCCCAGGCGGCCGGCCGCCTGGAGGAGGGCCTCCCCGGCGGGGCCGGAGTAGTCCGGTCCCTCCGAGCCGAAGAAGGCCGCTCCGGTCCCGGCCGCGGCCAGCCGGAGGAGGCCGGCGGCGACCATTTCCTCCCGGTCCAGGCCGCAGATTCCGGCCCGGGCCCCCCGGCCGAAGGGGTCGATCCGGCAGGGACCGGCCAGACAGCCAAAGGGGCAGGCCAGGCCCAGGCGCAAAAAACCGTCCTGGGGTTGCTGGTCCTGGAAACGATCGAAGCTCAGCTCAAGGCCCCGGCCGGCCGCTACCCTGAGCAGATCCTGGCTGACCGGGTCGATGGTGATCAGATGCAGATCTTCCATGATCGGTTCATCTCCCGGAGAAGGAGTTGTTCTCGGCCGGAGGGCCCCAATCCAGGGCGGCGCTTCCGCCTTCCGGCAGGGCCCCGGCCAGGGCCCGGGCCGCGGTCCGGCGGCGAGGGGCGTAGACCAGAGACAGGTCCTCCTCGGCCACCACCTCCAGGGCCCGGGTGGGGCAGACGGCCACGCAGACCGGCTCCTCCAGGTGGGCGCAACGGTCGCATTTAAGGGCAAATCCGCGTTCCGGCCAGGGGTAGATGACCCCGTAAGGGCAGAACATGGTGCAGGTCCAGCAGCCGATGCACCGGGCTTCGTCGACCAGGACCAGTCCCGTGGCCTCATCCCGTTGCAGGGCCCCGGTCAGGCAGGCGTCCAGGCAGGGGGCCTGGCGGCAGTGACGGCACTGGATGGCGGCCGAGAAGCCGCTCCGGCCCTCGACCCGAACCCGGGGGCGGGGCCGGGGCTCCTCCTTGACCGCCCGATAGACGGTCTGTCCGTCCGAGCCCCGCTCGGCGGCGCAGTAGAGCTCGCAGGTCTTGCAACCCAGGCAGCGGTCCGGATGGACGGCGATGATTCGTCTGGTCATTGAACTTCCTTGGGTCGTTGGGGCTCTTGCCGGGGGCCCAGTATAAACGTCGATCGGCCGGGCCGGGAAGAAATTATTCCCTGAAGCGAGCCCTTATGCCGGTCCAAGACGGCGGTAAGGAGAGTGGAACCTCAATCACTCATTCTTAGCTCTCATTCTAATAAGGGGGGAGAGGAGAAGGAAGGAGCTGTTGATGGGCCGAGGGGAGAGATAGCCGGAATTGTCATGGAGACCGCCAAAGGAGAACGGGATCGCGGGTTAGGCTAGGCTAACCCACCATAGGGGGAGTGGAGAGGCGATCCATCCGGGCTGGGATGAAATGAACCTGGAGCCGAACCACTTGTGCCCGATGGACGGTCGAAAAGCCAAGGAGGCGGATTGGGCGGGTAGCCGCGTCGCCTGCCGTGACTCCCAATGTGTAACCGCAGACAGTTTGCAAATTAACCGCAGACAGTTTGCAAATTTCTATTTTCCCTCCTGGTATAGTATTTCTGCTTATTGAGATAATTTAAGGGGTGAGGGGCTCAAATCCTTCAAAATATTCATTGGTGGGAATAATACCCTGTTCAATGAACATTGAAGATGGCCTCATGCGGCTTTGATCTCCTCGGCCTGGTCAGTAACGGCGTTGGTCAACCGGCTCCAGATAGCTCTAACCACCGCCGGAACCTGGCCGTTTCCAATGGCTCTAAGGCGGTCCACCCGATGGGCCAACCCATCATCCACTCGGCAAAGTCGGGGTGGCAGCTCATCCGAGGCCCGGAATACCTCTCTCGACCAGTCAGCCCTAACACCAAGCCAAGTAGCTGGTGTTGTAAGGAGCTGCTTTTCTCCCAGGTCTCTGTCCTTCGCAGCCGGCCGAGGTAAAGATTCCCCATCATGGCGAAGGGCGTACCCAACAATCCACAGCCGATCCCGACGGTGGGGGGCACCAAGGGCTGAAGCTGGTAGGCAACCCCATTGAGCATAATACCCGCTCTGGGCCAGGTCCTGGAGTACTCGGCCGAAATAACCATGCGTCCCGTGGAGGAGTCCGGTAACGTTCTCCAGTAAGGCCCACGTGGGCCGGACCTCTCTAATGATACGAATGGTGTCCGGCCACATATTGCGGGAATCGCCGCCAGCCCTTCGCCGGCCCGCGCTGCTGAACGGCTGGCAAGGGAAGCCCGCCGAGACAACATCGACGACTCCCCGCCAGGCCCGGCCGTCGAAGGTCCGAACGTCATCCCAGATGGGGGAGTCGTCGAGGCAGCCCTCGCTGATCCGGGCTTTGAGGATCTCGATGCAATAAGGGTCTCGTTCGACGTAACAAACCGTTTTCCAGCCGAGCAGCCTTGTACCGAGAAGGCCGCCACCCGCTCCGGCAAATAGCGCCAGCTCATTCAATCCGACCTCCCCACGATCAGCCGTGCTATACTCCCCCCGCCGCATGCGGCAGGGAGGGTCGGGATTAGTCCTGGTCGGATGCATGGTTAGCCCCTCATCCGGCCGCCGGCCGGGGCCGTTATCCCCGTTCGGCGACCCTCCACTTCAACCGTATTCCTTAAAACCGCCTCCAACTCCTCCCCCAGGCCGAACCTGGTCCGGCCCACTTGGAAGGACCGCTCCAGGCTCCCCCGGGGGTTGAGCCGGACGGCCGCCCGCCAGTCACAGAGCATTTCGGCCAGGTCCACCAGGTCCATCCCGGCCAGCCCCGCCTGGAAATGCTCGGGATGGTGCCGGTTGGCCCGGTAGTGATGGTCCAGGGCCGGACCCAGGGCCAGGCGGGCGGCCCGATACCCGGCCGAGCCGTAGACGTGGCCCTTTAGGCCGGCCCGGGCGAAGCCCCGGGCCTCGATCGGGGCGAGCTTGGACAGGTCATGAACAAGGGCCCGCCAGGCCAGCCGGACGGCCAGCCCCAGGAGATACCGGGCCACCAGGCCCTTGTGCCTGATGACGCCCAGGTAATGGCCCAGGAGGCGGATCATCTACAGCCTATAAAACCTATGCCGGGCTACCTCCATAACCACCTTCTCGGGATCGGCCCAGGAGGGTAACTTGCCGGCAGTCTTGAGGACCAGGCTGGGGTTAAGGTAGTGGTTGGCCCCATTGGTGATATCAGGAATCAGATCCTGAACGAAGGCCGTGGCTAGTCGAAACATCCGGTCCCAGACCTGGTCGTCCCAGTCGGTCAGGGCCATTTCCTGCTCCGGCGTTTTCCCATTCCAACATGAAAATTGTGCCGGCTGGAGGCAGACCTCATCGAGGGCACGCGGCCACCTATGTCGGCGGTCCCGAGCCCGGTTCCTGATGACGCATCCAACGGCGATCTGACCCAGGGCCGGCTCTCCGGCGCATTCCATCATCAGGGTCATGGCCACGATTTCACTTACTCGGATCATCTCTCAGCCCCTGCAATCTAGGATGAACAGATCGCCACCGTCAGGGCGGCCGCATGGCCAACCCAAATAGGGACGGTGGCGATCTTGATCAGCACCACCACCTACTTTTTTATTCTTCTCCGGCCGGTTCCTCGGGCGGCTTGTACCGCTCGGTCAGCGGGACCCTTTCCTCCCGGTTCTTGATGGCCTCGTTGAGGGCCTGATGGAGGTTATCCCGCTCCTCCGGGGTCAGGGCCCGGTCCTCCCCCAGCTTGTCGATCAGGTCCCCCAGGGGGCCGATCAGGGGCACGGCGGAGATCCCCGCCGAAACCACGCCGTTGACGACGGCCAAAACCTTGTCAAACATCAGCTCCCCCCTCCTTTCTCCGTCTTGAAGTCCGACCACATCTCCTGGGCCAGCCTGACCAGGACTTGAGCCTCCTTGAGGAGGTAGGCCGGCTCGGTCACCTCCCCGCCCAGGTCCTCGTGCTTCATGGCCCGGTCGGCCGCCTTCATGTAGGCCAGGATGGCCTCCGAGGCCCGGTCCAGGGCCGGGAAGAGGTTGCGGTAGATCCAGTCTTTCTGAAAGGGATCGTCGGCGGCCTCGTAAAAGGTGGTGACCGCCGCCTCCAGGGTGGTCAGGCCCATGTCGGCGGCCAGGGCCTGGTAGGCCATGTTCTCGCCCTTGGTGTACTTGATCCCGCAGCCGGGCAGGGCCAGGGCACTGGCCAGGACCAGGACCAGGAGCACGGCCCCACGGGCTTTACGGTCTCTCATCCTTTCACCCCCTTGGTGTTCTCGTGGTTGAAGTAGGACCTCATAACAAAGGTCACGACCTGGCTGACGATGGCGATGCCGGCGACCAGGGTGGCCTGGTCCTCGGGCGAGAGATCCAGGCCCCACATGGAGGCCAGGACCGCGAACATCGAAACCCCCTGGGTGATCTTGATCTTGCTCATACAACCTCCTTCTAGTTTTTGATCAGCCCGCGCGGCCGGGCGTAGCCCTCGACCGTATCCACGCAATCCTTGCAGTTGGCCCCGTAGCGGTCGGCGTCGTCGGTCCGGCCGTCCATCTTGTAGAGGCCCACGGCCTTGGTCCGGGCCAGCAGCTCGGCCGGGAGGGGCTGGAGGGTGACCGCGGCCAGCTCCCCGGTCTCCGGGTTGCGCCACTCGTAAACCACCGGGCCCAGGTCGGCCCCGGTGGTGGCCACCAGCTGGCGCCTGATCCACTCGCCGGAGATGTCCTCCAGGTCGAGCCCCGGGGTGTTCCTGGAGTAGGCCTTGAGAATATGAACCAGCGGCAGGCGGGAGTTGTTGACCCGATCGAAAAGGGCCGCGAAGCGGATGAACCGGTCCCGGACCAGATGGATCTGGTTGGCCGCCCCGGTGTACCAGGAGTCGGTGCAGATGAAGTCCGCCTTGATGGGCTGGCTGAAGTAGGTCTCCCATTGCCAGGCTGTCCCGGCCTGGCCGTAGAGGGAGAAGGTCGGGGCGATCAGGACGTCCCGGTGGCCGGCGGCATCCAGGGCGGCCCGGTAGGCGTCATACAGGGCGTTGACCTGGGCCGGGGTCTTGGAGCCCAGGTCCGGCTCGTCGGAGAAGAGGAGGTACTTGACCGCGATCCCGGCCGCCTTGGCCGCGGTGACGATCGAGGCGGCCCGGGGCAGGCCGTCCCGGTCGTAGCAGCCGACGATCCCCTGGCGGAACCCCGAGCCCAGGAGTTGGCCGTACTCGTTCAGCCGCTCCCGGAGCATGACGGTGTTGGAGGACCTGGCCGCGGCCGGCAGGTTGGAGGCGTTAAGGAGGTCATACCAGAAGACCTGGTCCGCCGGGGCCTCGGCCGAGACAGGGGGAGCCGGCCCGGGAGACGGAGCCGGGGCGGGCCGGTGGTTCCTCCCTGCACAGGCGGTGAGGAGGACGACCAGGCCGACCAGGACTATCCCCAGGTAGGGCCAGAGACGGGCGGTGAGCGTGCCTTGTTGGCTTTGCATTTGGGCCTCCTTAAAGAACAAGGGCCTCCAACCGCCCGTAGCTACGGTTGAGGGCCCTTGTTCTGCCGCATCGCCCCGGGCGTCCCCGGGGGGCGGGTTATTGGGTGATCAGATCCTCCAGACCGTCAGGCCGGCCTACTTGGCCGCGATGACGGCTATCTTGTCCTGAGCCCGCTGGGGCAGCTTGGTCTTGGACAGGACGCCTTCCTTGTCCAGGGTCTCGACCAGGTCCGCCAGGAGATCCGCCGTGGTCGGCTCGGGCTCCGGAGCCGGGAGGGGCTCGGCCCGTTGGACCAACTCGCCGTTAACCACCTGGTGGGTCCGATCTATCCCGGCGATGTCGATCGCCCCCTCGATCCAGAGGCGCATAGAGTCGGGCCAGTTGGCCCAATTGCCGGCATGGGCGGCCTCGTTTTTTTGCCGACCGAGGAAAGCACAAAGGATCGTCCCGTCGGCCGGATCATAAACTATGCAAGTACCCATCAGCTCCCCCTCCTCTTACAAAATCGAACCGACCACATCTACGTCACAGCGGCCGGTGCCCTCAGCCCGCACGTAGTCAATGATCCCCTCGGGGGAACAGGGACAAACACAAGAGGATGGATAATCACTTCCTGGCCCGACCATCCCGAACGTCATGGTGGTGCCGTTGGCCCTGACCAGAGTCGGAGCCGTGCCGTTTACGTTAGGGCACAAGAACACGAACCTGGCCCCGGCCGGGATCGCGGCCGAGCAATCCACGGCGGTCCAGGTGTCCGCCTGGCCGTTGGTCAGGACCGTGACGGCCGCGCTGGCCGCCTGGATGGGCGGGACATGGCTCAGGATCACCATGTTGTTGCCGTCGTAGTAAAACTTGTAGATCCCGCCGCCCTTGATCGTCCCCACCGCAGGGTTGGTCCCGTCGTCCATCTTGATGGGCGCCGCCCCTTTGCCGCTGACGTTGAGGGTGCAGGAGGTGGAGGTGTTGGTGTTCCCGGCCCCGATCTTGACCAGGTACGACTGGCCGGTCTTGTAGGCCGCCCGGGCGATCGCCGGGCTGATCACGTAGGCGTTGGCCGTCCCGGTGTCGGTCAGGAGCTTCTGGCTGGCCTCCAGTTGGGCCTGGACCGTGTTCTCCCCGAAGCCCAGATTGGTCTGGTCGAGATAGACCCCGGCCGCGGTGGCGCTGAAGATGATCCAGGCTCCGGACCCGCCGCCGGCCGCGGCGGAGTAGATCAGGAGGAGGGTCTGGCCGGCCAGAAAGGCCTTAGCCCCCAGGGCCTGATCGTCCAGGGTCTTGACCGGCTTGGGCCCTACTCCGCTGATATTCAGGGTGGTCGAGCCGGTGTTGGTGTTGGCCGCCCGGATCAGGACCGGCTGGCGGTCGGTGTACTCGGTCCACTCGGCCGAGGGGTTGATAACCAGCTGGTCGGCCTGGGCCGACTCGTCCTGGTGAACCTCGCCCAGGGCGGTCACCGGGAGCTGGGCCAGGACCGCCTCGTGGCCGTAGTTGCGGTAGGCCGTCACCGCCGGGACCTCGCCGCTGGCCCCCTTGACCGCCTTGAGGACCAGCATCTTGTCGGGCGTGGAGAGGACCTCCACGTCCGAGGCGGAGAGGGTGGCGGTCAGCTTCCGGGTCCAGTCGGCCGGCGGATCGGCGGTGACCACCTCCCCGCAATCGGCCGCCGGCTCCAGGTAGATATAGCGGGTGGACATGTCCGGGACGGCCACGGTCCGGTTGGCCAGGTCGGTGGTGTTGAAGGTCAGCCCGCCCACGGTGTACTCCACCTCGTCGGCCAGGGTGACCTGGTCCGCCGCGGCCACGAAGGGCATCTTGTAGTCGCTGGTGTGGACCTGGGGGAGGTGATGGTCGCCCCAGAGCCGGGCCCGGTCCTCGGCGTTCAAGACCTCGTCGTCGGCCATCCGGTTGAGGGCCTGGGCCGGGACCTGGCCCGATCCGAAGGTATATGCGCGATCGGTTGCTACTCCGCTCATGGTTCCTCCAGCCTGCTAGGCTTGGGTTATCTGGACCCGGTAGACGTCTTCTGTTAAATCGTCCCAGATAAAGGTCCCCGACTCGTCCCAGGCAATGACTTTGACCCCTTCCGGTGGAGGCTCGGTCACCTCCTGAAATCGATAATGGTCGGCATGGAGATGGACCCCGGCCCAGCTTCTGGAGGCCCATTCCATCCGGACCTCTCCCGACCCATGAGCGTGGCGGTATTTGATCCACTCCACCCAAGAGCTGTTGTTGGTCATGTCCAGGTCGGGCAGGCCGTAATAGATCTGATACCCGGGTCCGTCGTTTGGCCTGTGACGGCAGGTGGAGGCCAGCATCCTGCTCCAGAAGGCAATCCGGTAGACCGTCTTGGCCACCACCGTTTGATAGCTATACGGCATTACTCCGGACCAGGTGTCAGGCTCCCAGGAGTAGTAGTAGGACCCTTCCCGGGCCTCGCCCGCGTCCAGGACCCGGCCGCCGGAGCCCCCGCCATAGGCGACCCAATCGTCCCCACTCTCCAGACCGCCGTTGCTGACCAGGTTGGAGCCCAGGGTGGGGCCGGAGCCGGCCACGGTGATGGTCCCCTGGAGATAGTTGCCCGAGCCATCGGTGATCTTGAGCACTCCGCCCACGTAAGGGCTGAGATCCAGGAGGGTCCCGGCCTCATCGGAATGCAAAATCAGGCCTTTCCAGGCCGCGGCGTCGGAGACGGCCATGTCTTTGAAGTCGTGGAAAGAATCATAATCGCCCGGCCAGGGGTCGGTGACGTGGATGGGGACAACGTGATCGTCCACGCCCCCCGGCCCCTCAACGATCAGCTTGCAGTTGTAGTCCCCGGGGTCGGTATAGGTGAACGGATCAGGGTTGGGGCTGTCCGAGTCCTCGATCTCGTCCCCGTTGAAGTCCCAGGAGTGGGTGTCGATCGGCCCGGAGGACTGGTTGGTAAAGGCCACCTCCAGGGGGGCCGGCCCGCTGGTGGGCTCGGCCTCGAAGCCGGCCACGGGCGGGGCGGTACCGGTGACCTGGATGGGGATGGACCAGGTGTCCGAGCCGCCCGGGCCGGTGGCCTTGAGGGTCAGGGTATAATCCCCCTCCGAAAGATAGGTGATCGGCCCCGGCTCTCGGCCGGTGAAATCGGGCTCGCCCGAGCCGTCGCCGTCGAGGTACCACTCGTAGGACTCGGCCTGGCCGGTGGACCGGTTGGAGGGGTTGACCACCAGGGGCCCCGCTCCGGAGGAGATGTCCACGGTGAAGAAGGCCTCCGGGGCGGCCGGGACCACTATGAACGGCTCGCCCAGGAGATCCCGGTTGCACCAGGACCAGGGGTCGTCGCAGTAGAAGGGGAAGAAGCGGACGTCCACCCCGATCCCCGAGGCGTGGTGCTCCTTGATCCCCAGGTCGATGACCGACCGGGCGATCCCCAGGGGCTGGACCAGGGCCCGGGCGATGGTCACCGGGGCGTAGTAGACCCCCTCCTGGTGCATGAAGAGGGGGTCCCGATCGCACCAACTGGCCGGGTCGTCGCACCGGAAGAGCCGGTACTCGGTCAGCTCCGGCCGGAAGCCCAGGAGGCCCTCCAGGTAGTCCAGGACGTCCACGGGCTTGATCCCCAGCTCCTTGCGGACGGCCTCCAGGACGGCCTGGCAGCGCTCCTCGTAGGTCCCCCCGGCCTTCAGGGCGAAGCGCCCCTCCCATTCAGGCAACGCCCAAGGTGGAATGACCAGCTCACCGTTCACGATGGGCGGGGCCATCCCGTCCAGGAGGGCGGCGGCGTCCCCGTCCAGCCGGGCCATCTCCTGGGCCAGGACCTCCTGCTCGGCCTCCACCAGGCCGGCCCGGGCGTAGGCGCCCGTGGGCAGGACCTGGAAGGCGGCGGCCTTGTAGGCCTTCTCCAGGGCGTTCAGGGCCATCAGGAGAGCTCTCCCACGGTCACCTCGCCCAGGGTCAGGAGGCCGATCAGGGGCGGGGCCAGGCCGGGCTCGATGTTGGCCAGGGGGCTGTCGATGATCCGGTCGGCCACCCCGTCCACCAGGCTGACCGCCGTCTCGATCCGGGAGAGGGCCATCCCGGCGTCGGGGATCTGGCCGGCGAAGAGGTCGGCCAGCTCGGTCTCGATCCGGGCGGCCATGGCCGCGTCCACCGAGTAGCCCGTCTCGGGCCTGACCCTGAGGCTGATGTCCACCGGGAACAGGGTCGGGCCGAGGACCAGGGCGTCCTTGAGCCCGGCCGGCCGGCGGGCGTCGATCTCGGCCTGGACGGCGGCGATCAGCTGGGCCCCGGGGAGGCCGTCCTCGGTGTCGGCGATGATGACCGTATCGTTGGTCCCCAGGCCACGCCTCAAGGGGAAGTGCCAGGCCATGACCACCCCGGGGACGGCCGTGGCCCAGGTGATGTAGTCGTAGACGTTGCCCCCGGCCTCGGGATGGCGGAGCTTCCAGAGGTGCCGGGCCAGGAGGGCGGCATCGCTCTCCCGGTCGGAGCCGCCGGTCCAGGCCTGGGGGACCTGGGCCTCGGGGTCGATCCCGGCCGGCGGGGAGGAGAGGGTCACCACCTCGCCCAGGGCCAGGCGGGTGGAGAGCCCCTTGCCCAGGGCCACGGCCTCGACCGTGGCCATCCCGTCCGGGCCGATGGTCCCGCCCTCGGTGGTCTCGAACTCCTGGCCCAGCTCATCGACCCCGATCAGCCCGGCGTCAAAGACCGTCTCCGGGGTCCCGGTCAGGCGCAGCGTCCCCGAGGCTCCGGAGGCCCCCTTGCGGACGATGTTGGTCCAGAGCAGGGCGTGGCGCTCCAGGAACTCGGGGTCGGCCGTATCGGCGAAGATCTGGAGGGCTTCCCAGTCGATCATGGCCCGGAGGTCCTGGGCCAGGGTGGCCTTGACCGCGGCCTGGGTGTAGGTGTCCGAGCCCTCGTAGGTCGGCCGGCCGTCGGCCCGGTTGCGGTAGTCGGCCAGGATCTGGAGAAGATCGTCGTCGTAGGCGACCACGGGATAGGCCATCAGCTCATCACCTCCCCATTACCCTACCGGCACCCAGGCCTCGAAGGTGGTCTTGCGGCCGCCGGCCTGGTAGGCGTCGGCGTGGATCAGCATCAACCCGGTCCGGGTCCCCTTGGTCGTGTCCTCCCAGACCTCCACCCGCTCGGCCCGGCCGGCCTCGACCATGGGCGCCAGGGCCTCCTGGCAGTCCTGGACGATCAGCCGCCTGGTCTCGGGCAGGTCCTTGGCCCGGGGCCGCTTCCGCCGGCCCACGTCGGGCTCCAGGGGGCTCTCCCCCCTGGTCTGGACGATCCGCTTGAACATCTCGTTGTGGAGGCTGTCCGAGGTCACGAAGTCCCCGCCCTCCTTGAGAAGGTAGTCTCCGGTCAACGGGTTGAGGTAGGCCTCGCTCACTGGTTGATCCTGTAATAGCTCCGGCCGGTGGCCGGGTGGCCGCAGGAGGCCTCGTTACCGGCCACGCAGACGAAGCAGGTCTGGCCGCCCTGGACGATCCGGAACCTGCTCACCCCCTCGGCCATGACCGCCGCGCAGTGGGCCGGGCTGGGCAGCCAGCAGGGGGGATGGGGGTCCACCGGAGAGCCGATCACCCCGGCCGGCTCGCCTCTGACCTTGAACTTGGTCTGAAGGGGCCGGATAAGCCCGCCCCCGGCCCTGTCCTCATTGGTCCTGACGATCCCGGCCATCGTTAACCCGCCCCCCCCTCGGCCCCCCCATACTCGGCCCACTCGATATCGTCACAGAAGGCCCGGAACTTGGGGGCCTTCAGGTAGATCCCATCCTCGGCGATATAGAGGTAGTGCCCCCACATATTGGCCAGGCAGCCCTCCCCGGGCTTGAGCTCCACCGGGCAGGGGATGCGCTTGTCGGCCGTGGGCATGGCCAGGACGTGGCTCCCGGTGTCGCCGATGGAGTGAAGGATCGCCTCTCCCCCGTCCAGGGGCCGGAACCAGTAGCCCAGGGGAAAGAAGATCTGGGCGTCCTGGACGACCTCATTCTTATGGGGGAGGACCTGGCCGGCCATCCGGCCCTTCCCCAGGTCCCGGAGATGGCTGAGGACGGCCCGGAGCGGCCGCCGCCGGGAGCCGTCCACCGGCCGCCGCAGGGCCCGGCCCAGCCTGTCCAGTCCTCTCATGGCCAGGCCCCCTTCTCGGCCAGCCGGAGCTCGGCGGTCATGTCCTGGCCCCGCGAAAACCTGAGGGACCGGCCGGTGAGGAGGTACTCCCCCCGGAGGCCCAGGAGCCGGGCCTCGATCCGGACCGCCTCCCCCGGCGTCCAGGTCTTCCCTCCCTGGCCTTGGCCCTCCTGGCCGTGGCCCTTGACGTTGGCCGTGATCCGGTATCCCTCCAGCCGGCCCCGGTTGAGCTCCACCCGGGCCCGCCGCTCGGCCTGAGCCGGGCTCTGGACCTCCGAGTCCTGGAGGACCAGGGGCCGGTGGATACCCCGGGCGATCATCTCCTTGTCCTCGGCCTTGCCGTGGATCTGGTCGAAGGTGACCTCCTCGTGGTAGGACTCCAGGTCCTTTTTCTGGCCGATGACGTGGACCACCGAGTATCGCTCGGCCAGGGAGGTGGATACCTCCAGCCGCTCGGCGTTGTTCCGGCCGCTCTCCCGGGGGTCCGGGGAGTGGAAGAGCCTTTTCTCCGCCGGGCGGTC
>Ga0209164_1003864_pt1 | contig 13854 bp, 13 predicted proteins | sample MTBNYHSulfiMetaG_FD_187458 | JGI IMG/M metagenome (GOLD analysis project Ga0209164, IMG submission 187458) | Enrichment culture microbial communities from rom New York Harbor, USA that are MTBE-degrading - MTBE-NYH (New York Harbor Sulfidogenic)... | ecosystem: Environmental > Aquatic > Marine >...
TTGGCAGCATTCAAATCGCGGATAGACAACGCGTCGACCAGGGCCATGTGCTCGGCGTAAGTGGTCCGCTGGATCTCCTCATCCTGGAAACCCAGCTCTCGAAAGGTCTGCATCAGGTGAAACAGCTGGTTGAGCATCTCGATCAGGCGGCGGCGGCGGCTGGACTCGGCGATGTAGCGGTGGAGCATCCCATCGGCCTCGGCGTGTTTGAGGGGGTCCCTGCTCTCTGCCGTCGCCTCGATCTGCTCCCGAACCTTCATCAGCTCGTTGATGCGCAGCACCGGCACCATGAGCTCCAGGGCCAGGCCCTCCAGGACCCGGCGGATCTCGTAGATGTCCTCGAGGTCGTCCGCAGTGAAGCCGTAGACCCGGGCGCCTCGATTGGGCAGGATCTGCAACAGCCCGTCCTGCTGCAGGAGGCGAAGGGTCTCCCGTATGGGCGTACGGCTGACCTGGAACTCCTTGGCCAGGTCGTCCTCGATCAGCCGCTCGTTGGCTGGGTATTGTCCGTGAATGATGCGATCGAAGAGCGTCGAATAGACCTGGTTCACTGCCCCGTCTTCTTTCTTCCGATAATCCGCGCCTCCCACCTTACATGATTCTCCACTTCGTGTCAACCGGAATCCACAATTATGGTATACATTCTGGTATTTAGGCTTGACATTCGATCCATTTTTTGCCACAATTACATACAATTTGGCTGTCGGGCAACGCCCCCGAAGCGAGGCAAGGAACGGACATGAACAGAGGGCTCGAGCACACGGGCTTGAGCGTGTCGAACCTGGAGCGGTCGATCGCCTTCTACTGTGAGATCCTGGGCTTCCGGGTCGACAGGATACTCGAGCCGGCACCGGAGCTGCCCCTCGATCGGGTCGTGAACTTGCCGGGGTGCAGGGCCCGCATCGCCCATCTCCGCTCGGACAAGGGGATGCTGGAGCTTTTCGAGTACGTGGCGCCCCGGGGCCGGAGCATCCCCAAGGATCGCCGGCAGGCGGATCTGGGTTTGATCCACATCGGCTTCTCTTCCGACGATGCCCGGGCGGAGTATCGCTATCTGCGGGAAAGGAACGTGCGATTTCTCAGCGAGCCCGTGGAGTTCCGGCCCGGGGTGTGGATCTTCTACTTCTACGGACCTGACGGGGAGGTCTGCGAGATGCGCCAGACATAAGGACTCGAATCATGAAAGGCTATTTCAACCGACTGCTCCGGGTGGATCTTACCGCACGGAGGCACAGCTACGAGGAAATCCCGGATTCTCTGCTTGAAAGCTGCCTGGGCGGCAAGGGGCTCGGGGTCCACTACCTGAGCGCCGAGAACCCGAAGGGGGTCGATCCCTTCTCCCCCGAGAACATCTTCGTGATCGCCGTGGGGCCGGTTACGGGCACCAGGATGTGGAGCCAGTCCCGCTTCGCGGCCTTCTCCAAGAGTCCGGCCACGGGCGGCTTCGGCGAGTCGTACTGCGGCGGGTCGCTCGCCCCCAAGATCAAGGGCTGCGGGGTCGATGCAATCATCCTCCGAGGCCGGGCGCCCGAGCTCACTTACCTGCTGATCGATGAGCAGGGTGTCAGCTACGTGGAGGCTCCCGCGCTCCGGGGGCAGGACACCTTCGCAGCGGAAGAGCACATCCTCCGCCACGCCACGCCCGACGCGGGAGCCATGGTCATCGGCCCGGCCGGGGAGAACCGCGTTGCCAGCGCCTGCATCAAGGTCAACCGCTGGCGGAGCCTCGGACGCGGAGGCATGGGCGCGGTCCTGGGGGCCAAGAATCTCAAAGGCGTCGCCTTCGCCGGGAAGCGGAGCGCGGAGATTGCCGACGAAGAGCTGCTCAAACAGGTCATGCGGGAGGTGACCCAGAAGGGCAAAGACTCTCCGGCCACCGAGGTGTACCAGAAGTTCGGGACGGTGAACCAGGTGCGGGTCACCAACGAGCAGCGGTGCTTCCCGACCCGGTACTGGCAGGCCGCGTACCTGGAAGGCTGGCAGCAGCTGAGCGCGGAGTACATGCAGGAGCATTTCGAGGTCAAGCGCCACGGCTGCCCCAACTGCTTTCTCCAGTGCACCAAGAAATCCGTGGTCAAGGGCGGCCGCTACGCAGGCCTCGAGCTGGAAGGCCCGGAGTTCGAGACCATTTACGCCATCGGGGGCCTGAACTGCGTCGACAGCCTCGAGGAGGTGGCGTACTTGAACGACCTGTGCGACCGCCTGGGCCTCGACACCATGAGCGCGGGCAATCTGTCGGCCTTCGCCATTGAAGCGCACAAGCGCGGCAAGACGTCCTTCGCCATCGACTACGGCCAACCGCATCGCATCGCCGAGCTGTTCGGAGATATCGCGCACCGCCGGGGCCTCGGAGACACTCTGGCCGACGGGATCAAGCCCGCCTCGGAAGCCCTCGGCCTGGAAGACCTGGCTGTGCACGTGAAAGGGCTGGAACCGGGAGGGTTCGATCCCCGGGTACTGAAGGGGATGGGGCTGTCCTACGCGACTGCGGCGCGCGGAGCCTGTCACCTGCGGGGAACCTTCTACAAGGCCGAGCTTTCCGGGGAGATGCCGAAGGAACAAATCGTCGGCAAGGCGGAGCTGCAGATCGACTACGAGGACCGCTCCGCCCTGTTCGACTGCCTGATTCTCTGCCGCTTCTTCAGAGACTTCATCAAGTGGGAAGCCCTTGGAGCGATCGTAACGGCGACCACCGGAATGCGCCTCTCGAAAGACGAGCTGCAGAAGCTCGCCAACACGGTCACGCAGGCCTCCAGACGGTACAACGCACGGGAAGGGCTCGGACCGCAGTCCGACACCCTGCCTGCGTTCGTTCTCCAGCACCCGAACGCCGACGGGGCGCGCCTCACTGCGCAGGAGCTCCGGACCATGATTCGGGAGTACAACCAGATTCGGAAGGCACGGGATGACCAAGACTAAGCTGGGCGTGGAGTTCGACTGGCAGAACTGGCGCTCGACCGCCGCCGATCTCAAATCCCTCGACAAGCTCTTCGCGGCCCGCATGGTCTTCGAGCTGGAGCTCATCAACCGCTTCGAGCACGAGCTGCTGCGCCTCAAGAACAACGGTTGCGTCTGGGGCCCCGTTCACTCGAGCGTGGGACAGGAAGCGGTGGCCGCCGCCTCGATTGCGGCCCTGCAGAGAGGGGACAAGATCGCCGGGAGCCATCGGGCCCACCATCAGTTCCTGAGCAAAGTGCTGCGTTTCGTCCTCGACGACAACTGGGATCCGGCCGGGAACAGCTTCCCGGAGGAGGCGCAAGAGGTCGTCAACCGAACCCTGGCCGAGATCATGGGACTGGCACCCGGGTACTGCGGAGGCCGAGGGGGTTCGATGCACCTGCGCCACGCCGAGGCGGGAGTCCTGGGCACGAACGCGATCGTGGCCGGAGGCATTCCGCTCGCCACCGGGGCGGCGTATGCAGAGAAGCACCTCGATACCGGCAACATCGTGGTCGCCTTCTTCGGAGACGGCGCGGTCAACCAGGGGTCTTTCCACGAAGCCCTCAACCTCGCGGGGTTGTGGAGGCTGCCCATCGTGTACGTGATCGAAAACAACGAGTATGCCGTGGGGACCCGGTCGAACGACGCATCGGCGCTCCAGGATCTGTCCCTGCACGGCGCCTCGTATGCCATGAAGGGCCGTATCGTCGACGGGAGCGACCTGATCGCGATCCACCGGACCGTGAAGGAAGCTGCAGACACCGCCCGCCGGGGCAAAGGCCCGAGCATCGTCGAAATCAAGTGCTACCGTCACTACCATCACGCCGGCGATCAGCCCGGCAGCGCCTACGGCTACCGGGACAAGGAGGAAGAGACCGGGTGGCTGGAAAAGGACGCGGTACGAACCTTTCCCGAAGCTGTGCAGAAGGCCGGCCTCCTGGACGCCGGGAGTCTGGAGCGGATACGGGCGGCGGCCGACAAAGCGGTACGTGGGACCCTCGAGTTCTGCACGGCCGGGGAGGATCACTGCCAGGTGCGCTCGGAACTGTGGCCGGATCCTGAAGGTGTCGCCGAGGGTCTGCGCAGCGGCGGGGCCGAGCTCGAGGGGCTGAAGTACAGCGAGATCGAAGACTTCGAGGACCTGGAGGAGCTCAAGTACTCCGACGCCATCGCGGCGGTCACCGGCCGTTGGATGGAGGACAACAGCTCGGTGGTGGAGTTCGGCGAGGAGATCGCCAACTTCGGCGGAGGAGCCTACGGAGCCACCAAGGGGCTCCCGGCCAGGTTCCCCCGCCAGGTCGTCAACACCCCGATTTCGGAGGCCGGGTTCATCGGCCTGTCCCTGGGAGCGGCCATGTCCGGGCTGCGTCCCATCGTCGAGATCATGTTCCCGGACTTCACCCTGGTGGCGGCCGACCAGGTGTTCAACCAGATCGGGAAGGCCCGACACATGTACGGCGGCACGACCGAGCTCCCTCTGGTGGCTCGAACCCGAATCGCCACCGGCTGCGGCTACGGCGGGCAGCACTCTATGGATCCGGTGGGGCTGTACGCCCTGTTCCCGGGCTGGCGCATCGTCGCACCCAGCAACGCCTTCGACTACGTCGGTCTGTTCAACACAGCCATGGTCTCCCTGGACCCGGTGCTGTTCCTGGAGCACCACTCCCTGTATGGAATGCGCTTCCCCGTGCCGGCGGGAAGTCTTGACTACTACATCCCCTTCGGGAAGGCCAAGATCGTAGCCAGCGGTGAGGACATCACCGTGCTGACCTACTCCTCGATGACCGCAAGAGTCGCGGCGCTCAAAGAGCAGCTGGACTCCCGCGGCGTCTCCATCGAGCTCATCGACTTGCGTACCGTGGATCTTCCCGGCGTAGATTACGAGACCATCGGCCGCTCGCTCAAGCGGACCGGTGTCGTGGTCACGGTGGAGGAGGCGGCCGAGGGCCAGTCGATCGGAAGCAGAATCGCGGCGGAGATCACGAGGCGTTTCTTCGACGATCTGGACGGCCCCCCCGGCTGGCTGGCTTCCCTCAACGTCCCCAACCCGGTGTCGCAGGTGCTGGAGCGGGCCGCCATGATCAGCGACGACACGATTCTCTCCTCCCTGGAAGGGATGGCCAAACGCCGCTGGCCCTGACAGGGACCCCGCCCGGGGAGGAGGACCGAGGCGCTCGAAGATCGCGGCTGTACGGGGCAGTGGCGATCGCCCCTGGTCCGAACCCCCGGCACGACCCGGAAAGACCTGCCGCGGCTTTCGCAAACACGGGCGCCGGGACGTCGCTATCGGCTACTGTGCGGAGGGATCCGAGACGCCCGCCTGGGCAAGGCGCCTGCGGCTTATGACAACCAGGACGAGCAGAACGGCGTAGCCCAGCGCTCCGGTCAACAGCACGAACCGGTAGCCCAACTGCAGGGCCAGCACCATCGAAACGGACCCGGCCAGCAGGGTGGTCAGGCTGTTCACCCCCATCATCCAGGGGTACAGCGCCGTTCCAGAGGCTGCAGAGGACAGAGAGCGAAGCAGGTAGGGGAACGGCATGCCCATCAGGAAAAACACGGGGCCGACCCCGGCGAGCGTGATCAGTACCTTGAGGACCGGCGGGCTCCCCTGGAACCTCGGCAGCAGGATGCCGAGGAATGCCGCCCCTGCCGCGGCCACGAGGGCAATCGCCGCGAGCACCCCGATCATGCCGCGGACCTCCCGAAGCCCTCTGGAGACAAAGCTGCCCGCCCCGGTGCAGAAGAGAATGAGGGCCAGAGTGACAGCAAGGGCCAGGGTCTGGTGTTCCCAGAAGAGAATGTACTTCTGCAGGAACCCGATCTCGACGAGCATGAAGGCGAAGCCCAGGAGAGCGAACGCGCCCAGGTACATCCAGGGCAGCAGGTCCCCGGAAACGCCGGGGCGGAGCCGGCGCAGGCCGAAACCCAGGCCCAGCAGCGGCACGAGCACGCAGGCCAGAATCGTGACCGTCAACACCTCCCGCGGCAGCCGCTTGCTCAGCTGGTAGAAGAACGGAGAGTCGTCGGAAACCCAGGAGATGTCCTCGTCGGCGGCCGCCACAAAGGCCGCCAGGTCGATCCGGCCGCGGGACAGAGCGAACAACCCGGGGTGGAACTCCGGGGTCTGCTCGACCTGGTTGGTCTGCCTGTTGCGCACGGAAATCGATCTCTGCTCAAGGAACGGAACGAAGTTGGTCCGGCCGCGCTGGCCAAACACCTCCAGGATCCCGTAGAAGGTCCCGACCTCGCTCTCGTCGAGCCTTCCGTTCTTCAAGATCAAGGTCGGTGCCGCGTCGGTCCCTATGGTGGCGACGCTCTGCATTGCCTCTGGGATCGAAACCCCCTCATCCAGGTAGGACTTGAGGGCGTTGGTGACCAGCCTGAGCAGCTCGTTGCGGTAGTGGGTCACCACGATCAGGTGCCCGCCCTCCTTGAGAGCCTTCCGGTACTCCGAAATCCCCTGGTAGGTGAACAGGTAGTTTTCCGTCAGCTCCTGGGCAGCGTAGCTGCGGGCGCTCTTGATGATGGGCAGCGACATCAGGATAAGGTCGTACTGCCTTCCCGATCCGCGTACATACGAGCGCCCTTCGCCCTCGATGAGCAGCACCGAAGGATAGTCGCTGTACAGGTTCCCGTTGTACGGCCCCCATCGCTTGACCGTGGCGATGAAGTCCGGGTTGATTTCCACGGCCGTCACTGACCGGTAGCCCAGCAGGAGCAGGGTGACCACGTCGATCCCGCCGCCGCTGCCGATCACCAGGGCCTCGTTGCGCCTGCCCTCCGGGATCCCCTGGATGGGAAGCCCGCCCATGTAGCTGTACTTGAGCGCGTTGGCGAGAGCTTCGTCGACCCTGCCCTCAGGCATGCTGAGCATCTTGGTCCCCGCCGCCCCGTCGATGAACAGGGTCTTGAACAGAGGGTTGTCGTTCTCCACCAGGTCGACCCGGCCAAACGCCGACCAGGAGGACTCCACGATCCGGGGATGCCTGTCCTGATCCTCGAGCATCAGGGTCATCTCTTTCTTGAGAGCCGCGTGCGGCAGCAGTCGATTCTCGAAGTCCACGAGAAAGGCGGTCACGCTCACGCAGGCCAGAACCGCGAAGGCGATCCCTGCGCGCTTTCGCAGTCCGAACAGCCCGGCGTGCACAAGGACGAAACCGACGGTCGCCAGCAGGCCGAAGGCCAGCAGGGCGTGGGTCGCACCCAGAACGTTCAACAGGAAGAACGAGCCGACCGCCCCTACCGCGGCTCCCACCAGATCGCTGGCGTACAGATACGGGACCGGCAGCCCCGACTCCCGGAACACCAGGACCATGTTCGAGCCCACGGCTGCGAAGAACACGAACGTGAACAGAAGCGACACCACCAGACCCGCCTGAGCCACACCTACAGCGAAGAGGGAGGCCAGGATCACGATCGGGACGAACCAGAGAACCGGAAAGAACACGCGCTTGAGCCCACGCTGGAGGAAAAACACGGCCACCGCGCCGGCTCCCAGGCCGGCCATCGTGAACGAGATGATGATGTAGACGTAGCTCTGCACGAAAAGGTAAGAGAAGTAGCGGGTGAGGACGATTTCCGTTGCCAGAGAGCCGGCACTGATGAGAAACAGCGCCGGAAACAGGAGGCTTCTCCGGGACAAGGCCATAGGATCCCCCATACTAAGGACAGCCCGGATCCCTGTCAACCTGGACCAGGATTCCCAGACCAGGAGCCTCGACCGTGGAGGAAACACCGGGTCTTCCCGATCCTGCCCGCGGCGCTCCGCTCCCGCCGGCCGCGCCCCCACCCAGATGGCCGGCCAGCCGGACACCGCGGGCGTTTCTCGGGGCGTTTCTGGGGTACTCACCGTCATGTGCATCGAGAACGCCCCTGGTCATGGCCGGGGCCAACATGTACATCTACACGATCATCCGGGGCATCGTGATCTTCTTCGCCGTGATGATCGACTGCATGCGCAACACCGGCGAGCTACGGTAATCGACCGCCGCGGCCGCGTCATAGAGACCTCAGGAGGGCCCCGCACGGGGCTCACGCAAGGGCGGACACGACAGCTTCGGCATCCACCAGACACCGATCCTCTTGTCCGGCTCCTTGTGAGGCTATCTCAGGAGCGAAGAGGGCGTACACCGGCTTCAGGCTTTCCGACCCAGGGACCGGCGGCACCCCCTTTCGCATCAGCTCGTGGAACCTTCGGGCGACTTCAGCTTCGGTCATCGCCCCCGACCTCCATCTTGCCTCGCCGAGGAGCAGGCGCCGGCCGTCCAGGGACTGGGCCACGATGTCCCTCTCCGGCTCGTTTCCCCGCCAGTACCGCTTGGCCGGCCCCCAGGGCCCCAGGCTCCCGAGGCTCGACTGTCCCTGGAGAAGCATGGGTACGCAGCGCCGGCAGAGCTCCTCCCAGGTTTCCGCGAGCAACCCGTCCCGATGCCGGCCCCACAACGCCTTTCGCGTCTCCCGCGCCGATCAGGTCGAGCAGCGGTCGCAGCGAAATTGCCGGCGGGTTTTCCTCGAGGAGGAGGCGTTCCGGTTCTCAAAACAGGGGGGAAAGTGGATCGAGAGCGCAGCGTTCTACCGCTTCGTCGAGGTCCGGTCCGTAGTCGGAAGCCAGCTCTCAGTATCGCGGAATTCCTCCTCAGACGGAGTACGCCTGCACCGCCTTGGTCGCTCCTGCGCACCCGAGCGCCACCCTGATGTGTCCCGGAAGCAGAGGCTTCAGCTCGAGCTGCGCGCGGGACCTCCCATACAACGGCGCCGCTGCATCGAGCACCAGGCCCTGCATCATCCGCTGGCTCGATCCGGCCACGGCGACCACCAGCCCCTGCCGGGCCGCCTCGCGGTCGATCCAGTTCTGAAAAACGCTCGCCAGGGATGAATCCGCCGCTACGAGATACGGGAACTCGTCGAAGATCACCGGGCCGTGCCATCCTGCGCGATCCGACTCGGCACTCAGACGGGTCAGAAACGCGTGCCAGTGGGGATACGTGACCGCGTCAAAGCCGGGAAATCGCGCGGCGACCGCTTCGGAAAGGAACTCCCGCTGCGCCGAAGGGGCGGACTGATCGGCCACTGCGTACAGCCCCGCGTGCCTGGCCGACCACTCGAGGAGCAGGCGCGTCTTGCCGACCCTCTTCCTGCCCCAGACGACCGCCAGCCCGCCGGTGCGGCCCGCGAGCAGCTCTTCGAGACGACCCGGCTCATTCTGCCTGTCGACAAACTCCGTGACACAGTACTATGTACAGCAACAAAATGTTCGCAAGCATAATGTCTGTCTGCATGATGATGGCCCGAACGCCCTGAGGAGAGCAGGCCGGTGGACGTCGGGGGATTCTGGCTGCAGAATAGAAGCATGGCTGGACAGAGGGACATCTACTGGAAAGATCGCGACATGTGGCTGGGGTACTTCGAGGAATACCCGGACTACATGACGCAAGGAGCTACTCTGGCAGAGTTGGAAGACAACCTCCGCGATATCTATCGCGATCTGAGCAGCGGCGAGATTCCAGCGGTGCGCCGCTCTGCACTGCTCCAGGTGTGAAGGGGTTCGGCGGCCGCTTCAGAAAATCCCGCCGTCCTCGTCGTCTCCGTGGTCCCGCTTGGTGTCGGCCTGATAGCGCTCGATGACGCTGAGAAGCGTTCGGGCGGCCCTTGCCTCCCCGGATGCGGTCTCTCCCGCCGTCTCTCCCGCCGCCCCTTCCGTGGCAGCGGCCAGGTGCTCCCTGAGATCGCTCCTGCCCAGGAAAGCGAAAGGACCGGACAGGAAGGCCTCCTTGTCGTCGGCGGCGAGGTACTCGGCGTAGGAGTGGAGGGTGTTCAGAAGCCCTTGCAGCAGCCGGCGCAGGCGCCGCTCCTCGGTCTGGTGGGCGATCAGGTGGCCGAGAATATCGGCCCGGTCCACGCTCATCACGCGCCCTTCGGCCTCGGCGCGGTCTTCGTAGACCCCGGTCAGGAGGCCGTGCCAGAGGGTCAGGTAGACCTTCTGATCGAAGCGCCTGCAGGGCTCGCAGTACAGCTCTTCCTCGAGCACCCCCAGGACGACGGGACTGTGGGGGATGACATCCCCGACCCGGTAGGCGTCCAGGACGCAGCCGAACTGCTTGGTCTGCGTGGAGGCGATCGGCGCGCCGCACTGCCTGCAGTCAATCGAGGCCGGGAAGACGATCGTGTCGAACATACCCATGCCCCATGATAGCCCCGGAGGCGCCTGCGGGGCAATCGGGTCCTGCCCGAGCCCCGGTGTCCGCCCTCCGGTGCGCTGCCGCCGGTGGCCGCCCCCCTGTCTTCCTCGAAATGAGAGCGGCCGTTATTGCCATTGACAAATGGCATTTGGCAATGTATCTTGGCGCAGAGGATGGCGCCATGAGAGCCAAAGTGGACCGTTTCGGGCGGATCGTCGTGCCCAAGGAAATTCGTGACCGCCACGGGCTCGTTCCTGGAAGCGAGGTGGAAATCGAGGAAACCGCGGACACGATTCTGCTGCGGCTGCTCAACGACCTGCCCGGGCTTGTCGAGAAACAGGGGCTGCTGGTCTTCCGGGGGCGGGCAACCGGACAGCTGGATACCGCGTTGAAATCCCACCGAAACGAGCGCCTGCGCCGCGCGCAGGGCGACTGAGGATGCGGGCGCTCTTCGACACCTCGGTTCTGGTTGCGGCCCTGGTCGAGGCCCACCCCCGTCACGCCGAATCGTTTCCCAGGCTTGCACAGGCACGTGCCGCAGAAATCCACGGCCTGATCTCTGCCCACTCGGTCGCAGAGACCTATGCGGTCCTTTCCTCGATGCCCGTCAGTCCCCGAATCACCCCTTCCGCGGCGTGGGCCCTGGTCGAGCACAGTGTTCTTCCCTACGTAGAGACAGTCGCCCTGCCGTCAGCAGTCGTCCGACAGGTAGTGGAGCGCCTCGCCAGGCGGGGGCTTTCGGGCGGAGTGGTCTACGACGCGCTGATCGCCGCCGCAGCCGAGGTGGGCAGGGCGCAGTGCATCTTCACCCTGAATCCCGACGATTTCCGTCGGGTCGTCGGAAGCGAGTCGATTCAGGTCCGCGAGCCATGAGCTGCGGCGTCCCGCCTGGCTCGGGGCAGCGCCCCCGCCCCTCTACCCCCGCTGGGCCAGGGGCACGAACTCCCGGGGCTCGGGGCCCGCGTACAGGCTCTTGGGCCGGTAGAGGCGGTTGTCCTTGCGCTGCTCCAGAATGTGGGCCAGCCAGCCGGACACCCGGGCGATGGCGAAGATCGGGGTGAACAGGATCGTCGGGACGCCCAGAAGCCGGTACACCGCCCCGGAGAAGAAGTCCACGTTGGGGTAGATGGGCTTGCCCTTCTCTTCCATGCGGGCCCGGAAGGCCTTCTCCACGCCCTTGAGAATGTCGTAGTAGGTGCTGTCCCCCTTGCGCCGGGAGAGCTCCACCAGGTACTCCTCCATCAGGTCCGCCCGGGGATCCTTGGCCTTGTAGACCCGGTGGCCCATGCCCATGACCTTCTGCTTGCCCGCCAGGGCCTGCTCCACCCACCCTTCCGCCTTGTCCGCAGAGCCGATCTCCTCGACCATGGCCATGGCCTTTTCGTTGGCCCCGCCGTGCAGGGAGCCGTACAGGGAGCCGATGGCCGCCGAGATGCTGCAGTAGCAGGTCGACAGGGTCGAGGCCACCACCCGGGCCGTAAAGGTCGAAGCGTTGAAGCCGTGCTCGGCGTGCATGACCAGGCAGGAGTCCATCACCATTCCTTCGTACTCCTCCGGCTCCTCGCCCCGGAGCATGTAGAGGAAGTTGGCACCGTGAGAGAGGTCCTGCCGCGGGGGCACGTACTGCCTCCCCTCCTGGAAGCGCTGCCAGGCCGCCACCACGCTGGCCAGCTGCACCACCTGGTGCAGGGTATTGCGGCAGTTGCAGGTGGCCGAGTGCTGGATCTTGTGCTGCACGTACCCGCTCAGGTAGGAGATCACCGACTGCAGGAGCTCCATGGGATGCGCGTCCCGGGGGAATTTCCGGATCATCTCCAGGATCGCCGGGTCCAGGTCGCGGCTGGCCCGCATGCGCCTGGAGAAGCTCTCCAGCTCGGCTGAAGAAGGAAGCTTCCCGTACAGAAGCAGGTAGGTGGTCTCCTCGAAGGTGGCGTGGCGGGCCAGGTCCTCGATCGAGTAGCCCATGTAGTACAGCTTGCCCTTCTCCCCATCGATGCGGCAGATCTCGCTCTCCGCGGCGATCACGCCCTCCAGGCCCTTTGCATAGGTGGTTTCAGCCATGGTTACTCTCTCCTCCGGGTGCGGTGACGATATTCGACTGCTTTTCTAATATACCCAAATCGGCAGCGCCCGCCCAGGCAGTCGCGCCGCCGGCGGTGCACCGGGCATTCCTCCGGGCTCGGCGCCTTCTCGCCCTCGACGCCGGCGCGATACACCTCGCCCAGGACAATCCGGGTACCGGCAGGGAAGCGCCGCACCGCGGTCAGCCGGACCAGGCTGCGTTGACCCCACGCGCCGTGGATGCGGAAAACCCAGTCCGGGCGCTCGATCATAATCGTATTTGACATCCAGACGTCTGGATGTCAAACATGGTTACGCGTATTCCCCCGACATCGGCCGGTGGTCAGGGGTGCAGCAGCAGGAGCTGCGGGTCCTCCACGATCTCCTTGACCCGGACCAGGAACTGGACCGCCTCCCGCCCGTCGATCAGGCGGTGGTCGTAGGAGAGGGCCACGTACATCATGGGCTTGATCACGACCTGGCCGTCGACCGCCACGGGGCGCTCCTGGATCGCGTGCATGCCCAGGATGGCCGACTGCGGGTAGTTGGGCAGCGGCGTGGAGAGCAGGGAGCCGAAGACCCCGCCGTTGGTGATGGTGAAGGTCCCCCCGGCCAGCTCGTCGGGAGTGATCCGCTTGTCCCGGGCGCGCCGGGCCAGGTCCAGGATGCGCTTCTCGATCTCCCCGAAGCCAAGGGCGTCGGCGCCCCGCAGGATCGGGACCAGGAGCCCTCTCTCCGTGGACACGGCCACGCCGATATCGTAGCGGTCGTGGTAGACGATCTCCTCGCCCTCGATCCAGGCGTTGACCTCCGGAAAATCCTTCAAGGCCTGGCAGCAGGCCTTCACGAAGAAGGACATGAATCCCAGGCGCACCCCGTGGGCCTTCTCGAAGCTCTCCCCCTGGGCCTTGCGCAGGGCCATGACCCGCTCCATGTTGATCTCGTTGAAGGTGGTGAGCAGGGCCGTGCCCTGCCGGGCCTGGAGCAGGCGCGCTGCGATGGTCTTGCGGAGGGGGGACATGGGCACCCGGCGACCGCCGGGAAGCGGTTCTTCGCCGCCACCGCCGGCTGCAGCGGGCGCGGCCGCTGCCGGCGCGGGTGCGGCCGCGGCGCCGGGTGCTTCGGGCTCCGCCGGGGGCGGCTCGGCCCCCTGGGGGGCGGGCTCTGCCTTCCGGGCACCCGCCTTGCGAGCGCCCACCTCCACGGAGCCCACCACCTGGCCGATCTCCACGTTCTGGCCGGCAGGCACCTGGATGTGCACGACCCCTTCGGCCGGCGAAGGGACCGCCACGCTGGCCTTGTCGGTCTCCAGCTCGAAGAGGTCTTCGCCCTCCTCGACCCACTCCCCCTCCTGCTTGAGCCAGGCGCTCAGGACCCCCTGGGTTATGGATTCCCCCACCGACGGAACCAGCACCTCTTCGTTCATTGGTCTATCCTCGCTCGCTTTTGCCCGCGCCGGCCCTTGTCCGCCGCCCGGTCCTCTCGCCGTCCCGCCGCCCGGCCGCCCCACCGCCCACGCCCAGGGCCCGGTCGACCACGCCCCGCTGCTCGGCCAGGTGCTGCTTGTGGGACCCCACCGCAGGGCTTGCACTGGCCGGCCGGGAGACGAAGTCGAAGGACACCCGCGGGAAGGCGCTGCCCAGCTGCTCCTTCATGTGCCGCAGAGCTCCGC
>Ga0209164_1003865_pt1 | contig 13852 bp, 15 predicted proteins | sample MTBNYHSulfiMetaG_FD_187458 | JGI IMG/M metagenome (GOLD analysis project Ga0209164, IMG submission 187458) | Enrichment culture microbial communities from rom New York Harbor, USA that are MTBE-degrading - MTBE-NYH (New York Harbor Sulfidogenic)... | ecosystem: Environmental > Aquatic > Marine >...
AGCATGATGAGCACAGCAGGGACAAACATCGTCGGGATGAGCATCGCAAGGACAAGCACAAAGACAAAGAGAAGCACCGGCACCGTGAGCAAGAGGGCGGCAATGAAATCCTGTTTGCTTACGATGAACACCGCCTATTGGGGGAATACACCGCAAGCGGCAGCACCCGCCAGGAGACTGTATGGCTGGGTAACCTGCCGGTGGCTGTGGTGCAGGACGGTACTGTCTACTACATCCATGCCGACCACCTAGGAACACCGCGGGTGATCACCGATAGCAGTAACAGGGAAGTATGGCGCTGGGATTCCGATCCCTTTGGGGTTGCTGCGGCCAACGAGGACCTGGATGGGGATGGGGAATTGTTTAGCTACAACCTGCGGTTTCCGGGGCAGTATTTTGATGGGGAGACTGGCTTACATTACAACTACTTCCGTACCTACGAACCCTCCACAGGTAGATACCTTGAATCCGATCCTATCGGGCTGAAAGGTGGGCTGAATACGTACGCCTATGTTGGGGCTAATCCTATAAACCACTTCGATTTATTTGGTTTGAAGAGGGTTCCTGTTTATAAAATTGAAACAGGTGTTCAAATTCTGTGGTATGCCAACTATATGTTTGGAGATGGCCACACCAATGTTAATAGCAACTATCATCCAGTAAAAACGACTCTTTGGACGGGTGATGTGGATGACGATTGCGTACTGAAGGACACGATAACAGATTCTCTGGTTGGTCCTGCGCAATGGGGAGTAATGCAGGTGGTTTATTATGAATCTAATAGCACTGAGTACATTTATGAAAGATCAGATGGTGGCTGTGATTCAGGCTGCACTCCAACGGACCTGATGTTTGAATTGACTGATCACAACTTCTCATTTCCAGGGGAGACTGATCTAGGAACTTATCCTGACAACAGAAGATCAGGATATGGTGATTAATTAATGGAGTTTCAAAATTGAGACAAAACAGAAAGATATTCTTTTTGGTTTGGTTGGTTCATATTTTGCTGACAGCTGTGGCAGGTGCAGCAGTTATCTGGGCCAATGCGGCTGCGATAAAATCAGGTGTTCAGGTGAGTCAATCGTTGCATGAATTACTTCAGTTTTTTCTGAGTATTATGCTTTTTCCAATCAAGCCAATTGTGGGTGGGTGGTTGGCAAACAGTGATTTCAAGTGGCTATTTATTCCTGCTGTCATTATTAATAGCTTAATGTGGGCCTTTGTTGTTGCGATAGTGGTAAAAATCAGTAGTGATAAGAAAGGTTAGTTGGGGTATCTATAATTCTTCCGGGCCAGTATTTTGATGCGGAGTGTAGTGGCATAGTTAATTTGGCCACCTGATTATGGGTGATATTATCACTCGCAACAAAACAGGTGCCAAGATGACCAAGACACGACGGACGTTTGCCCCCGAATTCAAGCTGGGAAGCCGCCCAGCTGGTGGTGGACAGGGGTATACCCTCAAGGCGGCTTGCGAAGCGATGGGCGCTGATGCTGTACAGTTTGCCGCCAATAAGGCAGCAAATAAGGTTGCAGATGAGGGGGTTAGGATGGCCGCCAAGGCTTTGCTTAAGAGGGTAAATGTTGTTGTTACGGTTATGATACCGCCGTGATAGCAAAGTGTGTATTGTCGTGCGAGTGAGTACCCCTTGAAGAAAATGTCATCCAGTTATATGTATTTCTTGTGGGGCGTTGCATTTGTTGTTTTTGCACTTTATTTGCAACTCGTCGATGTCCCTTTTTTGTTGGAACCGAACTTGCTAAGCATAAAATTACAGAGTGGGCATACGAGGTCCTTGGGAGAAATTGGTTGGCTTTTCTTTCTGTGCTAAATGGTGTCACATTTTTGGTGATCTGGTATAAAAAATGTGTGATAGCAAAGCAATAATTAGTGAGCTGTTTCATATGAGTGAACTTTCGACCTTTCATCGAAAAGTACTCAGCATTTTGTTCGTTGGTGCTCTTCTGTTTATTTCAGAGGTTGCGATTGCGGAAAGCTGTACCGATAGCGAACTATTGAGAGATGTTGCTAATGCTGATATGGCACTCCTGAAGTCTAGGGGCTTTAAAATGTATGTATCAAGATTCTTTCTACCAAGTAACTATAGCGAGGAACGTGCTTCTAAGGAGCAGGCGAAGCTCGAAGTATTTCTCGATTTATTATGGGGTGGGATTGGCAGTATGCGATCAGCCAAACTTATGGATGTTCGTGTAAAAACACATGCGTTGAGTGTTGACGGCGGTGATAGGGTTGGTTGGAAGTCTGGCGAAAGTATTGACTGCAAAACCATCATTCAGTACGAGGCAGACTTTTCAGATTTTGGCGTACTGATTGCAGAGATTGAGTACGTTAATTTGAATGATAATTGGTTTATTGGTTCGTTTTCAATTGGTAATCAGGGTAAAACATCAACAAAAACAAAACGTTTACAATTATTAGGAAAGGATATAGTTAGGAAAGTTCTTGAATATAACCAGTAATCGCCTGCTGGCGGTTGACGACACCGCCTATATCTATGATGCCAACGGCAACCTCATCAACGACGGCGAATACAGCTACCAGTGCAACGCCCAGGACCGGCTGATCGCCGTCGATGAAGGCGCAATCGGCGAATACCGCTATAACGCCCTCGGCCAGCGCATCTACAAAAAAGGCCTCGGCAGTCCCTGCGACCTTAACGGTGACGGAGAGGTCGACCACGACGACCTCAAGGAGGTCACCGGCAAGCACAAAAGGCATAGCGAAGCCAAGGGTCCCGGCCGAGGAGAGGCCAGAGGCAAAGGGCAGGCGATTGCCTGCATCGCTACCCAAATCGGCACGCATCAGCGTGATGAGCACGGCAGGGACGAACATCGCAAGGACAAAGACAAAGAGAGGCACCGGCACCGTGAGCAAGAGGGCGGCAACGAAATCCTGTTTGCTTACGATGAGCACCGCCTGCTGGGGGAATACACCGCAAGCGGCAGCGCCCGCCAGGAGACTGTATGGCTGGGTAACCTGCCGGTGGCTGTGGTGCAGGACGGTACTGTCTACTACATCCATGCCGACCACCTCGGCACCCCGCGGGTGATTAGCGACGACAGCAACAGGGAAGTGTGGAGGTGGGATTCCGATCCGTTTGGGGTTGCTGCGGCCAACGAAGACCCAGATGGGGATGGGGTTTTGTTTAGCTACAACCTGCGGTTTGCGGGCCAATATCACGATGAGGAGACTGGAAGGCATTACAACTACTTCCGAGACTACAACCCATCAACTGGGAGATACATTGAGTCCGATCCTATTGGGCTGGATGGTGGACTGAACACTTACGCATATGTAAGCTCCAACCCTTTAATAAAAGTGGATATTTTCGGTCTTTGTGAGGATTGCCCTGGGGGGTTATGGGATTCCTATTCAATTCCAGCCTTTTCCGGTTTTTTTGGTGGAGGAGGAACAGTTGCTGATACCACCTATAAATGCAAGTCGAACGGAATGACATGCGAAGCAACATCAATATGCTTTGGTGGAGGGTTAATAGCAGCAGCCGGTGTTGGCGGTGATGCTGGGGTAGTGAGAGGTGTTACTAACAAAGAGCAATTTGATGGTTATAGTTCTGGTTTTTACGTAACAGTTGGGCCTGTTTCAGTCACAGAAACATCGAGTGGCGGGAATGTGGGGGTGGCTAAGAGTATCGGTCTTGGGGCTGCATATGTTACATGCACAAATACACATGTGAGGTGTAATTAGTATGGGTGGTTTTGCATACATATTGTTAACAGTGGTTGCCCTTTCACTACTTGTATTTGTTTTTAATTTTTTTAAGAAAGAAGGTGGAAGAGCCTTAACAAATAGAGAAAAGTACCTTGCTTTATTTGTGCTCGTTGCTGTGATTGTGCTCTCAGTTTATGCGCTTTTTGGTGGTGGGCCAAAGTGGTGAACGCATAAAATTGATGGCTGTATGAGTCAAGAGCTTGTCGCATGATCAATTGAAGGGGTCAGGACATGAGAATTGCTTATCTGATGATGCCTTTCCTGTTTTAAGCCATTTAGCATATGGTGTGGCAGAAAATAATCAAGAGCCAAGCCAAAGTAACATAATATGTGATACTTGTTATTCAGTTAAAGGAGAACTAGTAAAAACTACTAAATTCTCACTTTTATCATCAGGCAAGAAGTACACAATTATTGAAATGAAAAATGGCGATGTCTACGTCCATGATGGAGATCTAATTCTGGGCCCTGTGGGCTTAGAGATTGAGATTGTTGCTAGCCCTGGCTTGGATCGTTTTCCACCGGAGCTGCGATCTGTCTACAGTCATGCAACAACGGCTACCATTATGAGCAACCTGTGGTTCCACCTGTGTATTCCATACCATATAACATGTTAAGAGTGGCAATTGCGTTAGAACCACAGCTGAGGAACCTTGCAAAGCTAAATGGTCTCAATGTCCCGCTTGTTTGCAAAAGTAATAGCAACTGGAGTCCAGATATTCCTTTTGCGTGGAATGATGAGATCCCGATCTCCCCATAAGTACGAGAGGTAAGCCGTGAGTGATGAAAAGAGTTCTTTGGGGCAAGTCTTTTGGCTAACAGCGCCGTTTGTATATATTTTGGGGGTAATTGTCGGGGGCTTTTTGTGGTTTTTTCTCGGGAAAATGGGGGCATCCCCATTGATTCTCTCAGTTAGCTACCATGTCCCGCTTTCAATATCAGCAATTATCGCCTCAATACTGCTGTGGAAAGCATCCAATGGCAGCATGGTATTGATCTACAGGTTCTTGGGGAGAGTCGCTGCAATTGTATATTTCTCAACTTTAGCGTTTTCAATTGTAAATATTGTAAACAAGTTTTGAGGGAGGAAGATGCCCAAAGGTGACAGATTGTTTTCCGCCAGTAATTGGTTGAATGTTGATCTCGCCGTAATGGTTAAGTCAGATTCTGGCTGGTCAATTGCAGCACTCCTGTCAGCCTTCGCCGGTTTCGGTGGTCGGTTTATGGCATCACAGTGGGCAATTGGGTGCAGCGCCCGCAAGAGGAATTATTTCGATTGGGGACTGGCCGCAATGAGCGATATGAGTCCGCGATTCCGGGCCGCGATTCCGCGATCCCGGGGACAGTATATTTATTTCTTGCCATGAGTCTGCGGCTGGACAGAAATAGGTATACTGTCACCAGATTACCCGATGCAGGCGGTCAGTTGGCGCGCAGCCGGCAGAAGGTCTACGACGAACTGAGCCGACTGCTGCGCAGCATCGGCGCCGACGGCCAGACCACCCATTACGGCTACGATCGCAACGACAACCTGACTTCCACCTTCGACCCGCTGTGGCAGCTCCATGAGAACAGCTTTGATGCCCTCAACCGCCTTATCGAGCAGACCGACCCGCTGGGTGGCGTCACCCGTTACGGCTACGACGCGCAGGACCGTCTCACCAGCGTCACAGACCCCAACGGCAACGCTACCACCTATGTCTACGACGGCCTCGGCAACCTCCTCGAGCAGTACAGCCCCGACACCGGCACTACCCGCTACACTCACGATGCAGCCGGCAATGTGCTGACCAAGACCGATGCCAAAGGGCAGACCACCTTTTACCGCTACTATACTATAAATAAGATATAAATAAGACACCCACCTTTGTGAGAAAGCTGCAGCTAACTACGGCGAAGCATGAAGAGTCTTTGTCGTTTCAGCAGAGAAAAGGGCTTTTTCGGTTGCAATGAACCTATTGGAAGTGAATGGCTTAGGATTTTGCCTCTTCAGGCCATAGCTGTCTCTCAGGCCTAGCCTGATGGTGTGAAGTCTGGGGTGATTTAATTCAGGTCAGCAGTTCGCGGCATGCCGCCAGGTTTGGTGTTCGCCGATAGCCCAGCGATTCACAGGCGGCCTTGAGTTTGTAGGCAGAACCGACCAGACCCTTGAAGCGGCTCTCGAAGTGCTGCGCCATGTAGAGCCAGTAGCGTGGATCGATCTGTAATCGCTCAAGCACCGGTGGCAGGTGATCCGGAATGGCGCCGCGTTTGTCTTCCCGTATTGCCCGGCCTGTCCAGTCCACCAGTTCCAGATAGTCGGCAAAGCGAAAGGGAAGTCCCTTCGGGATCTCCTCTCTGGGGTTACCGACAAAAGGCATCAGTGAGGCGGGTTGCAGTGTCGAGTCGTCGCTGACGGCTCTCTTGATCCGCTCCTGAATCGAGGTGTAGTCGGAGGCTTCGGGGGTGTCGGCCATCCCGGCCCGTACCGGGTTGAGGTCGACATATGCCATGCAGGCGGCAAGCGCCTTCTCATCGAGCAGGGCCTGGGACTTGAATCTACTTTCCCAGAAGCGGCCGGTGCAGTTGTCCTCTTCGTTGGCCTGGCGGGCGATGGATTCGTTCAGGCAGCGCATAAACCAGCTGATATCCATCAGCCGCGAGCGCCACAGGGTGACCAACTCGCTTACCACCTTCTGCTCTACCTTCAGCAGCGTGTCGCCTGCAAGAAAGCGATGGGTGAAAGGATGGCCGGAAAATAGCTGGTGCCAGCGTTCGATGACCTCCCTGTCCTTCCAACTATTAGCCTCATCCCGATCGACATGCAGAACCACATGGTAGTGGTTTGACATCACTGCAAAGGCGCAGACATCGATGGCAAAGACTTGGCTGAGCGAGAGCATGCGCTCCTGGATCCACTCCCGGCGGTGCTCGTAGCTTTGGCCGGAATGGGTATCCTCACCACAGAGAAAGGCGCGACGCACGCAGCGGGAGACGCAGTGGTAGTAGGAGGTGGCTTCGAGTGAGACCTGGGCTTTCCTTGGCTTAGGCATGATATCTCTCCTTGATATATCCAGCATTTGCTTAGCAAAGATTGACAGAACATGGCGTGGCTGGCAAGTTTGTGGTGGGTCTCTGGTTTTATCTATGGGTTTTTCGTTACCCGAGACTCAAGCAAAACGTTATGTCGCATGAGTGAATTAGAGAGGACATGGAAAGTAAGATGGTTGCCATTGCTGGACTCGTGGTTCTGATTGGAGTTTTTGGCTTTTCCCTGTATGCCACTGGGAAGGTCATATTCCATATGTACAAACTCGTTACAAATGCCACTGGAGCGTACGCGAGTCTTTTCGGCGCATTCTTGCTGTTAATGCCGAGCCAATTCAATGAGGAAGGAAATGTCCATCGTTTTATCCTTTTTCGGTGGCTCCCATGGGTCGCTATCTCATATGCAGTACTCTTTGTCCTCAAATATTCTATAGAAATCACAAAGTGAACATTTCAATCCTAGGGAAAGTACGAGTTTGCCGATATTACATAAAGCTAAAGCCGACGCCGGAAAGTCGTGCAGCGTTTTGCGGTAAGAGTCGGTGGCGGCGCTGCTTAACTCAGCGCTATGTGTAAAAATGAGATTCCTCATACTCATATTCCTTGTTCTGGTTTCATTGGCTTCGACGGCGCAAGGTCCAGAAGTTGATTCGGTTCTTGTTATTAAGTCAACGTCGAAAATGTACCTTATCTCAAAGGGTGTAAGGATTAAGGAGTATTCATTCGTGCTAGGTGGGAGCCCAAAGGGGCACAAGCAACAAGAGGGGGATGAAAAAACTCCCGAAGGGAAATACTTTCTAGATTATAAAAAGAGTGATAGCTCATTCTATAAAGCTATACATATTTCATACCCCAACGAAGAAGATAAAGCGAGAGCTAAAGCGAAAGGGGTAAATCCCGGAGGGTTGATAATGATTCATGGTCAGAAAAATGGTCTTGGTTGGCTTTCCTGGTTGTCTCAGAAGTTTAACTGGACGAATGGCTGCGTTGCGGTCACAAATGCTGAAATGGATGAGATCTGGAGCTTGGTCAATGTTGGCACACCCATTGAAATACAACCATAAACACATAACGCACACCCTGAGGTAGTCCGTCAACAGCTTGTTTTGGGAGTCCCTGTGGAAAACTTTACCTCCCTTCCAGAGCCTCTCGGTCGGGCTATTAGATCTCGAGGCTGACACTGGTGGAAATACTTCTTTCAGTAGTGGCATTGCTCGCGCTGACGGTTTTGCTGTGGCTTAACGCCTTGGCTATCTTCGTCTTGAGACTTGACCATACGCTGGAAACATCACAAAAAATCGCCCAGGTGTTTATTGTCTTGCTTGTTCCATTTGCCGGTGCGGGTTTGGTTCTGCACCTGGTGGTTGAGCATCATCCGAACGCGATTCCTCACCACTGGATTCCCTGGCCGTTCAGAAGGATGGTTTTCGGGGACTCACGAAAGCCAAACAATGAGCGAGACGAGAAGGAAATGGACTATCTGGGCGGCCGGGGCCATTCAAATCGGGAATCGCACCATGATAATGATAGTGACTGAGTCCCGATGAAGCACACTAAGCCGAGTGGGTGATCCCGGGGGTAGCGAGCTTATCCGTCGCATGATGGGCGGCAGCCTGCCGCGCATGCCGATGACAGGGCCGCCTTTCCTTTCCGATAGCGAGCATGCCGATGACAGGGCCGCCTTTCCTTTCCGATAGCGAGATCGCCCTGTTCGAACGCTGGGTTGTGGATGGTCTCCGCGAGGGGACGAGTTTGGTGTGGCGGGAGCTGAGCCGGCGGTGCCTCCTGCGGGGGTGTCTCGGCGAGGGCGGCACCATCGAGGTGGAGCGGCTAAGGCGTCGCGATCGGTAGTATCCTCTCAGCGGTTGTTCCAGACCGTGACGTCATATTGAGATTTCCTCCCTCAATCCGCATAGTATGCGCCGTTGACCTATACCGGAGATAGTTTGTGAGCCTTGCTGCCCTTCGCCACCGCCTTGGAATATGGATCGAGTCGAGCCGTGTCCAGTACACCATCATCGCGCTGATTCTGGTGAATGCCGTGACCCTGGGACTGGAGACCTCGCCGCGTGCGATGGAGGCGGCCGGGCCGCTGCTGCTGACGCTGGATGCGGCGATCCTCTCGGTGTTTGTGGTCGAGATCCTGATCAAGCTGTTTGCCTTCGGGCCGCGTTTTTTCCGCCAACCGTGGAACGTGTTCGATTTCATCGTCGTGGGGATCGCCCTGGTCCCGGCCAGCGGGCCGCTGGCGGTGCTGCGTGCGCTGCGCGTCCTGCGTGTGCTGCGCCTGATTTCGATGATGCCGCGCCTGCGCTTTGTGGTGGAGGCGCTGTTGCATGCGGTACCGGGGATCCTCTCCATCGCCGGCCTGATGCTGCTGATCTTCTACGTGGCGGCGGTGATGGCCACCGGGCTGTTCGGTGTCGAGTTCCCGGAGTGGTTCGGCGGCGTCGGCGCCTCCATGTACACCCTGTTTCAGGTGATGACCCTGGAGAGCTGGTCGATGGGGATCGCCCGCCCGGTGATGGAGGTCTATCCGTTTGCCTGGCTCTTTTTCATCCCCTTCATCCTGATCGCCACCTTCACCATGCTGAACCTGTTTATCGCGATCATCGTCAACACCATGCAGACCCTGCACGAGTCGACGCTGCAGGCGGAGGAGGAGACCATCAAGCAGGTGGTGCACGAGGAAGGGGTGGTGGTCGAGGATGAGCTGCGCGCCCTGCGCGATGAGATCCGCAGCCTGCGCGAGGCGCTGGAGAAGCACTAAATTCAGTGTTCCTGATGGTCAGCCGGTGCGGTACCCTGGTTCAGGACACGCTATGAATACATCCCTGTACGCTCGATGGCCGCATCCCTGCGGCCAACGGTCCAAAACCAGGGTACCGCACCGGCAAACTGTAGCAGGGTTTGGAACACATATTTAGCGCCTCTGCTTTCAGCGGAACAGGCACCGCCGGGCGGGGAGGGGATCGCCACCGGCTCCTGCCGGTGCTATGTTCTTGTTAACCGCCCACAGACTGCAGAAGAACGCGTAGCGCCATGTGCATCTCCTCGACCGTCAGCTATAGCGCCGCCGCCGTGTTGGTAGCGACGGGGTTTTATGCCGTGCAGCAGGCCAGGCGGCTGCCTCCCGCCTATTGGCTGCTGGCTACGGTGCCGCTCTTTTTCGGCATCCAGCAGGCATTCGAGGGGCGGGTGTGGCAGATGCTCGATGCGGGGGAGGGGGAGAGTGCGGTGCCGTTTGCGCTCGGCTTTCACTTCTTTTCGCACTTTCTCTGGTTGTGGTGGTTCCCGCTCTGCAGCTACGTGGTCGAACGGGGGCGGTTTCGCAAGCGGCTCTTTCTCGGGATCGCCATCTTCGGCGGCCTGGCCGGGGGGCTCGTCTTTTTCACCCTGCTCTTCAACGCCGACTGGATGTCGGTGGAGGTGGAGCAGCACTCCATCGTCTACCGCGCGTCGCCGCCGTTTCGCGGCCCTTTCTCCATCGGCATTCCGCCCAGTGCGCTCTATGCCCTGATTGTGCTGGTGCCGCTGCTCTTCTCCAGCCAGCGGCAGATCCGGATCTTCGGCGCGCTGATCGCCGCCTCCACGGTGCCGGCATCGCTGGCCTGGGGTTTTGCCTTTGTATCGGTCTGGTGCTTCTTCGCCGCCGTGCTGTCGCTCTACCTGGTCTACATGATTCGCCGCCTCGCAGAGGAGCAGGGGGTAGCGGGCTAAATAAGTGTTCCTAACGGTGAAACACTCTGCGGTTCGTTGGTGCGGTCCCCTGCTTCGGGACACGCTGTAAATACATCCCTGTACGCAGTTGCGGACCCTCCCTGGTCTGCACCCTTCGGGCGCACTGCGTGCGACCCGATTCGCTCCTTACGAATCGGTCGATGGCCGCATCCCTGCGGCCAACGGTCCCGAACCAGGGGGTCGCACCAACGAACGGTAGCGGGGTTTGGAACACTTATTTGGATGTAGGAGGGAGTGCGGAAGATCTCATTCGGGCCGGCGCAGGGCCATATGGGAGGAGATCATCGCGCCGATGCGGCGCAGATACTCACTCTTGAATTCGTTGCCGAGCAGGTCGTGCAGGAGTCCGTTGACGAACGCCCAGGTATCCAGCGCCACGGTGTCGGGATCGAGTCCCTTGCGCAGGGTGCCCCTGGCGCCGGCGCTACGGTAGGCGTTTTTTATCTTGGCCTGAAAGTCCATCGCGGGCTTGTTGGCTTCGGCACGCACCTCGGCAAACTCGCCGACGTATTCGCAGCGCAGCACCATTATCTCGAACACCTGGCGCAGCTTGGGACAATCCTCCAGAACCCGGAACAGCTCCTGCAGCGAGGCCTCGATGGCGTCCAGCGGATCGGCAAAACGCTCCGCTAACAGGATGGAGTCGATACGCTCGCGCATCGGTGTAAAGACGTTTTCCCGCATCGCGGCGAAGAGCTCGGCCTTGTCCTTGAAGTGCCAGTAGACCGCCCCCCGCGTCACCCCCGCCTCTTTTGCGATCTGCTCCAGGGTGGAACGGCTCACACCGTTGCGGTGAAATACCGCCTGCGCGGCATCGATGATCTGCTGCCGGGTGCGGCTGGCTTCTTCCTTGGTCTTGCGGGCCATGGGAAGCTCCTCTCAATACGGTTATGTGAGTGGCAGGCTCTGCCACATAGCTGGGGTAACATGATACGGGAGACAATTGCTTACATACAAGCGTGTATGTATACTGCGGCGCATTACCGTTCCTTTGGAGACCCCCCATGTATTCCGGAACCCTGTCGAGCCGCTCGGCCCCCTCCCTTGTTGTTACCGCCCTGGTATTCGTTGCCCTGCTGTTGGCAGGCTGCTCCGGTTCCGAGCAGGCTCCCGGCGCTGCCGGCAGTGCCCGCCCGCCCATGCCGGTGACGGTGCTCGAGATGCAGCCGCAGAGCATCCCGGTTTCGCTCGAAGTGGTGGCCCGCACCGAGGGGGCGCTCGAGACCGAAGTGCGCGCACGGGTTGGCGGCATGATCGTCGAGCGGCTGTATCGGGAAGGGGAGACGGTCAAGGCCGGTCAGCCCCTGTTCCAGATCGACCGCTCGACCTATGAGATCGCCCTCGCCGATGCCCGGGCGCGCGCCGACCGGGCCGCGCGCGAGCTCAAGCGGCTGAAGGGGCTGATCGAGAGCAACGCGGTCAGCCGCACCGCCTATGACGATGCGGTATCGAACAACGAGATCGCCCAGGCGGCCCTGCGCCAGGCGCAGCTCAATCTCTCCTGGACTACGGTGACCGCCCCGGTCGCCGGTACCACCGGCCGGGCGCTCAAGTCCGAGGGCAACCTCGTCTCGCCGGGGTCCGACAGCCTGCTCACCTCGATCTACCAGCTCGATCCGATCTGGGTGCGTTTCAGCCTGGCCGAGAGCGATATCGCGCGACTGCCGGAGGGGCGCCTGGATGCGGACAGCATCAGCGGTGTCGAGTTGACCCTCGGCAACGGTTCGGTCTACCGCGACGGCCGGCTCAACTTCGTGGCCAGCACCATCGACCCGGTGCTCGGCACCCGGCAGCTGCGCGCCGAGTTCGATAACGCCGACGGGCGCCTGTTGCCCGGACAGTTCGTGCGCGCGCGCCTGCTGTTCGGCGAGCGCAGCGGCGTGTTCCTGGTGCCCCAGGCGGCGCTGCTGCAGACCGATACGGGACGCCTGGTGATGGTGGCCGATGCGCAGAACAATGTGGCCCCGCGTCCGGTGCAGACCGCCGGCTGGCATGGCCAGGACTGGGTGGTCGTGGGGGGGCTTCAGGCGGGCGACCGGGTCATCGTCGACAACCTGATCAAGCTGCGCCCGGGAATGCCCGTTGCACCGAAGCAGCCGGAAGCGCCTGCCCAGGGGAAGCAAGCACCGGCCGCGGCCGAATCCAGTAGCTGAGCGGAGCGAGCCCCATGACTTCGAAGTTTTTCATCAGTCGCCCCATCTTCTCGGCGGTCATCTCCATCGTGATTGTGATCGCCGGCCTGGTGGCCTCGCAGACGCTCCCCATATCCCAGTACCCGGAGATCGCGCCGCCTACGGTCGTGGTCAACGCCGTCTATCCCGGCGCCTCCGCCGAGACGCTGGCAAAGACCGTGGCCGCTCCCATCGAGGAGCAGCTGAACGGCGTCGAGGGGCTCTCCTACTTCAGCTCCTCCTCCAGTTCCAACGGCACCATTTCGATCACCGCGACCTTCGAGGTCGGCACCGATGTGGACCGCGCGACCCAGGACGTCAACAATCGGGTCAAGGCGGCCGAACCGCGTCTGCCGGAAGAGGTGCGGCGCAACGGCGTGACGGTGATGAAACGCAATTCGAACATCCTGCTGATCGCCGCGATGTTCTCCCCGGACAGCAGCCACGACCGCTTGTTCCTCTCCAATTACGCCAGCCTCAACGTGGTGGACGATCTGAAGCGTCTGCCGGGGGTGGGCGATGTGATGGTGTTCGGCGCCCAGGATTACTCCATGCGCATCTGGCTCAAGCCCGATCGCATGGCCCAGCTCGGGCTCACCACCAGCGACATCGCCGCCGCGGTGCGCGCGCAGAATGCCCAGTACGCCGCCGGCAAGATCGGCCATGAGCCGGCGCAGAGCGGCCAGTCACTGGTCTACACCGTCACCGCCAAGGGGCGGCTGATCACGCCGGAGGAGTTCGGCGACATCATCATCCGTGCCGGCGGCCCCGAAGGGCTGCTGCGGGTCAAGGATGTCGCCCGCGTGGAACTCGGCGCCTACAACTACGACCAGCGGGTAACCGTCGACGGCCTGCCCAGCGTCGCCCTCGGTGTCTTCCTGCAGACCGGCGCCAATGCCCTCGAGGTGGCGCAGCGGACCACCGACAAGCTCGATGAACTGAAGAGCCGTTTCCCCGAGGGCGTCGACTACATGGTGCCGTACGACACCACCAAGTTCGTCTCCGCCTCCATGGATGCGGTCATCACGACGCTCCTCGAGGCGGCGCTGCTGGTGGTGGCGGTGGTCTTCATCTTCCTGCAGAACTGGCGCGCCACCCTGATCCCGATGGTGGCCGTGCCGGTCTCGCTCATCGGCACCTTCGCCGGCCTGTGGCTGTT
>Ga0209164_1003866_pt1 | contig 13850 bp, 10 predicted proteins | sample MTBNYHSulfiMetaG_FD_187458 | JGI IMG/M metagenome (GOLD analysis project Ga0209164, IMG submission 187458) | Enrichment culture microbial communities from rom New York Harbor, USA that are MTBE-degrading - MTBE-NYH (New York Harbor Sulfidogenic)... | ecosystem: Environmental > Aquatic > Marine >...
ACGCCGCGTTCCGGGTGGGACAGCCCCTCTGGACGGACATCCGAGCGGGCGGGAGCCTCAAGGTGAGGGGGAGTGACGGCGCCATGTACGGCGCCACGCTTACCCTCGAGAGTGACGACATCCTCCTGGTGAAGGTCCTTCAGTCGGCGGCGGGGAACGAACAGCGGTGGCGCCGGGCCGGCCCTTCCATCGATGGGGAATGGGTGCGGATCTCTCCGGGCGATCCGGAGGACGGGATGCGGATCCGGGTGGAGCGGGACCAGGGATCCATCCGCTTCCTCCCCCCCGCCGCCCCCCGGAATCTACGGGTCGGGAGCCGGCTCTGGCGGGAGATCGGATCCAGGGGGAATGTGGACGTTCTGGGAAGCGACGGTCAGTACCGCCCCGGCCTCCTGACGCTGGAGGGGGAAGACCGTCTCCGGCTGGCGGGCGATGCTTTGACGGCGGGCCAGCTCTGGGTACGTCCCGAATTCGCCGAGGAGGCCCGCATCGCACTGGAGGGTCCGCCGCCCGATCCCCGGACTCCGGGCGCCGGCCTCCAGCCTCCGGAGGGCATCCCCACCTTCGAGCCACCGGAGCCGGGGTCCTCCCCTCCTCCGAACGCCCTGCCGGCCTGCGCCGCTTCCTCCCTCTTCCGTCACGAGGGGGGCCAGACCTGGGCGTGGGACCTGGACTGGCCCCTGGGGCGGGACAGCGTGGCCGAGAGCCTGGGCCTCCTGGACTACGGAAGGGAGATCGATCGGCGCAACTACGTCACCACCGACCTCGAGTTCGTCCGCTTCCCGACCCTCGGATCGGGCTTTTCGTCCATCGCCCAGCGGCGCCCCGATCCGGGCATGACCTGGGAGGAGCGCAGGGATCTCACCCCTGCCCAGTACGAAGCCAGGAACCGGGAATTCCGGGAGGCCGGTCTCCGCCCCATCGACGTGGAGGCCTACGACGCTCCAGGGGGCATCCGCTACGCCGGTGTGTGGGTGACGAACGTGGAGGGGATTGACTGGCGCGCCGAGCCCGTCCTCACGGACGAAGAGTACGGGGACCTCTTTCGGGATCGCCGGGAGGACGGGTTCCGCCTCATGGACATGGAAGCCTACACGGTCCCCGAGGGGCGTCGGTTCGCCGCCATCTGGTACCGTAGCTGCGACAACACGAACTGGCGGCAGTTGAGGGGGATGACCGTCGCAGAATACCAGCAGACGGTGGATAGCCTCGATGCTCTTGGTTACCGGATCGTGGACCTGGAGTCCTACCGCACCCCCAACGGACAGCGGTACGCCGCCATCTGGGAGCAGGTAGGGGAGCCTTCGGCCTGGGCGGTGCGGTCAGGGCGAACGCTGAACCAGTACCTCAACTTCCACCGGCTCTATACGGACCTGGGCTTCCGCCTGGTGGATTTCGAGGCGTACGAGACGGATAACGGCCTCCGGTACGCGGGGGTGTGGGCGGAGAACCACCCACGCTACCGCTTCGCGCTCCGCCCCATCGCGGACGACACGGTGCAGGCATACCGTTCCCTGCACTCCATCCCGGGGATCTCCGTGGCCATCATCCAGGGCGGCGAGCTGATCTACAGCCGGGGATTCGGATGGGCCGATAGCGCTGCGGCCATGGAGGCCCACTCCCGCACCGTCTACCCTACCGCGTCCATCGCCAAGGCCATCGGCGGCACCCTGGCTGCCCGCCTGGAGGCCCGGGGTCTCGTGGACCTCACACGGCCCACCGCGGATTACCTCGACAGCCTGCCGGCGCACCATACGCACACCGTGGAGCAGCTCCTGGCCAAGACCGGGTGCGTACCCCACTACGATGAGGGCCGCGAACCAACCGAACAGGCATACACGTGGCAGATCGACGCCCTGCGGACCATCTGGGCCGATTCCCTTCTGCTCCGCTGCATGCCAGGGAGCGCCTACCACTACTCCACCCACGGGTTCACCTACCTGGGAGCGGTGCTGGAGGCCGTGACGGGAAAGACGATCGAGCGGCTCGTGGCTGATGAAATCGCCAGCCCCCTTGGTCTTCGAAGCCTGAAGAAGGCCCAGGGGCAGGCAGCTGGAGTGACCATGGGGCCTCGGGATTACCACCTCTCGGCGGCATACTCCTACGACTCCGTGCAGGCGCGGAGCATCGTCCGGCGACTCGAGGATAGTTCCTGGAAGATGCTGGGTGGCGGGTTCCAGATGGATGTTCAGGACCTGGCCTGGTTCGGCTGGGCTCACCTGGACGGCGGGCTCCTCTCCGACTCCGTGCGCGACAACCGGCTCTGGCGGCCCCTCACCGGTGGGCTGAGCCTCTGGGACACCACGAGCGCGCCGCGTAGCGCAGCTCCCTCCACGGCCCTTGGTTGGGAGGCCTTGGTCGACGGAAGCCGGGCCAACCATGGGGGATCCGCCACCGGGGCTCGGACCGAGCTGAGGATCTACCGGACGGAGGACCTGGTCATTGCCATCATGTCGAACCAGAGGGAGACGTCCACCGGACTCCAGGGCGACCCTCACTTCCCGTCCACTCTCGCGGCCCAGCTCCGGCGCATCGTCCTGGCGAACCCGCCACCCCCGCGCACCCGGTGAGGACCGCCCCTCGGGCACGCGCCGCGCAGCCGCTGAGGGCGCTTCAACCTGAACATGCCCTGCTGGACCCGGGGACCCTGTCGTCGCCCGGGATAGCCTGATCCATTCACGAGGAGGAACCATGCGAAGCATCCGGGCGGTAGCGCCGGCAACCCTGGGAATGATGGCCGTCCTGGCCTGCGGAGGAGGGGAAGGAGACTCCGAAGGAGGGGAGGCGACACGTGCACCCGGGGCGGAGATCCCCCGGGCAGAGCCCGTGAAGGATGCGGCGCCGGGCCCCACGGTGGAGGGCCGGATCACCTTCGCCGTGGATGGCCAGCCCTTTGCGTTCGACCACCTCCCCGCCGACCTGAATTACCACGCCCCGGTGGCCTCGTCTGCGGGCGCGAAACCCGATGCGACGTCACCGCAGGTCCTGAGAGTCGTCTTTCTGAGCGTCGACCTCAAGGCCCTGGAGTACCCCATCGAGCTTCCTCCCCGGGAGAGGAGGACCCCGGCCCTGGCCGCGACCGTGGTGGGCTTCTCCTACATCGACGCCGCCGGCCAGGAATGGGCGGGGCCGGGGACCGTCCTCATCGAGTCCTTCGACGGCGCGGGCCGCCTGGTCCTCACCTTCGACGACGTGCGTCTGCCCCACACGGACAAGGCCCGGCCCGACATCACCCTCACCCGGGGCGAGGTCAGGGCGGTGCTCGACTGAGCTTGACGGTTGCCGTCGCTTTGCCCCGGTAGGAACGAGCGACCCCTTCACCGCGGAGAGTGTAATGAACGAGCAGAGGTCCACCGACGCTGGAGCTCAGAACACGGGCTCACCCCGGCCGACGTTTGAGGCTGAGGTCACCACGACTCGGCCGCGCCCACCCTCTTCCCGTCTTTCCCGAGCCTGGCTTCCGCTCACCCTCGCGATGCTCGCCGCGAGCCCGATGTCCGCACAGGTGAAGAACCCGAGGCCGCTCCTTTCCCAGGCGGTGCGGGCGGCCATGGCGGAGCAGCCGCCGGACACCGTGCTGAAGCGGTTCTCCGAGTCTATGGAGTCGGCAACCCTGGAGCACGAAGTGGACATCCAGGGTCTAAACGCCCTGGCGCTGGAGTACATGCAGGCGGGTGAGACCGAGAAGGGGATCGCGGCCCTGGGGATCGGGTCCCGAGCGGCGCAGATCATGGCGACGGGCCTCCTGCCGCCGGAGATCCTGGAGGCCGCCGCTGCCCAGGCAGAGCTCGAGAAAAAGGAGGCCCAGGCCTCCTCCTCCCAGGAGAGGGCAGCCCCGCCCGACCTGGGCCCTCCCCGGGACGACCTGGAGCGATTCCAGGGGTTGTTCGCGAGCCTGGAGGACGGCCCCCAGCGAGCCCTCTTCGTCCTCCGCGGCTGCGACGGTCGACTGCTGGTGGGCCCCATGTGGGCCGACGTGGCTCCCTGGGCCATGCGTTCGGTCGCCGAGACGGAGTTCATCCGGCCCGGCAACTCCTTCGCCAAGCCCCTCCATATCAAACTCATTATGGGGCCTGACGGGGCCGCCACGGGAATGGAGCATGACCTGGAGGCCCTCCACTCACCCCTTCATCGTATTGGGGACCTGGAGAAGAGCTTAGTGCCGGACTGTGGAGGGAGGCCGGCCCCTACCCCCCGAGCTCCGTGAGACCGGGAACACCCCCGATGCTGAAGCGGCCGTCCGTGATTCGCAGGGATTCACCGGTGCCCATGGAGCGGAACACCCCGGAGAACGATCCCTCCATCCGGGCGGTCCCGTCCTGAATGGAGAAGGAGGTGACCTCCAGGCCGCCCTCCGCCAGCCAGTACGTGGCGTCCATCATGTTCTCCAGGGTGGCCCGGGGCTGGTAGAACACGCTGGCCTCCCCGGCCATGTCGGAAGGAAAGCTGAGGCTCACCGGCGCCGCGCCGAGGGCCTCCGACAGGTGGATGGTGAGGACCGAGCCCTGGTAGTCGCCGTAGGAACGGGCCATCCCGCTGGGATCTCGCTGAAAGGTCTCCAGGGGAGGCGTCCGGGTGTCGAAGCCTCCCGCCACCACCTGACGGTCGCCAGGCGCCTCTCCCATCCACATGGCGCTGGCGTACGGCTTGCCGCCGCTGACACCCGATACGACGTACCAGGTCTTCGTCTCGCCCTCCACCGTTGCGTCGAGGGTGCCGAGCACGGTGGACCGCACGCCGGACCGGTCCGGGACCGCGGCCAGGGCGGAAGAGGTGGCTGCCGATTCGGCCTCGTTCGCAGGGCTGGCGGCCGGAGCGTCGGACCCGCCGCAGGCCAGGAGCAACAAGCCTGAGAGAGCCGCGAGACCGGGACGGAACACGACGGACATGGTCACTCTCCTGTGGAATCGTTCGCCTGCCGGCAGCCTCCGGCGAGCCAGGCAGGCTCACCATCCTCCCCGGGACCTCCCTGCTCATAACGGAGGATCCGCCCGGGCGCCGCCAATCACCTCAAGGGTAGCCGAGGACATCCTCCTACCGCCCGCACCTGGCGGTTTCCGCCGGGTTCCCGCGTTCTACTGGTGTGAGCCGGCGCCGGTCCGCCGCGCTGGCCGCTCCGGCGCCGCACCCGCCGCCGCCAACCGACCAATCAAGAGAACAGGAGTGGCAGCCCATGGAAGTGGTAACCACCGGCAACGCCCATCCGGCCGCTGCCTGGCGCGGCCGCAGGTCGTCGAACCGCAGCCGCCCGTTAACACAGGGGAGATCCGCGCTGCGAACGTTGCGGTGGCGGGTCCCAATGAGCGCGGTGCTCGCTTCCGTGCTGGCGCTGGCCGCCCCGGCAGCGGCCCAGGCTCCGGCCGAGCCGTGGCCCACGACGGCCTTCGAGGTCTTCTTCCTCGGCAGCGACGCCTTTCCCGGCGATCCGACGCATTTCGCGACCCGCGGGAAAGATGCCGCGACACCCAACGAGAGACAGTGGTCTCAGCGAGTGAAGGATTACATCAGCGACGCCGCCACCAGGTTCGAGGCCGCCGGATTCAGGCCGCCAGTCCTGGGCACGGCCTTTACGGGCGGGCAGGGCTACCGCGTGTTCCTGGGCGATGAACCAAAGAAGATGGCCTGGTACGGGTGGAACCCCATCAGCTCCTACATCGCGATCAGCAAGACCTGGTTCGAGCATTCGGCTGGCCTGGCTTCCGCGGGTGACCCACCGCCGCCCGCGGCGGGCAGCGAGTGGGACATGCTCCTCTACCTGACGCTGGCCCACGAGTTGTTCCACGCCATCCAGGAGGCCTACGTCGGCCCTCTTGCGTATGCCACGCACCAGAGCTGGGACTCGGAGAACCGCCTGGATCACTCCAGCGTGGACGAGGGCCTCCCGACCGCCATGGCCCGGTGGGCGCTGAGCCAGCGCTTTCCCAACTGGGTGGAGCAGCGGATGCAGCGCGGCAACGCCAACCGGGAGAAGTACCCCGGCGTGTACCCCTATCACCGGGGCTTCCTGTTCATGGAGCCGCCCGCCACGAACCCCTCGGGCACGGGGTATCTTGCCAGCTCCTTCTGGTTCAACCTTCTGGAGCGCTTCGGCCCGGAGCTCATCCAGCACCTGCTCAACCAGCCCGTGGACCACTCGACCACCCAGACCCTGATGATGTGGCTCGATGACGGGCTCAAGTCCTTTCTGCCGGGCAAGGAGGGGCTGTATAGCGTGTATCCGCACTTCCTCGCGGAGCTGGCCGCCTACGGCGTCGTGCCGCGTTACCAGGGCTACCCCGACCCCTACCTCTCGCGGGTGGTGTTCGGCAACAATTGTCCGGTCATCGCGGTGCTGTATCCGAACAACGAAGTGGCGACCCGCACGCTGGCGGACTCCGTCCCGATCCCACCCCTGGGCGCTGCGTGCGTCCGCGTGGAGTGGATGGGTTACGACCCGAACCTGGAGAAGTACCTGGAGATCGAGGTGAGCCACGCGAACCCGTACCTGGTCGACCAGCTCAACGTGGCCGTGGCCGCGCTCGACCCCGCGCCGAAAGGCGCGCCGGTCACGGGCACCTGCTGGTCCTACCGGGAACACAACCCGGCACCGAACTCGTGTGTGCTGGAGCAGCCCATCCCGGTCGGCAACGCCCGGACCTGGACACTCGATACGACCTGGGCGTCGGGCCAAGCGAGGGGGGAAGCCCGCATCGTCATCGCGAACATCGCCCCCGATCCCGCGACCACGCGCGCCGTCGGCAAGCTGAAGATCACGTTCGGCCTGCGCCAGACGAAGAGCGGTTCGGGGCCGCCGCGCGCGCCGTCCCGGACCGTGCCGCTGAAGCTCGGCATGCCGACGTCGCCGGAGTACATGCGCTACCGCCAGTACGGCCTGAACCCCGACCCGCCCTTGCAAGAGACCATCGGCGAGGGCGCGCTGGCGCTGATGACGACCTTCGCCCCGGTCGCGGTCCCCAAGGGGCTCGGCCCCGACGCGGTGGACGAGGCCCGATACGTGGTCACGCCCGATCCGGGGCGGACGATGCCGCTGGGCTACACCGGGGCGCTGCACGGCGCGGTCGTCGACATGAGCCCGACCGCGTCGGCACTCGGCAGGGCCGGGTCTCCGTTGTGTGCCAGCAACGAGGGCAAGCCGATCGGCCAGGTGGTGGCCTACGACTCGACCGTGCTCAAGGTCGACGTGCAGACCGACGTCTGCCGCATCGACCTGCGGGCCGGCGGCACCTCGCTGGTCGAGCGGCTCGACGTGACGGCCGTGATCCCCTTCGGCTGGCAGGCGGCCCAGCCCGCGCCGGTCTCCACGGTCACGCCCGGCGTGCAGTACTTCGTCGACCGCTTCCACGCCCGGCTGGAGGGGCGGGTCGGGGGCTCCTGGCCGTTCGGCGGGTTACAGGCCGGGTCCGTGGCCGTCAGCACTGCGGCCCCGGCCGGCCAGCACAGCAGCCCGGCGCCCCCGGCCGGCGGCCCGGCGCCGTGCGACTGCAGCTGCGCCGGCTTCGCGCGGTTGCAGGAACTCAGCAAGCGCCGCGATCCCGCTGCCGAAGCGGAGCTGAGGGCGCTGCAGCCGTGCATGAGGCAGTGCATGACCACGTGGGTGAGGAGCTGCCAGCGCTGAGCGCCGGAGTTTCGGGCCCGGATGGCGGAGCTGGTGAGGACGGGGCGGTCGCCTGGGCGGGGGCCCCGCCATGGGCGACCGACTCGATCCCGTCTGGGTCTTCGAGTTCGTGAAGGTTGGGCACCGACGCGGAGCAGGTCCCTGTTCCTGGCCATCGTGTTGGACGTCCGGAGCCGCCGGGTGGTGGCTGGGCCATGGAGACCCCCCTGAGGACTGAGATGGTCCTCCAAGTGCTGAACATGGCGCAGTAGCAGCGCAAGCCAGAGCGTGTGATCCATCATTCGGGCCAGGGGTGTCCGTACACGTCCCTGGCGTTCGGGAAGCGGTGCGAGGGAGTGGGGGTCGTACCGTCCATGGGATCGGTGGGCGACGCCTATGACATGCCACGGCGGAGGCGTTCTTCGCTACGCTCGGAATGGAACTCCTGGACCGTCACGGCTTCCGGAGTCCGAGGGAGGACCGGCCGGTGATCTTCGAGTACCTTGAGGGTTGGTACAACCCCCTCGGGAGGCATTCAGCCCTGGGGGACCGGTCAGCGGCCGATTTCGAGCGGAACCACAGCGCCGAGGCGGGCGGGGCGGGGGGCGGCGATACCCTCGCGGGGGAAGCCAACATCCTGGCCGAGGCCAACCCGTCGGCTCCGCCGGTTCTACTCCCCCGCGTTGCGGGGGAAGCTCTCCTCATCCGGTGGGTGAGGGAGGGGGAGAAGACCGAAACGAGAAATTGTCCACCGAGTCTGGGCAGCTCCAGAACGGCACCTGAGACGCGCGGAGGGCCCTGGCCCTCTCACCCGGGCTCTCGCAGAGCATGCAGTGCCCGATGAAAGGAACTTCAGGTAAGGTTGGCCGAATCGGTGGTACCTCCTCGCCTGCCGCGGGCAGTAGGTTCTTCTTGCACAAGTCGTCCGGGCTTGTTCGCCCCGCCATCACTACCGGTTCCTGCGGGAGATAGCCATGTGCCCGAAGTGGAAGTACGCTGTGGCAGTCAATGCGATGGCGCTGTCCCTCCTCGTCACTCTTCCCGCCGGCGCGGTGCCCACTTGCACGAAGGTGGGCGAGCGCCTGTGTGACAGTGATTGCCACCTGAACGAGGGTTTGGTGGCAGTGAACGCGTACACTTGCGTCGAGGTCGAGAGCTTCCTGGTACCAGACCTGACCCGCATCTTCGGCACGGAGTATCAGGACCCGCCGGGATGGGCCGAGCTCTGCCTTGCGGTCAAGGACGCCTGCTCCGAGTGGGCGGCGGAAGGCGGTGGCGGCAACTGAGACGCCGGCGGCTTTATGCAGCGTCTCCGTGTCACCACCGCGGATGTGGCGCTCGTGGCGGGCCTTGCGCTCGTTGGCGTTGCCGCAACGCAACGCCTGTCCCATGAGGTGCGGGACCGAGCCCGGGCAATCGCTCGTGTAACGGCACCGCCCACGCCCACGTTCGCTCCTCCGTTCCTTGTCCGCACCGCCTTCGGGCTGGACACCGTCGGCGCCGGAGTGGGACGACACCTGGTGGTGTTCTACGGCACCAGGTGCCGGTATTCGTTAGCGAGCGCTGAGCAGTGGCGGTGGCTCTCCGAGGAGCTGTGTGGTACCGCCAAGGTTTGGTTCGTGTCGGATGAGCCACTTACGACGCAGATTCGGTTCTGGGAGGGCGCCGGAGGAATGGGGTCACTTGGCTGCGCCGACGCCACCGTGGCGGAAGTTCTTGCGCCTGAGCAGGTCCGACACGACTATCGGATTCCGGGCACCCCGACGCACGTGGTCCTGGGCCGCCGCGGCCAGGTGCTCGGAACCTACGTCGGCGTCTTGGACAGGTCGTCGGTGAGGCACCGGATCCGCTCGCTCTTCGCCTCGGAGCCCTCTGGATGAACGCCACACGATTCCCTCGGTTTCCCGTGACATCGTTGGGACTTCTTGCGGCGGTGGCCATGGCCAGCTGCGGGGACGGGGGCCACCCGCCGGGAGCGACCGGGGAGCCTTGGGCCGAGCAGGAGGCTTCACGGATCACCTTCGAGCACATTGGCGCCGCGTGCGGTGACGAAGTCGAGCATTGGCAGGCCGTGGGTGGGCTGGTATTGCGCGGCGGTACCATCGCTGTCGGAGACGCCGGCAACGGCGTGCTCTTCTGTGCCGATGGCGCCCTGGTCGGGCGAGCGGGTGGGGGCGGAGACGGCCCGGGGGAGTTCAAGACCATGGCCAGTAATTGGGTCGCGGACGGGCCACGACTGGCCATCCCCGATATCGGCCTCCGTCGCGTGACGGTGTTCACGGATTCGGGGCACTTCGTGCGTTCGATTTCCATCCGCTCCTGGCGCCCCTCCGACGTCGCGGGCGTGCTCCCCGACGGCCGCGTCGTCATCTTGGTGTCCGGGCCGCAAGAGGTCGCTCCCGTTGTGGCGGTCGGCGAGCCCGGAAGGGTGGATACCCTTGCGGCGATCCGCGGGCCGACGGAGGCGAGGATCTCCTACCCAGTCGAGACGCCGAAGGGCCCGGTAACCATGGTGCGGCTTCTTGGGGGGTGCCTTCCCCAGGTCTTCAGCGCCGTGGTCGGCTCGGAGATCTATGTCGTCCGCGGGGATTCCGGCGTGGTGCATCGCGTCGGCGAAGGCGGGCTTGAACGGCTCTACGGGACGCCCACGCAACCGCGCGTGAGGCGCGACGACATCGAGGCGCTGCAAAGGATGCTCCGTACGGCACCTGCCGACACGCTCCGTGCGGCCGTCGAGCGGTACGGATCGGTAGGGGAGATCTCGCCGGTGGTGTGGAGCCGACTCATCGTGGATCCTGTCGGCCGCCTCTGGTTGGGCCGGGGATCATGCGCGGAGGGTTACCCCTCCACCTTTGAGGTGGTGGACACCTCGGGCGTACTGGTGGGCTGGTCGCGGGTTCCTCCCATGGCCTTCCGCGCGGCCCGCGGAGAGACGGCGTTGTTCACGCGGGCGGATTCGCTCGGCGTTGAATACGTGGAGATCTTCCGCGTCACCTATCCTGGCGTTGGAGCACACAGATAGTCTTGCGATGGGTGGCCCCCCCCCCGATACGGCCTCGCGCCTGGATTCTCCGTCCTTCTTGTCGCCGGATCTCCGGCAACGTCGGATGGGTTGAGGGCTGCACTGTTCGGAGCATTCCCCCGCAGCGTGAGGCCGACGCTCCACTGCCACGACCGCCTGCCCGAGTCCGATCTTCGAGCGTTCGGTGCCATTCTCGTCCACGTCGAGCGGGCATCCGAGGACGCACGCCGCGAGCGCTACACCGGGCGGCCACGGTCTTCGCCGCCGTCTCCTGGTCGGCGCGCACTGGGCTCCCCTTCGCTCAAGGCGCCGCCGCCCTGGATTTTGCCGAGGTCAAGTCGTTTCGCCGAGCTACCAGGGCCGCCTTTGGCGTGGCCCCGTCGGTCCTTCTGGCTGAGTGGGGGGACCAAGCCCGGCTCGCCGATCGCGTGGCACGAGGGTGCATACGGCGGGTGGGTTGAGGATCGCCGAGGAAGTCGCCTGCACCCAGCCGGTCTTCCTCCGGCAGGCTTGAATTCCTCCGACGAACCCCGATCCCGGAGTCACCTGCCACCTCATGGAATCCCAGAAGCGGAACCTGCTCGCTTCTGCCTCGGGGAGCCGCGTGGGTCAGATCCGGTGGTGCCGGTGACCATCGAGTACCTGCTGGAGGGGTAGGCGCCCACACCCTCAAGAGCCTCGAAGCCTCCGGCCTCGTCGTCCGCCGGCCTCACGCCTGGCAGCTCTTGCTCCGCCTCCCCTGATCTCGTTTCCGAGTTCCCGGTCCTTACAGGTGGGGGAACCGGGAACCGCAGCCTCCACGCCCCCCGACACCACCGCCGGAAACCGCGCCCGCACCACCATCAGAAAGCGTGCGCACGCTCACATCTCTTCCTCCTTGGATTCGGTGAGCCTTTCCCTCCCACGGAAGAGCATACCTCGGGTGGCCCGCTCTTGCTTCTCATCTGTCAGGCTCCCGCCTGACCCATCCCTCCCCACCAGATTCTATTCTCACCCCAGCAGCATCCTCCGGAAGAGCCAGAGCAGCACCACCCACACCAGGACCAGCGCCAGGAGCGCCAGCAGGAGGGCCAGGAGGGGTCGCTTCACGTACCGGGCGATGAAACGGCTGGCACGGGCGTCGGCATCGGCCCGGACCTGCTCCGGAAGACGCCGCACTACGGCCGCAACGCCCCACGGGACCAGGAGGGCATCGTCCAGGACGCCCAGCAGCGGGACCACCACCGGGACCAGGTCCAGGGGGCTGAGGAGGTAGAGGAGGACGGCGCCTCCGGCCAGCTTGAGACGCATGGGGGTCGCAGGGTGAAGCAGTGCGAACCCCATCACCAGGAACTCCCTCCGGAACCGGAGGAAGCGGGTCCGCAAGCTGGGAGTCACGGTAGCCATGAGCATGGAATCTGGAGCCGCGGTCCGATCCGGGACAGGAGGGGGCCCGTCCGAGAGGAGATCTCACAACAGCCGGTCGACCAGAATACCCAGCAGGAGTGCCATGGCGAGAGCAGCCACGATGCCCAGTGCGGCGACGATCGCCGCCACCCCGAGCGCCACCTTCTCCAGGGCGTGCGTGCCGACCCCCTGCGAATGGCGCCGGGCTTGCCATACGAGGTACCTGTACACGCCCAGGTTCAACGCGAAGTAGGCCAGGGGGGCGACGATGGCCGAAAGACCGGGAACGGCAAGCGTGGCATAGGCCGGCGGAGCTACCGCCAGGTACCCCAGGCGGCACGTCCAACGGGTGATGATCCTCCGGTCCAACTGGTTCCGAAACGCCCTCCGGGCCGGGTTGACCAGAACCAGCCTCAACACTACGGCATGGGCGATCGTGAGAACCGGAAACGCCACGACCCCTACGGCCAGAGCGACGGGCAGCAAGGGGGGGATGAGGTGCATCAAGCCCAGGGCGACGACACCGGACATCCATGGGATTCCCTGGGCCTGCAGCTTCCGGTGGCTGGAGGAGAGGGTCCGCTCGAGCTCCCCTGGCCCCCGGACCGGCTCGTCCTGCCCCGGACCCCTCGCGGGCGGATGAGTCATCGGGCCATTCTGGCCATAAGCCTCCTGGAAGCCCAGACACCCAGGACGAGGGCACCGGCAAGGATGCCCAGAGCGACAAGGGGCCAGACGAAGCTGGTGCCGATCACCCCCGCCGCAAGAACCGTCTCTCCCGCGCTTCTCGTCTTGTGGACGCCGTCGAAGCTCACGTCGCCGGCCTCCCTGAACGCGGCCGAGACCTTATTCCTCGCCCAGCGAACACCGGTCCCCGTGACCGCGCCCAGCACGCCCGAGAGGGAGAGTCGGAGGAGGCTCTCGTCCACCTGACCGGTGGCGGCGGACAGGGCGATGAAGCCGGCGATGGCCGAGGGGAGGTAGGCCGCCAGGTCCGAGAGCTCGCTGATGTCCGGGCTCAGATCGGCGAGAATCCCCACCACCGCCAATACGCCCAATACCGCGAGGACGGGAGGGCTCGCGATCCAGAGATACGGATCGCTCAACGCGAAGTACCCGGTGTGGTGAAACAGCCCCAGGCCCAGGACGGCCAGGGCCGCCCTGCTCCCCGCCCCTGCCGCCAAGCCGAACCCGACGACGTAGGTCATGATGTCCATCGGCCTCTCCCGGTTCAGGGTGAAGTGGATCGGAGGAGGAAGGGAACGGCCCCTTCCTCCCCTAGAAGGAGAGGAGCTTGGTCGCCTTGATGGCGAGGCTCCGCTCCAGGAGCCGGTCATCCTCCACGTCCCTTCGTTCCGAGTAGACCAGGAAGAGGTCGCTCAGGGGGGAGTGGATGAAGTTCAAGCGCACGTTGCTCACCACCTCGTCGGACGCCGTGTTGAACTGGAGGAAGGCGCTCACGAAGAAGCGAGTAGAGCCCGCCAGGTCCAGGCGGGCGCCGAAGACGTCAGCGGAGAACTCCCTCTCCGGGAGGGAGATCTCGTTACGCTGGGCCTGAAGATCCACGGCGAAGTGGCGGCTCGGACGCCAGCTCCCTCCAAGGGTCAGGGACCGGCGGTGCCCGTTGTAGTACCCCCCGCCGGAGAGGCCTGCCTTGCCCGAGAGGTGTCCGGCGGCGCTGGACGTGTAGGTGAGGGAGGCCTCCCGGAAACCGTAGCTCCCCGCCGGCACCTCTCCCTGCCCCGCCACTTCGAAGGCATCCTTGAGGACCTCGAACCGATCCGAGGCCGTGGCGTCCAACTGGCCGCCGTCCAGGAAGGCGACTCCGAGCCCCGCGCTCAGGTTCCG
>Ga0209164_1003868_pt1 | contig 13846 bp, 10 predicted proteins | sample MTBNYHSulfiMetaG_FD_187458 | JGI IMG/M metagenome (GOLD analysis project Ga0209164, IMG submission 187458) | Enrichment culture microbial communities from rom New York Harbor, USA that are MTBE-degrading - MTBE-NYH (New York Harbor Sulfidogenic)... | ecosystem: Environmental > Aquatic > Marine >...
ATATTAAACAGTTCCGCAAACATCATGGCCAATAGAGGGATGGACAACGCGGCTGATAAAATGAACAGATTGGTCTGACGCCTGGCTTCCCGCTCACGCGCTATTTTTTCCTCATCGGAGTCGAACCCGCCGGTCCCCTGATTCAGCCCGGTAACCGGCATCGGCTACCGCCTTGGTAAGGTCCGCCACTCCCACCCGGGCGGGATCATAGTCGACAGTGACCTTGGCTACCGCAAGGTTAACCGCCGCATCCAAAACCCCGTCTGTTTTTTTAAGCTGCCGTTCTATTTTGGCTGCACAGGATGCACATCCCATACCCTGCACTTTAAAGGATATTCTCTGGCTCACATTGTTCCCCCTTAAAATGATTTCAATTATAGGAAAGGGTTACATTCTCTTTAGAGTCAGTGCTTCAGGTAGTATTTGCTTAGCGCACTGATGTTATTTCATTATAATGGCCACAACGATCACCTGGGTTTGTAAAAAGCATGCCGTTTTAAGTATTTTTCTTTCTCAACCCAAGCATAATAAGATTTAACTTAAAAAGGAGGTTTCAACCAATGGGTGTATTACCTAATTCACCAAAAACGATGGATGCCTGCATTGATTCCTGCGTTAAATGCGCTCGGGCCTGTGAAGAATGCTTTACAGCCTGTTTGGAAGAAGCAGATGTAAAGGCCAGGGATAAATGCATTAAAACCCTGAACGATTGCGCCGAGATATGTCTGCAGGCAGTGCAGTTTATGGCCAGGAACAGTAACTTGTCGAAGCCAATTTGCAAACTGTGCGCAGATATCTGCGACGCCTGTGCTAAAGAATGTGAAATGTTTAAAGATGATCATTGCCAGGCTTGCGCTAAAATTTGCCGCGAATGTGCCCAGGCGTGCCGGAATATGGTTTCCTAAATCCTTTCCATCAATTGCCCATAATTATATTTGTGAAAAGATGCTGTTAGGTTAAACGCCCTGACAGCATCTTTGTGCTAATGAGTTTATTAAACAGCTTAGCCTTCTATACTTAAATATTAAACTTTACATTAGGTGCAAGTTTGTGAATCAAAAACCCTCGAGGTATCTGCATTTATAAAAAAGAGATAACACCGGTGTAAGCCTTCCGTGTTATCTCTTTAGGTTAATTTCATTTTATCTAATTAATAATAACTCTAATTTCGTTTGAATAATCTGAATAGCCTTTATGGCTGTAAGCCCTTATGCGGTAGAAATAAGTTGTATTTCGACTAATTTTGAAGTCCAGGTAATAACGTGTATTTTTATTTGCTTTACCAATTTGAATATAATTTCCATCATAACCGGTTTTACGCTCAATAAGAAACTCAACTTCATCTAATGAATTGTCATCCCATATTAAAATTACTAATATTGGAGAGTGAAGGGCTCTTAGATTGCTGGGAGCCTGGGGAGAATCAGTAGGCGTAACAACGGCACAACTATTCGAATAACAGGAAAAAACGGTTGAGTTAAAGGCCCGTACCCGGTAATAATACCTTGTATTTGACTGTACAGTGGTATCACTGAAAAATTCGGTATCCGTGCCAACGCCGGCAATTACCTGGTAGTTATCGTTGCCGCCGGTGCTGCGTTCAACCAAGTAACCGTTTTCATTATACGCATTATCTTGCCAGGCCAGGTCAACCCGTCTTTCGGATGCGGCGTTACAGGTTAAATTACCGGGTCCGGCTATTAAATCATGCGTGGACAAGCTGCACTGGTTGGAATAATTTGAAACACCCAGGGCATTATATGCAAACACCCTGTAAGTGTAGCCGGCAGCGGGAAGAACGGTGTTATCCTTATATTCCGTTAATTCCGGCGCAACCTGTACACTTAGTGTTTCAAAATTTCCTGCACCGGTTCTGCGCTCAACCACATAACCCTCCGCGTTGGTTGACCTGTTCCAGTGCAGCAGAACCCCGTCATGGCAATACAAGGAACAGGTGAAGTTGGAAGGTGCGGCGGGAACTTCCGTGGGTTCCACCGGAATTACGTCAAGCCGGGCAGCCATACCCCCGGGAAATTGGTTAACATTGCACAGATGTTGGAAATCCCGGTCGTAAAGATAATAATGTCCCAACGTGTCCGCGGTAAACAGGAGGTCATAGCTCTCCCCCGAGGCAACGGTGATGGTGTTTTTTTGGTAAGTAGCGTCAATGGAACCCGTTCCCGCCATCAGCGGCCAGCTATCAACCGCCACCACCCGTGGGGTTATATTATCGCAGCGGAAGGTGTGGTTTTGAACGCCGGCGTTGATACATCTTAAAAGAACCCTTTTCCCCGGAGCGGCATTTACTCTGGAACCGGCTGTCTGGCTGACCAGAAAATTCATATTGTCCGGAAGCAGTGTAAAAGGAAAAGAGCGCCCGTTCACGAGCCAGTAATCCGGTTCAAAATCCAGCAAATTAAACGTGTTGCCCGAATCAACAGCCCGGTTTAACCTGCTATCCACTTCACTTAAAACCAGTATTTGCTCAATGTCGTATTCAGTATTGCTATTGTTCCCGTAAGCGGTTTGATAATCGGCATGCCCCGGATTTTTATAACCCCGGGGGTAAATAAGCAAAGCTCCATACAAACCCATGGGCACTTGGATTTCCGGTCTGGTGCCGCTTTCGTACAGGAATACCCCCGGACGTACGGCGGTAAGAGTATACGTAACGCTGTTACCGGGAGAGGCGGGGGTGTTGTAAGAGGCGAACACGCCGTTTTCTTTAACGGGTACGGGTATGAAATCCTGGCCGGGAAACACCAGTGATACTATTTCAGCAAGGTTATTGTGCAATATAATCTCGATATTATCGCCAACTTCAGCAGTAATCACAGGTCCCGGAAGCTGAGGCTCCCCGCCGGCTGCTGTGGCAAACCCCCAGAAAGGAACCTCCACCCCGTCGGGAAACTTTATTCTCCCCTTTTTAGCCCACAAATTGCAGGTAATAACGGCCATGGTTAAATCTCCTTTCGCAATGCAAATCTACAACCCGTGAGATTCCACAGGAAGCGTGCCGTGGTGGTGTCCCAGTTTGCCTTCGGGGTAAACGGCTATCATGGTCATCATACCGCCGGGGAAGGCTCCCCAGTTTGTTATTTCCGGTTCCGCATGGGAATGGAGCATGAAATGGTACTCGCCAACTTCATTAAAGGAAACCATGCCGGATGGAAGCTCGCCCTTCAATCCCAAGTACGGACTGCCGCTCCACATGGTCATACCGGTATGGCCGATGGCCATATTGCGCAGATTGGGGATCACAGTTGGCACGGGATTGGTTGCCGGGTCAAAACCCAAACCACTCCACGTATATATCTGATCGTGCGTTTGACCGGCCCCGGCAAGAACGGTAAACCTTTTATAGGATAGATCCACTGTGGTATTCCCGGTACGGTTTTGCAGCAACCTGCCGTCCAGGCCCACCAACCGGGTATGATTTCCGTGGGGATGCAGCGGGTGATTTTCCACACCTGCTCCGGTGTACCTGATAAGGACTTTTTCATCAGGCTCCATCATGACCATGGCCCCATAGGGCTGGTTGGGCAGGTGGGACATATTGTGGGGCAGCATGGTATCATTGGCACACCGGCCGTTTATTGTCCAGTACCTTGGCTTGTAAGACCTGATGTTGTATGGTTTACCCTGTTCAACAGCCTGGTGCAGGTCCGGATCAATCTCACTCACCACCAGCAGGTACTCACGGTCAAATTCAGTCCCGGTTCCGGCGCCGTAGGCGGTCTTATGCTCGGGCTGGTGCGGCATATAATCATGGGGCCTGACGATAATGGAGCCATATAAGCCCATGGGCACCTGTTTATGAGGCCGGGTACCGCTTTCATAAAGGAAAGTACCGGGGCTGGCGGCTGCAAAGGTATAAGTAATGGTTTCACCGGGCAAGACGTGGTTGGTAAAGGAAACCAGGCCGCCATTATAATACTGCGGTTGAACCGGCCGGCCGTTTACTTCAACCTCACTCTGCCCGGGAAAAAGTATGGAAACCTCTTCGGGCAGGTTGTTGGTCAGGTTAACGGTAACAATGGTTTTATCAGGAGGGGCCTGCTGCTTGACTATAATCATGGGCCCCGGCAGCTGGGCGGAGCCACCCTCCTGGTCGGTAAAACCCCAGATATAGATGCTTTTGCCATCCGGAGTACTGATATACCCGTCCACGGCCCACAAATTTACAGTAGGCATAACACCATCTCTCCTTTCCAGGTTAAAATTGCCCTTGATAGTTATTAAAAAGAATTTAGTCTGGTTCAGGGGAACCGGTTAGGCTCTGTCTGGGGCGGCAATGTTCCGGGCGGATATATTTGCGCTTCGGTGACCATGCCCCCGGGTTGAGTTCCATTTAAATTGTTTTTAACCAGATTGCGGTTATAAAAGGGCAGCGTTATAGGATAAGACCCCGAAGATGTGGGAGCTTCAAATATAACATCGTAAGACTGTCCCGGAGCAATATAAATGATGTTCTTGTTAAATGACAGGTCTTCGCCATTTTGACCTACCGGGCGCATACCGTCCATGCCCACTACTTTCATGGTCACTCCGAGCATTTCCATGGCCTGCTGCTGAAACCCCAGGTTAACAAAACGAAGCAGCACCTTCTCACCGGCGTTGGCGCCGATCAAAGCCGGCCATGGCTGTGACAGCAGTCTGCTGCCGGTATCCGTGACAATTGTATCGGGATAGGAACGACCGTTTATCAACCAGTAAGTGGGCTTATATTTAGTCCAATCCGGCTCCTGCACAGTTGCCACCAGGTTATGGATAACGCAATCCAGTTCGTTGAGAAAAACATAATATTCACGGTTGAACTCAGTCCCGGTGCCGTACCCGTATGCGGTTTTGTAGGCCTGCCGGGAAGGGTCATAATCAATGGGGTAGACAACCAGCGGCCCCACCATGCCCATCTGGATATGCTCCACCGGCTCATGATGGCAGTGGTACATGTAAGTCCCCGGGTCCAGTGGCTTATAATAGTATTCAAGGTCCCTGCCCACGGGAACGGCCACGGAGGCCTCGGGCACCCCGTCATAAAAAGCTATCTGGTTGGGGAACCCGTGGTAGTGAATGGTATGCGGGTCGTCTAAGTCCGGCCTGGTGGGAGTGCCCAGGTTGGTAAGGGTAACTATATACTCGTTACCCGCCTGTAATACCAGGGGCGGAGCCATCAACTCGGCCCCGGCCCTGTAATTAACCAGTTCATTTTCCGGCACCCCGGTTATATTGCCAAAACCGAAAATGTAATGCGCTCTGCCGTCGGGGGTGTCTATATGTCCGTCAGTGGCTGAACGCCTTATTCTGATCATCCTGGTCAGCCTCCTTTATTTTGGCAGCGCTTTTTGCTGCGGCCGGCGCCCGCCGGTTTAAATTGTTCGGCGGCACCGGCGCTATAAAGATTTAGGCCTGGTACTGGTCGGCCCCTATATCAATTCCTTCACCGCGAATATCCCCGTCAAAATCATCCGCCGGGGCATCGAAGCCACCGTAGGACTGAGTGCCCGCGCCTATTACCGGAGAATTGGCTGCCAGGTGGTAATTTCCCATGAGTTCCGGTGTATCAACGGTGATAATAATGTTTTTAAAGTCCGGCTGAGCGGCAAAGGTTACCGCTGTTACACTGGTGTCATATTCCCCGATAAAGCCGGGATCAACCGCCAGATTGCTGCCCCCCCAGGGGGCGCTTAAACTGCAATAATTGGGATTTAATGTACCTTCGGTACCGTACACCTCCAGGTCAATTACACCCGCCAAGGCCAGCTCCAAGGTGTTTAAATCGAAATAGTAAGCCCGGTTATCCCAGAAAATGTTGTTAAATAATACCGGGTCACTGAAATTGGGTGCGTCCGGCGGCAAAACATTTTGGAAGGCAGCACTGTGCACCTCGGAGACCAGCCCCGCGCCGTGGGGCAAACGGTCGCTGTCTTCGGCAGTGGCGGTGGATATGTTTTTAGCTATGGTATTGTTGTAAATAATCACGTTGGAGGCGTCGTCCAAGGCAATACCGCCGCCGATGTCGGTGGAAACGTTATTGACTATCATGTTGTTATATATTTCGATTTGATAAGTGGTGGGCTGCAGCAGCCTGATGCCACCCCCGTCGTCATTGGCCAGGTTGCCCTGGATGAGGTTATTGTAAATTTTAACGTCACCGGAACCGGTAGAAAGCTCAGCGGGCGGTTGGGGCAATTCCCCTCCCACCAGGACCCCCGCTCCCTCGTCAAAGGAAGCGTTGAAAAGAATACAGTTGTGATGGATTTTGCCGTTGCCGCTCAAACCATAATGAGATATGCCTCCGCCATACTCCGCCGAGTAATTGCCGCATATTTTGTTATAGGCCAGTTCATAGCTGTCGGCCCCGTTGAATATTCCCAGACCGCCGGCCAGGTTCTGCCCTCCGTTGTTGAGAATACGGTTGTGGTGGATATAAATGTTGTTGTTATAGTTGCTGCCGGCATAGGGTTTGCCGATGGTTATGCCGCCGCCGTACCCGCCCGAGTTGCTCTGAATAACGTTATTGCTGATTTCCAGGTAACGGCCATAGGCGTTTACATAAATGCCGCCCGCCCCGTTGCCCCTGGCGCCGGTGATAGTAAACCCGTCAATCAGAGGATTAAATTGGTCACTAAAATCCCCATCTTTGGCCAGCACGGTGATTACCTGGCCTTCATATATATCCGGGGTGTCGATATAGTCATAGTCCAGCGTGTTCAGTAAATCTGTCCATGCCGCAGGATTGGAGAGGAAGAAACGGCCGTCTATGGTGGAGCCTGTTATACCCACGGGCTGGCCTCCGGGACCGTCCGGGTCGATACCGCCGGGCCCCAATCCCTGCAGCCTGATTCTTTTTACCGGGCCGCCTGCCGCTCTGGTGTACAGGATGGGGTTTTCATAATATATGCCTGGATGCACGACAATTAATGTTTCACCGCCGGCGGCATTTATAGCCGCCTGTATTGTTTCATGGTCCCCGGCGCCGTCCTGCCTGACATTTAAAACTGAAGGGTTATAAACACTGCCCAGGATATGGATAGTGATACCGGTGGGCGTAACCTTGCCGTTATTGCCGGTCACCATTAACCGGGCCGTTCCACCGGCGCCGGACGAGAAAGAAGGCAGCACCCTGAAGGTAATCGAAGTGTTTTGCCAATCCAGCACCTGGACATGACTATCGTCGCCGTTTAAGGTCACCTTACCCCCCGCTTGGGTTTCTCCGAAATCAAGCCCGGTAACTGTAATTTCATCCTGTTCATGCACTACAACCCGGTCAGCTATAAACAGCTGCGGCGTCCCTCGCTGCTCGTCGCATACCGGGGGACGGGCAAATTGTGAACCCGACGCTGCCACAAAGGCGGTAATGGGAAATACAGCCACATCGGCGTAGGTGGTTTTACCCGGCCATACATCAAACACAAGGGGCAAAGTTTGATAATTGGGGTTAAAGCCCGGGTTGGGATGCCCGGGGTCACCGGGGTCGTTGCCGATAACCCGGTACATGTAAGGGACGATACCGGACGGAGTGGGTACGTTAAAGGTATGTGTTGTGGGCAGGAGAACTTCAAAAATACCATTCTTATCGGAATATACAGTGGCAATAAGCTTCCCGGTATAATCCCTGATGCCCACCGGGGTATAGGGGATACCTCTTTTCCCGCCGTAAAAAATTAAGTCGGGGTTGGTTTCCAGGTTCACATCGTCAACCAATAGTCCCAGGATTCTGCCCGGGACGGGAACGTCAGTATACAGGTAAAAGTCGGCGGCCGCGTTTTCCCCCTCACCCAGAATAACCTCTTTCATGTTGCAAAGGGGCCGGTGAAGGCCATCGTAAGGACTGCGGGGATCCTGGACCAGGTGCAATTCCCCGGCACAGGGAGGCGCGGGGATCCAGGCCCGGCTTTCCGCCGCCTGCTCCCTTTCCGGGCATACAGGCAGCTCATTTTCCTGGCGGCTGGGCGTGCCGTTCAGGACGTAACGGTCACCCCGGTCGGTATTTACCGATTCTTCGGCAACCACTTTATACAGCGGTCCGGGTTCGCCGCCGGGCAGGGGGTTATGGGGATCCGCCGGCGGTATTACCTCCACGTAGTAAGTACCGGCCGGCAGCGGCTCTGTTAAATACTCTCCTGTTTCCGGATCGGTTACCGGCTGGTTATTGTCGTCAAGTACCCACTTATCTTCAAAGGCATAGCCGCCGTCAAAAACCCCCGGCCTGATCTGGCCTTCCAGGCTGGGTTTCTCTATGCAGGCGTCATCCGGCGGGGCATGGGGAGGCACGCAGCCTGTAGGGTGCTCCCAGGCGTCGGTGGTAACTGTGTTCAGCAGGATTAATGATCCGTCATTTTTTAAGTAAAGATTAATCGTTACGCCGGGTATGCCGGGCTCGAAATCCTCAGCCAAGGCATATCTGGGGTCGGTTTCGTTGCGCATGGTGGCATAACGGACAATGCCGGATATACCGCCGTTTTCGCCCGGCCTGTACGGCCTTTTGCCGAAGTCTATATAGTTGGTGCCCCCGGCCCAGGTTAAAACGGCGGCGGTCAGCGCTCCATCGAACACTTCGGGTATGGGATAACGTTTTTCAGGATTGGCGGAAACAGCCGTAATGGCCAGGCGGGCAAAGCTCACCTCCGCCACCGTAAAATGCTCCAATTCAAACACTTCGTTGAAAGTGTAACTCCCTTCGGAGTCGGTAACGGTGGCATATTGCACCGTCCCGTCCTTAAAGCGGGTCAATACCTCCACTTCGGGCACTCCCGCTTCCCCGGGGTCGTAAATGCCGTTCTCGTTGCTGTCTATGAAGACCTTGCCTTTAATCCACCCGTACCAGCGGGGAATACCGATTGCGCCGGGGTAATTGACCGGATCATCCTCCACCACCACGTTCATGGAGCCATTCTTGTCCGGCAGCTGCACCGTCCGGAATGAAATTATATAGTCCAGGGGCTCATCCCAAACAGCCATTTGGTACAGCCCGGGAGGTACATTGTTGATGATAACCGACCCGTTGGGTTCGCCGCGGCCCAGGTAGACCTGCTGGTCGTTGCCGCCTATGTCGGTCAAAGCCACCCAGGGGCGCTCCACCGGCGGCCCAAAGGTGACAGGCACGCCCGGTGTATCAAACTCAAACACGGTGCGCACCAGAGTACTGACGGTACCCCTGGCCTCTCCGGGCTGGGGCTCGGGGAACTGCATGGGCTTTACAAAACCAAACCAAACCACTGGAAACTGGTATAGATACTCGCTGCTGTAACCGTTGTTTCCTTCCTCAACCCAGGCGTCTATAACGTAGGTTCCTTCAATGGTTGTGGTTTGCACCCAGTCCGTACCATCCGGTGGTATAACCTGAACGCCGTATTTTCCCGGCGGGATGTTTTCCGCCACGGCATTCCCGTCGGTGTCGCTGTATATGTTTATGCCCCCGGTGCCCGGTATGGGGGTGGGGTTGCCTTCGGCATCGTAAACATAATTGCCGTTGGCGTCCTTTTCATACCGGGTGCCCAGCGGGTTGCCGAAATAATCAACAGTGAGTTCGCCCACCGCGTCTTCAACAACAATGCGAAAGCCTTCCAGACCCGCTTCGGAGGGCACGTCCGGTTCCCCGTTGACCGGCTGGTTGTCATGGAAAACAAATACCCTGATTTTGCTTAAAGGCAACGGGTTTGATAGCAGTTCCACGGTTACTTCCGTATCTGCACCGTCCACCGTTACCCAATTGCCTCCCATTTTATAACCAGGCGCTTGAACTGAGATTAGGTAACTGCCGTTGGGGACTTTTACAGTTGGACCAGTCGAGTTTCCCACCGCCACCACCGGGCTGTGGCTGGCCGGCGGTTTTAACGAAGGGATCCTGGTTTCATCCACTTCATCCGGCGGAACACCCACCTGAGGATCACCAACATTGTTCTCGTTGACAATAAATGCAAAGTTTTCAAGAGGAACTGGTATATCTCCAGGCTGACGGCCAAAGACATTGACCGTAAGTGACCATGTTTGCGACTTTAACATATAAAGGCCTCCTTTCTTTGGCCGAGTAAAAAAATGCCTTTTAGTATTATATTTTTCCAAAAATAATATGTTACATATTTTTTCAGAAGAATTTCTTATATGGAACGAGCTTACGGTTGCTCTCTGGTTCAAGCCCGTCATCGCCCACCAAAATAATGGAGCAGCACCGGAGTTGTAATATCGCGGTGCTGCTTTTTATTATGTCAGCGATGCAATTTCAATTGCAACCCGTTTTGAAAAAGTGAGATTTTGCTCAGATTTCCTCACGGTGTATGGGAATGGTAAAATAAAAAGTGCTTCCCTGCCCCGGCTTGCTGCTAACACCTATCGATCCACCATGTGCTTCAATGATTTGTCTTGCTATGGCCAGCCCCAAGCCGGTTCCCCCGCCTGTTCTGGTTCGGGATTTATCCACCTTGTAAAACCGCTCCCATATTAACGGCTGTTCTTCCCGTGGTATGCCCGGCCCCGAATCGATGACGGAAACTTGCACCGTATCCCCGTATTCCGACAGTTCCACTTTAACCCGGCCTCCCGGCGGGGTTGCCCGCACAGCATTATCCAAGAGGTTGATCAGCACCTGCCTTATACGGTCCGGGTCTGCATTTACAGTATATAAACCGGGTGCAAAATCCAGGGACACCGTAATTTGTTTGTTTTCAGCCAGGGCATAAAATTGCCCGTATACCTTGCCGGCCAAATGTTCAAGGGAAATAGATTGCCTTTTCAATTCCACACCGCCGGCTTCAATTTTGCGCAAATCCAGAATCTCGGTCACAAGCCTGCGCAGCCGGAGGATTTCTTCGTGTACTTCAGCCAGGTATTTAGTGCGTTCGGCTTCAGTACCGGCCATGCCGTCCATCAGTGCTTCGGTATATCCCTGGATAATAGAAAGGGGCGTGCGCAGTTCGTGGGAAACATTGGCCACAAATTCCCGCCTGGTTTCATCAAGCCGTTCCAAAGCAGAGATTTTTTCCTGCAGTTCGGCAGCCAGTGTATTCAAGGAATCGGCCAATAATCCTATTTCATCTTGCGACTTCACTTCCACCCGGCGGGAATAATCACCCCTGGCCATCGCCCGTGCCGATTGATACATTTTCAGCAAAGGGTGCGATAAAGTGCGGGATAACAAAAGGCTTAAAACAGTTGCCAGAACAATGCCGATAAAACCGGCAGAGAGGGTAATTTTCTGCAGGGTGTTGATCCGCTCCTCAATGGGCGCCAGGGGAGAACTGAGCATTACCGTGCCGGCGGCTTGTTCTCCCTGATAAATAGGTACCGCCACGGTTAATACATCGGTATCCAAAAAATGATAGGCACCACGATAAGAGATGGTTTCTCCCTGCATAATGGACTGCAAATCGGATTTCCTCCAAGGTAAATCGTGATGCCCCACCACATTAATTTTTTCGCCCGCTACGTTTTTCATGTCCATGCCCATGCCAATGCAGTGCACGATATAACCCTGCCGGTCAGTTACCATAATGTTGCCTTTTAAAGCCCCCGCCAAGGTGTATAAAAGATGAATATTTACATTTTGCCCGGTGATATCCTCACTGGCGGCTAAATGTCTGGCCTCGCTAGTAATAAGTTCCAACTGCTGGTCATAATATAATTGTTTTAACTTGGCGGTTTGTAGAACACCGGTAAAATATAAAATGAACAGCACCAACGCCACCATCAGCAACCATAGTTTCAGCACCACACTCTTGTGCAGCATGTTCATTTAGCTCACCTCAAATTTATAGCCAACTCCCCATACCGTTGCAACGTAGGATGTTTTATTGCCGGAAGCTTTAAGTAGTTTATCCCTTAAACGGTTTACATGGGTATCCACCGTGCGGGTATCGCCCATGTAATCATAGCCCCAGATGGTTTCCAATAGCTCATCCCGGGTAAAAGTGCGCCGGGGCGACCGGGCCAGTTGGTAAAGCAGCTCGTATTCCTTGGGGGTTAAGGTAACAGCCTGTCCATCAACCAGCACCAGGCGCAGCACGGGGTTAATGGACAAGCCCGGAAACTGAAGAATGGACGGGCCGGCGGGCTGCTCCACGGACGGCGCGGTGTGACTGCGGCGCAGCACCGCTTTTACCCTGGCCACCAGTTCCCGCGGGCTGAAAGGTTTGGACACATAATCGTCGGCGCCCAGTTCCAGACCCAGAACGCGGTCCATTTCATCGTCCCGGGCGGTGAGCATAATAATCGGGACGTTGGACTTTTTCCGTATTTCCTTACAAACTTCCCAACCGTCAATACCCGGCATCATCAAATCCAGGACTATAAAATCCCATTGCTCTTTTTGATATAATTCCAGGGCTTTTTTCCCGTCTTCGGCTTCGCCCACCGTAAAACCCTCTTTTTCCAGATAAAGCCGTACCAAATCGCGGAGCTTGCGCTCATCGTCAACGACCAGAATTTTAATATTTTCCACTAGCATACCTCCAGGTTGCGATGTCGTTATTCCTTAATTATAAATAACCCCTGCGCTGCCGCAGGGGTAGGTGGTGCCGGTAAATATATCAATTCTATGCGCTCATCAACCGGGGCGGGGTGTACTCCGCCCGCCATGTTAATTCGACTGCGATTGGTTGTTAAACCAGCCCATCATACCGCCGCCCATCATGGAACCCATGGGTCCGAAAAAACCGTTTGCGGCGTGAAAATCACGCATGTAGTTAAAGTGTTCCTGCCATGCTTTAGCCTGTTCCGGAGTTACACTGCCGTCTTTTTGAGCCTGATCAAGCCAGATCTGGTGCTGTTCAAACATCTGGTCAATAAATTGTTGGTTTTGTGCCTTCTGGCCATCGCCTGTAACTGCTCCGAAAGCTGTCGGAGCCGCCAGGGCTAACACCAGAAGACCTGCTACTGCCAGTAACCAAATCCTTTTGTTTCTCATTATTGAATAACCTCCCTTAAATTTGATTTGGTTTGTCTGGCTTTAGGTTATAAAATAAATGTCACGTTTCTATTACAAAAGGTTAAAGATTTTATCACAATTGCATTTAATTTCAATCAGGTTTATTTTTTATTGACACGGGTAAGCTTAAAAATGATATAAGCAACCACTAATCCATAAGCTATGTAGTTTAGAATATGAAACAATACTCCTACAGCATCATGCCGCATTTGGGGCGCTATACCCATAACATTTACAACAAGCCCCATGCCCGCCAACAGCAAAAAACCGGCTAGGGCCAACCCCTTAAGCCAATAGAAATTATAACCAGCAAATTTCATTAAATAAGCCAGCAATACCCCTCCTGCGGATCCAATTAAAAAATGAGCAAAAATACTTACCCAAAACCCAGCCAAAGTATTAATTTGGCCTGGAACCAGGAAGATCTCACCTGAAACTTGCAAGGTTGTAATACTGATAAACCCCAAGTTTAACCATAGCAAAGAAAGTATATGTAAAACAATCGTGCCCACTATTCCCGCCACGGCACCAATCGTAAAAGTATCATCGGCTGCTTCTTCCACCAGGTTTTGGGTTGATGAATCAGCTCGTACTGTTTTACTAATGGTCGGGGTAAGTTCGGCAGCTGGTTCATAATCATAGCGAACTCGAATACTTTCAATATTGGCGTTTTCATTACCTAAAATTTGCTCTAAATCTTGGCGTTCCGTTATGGGTTTATCAACAACTACTTCCTTTTCAACAACTACCTCTTTTTTAGCTTTTTTACGTGTATTTTGGTTCCGTAATTGAAAAACCATATAATACCCCCCTTTACCAAGCAATTGTTAATTTATGTTACCCTTCGTCAATATTTTTTAAACTACTAGTCTCATCGCTGGTTGTGACAAATTCGTTAAAGTTCATTATTGTGGGTGTGGT
>Ga0209164_1003873_pt1 | contig 13831 bp, 8 predicted proteins | sample MTBNYHSulfiMetaG_FD_187458 | JGI IMG/M metagenome (GOLD analysis project Ga0209164, IMG submission 187458) | Enrichment culture microbial communities from rom New York Harbor, USA that are MTBE-degrading - MTBE-NYH (New York Harbor Sulfidogenic)... | ecosystem: Environmental > Aquatic > Marine >...
GCGGGAGCTGGAAACGGAGCCATGGTCCGGCTAGTGAGGCACTCCCAGAGGAAACGGGGAGCAACAGATAGGCCGGGCCTACCGCCACCGCGCCAGTTCCCGACCCTACCAGGGCGACGAACACCCCGGTGTCATGGGCCAGCAGAGCCTTGACGGCCTGCTCCTGCAGCGGTGTGAGCTTCCCTTGAAAGACATAGTCGACTGGGGCGCCGGCCTCGCGCTCGTCGGCGATGGAGAGCTTGACGCCGTGCTCTTGGAGCAGCGCTGCGGCTTCGGGGAAGCAGCCGCGCGGGAGGGCGATATGCTCGCGCAGGTTCTCGGCGCAGGCGATCACCCGGGGCGTCAGAGCCGTCGAGAGGCGCAGGCTCTGCTTCTTGTAGAACTCCGGGTTCTGGAAAGCGGCCAGCCGCATGAGCTGATCGAGCAGAGCCGGTGGAAGGCCGGCCTTCTCGATGAACAGCCTCTGGCTGAGCACGGCCTTGACCACGGGCGGCAACGGTTCAGCGATCGCGACCAGCCTCGGCCGGCCCGAAGGAGGACTCTTCCACGGCGTCCGATCCTCCGCGTCGGCGACCTCGCTCATGCGCACGCCGATCACATGCCCGCGCCGGCTGGCCTCGTCGGCGATCGCCTGAACGAAAGCGGAATCGATCCGCTTCACACTGGCGAGAAACACCCACTGGTCGGGCCACGGCCTGAAGGAGTCGTCGACGAACACCGAGTTGCCCGCGTCGCGCGCCGGGCGCTGGAGCGGCAAGGCGATCAGGTTGCCGAATCCGCCCTTGGGCATGGTGTCCTGGTTAGGGAAGAGCCTGTCGTAGGACTCCATGGAGAGCTGGTGCCGGCGCGACATGGTTTCGGTGATGAGAAAGCAACCGAGCTTGCGGGCCGCGACTGCCGGCACCGGCGATGCGAAGAAGAACCATGCGTGGGCGCCATTGCCCGACCTGGACCGCTCGAGGGCCACGGGCATGCCGTACCGGCTGCAGGTTTCCGCGAAGGCCGCGCTGTCTTCCTGCCAGGCCTGCTTGTCAAAGTCGGCAGCGATGAACCAGCACGTCTCGTCGGGCAGGAGCGGGTATGCGCCCATGACTTGGTCGCCCCGGAGATGTCTGGCGATCTCCTCGTCCGAGACAGGGATGAATGCTTGGTTGGGGCGATCACCGCAGGTGGCGCGGCGGCCAGAGCCGAGGCCCTTCCTCTTCTCGCACAGGCCCCACTGCCATTCATTGCCGCAGGCTGGCGAGTAGCCGGATTTGCCCTTCTTCTCGTTCTCCCATCGGCGGGGGAAAACGTCCTCGCGGCCGCGAAAGAGCGAGCGGAACAGAGCGATCTTGGCGGCGTTGGTCGCCGGTGCTGTGATCGTGCGGGAGGGTGTGCTCGGTGGGATATCTACAGCGTTGTGAGGCGCGGAGGTGAGCTGTTCGCGCAGCGCCGCCAAGCGTGCGCCGGTCGCTTCGACTTCGGCCCGGAGGCCGGCGAGCCGGGACTCCTCGCGGGCGATCTCGGCGAGCAACTCCTCGCGCCCTTGCATGGTCACCGCCTGCCAGGTGCGGCTTGGCACTTGGCGCAACGGTGGAGGTCTCTGTTCGTGCGGATGTGGATCTTCCTTTGCTGCATTCTGTCCTCTTGTCCTCATGGCCAGGGTACATGAACGGCTCAGGTATACGTCGGAGGGATGGCTGAGGTCAACGTCAAGATCCTTGGCGTGCGGGGGGTGTGGCATGGAGATCGTCGACGTTACCGTGAGCAAGCAGGACCTTCTCTGCTTGTACATGGACCACTGGTCCGACGACGCGAAGGAGGCCGCGGAGTCCTTCGCCGCATAGCAGACGACGCCGAGGTGGGCGGCATGCGCGGGCGCGAGGCGCTCGACCGGTTGCGGAACGTCATCGGCCGGGTCGAGCAACTCATCCGCGACCAGGCCAAGGTCGTGATGGAGCTCGAGAAGCGCCTGCGCGCCGACCTGCGCCACACCGGCGACTTCGCGCGCGTCCACGCAATGCCCCGCAGCGACGCCGACATCCCCGACGACCTCGACGCGCGAATCCCGCGGCAACGCCCCGCGCCTGTTCCGCAACACGCTCGTCTTCCTGGCGGTCGACAAGGCGCGCCTGCAGGATCTGGACGAGGCCGTGTGTTCCGGAGGCGCAACAGTGGCTGCTGGTGCTGGTGCAGGGCAAGCCGCAGGAGCCGGCCGACTGGCAGGCGATCCGGCTCACCGGGGCGGAGGCTTCGGGCGCGCTCGTGAAGACCATGAGTTACGCGCGTGGGGACCCGCCGGCGATTGCGAGCCATGGGCGTGTCTTCTGATGGCGATTGCGCCCCACGGAATGCCCCACCGCGGTGTATAATGTGGACGTGTGCGCCGGAACGTGACCCGAAGCCGAACACGTAGGAGGTGTCCATGCCACGAAAGACAGACATGATCATGGGCCGGGCGCCCTGCTGCGCCCTCCTGGCGGCCTTGCTGCTCCTTCTTCCCGCAGCGCGAGCCGACGAGCCGATGCTGGCGATCAGGGTCGTCGAGGGCGGCGACGCGGTCTACGCGGTGAGCGAGATCGAGCGCCTGGGGTTCGAGGGTGGAGATACGCTGGTGGTGGTGACCGCGACCGGCACGGCGAGCTACGCCCCCGAGACGATCCGGCGGATCGAGTTCTTGTGGGACTTCTCGGCGGTCGAGGGTCCGGCGGAAGCGGCCCGGCTGGTGAGCGCGCTGCGGTTGTTCCAGAACCAGCCGAATCCGTTCTCGCCGGAGACGCGGATCGCGTTCGACCTGCCACAGGCTGGGCCGGTGGAGCTGGGTGTGTACAGCCCGGACGGCCGTCTGGTGCGCACGCTGGTGGCGGAAGAGCGCCCCGCGGGCCGGCAGGAGGTGCGCTGGGACGGGCTGGATGAGGCGGGCCGCCAGGCGCCGGGGGGCGTCTACTTCTACAACCTGACCGCGCCGGGGGTGGCGGAGAGCCGGCGGATGATCCTGCTGCCGTGATCCTAAGCGCGCGGGCGGCGGGAGAGAGCGGAGACGGACGGACGTGGACGGAGGCCGGCAGGGGCGGACGGCAGCGGACAGAGACGGATCGAGACCGACAGAGGCAGACACAAGATCGGAAGCTTGGCAGCCTGTGAGGAGGATAGAGCGATGAGACGGCGAGTACTGGTCTTCTTGGGTCTGGTGCTGGTGCTTGGGGTGGGGGTGAGCCAGGGCGAGTGGCGCATGCGGATCCACAAGGGCGCCGCGGTTGAGGAGCATGCCGTAGCGGAGATCGACAGCATCGCGTTCTTCGAGTTCGTCGACGGTACACTGGCCCTCGTTCCTGCCGGGATCTTCATCATGGGCAGCCCGACGGACGAGCTCTGCCGCATTTCAAACGAAACCCAGCACGAGGTCACTCTGACGCGTGGCTTCTACGTGGGGGTGACCGAGGTCACGCAGGCGCAGTGGCTGGCGACGATGGGGTGGAACGAGTCGTACTTCAGCGGGCCCGATCGCCCCGTGGAGACCATCACCTGGTTCGATGCGGTGAGCTACTGCAACCAGAAGTCGGTGGCGGAGAGCTTCACGCCCGCCTACACGATCAGCGACCCGACCTACAATGGGGTCCACATCATCTCCGCCACGGTGACATGGAACTTGAGCGCCGACGGCTACCGGTTGCTGACGGAGGCTGAGTGCGAGTACGCCTGCCGGGCCACGAGCACGGGCGCCTTTTGCAACGGCGGGATCAGCCAGTGTGACTGCGGCTATGAGCCATTCTTGAGCCTCGTGGGCTGGTACTGCGGGAACGCAAACGAGACGCACGATGTCGCGCAGAAGGCCCCCAACGACTGGGGTCTCTACGACGTGCACGGGAATGTCTGGGAGTGGTGCTGGGACTGGTACGGGAGCTACGGGGGCCCGGTGACCGACCCGACCGGCCCCGGCTCCGGCTCGTACCGGGTGTTACGGGGTGGTAGCTGGGGCGACGACGCGCGGCTCTGCCGTTCGGCGTGTCGGGCCTACTACACCCCGAACGACCGCAGCAACGACTTCGGCCTGCGTCTTGCGAGGACGGCCTTCTAGCGGTGTGCGGTCTTGCGGTCTTGCTCTTTGCCCGCGGGGCCAACGGCGTGCCGTTCCTGGGCCTGCGGATCTATCCGGGCGTGGTGCGGCTCCGCCCGCCGGCCCCGGCTCCAACCGGGTGAAACGGGGTGGTAAGCTCGGCTGCGTGATGCCGGGCGAGGCGCCGGCGGTGTTCGGCGATGCGCTGCGCCGTCTCGCGGGGGCCGCCACCTACCTCCACCAGGACGGGCCGCGCTTCTGATACTCGGGCCCTGTCCCACCGTCACCAAGCTCGCCGAGGACCGGGCCGAGCAACTCATCCGCGACCAGGACAAGGTCGTGATGGAGCTCGATCGCGTGCCGCTCTGGCGCGGGGATCACGTGGCGATCAAGCAGCTTGTCGAGGACTTCGGGCGGTATCTCTACCTGCCGCGGCTGGCGGAGCCGTCGGTGCTCATCGAGGCCACCATGCCCGACGGGGCGCCGGACCACGTGGTGCGGATCCTGACGGAGAACAGCCGGACGCTGAAGTATGGAAGGCAGGGGTTTGAGGAGGAATAGCTGGACACGATCAGGTTACCAGATCAGCCAGCGGAAACTGGTCGAGCAGGTCTTCGGATGGATGAAGACGGTGGGTGAGTTGCACATGACTCGCCACCGGGGGCACGGGCTTACGCCGGAATGCGCCTGGAGCCTTCGCGGGCCGCGTCCGTATTGATCGTTGCCGTTGGACGCCCGTGTCTCACTCACGTCAGCCTCCCCGAGGGGCGTCTTCGGCGCCCTGCTAATGCCTTGTGAAATAGGTGCTTATGGACGAACCCCGCGGAACCGACGGTTGTGATCGCAAACCCCAGCGCCTGGTCCAAGGCCGACAAATTCGCCTTGAATGGGAAGATTATCCGGATAAACTGTCCTCGCCATGCAGATTGTCCGTAGGCACTTGACGGTCGACCTCCCACCCGGCCGTTCGGCTTTCCTCTGGGGACCCCGGAGGGTCGGCAAGACCTACTGGATCCATCACACCTTCCTGACCGGGAAGGAGAAGGTCATCGATCTCCTCGAGACCGACACCTTCGCTGATTACCTGGCGAGACCGGCGCTCCTGAGAGAACGCTGGGACGGGCGGCTCACGGTGATCGACGAGGTGCAGAAGATCCCGGCGCTCCTCGACGAGGTGCACTGGCTGATCGAGAGGAAGAGGGCCTCCTTCCTGCTGACCGGCTCGAGCGCCCGCAAGCTCCGTCAAAGCCACGCGAATCTCCTGGCCGGCCGGGCATGGCGCATGGAGATGGGGCCGCTGTCCGCCACGGAAGTGAAAGGCTTCGACCTGGAGCATGCCATGTGGACGGGCATGTTGCCGCCGCACTTCCCGTCGGCGGACCCAGAGCCCGATCTGCGAGCCTATGTTGCCGACTACCTCAAGGAGGAGATCGCCGCGGAAGCGCGCCTGCGCAATGTGCCCGCCTTCGCGGAGTTTCTCCGGGTAGCGGCGCTGACTTCGAGTGAGTTGCTCAACTACACGAACGTGGCCAGAGAGGCCGGGGTAAGCGCGAAGGTCGTGCGCAGCTACTTCGAGATCCTCGAAGACACGATGCTGGGTCACCGGCTCGCCCCATGGACGCGATCGCTCGATCGCCGGATGGTTCAGACAGAAAAGTTCTACCTGTTCGACGTGGGTATCGCCAACTACCTCGCGCGCCGCCGCCCCAGGATCGGCGGCGCAGAATTCGGCAAGAGTTTCGAGCACTGGGTGCTGATGGAGTTGATGAACTTCCGCCGCTATCGGCAACCCGACCTCGACATCCGTTTCTGGCGCACTTCGACCGGTCACGAGGTCGACTTCATCCTCGGCGACATGCACGCGGCGATCGAGGTGAAGGGATCGGGCCGTGTGCACGAGACCGATCTGCGCGGGCTGCAAGCCCTGCGCGAGAGTCACCGCGTCAAGCACGCCGTGGTCGTGTGCCTGGAGAAGGAGCCGCGCGTTCTCGACGACGACATCGAGATCGCCCCCTGGGGGAAGTTTCTCGAGCGCCTATGGGCCGGTCTGCTGGTGTGAGTGCGATAGCGACGACTGCGCCTCGCCGGGCCCTCCGCACTTGACCCCGCCGCCTGCACGGGCGATAACTGCACGGTGTTAGCGCAGACGTGCAGCGAGTCGTCCCCCAGTCCGCGAGGCCTTGCACATGAAAACCCTCCTCACCTTCACCGGCTTCCACGATCCCTACTCCCGCGGCCTGATCGGTGAGCAGGAACAACCGGGCCCCATTCTGTCACTCGTGGAGGCCCGTCCCTTCGACCGCGTGATTCTCCTCTCGACCCCGCGCATGCAGAAGCAGACCGACGCGACCGAGCAGGCCCTGCGCGCACTGCAGCCGCGCCTCGAGATCGAGGTGCGCGAGATCGAGTTGGACGACCCGACCGACTACCTCGCGATCCTCCGCGGCCTGCGCCGCCATGCCCGCGAGATCATCGATGGCGAAGCCTGCGGGACCCGCCCCGAGTACTTCATTGCTGTCGCCTCGGGCACCCCGCAGATGCACGCTTGCTGGCTGCTCCTCGCGGCGTGCGGGGATCTCCCCGCGCGGATCCTCAACGTGCGGCCGCCGCAATTCGTGACCCGCGAACGGCCGCTCGTGTGGGAAGTCGACCTCATGTCGCCCGAGTTGCCGCAGGTGCGGGCGGGTGCGATGCCGTGGACCGATTCCCTGGCTGGCGCTGAGGCGTGCCTGTCGTCAGGCAGTGTCGAGGATCCGGCGCTCGTTCTGCAGGAGTTGGGGCTGGTCGCCGATCATCCCGCGATGCGCAAGGCGGTGGAGATGGCCGTCAATCTCGCACCGGGAAGCACGGCAATCCTCATCCTGGGAGAGACCGGCACGGGCAAGGAGCTGATCGCGCGCCTGGTCCACCGGTTGAGCGGACGGCCCAAAGAGTGCTTCGTTGCGGTCAATTGCGGCGCCATCCCCGAGAACCTGGTCGAGAGCACGCTGTTCGGTCACACCAAAGGAGCATTCACGGGGGCGACGTGTGCCCAGGCCGGCCGGTTCGTGCAGGCCGACGGTGGCACGCTGTTTCTCGACGAGATCGGCGAGCTGCCCGTCACGGCGCAAGCAAAGCTCCTGCGCGCATTGCAGGACGGCTTGATCGAGCCCGTGGGGGCCGCGAGACCGACCAAGGTCGATGTGCGCGTGGTCGCCGCCACCCATCGTGATTTGCGCCACGAAAAGGAAGAGGGCCGCTTCCGGGAAGACCTGTACTACCGTGTCGCCGTCGGTGTGATCAAGCTGCCGCCCTTGCGCGAACGCCCGAGCGATATCCCCAAGATCGCGCTCCATGTTCTCGATCGCCTCAACGGCTCCCTGCGCCGTCGCAAGCGCCTGTCAACGGGCGCGCTGCAGCGCTTGCAGGCGCACACCTGGCCGGGCAACGTGCGCGACCTCCAGAACGTGCTCGAACGATCGGCGCAGCTCTGCCAGCGCGACGTGCTCGAGGCCGATGATCTCATCATCGACGAGCCCTCTACGCGCCGCGATCCTCTGGCCGGCCTCCCGGCGCCGCACGATGGGTTCTCGCTCGACGAGTTCCTTTCGGCGGCGCGTCGCCAATTCTTCCTGCGTGCGCTGGAGACCGCCGGCGGTAACCAGAGCGCGGCTGCGCGACTGCTCGGCGTGAGCCCCCAGGCGGTGCACAAGTTCGTCAAGGATGACGCCCAGCACACGTAGGCATCCAACCCGAGTTGGCCGGCCTTTCAACCTGCGTTGGGACCGCCGGCACGCGCGGCCGCCCCACCCCAGAGCAGAACGCCTTTCGCAACAATTCGTTATGCGATTTCCGTCCAACTGGCACGCCGTGTGAATTGCTCCCCGTCGGCGGATGGTGGTTCAAGGGCGGGGGCAACCCGATCGCGACCGTTAGCGCATGAGGCGCCCGCGACCGTTCACGCACGCCACGCGCGTGGCGGCCCTCGCCCGGACTGCCGCCGGGAGCGCGTGCAGGCCGTGGGCGACGGGCGTGCCCGGACTGCCCAGGTCGTGGACGCAGACTGCGGGCGACGCACAGGCCCGCACCGTCCCGCACCATCCGAGAGGGAGGACCAACCGATGCGGTTCATTCACACCGCCGACTGGCAGGTGGGCATGCGTGCCAAACACGTGGGCGAGAAGGGGCACGAGGTGCGCGAACAGCGGTTCACCACCGCGCGCCGGGTGATCGAAGTCGCCCGGGAACAGCGCGCCGATTTCATCCTGATCGCCGGCGATGTCTTCGAGAACAACGCTGTCGATCCGGTGTCGGTGCGCAAGGTCGCCGACATCCTCGCGACGTTTGTGGGGCCTGTATATGTGCTGCCGGGAAACCACGACCCGCTGGAGCCCGCCTCGATCTGGCATCGCGACCTGTGGGGCGAGGTGCGGAACGTGTGCATCCTGCGCGAAGCCGCGCCGGTCGAGACCCCCGGCGGCACCCTCTTTCCGTGTCCGGCGCGGGAGCGGCACGGCGGGGCCGATCCGACCGCGTGGATCCCGGCCGCGGGCGACGGGATCCGCGTCGGCATCGCCCACGGCACCGTCGAGGGGATCGAGACCGATGAGCCGGAGTTTCCCATTCCGCGAACCGCGGCCGAAAAGGCCAACCTCGACTACCTCGCGCTCGGCCACTGGCACTCGGCGGTGACCACCTACACCGACTCCGCGGGCGCGACGCGTATGGCGTATTCGGGCACCCCCGAGCCCACGCGCTTCGGCGAGCGCGATTCGGGCAACGTCCTGCTGGTCGAGATCGATGCGCACGCAGCCGCACCGCGCGTGACGCCCATCCGCACGGCCGGCCTTTCCTGGACTCAGTTCGACTGCGCGGTGCTCGCCCCGGAGGATCTCTCCGCCCTTCGCCGTGCGATCGATGTCATCGGCGAGCCGGGCCGGACGCTCATCGACCTGCGGATCACGGGCCTGCTCGCGCCCGAGACGATGGCTGAACTGCGCGGGATCGAGGAGATCCTCGCCGCGCGCTTCCTGTTCCATCGCGTCGATGCAGCGGGCCTGCACCCGCTGCCGGACGACCCGAACTGGGTGGCGATGCTTCCCCAAGGCCTGCTCCGCGAGGCCGCGGCGCATCTTCAGAAGCTCAGCGACCCCGCGCTGGCCGGTCCGCACCGAGAGACCGCCTCGGCGGTCGTGGCGACCCGCGCGTTGATCGAGCTCTGCGCCCTCGCACAGGAAATCGGCATGGATGTGTCCGGCGCTTCGGCCGCTGCCGTTCCCTGGAATCTCACAACGGAGGTGCTGCAATGATCCTCCATTCCATCCGCGTACAGGGCTGGCGCTGCTTCGCCGACCCGATCGAGGTGGGGCCCTTCGACGAACGTCTGAACGTCCTGCACGCGCCGAACGGCACCGGCAAGTCGAAGCTCCTCGAGGCCCTCCTGCGGGCCTTCTTCGACAGTCATCGCGTGACCGGGCGTGACGTGGAAGCGCTCCGTCCATGGGGCCGAGCCCTTTCGCCCCGCGTCACCGTGGACTTCGCCCTCGGGGGCGTGGACTACCGGCTCGAGAAGGGCTTTCTCGACGAAGCCGCCACCACCCTCAGGCGGCGCGAGGACGGGCGCTTCGTGAGTCTGGCCGAAGGGGACCGCGCGGACGACCTGGTGCGCGAGCTGCTCCTGGGCAGTGCGCCCGGACGCGGGGTGTCGAAGCAGACGCACTGGGGCCTCGCACAGGTCCTGTGGGCCCCGCAGGAAGGACTCACACTGCCGGGACTCTCCGACAACATCGTCGACGGGATCCGGCACTCGCTGGGCGCACAGATGCAAGGTCCCGAAGGCGGGTGCCTCGAGAGACGCATCGACGAGATCTACTTCGAGATCTACACGCCCACCGGACGCCTCAGGGGCGGCAAGGACGCTCCCCGCGTCGTCACGCTCGCCGAGCGTCTCGATCAGCTCCGCGGCCAGATGCAGAGCGTCGGGCAACGCCTCGAGCAGTTCGCGGAGACGAACCGCGCCGTGGAAGATCTCGCCGCGCGATGCGCGCAGGCGCAGCACGATCTGCGGCAGCTCAAGCAGGGCGCCGATGAGGCCCGCACGGCCGCCCGCACCTTCGCAGACCTCGTCGCGCGAACCGACACGCTGACTGCCCAGGTTGCAGCCGCGGCCGCGCACACCGAGGAACTTGCCCGCCGCATGGATCGAATCCACGACCTGCGTCGCAAGCTCGAGGAGATCGAGGCCGACATCCGCGCCCGCCAGGCCGACGAGCCCGCGATCGCTGCCGAGCGGGAGGCAGGCCGCGCCACCGAGCGCGAAGCCAACGAAGCTGTCGAACGCGCCCGCGCGGCCCGCGAGGAGGTCGATCGGGCGCGAGCCGAACTCGAGCGCGCGCGACGCGCGGCCGAGCTGCACGCCACGGTCCGGACCGAGGAAGTCCGTGTCGGGAAGGCCGTGGAGGATGACCTTCAGCTCGCCGAGCTGCGCGAGCAACGGGCCCGGCTCATCGCGCCGGACGCCAAGAACCTGAAGGCGATCCGCCGCGCTCTGCAGAGCCGCGACACGGTGCGCACGCAACTCGACGCGGCCCTGGTAAGCCTCGAGATCGAACCCACCAAGGACGGCTCACTCGAAGTTCGTGCGGGCGAGCATCCGGGCACGCGAATCCTCGCGGCGGGCGAGGCCGTCGTGCTGCGGGGCTCGCCCGCCGTGGAAGTCGTGCTGGCAGGGGTCGGGCGCATTCGGGCCAGCGGTCCCGCGGAGGATGTGCCCGAGCTGCGCAAACAGCTCGCCCGTGCCGAGCGCACGCTGGCCGGCTTGACCGCCCCGTTCGGCACGCAGGACATCGAGGCTCTCGAACAGCAGGGCGAAGCCCGCGAGAGCCTGGAGCGGCGCATCGGGAGGATCGAGGAGCACCTCGCGACACTCCTCGAGGACGAGACACTCGAGGAACGCCAGCAGACCCTCGGTCGCGCCCGCGCGGAGCTCGGCGAGATCCTGAAGGAGCACAACGCCTGGCAGTCGCAGCCTCCCGACATCGAAGCGCTCGGATCCGCCGAAGCCGCCCTGCGCAAACGCCAGCGCGCCGACGAGAGGCAGGCCGAGGTCGCACTGCAGGCCGCGCGCGCCGTACTGGCTGCCGCCGAGAAACGCTGGGACGAACACGAGGCCAGGCTGCACGACGCTCGGCGCCAGATCGAGCGCATCGGCGCGGACCTCCAGGAGCTGCTCGGCGACGGCCTCAAAGACGCAGAACGCACGGAACAGTGGAACAAGGCGCGACGGGCCCAGGAGCGGCTTGCGGCCACGCTACGTGATGCTGTCGCCGAACGCGCGCAGTACCCCGGCGATCCGCGCCGCGACCTGGCGCAGGTCGAGAAGCAGCTTCAGGCGGCGGAGGCGGCCGAGCGCAAGCTCTCCGACGAGGAGCGTTCTGCGGCTGGGCGGCTGGCGCAGCTCGCGGTCGAGGCGCCGTACACGGCGATGGCGCAGGCCGAGGAGACCGTGGCCTGCCTGGAGCAGGCGCATGCCCGCGAGGTCCTGCGGGCCGACGCGATCAAACTCCTCCGCGACACGATCGAGCGCCTGCGCGCCGAAGCCGTGGCGGACGTGGCTGGCCCGGTGGAGGACCGCGCCACCCGCATCCTCCATCGCATCGCCGGGGGCCGTCTCGGACGCCTGCGCCTAACGGATCGGTTCGAGCCGCAGCACGTGGTGCCCGGTTCCACCGACCAGGGTGTCGAGCTGCTCGAACTGTCCGGTGGCGAGCGCGAGCAGCTCCATCTGTCCGTGCGCCTGGCCCTGCCCGAGGTGCTGGCCGCGGGGGAGCGCCAGCTCGTCGTCCTCGACGACGTGCTGACCGCGACCGACACGCCACGCCTGGCGCGCATTCAGACGATTCTCGAGGAAGCGGCCGAGAAGCTGCAGGTGCTCATTCTGACGTGTCACCCGGAGCGATACGGGGGGCTCACGGAGGCGGATAAGAAACTCCAACCACCTTCCGCGCCCGTAGCCCCAGAAGAGGCGGGGTCCAGCGCGCCGGGGATGGGGCCTGTGGGGTCCATCTGATCAGCGATGCTCAGGCGCCTGCTCGCTCGAGCGTTGGGCCGGTGCTGCTCGGGCGTGAATCCTTCCCCTCCTTCCACGGTCCGGGCACAGCTATGCCCTGCCCCCCGGGCGCGGGCTCGCCGGGTCGGTTCGCGGGTCCGGCCGAGGGGGCCGGCAGTAGACGGTCCCAAGGTTGTGGTGCGGCCGCGCCGCCGAGGTTTCCGCGGCCCGAGCCTCGGGTCCGGGGCGGCTCGGGCAGCGCGACGGCAGACATCACGGTGGTGGGCGCGCCACCAGCGGCGCGTCTTCGGGATCGGGGTCGCGCTGTGGGTACGGGCGCGGTGAGTGGATGAGGTCGAGTTCTGCACCCGCGGGGTCGTCGGGATCGGCGTGGCGCGGTGGGTCGAGCCCCCAGAGTTGGGCGGTGGTGGCTCTGCGGCCGGGAGCCAAGGGCGGCGGCTCGGTGGGCAGCCGGAGGTGGCGGAGGATCTTGGCGATCACGGGTGGATCGGAGATGAAGGCGAGGACGACCATCGCGGTGGAGCACTTGGGACATTTCAGGGCGTCGAGAAAGAAGACCCGGAGCAGGAGTTGCGCCCAGGGTAGGGGAGTGCGGCGCCGGGCGGGAGTCGGAGGATCGGGCGGGTCCTGGTGCGCGGCCTGTAGCGCCCCGGTGTCCGCGGCCTGCGGCGAGACGTGCGCGGCCTGCGCCGTTGGGCACACGGGCGGCGGGGGCAGCAGCTCGCGCGAACGCGCGCGGTTGGCGAAACAGCCGTGATAGCGGATCGTGTGAGCGTAGGGTGCAGGGACGAGCGCGGCCAGTCGACGCATGAAGTCGAGGGGTTCGAGCACGAGGCAGGTAGGCCCTTGCGGATGCGGCCAGGGTCGACGCAAGTGATAGAGGACGCATCCATCGTCACGCAGCGCCAGGCGCTCTTGGGCGAAGGGGGGCCGCAGGCCATAGCGGCAGAGTCGTTCGAGCCCGGCGCGGTCAGGGGCTGCGACCGCCTGGGCGGCGTGGAGCGAGAACCCGGCCACGCGGGCGCACAGGGGCTTGGCGGGTGGCAGGGGATCCTGTCCCGGCAGGCCGAGCTGATCGTGCGGCACAGGCGCCTTGACGGCCACGGCCAGGGCCTGCTGCAGGGCGGCGGCGGTCTGCTCGAGCAGCGCGTCGGTCTCGAAAGCGTCGTCGCACCGCCGCTCGACGACGGCCGTCAGACGGTGGGCGATCTTCAAGGCCAATGTCCCGACGTCCTCGTCGGTGGGTGCGGGTAAGGGGACAAAGGTCAGGAGACCGTCGTCGGCCGGCACGAAGAGGCCGTCGGGCAGAAGGCTATGGACGTGGGGGTGGAGATTTAACGCTCCGCCGAAGCGCTGCAGGAAACTGACGGCCCCAGTCTGCCCGTCGGGGATGCCCAGGGCACGACCGCGGCGGCGTTGCCAGGCGAAGAGCGTGCGCAGGAAGGTCTGCAGCAGCGCGCTGAAGAGCGGGCGATCGACGGCCAGGCGGAAGCGTAAGACCCAGGGGAAGGTGAGCACCCACTGGCGGTAGCCGGCCGCGGGCAGGAGCTGATCGACGAGATAGGCCGCGGTGTCGGCCATGCGCCGGCCGACGCAGCTTGGGCACAAGCGGCCCTTGCACGAAAAGGAAAGGGTCGCGCAATGCACCCTTTGTGTACGAACTGAAAGACCGTTTCCGTATCACCCATCCGTTCCATCCACGTTCCGGTCAGCAGTTCCACCTCTTCGGCTACCGCCGTAGCTGG
>Ga0209164_1003874_pt1 | contig 13831 bp, 11 predicted proteins | sample MTBNYHSulfiMetaG_FD_187458 | JGI IMG/M metagenome (GOLD analysis project Ga0209164, IMG submission 187458) | Enrichment culture microbial communities from rom New York Harbor, USA that are MTBE-degrading - MTBE-NYH (New York Harbor Sulfidogenic)... | ecosystem: Environmental > Aquatic > Marine >...
ATGGTCGTCGGGGCACGGACCAAGGCATCGGACACCAAGGTGCACAGGGATATCGCCAACACCATATACAACTGGTTTGCTTCCTATGTAACGAAATTCAAGATCCAGGACCTTACTTCGGGTTTTCGGCTGGTCCAACAAAGCACTGTGCAAAAATTCGTTGATCTCCTGCCCAACACTTTTTCCTATCCGTCAACCATCACCATGGCGTACCTTCGTACCGGCAGAAGCATCAAGTATGTTCCCATCGAAACAAAAGCTAGAAAAGGCAAGAGTAAAATCAAACTGCTGCAGGACGGCACCCGCTTTATCCTCATCATAATAAAAGTCGCCACCCTGTTTTCCCCTTTGCGTGTTTTTCTGCCTATCAGCGCCTTTTTATTTCTTACCGCGCTCGGTTATTATTTGTTCACGTTCATTACCCAAGGGCGGTTTACCAACATGTCCGCTCTCCTCTTCACCAGCTCAATCATGATTTTCATGATGGGGCTTATTTCCGAACAGATTTCCCAACTGTACTATGACAGGGCAAAGTAACTATTAAATAATACAATTATCTCGGCGATTTGAGCTGATCATATTCTGCTGATACTGTTCCACCAGCATCTTTACAACTTCTTTCATGTCATACTGCGCTTTCCAACCCAATTTTTTCTCAGCTTTACTTGGATCTGCCAGGGAAGTTTTAATTTCTGTCGGTCTTAATAGGTTTGGGTCAAATGAAACACAATCTTGCCAATTCATTTCCAGGGAAGAAAAAACCGTATCAACCAACTCTTCCAAGGTATACGATTTTCCTGTTGCTACGATATAGTCATCTGCTTCTTCCTGTTGAAGCATTAACCACATGGCTTCAACATATTCCGGAGCCCATCCCCAATCACGCTTAATTGATAAATTTCCAAGCCTTATTTTTTTTTGCATACCTGCTTTTATACGACACGCCTCTTTCACTATCTTTTGGGTAACAAATCGTTCAGGACGCAGCGGTGATTCATGATTGAATAGTATCCCTGAACATGCAAACAGATCGTATACCTCCCGGTAATTAATAACCTCCCAGTAAGCGGAAGCTTTCGCCACTCCATAAGGACTAAGTGGACGGAAAGGTGTATCCTCAACAGCTTTTTTATGATCCGTATTGCCGAAACATTCGCCGGAGCAGGGATAAAAAAATCTGACGGGCAACTCAAGCATGCGTATTGATTCGAGTAGATACAGTGTTCCAATGCTTATACTTTCAAAAGTTTCCACAGGTTTGGAAAATGACACCCCAACAGAACTTTGTCCTGCGAGATTATAAACTTCATCAGGACTTATCTTGTTCAATACCTCAAAAACACTACGAAAATCATTGGGTCTGACCGTCACCTTCTCCACCAGTTCGTGAATGCCAAGGCGTTCAAGATTGCTGAACGGAGCCATTTGAACATCACGGGATGAACCCACTACCCGATATCCTTTTTCTAAAAGAAACTTAGCCAGATAGGACCCATCCTGTCCCGAAACCCCAAGAATAAGAGCTGTTTTACTCATAGTAATTATTCACTCTGAATCCTTCACTTTTGCATAAAGCATCACGTCTTGCCTCATGGAGATCATGTCGGATCATTTCAGCAACTAATTCTTTGAAAGTAATTTTTGGAGCCCACCCTAATAATCTTTTGGCTTTTGAAGCATCACCAAGCAAGGAGTCAACCTCTGTGGGACGAAAATAATTTGGATCCACACGGACAATAATATCTCCATTTTTAATCTGGGAATGAATTTTTACACCATCAATCTCAATGTCACTCACAGTTTGAACGACCCCAACTTCATTAGCGCCTGTTCCTTGCCATTTCAACCCTATACCTACTTCTTCGGCAGCAATCTCAACAAAATCTCTTACAGAATGATGAATTCCTGTTGCAATAACAAAATCATCAGGTTTTTCCTGTTGCAGCATCAGCCACTGCATTTCAACATAGTCCTTAGCATGGCCCCAATCCCGCTTGGCATTTAAGTTCCCAAGATAAAGACAATCATCCAATCCAAGAACTATATGGGAGAGTGCCCTGGTGATCTTCCTTGATACAAACGTTTCCCCGCGCACGGGAGATTCATGATTGAACATTATTCCGTTACAAGCATATATTCCATACGCCTCCCTGTAATTTACAGTAATCCAGTAAGCGTACAATTTTGCTACAGCATATGGAGACCTGGGGTAAAAAGGAGTACTTTCATTCTGCGGGGTTTCTTTTGCTTTACCAAATAGTTCAGAGGTAGATGCCTGGTAAAAACGTGTCTTCCTCTCCAAACCTATAGTTCGGATAGCCTCTAAAAGTCTCAAGGCACCAAGAGCATCAGAATCAGCCGTATATTCAGGCTCCTCGAACGAAACAGCTACATGTGACTGGGCCGCGAGGTTATAGACCTCGTCCGGTTGAACTTTCTGGAGAACATGAATCAGGGTGCTGGAATCCGTCATATCACCATAGTGCAGAATGAACTTCCTGTTTTTCTCTTGAGGTCCTTGATAAAGGTGATCTATCCTTGCTGTATTAAAAAGTGAACTACGGCGTTTGATGCCATGAACCTCGTATCCTTTTTTTAATAGGAATTCCGAGAGATATGAACCATCCTGCCCCGTAACTCCTGTTATCAATGCTTTTTTCATAAATATTCTCCACTGATAAAGTTGCGAATAAAATGTAATATCTCGGAATTAACGGTGGGTGGAAAGCTGCCGCAACCACACTTCTTCTCCCCCATAACCGTAACGAGCCATGAGGGAGCCACACACCTCGTCAATCAGCCAGGCCTGATCAGGACTCCAATTGAGCCAGCGGGTCATCGCCTGCAATTGCCCTGCATTGACCTTTTCATCTCGTCTTAGCCGCTCCTGTCCCTCTGGACGGAGATGAACCCCAAGAAACGTCGCCAACCCCTCCATAGCATTCCGACCCTCTCCTACTAAATCCTCGTAACGCAGTCGCAGATAACGAGCGCCTAAAGGTTGCCCGGCCTCTTCCAATGCGCGATTAACCCAAGCCCACCATACTGCAAGATACTCGAAGGGAGCCTCGAAACCAACTGGACGGCCGCTCAGACGAGCCAAGTCAGGATACCAAAAGGGAACATGACGGGATAACCAACCCTTGGCACCAACTCCAAAGCTGTGGTTGAAGGCTGAGACGACAAAATCACGGGGATCACGCACCACATGAACAATCCTTACCCCCGGGAACGCAGGTTCCAGCAAGTCGGCCAAACCAAACACCAGGGGATTAGACTCAATCTGCACCTTTTCCCCTCGCCCCATGCCGGGGTGACTTAGGCGTAACAGAGCAATTGCGGTGGCATCGGAAATGCGTTCGTCAAGGTGAGCGTGGGAGACCAAACGCAACAATCGGGAAGGGAAAGGCTCGTGTTTGGCCCAAATAGGCTCCAAAGCATTGGCGCTAAAGTACTCGGCCAAGAAGCGGGTGGCGGTCCTCCCCGAGGAAAGAATGAAAGTGTGACGTCCCATCAGTCGATCTTGCGCAGCAACCACAGAAAAGAGGGAGACATATCCGGCATCACGCGATAGAGTGACCTCATCAACGCCGCCTTCCAGGTGCCAGGACACACCACATCATCAGCCTCAAACCGGGCTGGGTCGGCCAGCACTTTACCAGTAGCATCAGTCACCTCGAACGCCCTCACCAAATTACGTAATCCAGCCGGGCTCAGGGGGTGTTCGTAATACTCCTGTCCCTTGCCGGTCAGACGTACCACCCTATGCGCCAAAGATCGGGGAAGCCACGATAGAAAGGGAATGCGATAGTGGGGCTCGATGATTACCCAACGGTTCGTGGCTGAGAAGAAACAAATCCCCCCCGGACGCAGTACCCTATGTATCTCAGCCATCAATCGGTGAGGGTCGGGGACGTGCTCGTATATATGAGCACAAATCACCACATCGAAAACACCAGCTGGAAAGGGAATGTGCAGACCGTCCCCCACGACCAAATGCAGGCCGGAGTCTTCCAAGCCGGAAGCAAAACGCAGGGCGGGCAGGTCTATATCCAGCCCTGCCATCCACCGCGCATGGCATGCAACCTCCCGGGCAATCAGTCCTGTGGAGACGCCGACATCAAGTACCCGAGCCTGAGCCAGGTCTATACCACCCAATTCCTGCAACACTCGGACAATTTTGCGTCCTTTCTTGGCGCGACCTTGCGCATCGGTGAGGAGGTCATGATGGAGGGCTAAGTAATCGTTTTGGTAGCCCCGAGGCTCACGAGTTGGATTCATGCAAAGTCACACAATTTGACAAGGGGCGATCATGGAGCCAAAATTTTACATACATCTCGTAAACCCTGCCCAAAATTATCCCATGTATATTTGCGGGCATGAGCAATACAATTTTGACGATTTATTTTCTGTGCTTTATCTCTTAAGCATTCAATAACGATATTTGAAAACTCATCATATGATCCGGGAGAGATGAGAAATCCAGACGTATTATTTTCAATTGCATCAACCACGCCACCAACGGCAAAGGCAATAGTGGGCAAACCAAATGATGCCGCTTCGACAGCCACCATTCCGAACCCTTCGATATCCCCTGGTACATCTCGAAGAGGGAATAAAAACAAATCAGCCTGCTGGTATGCCGACCACAGTGTTTGATCATCGACTCGACCGGTCAAGATAACATGATCAGTTAAATTTTTTTCCACTATAACCTTCCTGATTTGGTCAATCACTGGATAATCCTTTTTTAACGCGTTAGTTGCTTCACCTCCAATGATAACAAATACGGTGTCGGGACATTCGTGAATTATTTTTGGTAGACTGTATTCGATAAATTCCGCTATTCCCTTTCTCGGAATAAGCCTACCGACAGAGAGCAAAATATTTTTTTTATGAATATTATATTTCTCTTTAAAATCAAAGGTGCTGGAAAATTCTGTCTTTATTTCAACACCGGGGTATAATATCTCGATTTGATCAGCAGATATTCCTTTCTGAACAGCGAGATTTTTCGTGCTTTCACTGATGGCGATAACCTTGTCGGAATATTTTATAAATGGAACAAAAAATGACTGATAAATTGGATTTTTAACAACAAGATCAAGACCATAAACAAAAGTTATTACAGGAACCGAGTATAATTTGCCCACCAGATTCGCCATTGGCGAAGTCACACCGCTCCCTGCAATGCATAGGCTGTACTTATTTTTGGTTGCGAAATAAATGCTCTTAAAGAATGCCGAAACCAAGAAACCAGGCAACGATTGCGAATGAGAGAATTTATCCCTATATTCAACTTCTTTTAGATATTCATTACATCCTCGTGGGCCAACAATGTCACAAGTATATCCCTTTGCTAATTGCTTATAAACATTCCATACAAATCTTTCCATCCCACCTACAAGAGGGGGAAAATTTCTTGTTATTAATAATATTCTTTTTTTCATTTTAATGATGAATAAATCTTAAGATAATATATGAAGTTTTTTTACAAAAAAAGCAGTAAGTAGAAATCTTATCATTGTTGTAATGATATACGCTAATACTGCACCTACTATATTGAATATTGGAACCAAAAAAATAAACATGAAAGGACTGACAAAAAGTGGCCCAACGAAAGATAAACTGGCTTGCCAGTTATGGTTGGTCATTATCAACAACCAGACTAACACCCCGAATGGAGATAACACAATGTTACTTATAATAAAAAATCTCAGAGCAATTATCATGGTTCTGCTTGTGTAACTCTCGCCGAATAAATGAAGTATATTTTTTTCAAAAATAAAGATGACACAACCAACAAGTACTGAGAATAAAAAACAGACAATAATAGATGACAATACTAATTGATTTAATCTTTTAGCATCATGAGCATTATATGCGATGGAAAGTTTAGGCGCTAAAACTTTATTAATGGCAAGAGGGATAAGGTTTACAACCAATGCTATCCGCATAACAATTCCATACTGGGCGACCTGCTCAAACCCTGCTATCCAGCCAAGAATTATCGTACCAAGTCGTAATGTCAGGATTGTTGCTCCGGTTAGCAACAATAAGGGTATTGAGCTTTGTATCCAACTGGATTTATCAAGAAAGGAGGGAGCACAAGCCGATATTTCGGGTGGCAATGCATTTTTTATGAAAATTGCACTAACGACCAAACTTACCATAGCGGCAAAAAGATTGATAAGCATTACCCCCGGCGCAGTTAAATCCACTGACAGCAAATTGTGTACGACCAACGCGCCGCAAATTAGAATTAGCGGCCGGATAATGAAATCAGCTAAATGGCTCTTGGCCACTCGCTGCAATCCATGCATAATTGCTTGGTCATTTCTTAGATACACCCGAACCGGTATAATGATTGCCGTGATGTAAAGTGTATAGTTAAAATACTTCTGTATATTCTTATCGTTTATATTGAATAGAATTAAATCAAACGCGGTCAGGCAGGCAATTGCGAAACCCGCGACCAAGGAAACAGAGATCGTTACCCTTCTTGAAAAGAGTATCAAGCCTTTCAGAAGAGACCACTGTTTGTTTTCTTTTAAAGTTGCAACCCTGCTAACCAATTGACGATCAAAACCGAAAAGACAAAAAGCCAGTAGAACCTCTGTCAAACCTTCAGCGTAGTCATAGATCCCAAAGGCAGTAACACCTAAATACCGAGACAAAAAAACACCCGTAGCAAACAACAAGAACGCATAAAGTATGTGAACGAAAAAAGTCGAAAATGTGGAAAAAAAAACGACTTGTATGGTCGAAAAGGTTTTTTTTAATTGTAAAAAAATTTGCTGCAAGTAAGTCAACGATTATTCAGTTTCAGAATTGTATAAGGAAGGATTTTCTAGGGATTCATATGTGAAGGAGTAGCCAGAGGTGTGTAACTGAACAACATTTTTTGCCTCTAAACTTTTTGGTTCCTCAGAGGTGGCCCCGGTTGCGTGGAGGGATTCAACAACAAAGCCAAAGTGACCACAAAACGTTCCTATGGTTTTCGCTCCTTTGACGTGATGAAAATCGCCTTGTATCATGCGCTTGGAGATTTACCCGAACCAAATGTTACCCACAGATTTTGCTGAGGAACCAACTTTTTCTAAACTTCTGAATTGCTCGTGATAGGATAAGAAATTACCAGCATAATGAATCATAAGTCTGAATTATGCAATAATTCACATTTTTCAACCATTTTAAACTTTTCTTTTAATTGGTTTTCTTTAATTAGGAGTTCATTTTCGTACGCGACTTTTAGTTGATATTTAATATCAGTTATATCAGGAAAAATTAGTACTACTGAATTATTTTTTTCAACATTAGTTATCCATTCACAATAATCTTCACCTCTATCCACGAGGATTTCAGCCAAAATAGTAAGCACACGATCACTCTCTTCACCGGGAAAAAGAAATGATCTATACAAATAATAAGATAAATCTTTTTTAGTTTCATCAGGATGAATAGCTATAATTTCAAATTTTGCCTTCTCAACAAAACCTTGTTTCAAATAAGTTGCAGCTAAATTGTAACGTACTAATCTCATCTCCCTCAAACTCAAACCAGTTTTAAAAGCCTCGACAGCTTCTTCATACTTTTTATTTTCATAAAGAACTCGTCCATAATAATTGTACAATTCTGGAGAGAATTTTCCATACAATTGCACTGCATTAAATAAATAATTTTCTGCACGTTCAAATTCTCCTTTTTCAAAAAATAATAACCCAAGATTCACATGCGCAAGCCATTCGGACGCATCCAAATATATAGCTTTAGTAAGAAAAGTTATTGCCTTTTCATTTTCATTTTTTCTTTTAAATACTAAACCAGCGTTATAATAAATCTTTGCTAACCAATTTGCCTGAAAACGAGTAGGGTACTGGTTATGTAAGGATTCACTCTGCTTCAAATATTCAAGAGCTTCGTTAAGTTTATTCTCTTTTATTTTTTCTACAGCTATTGCTACATATGGCCTAGGGTTATCTGGAAATTTATTTATCGTATCTGAATGCAATGAAATCTCATCTCGCCAGATATCATTACGTAAATATGTAGCATTTCCTTCGCCAATTAAAATTGTAAGTAATGTAAAAATTAATAGATATCGTATAAATTTTTTGTTATTTATCTCATAGTAATAGATTATTTTAACAATATAGTGACTCACAGCTAAAAAAATAAATAAAGAAGGTAAATAATTCCGATGCTCGAAATACAACTCGAGAGGTATAACCGTAGATTCAATAGAATGGCCAACAAAAAAGTAAAAAATAGCAAAACTTACCAATGGAAATTTTTTCAGATTAACAATTCCATACAAAAACAAGCAAGTAATAAATATAACAGGTAACAATGCCCAGAAAGGGTCAAACAATCCTTTGAAAGCAACTATATCTATCTCCAAAACTAAAAAATTAGACAAAGGCAAAAAAATAAGAAATAAATAGCGCATAAGCAAAAAAGGTTGTGTCAACAATCGTTCCCAAAGAGTAAATTTTCTAATACTGTAGGCCTCAAAAATCGAACTTATTTTATCATGAAATAGAAAAAGCATTAAAAATGATAAAATTAAAAAAGATAATAAAAACAAAATGTTGTTATATTTCCTCGATCTTATCAAAGATGTTCGAAAAAAAGCTATTTCATAACCAGCCAAGGTGAACGGCAAGAGTATCGCATTCTGTTTAGACCCAAGCCCTAGTAGAAATAAAAATATCATCAAAATCAAGAATGTACTTTTACCTACCAATTCTTTGCTCTGCCTAAACCGTATATAAAAATAAAAGGCCATTATGCAAAATAAGGCGGAAAGAGAGGTCATTCGTTGAACGATGTAAGTAACCGCCTGAGTTTGGATCGGATGGATTGCCCAAATGACTGCCCCAAGTAGTGCAATATCCTCTTTTGAAACAGGATATTGCAGTTTTGGATTATTTGATGAATACAATTCCAGCGTATACCTGAACACAAGATAAGCAAAGCATGAAGCTAATATATGTATAAAAATATTGATTAAATGATAACTGGTTGTATCAAGGCCAGATATATAGTAATTAAGGGCAAATGTCAAATTAGCAATGGGACGGTGTATTTTATTTCTTTCGGGCGAATAAAATGATTTTTTCAGTTCTTCCCATGACAATTCAGCGGCATGATTATTTTGATTTAAAACTATGTTTGGGATATCATCAAAATGCCACGAAGATTCTAACGTATTTGAATAACAAATGAAAATAATTAATACCAGAAGGCCGAAATGAAATATCTGTTTATAATAAAATTGGTTCATGCAGTTATTTATAATCGGGAAACCAAAAAAAGGGAGAAATTCTATTGAGTGGCAACGAATTACCACTCAACAGGAATTTTATTTCCATTAGAATCAATTGAAAAAAGAATATCTTCCTTGACACGACCTCGGGTAGGACTTGCTATAATATTATAATATGGTGCAGTTGTAATTTGTATAATATAATTATAATTCAGATCATTACCTAGGTTAGCCACTTTTTCGATATTACCGGGGTGTGGTGCGAATGATCCCCCCGGAGAATAAGTATAAGTCCCTGTGCTACCATAGTTATTATTTTCAGCCATGTAACCTTCAAGTGCTAGAGAAATTGCCTGTAAATTGCTCTTGGCTTCGCTACGGGCGGATTTTTTCTGAATACCCAGATAGGAAGGTATTGCAATGGCAGCCAAAATCGCGAGCACCGCAACAACTACCATTAATTCCACCAATGAAAACCCCTCTTTTCTGTGCATATGCATCATCTTCCCAACCAAATTAAATTACAATTAATCAATATAACTAACGAATCTCTGAAAAATCACTAACCTGAAAATCAACTGTCACTACCATTCAAGCATTTTAAAATCTGATTACCCCCAATTCTCAGCACGAGACAGTAAAGGCTGAGGGATGGGCAATGTATGTATAGCGGCATTGGCCAAGTGCTTGATCATGCTGCCAAGGTGAAAGCGTCGGTTGAAACGATAACAGAACTCTGCCAGGTACCGAGGTAAATGTTTCTGGCTGACAGTATGATAGGTGCCGCGCAGATCGTTCTTCACATTGCCGATCATGGTATTGACCCATTTGAACACCCGGCGCGCGTCGTTGACGGAATCACCGCTGGCCACTACAGACTCATGGGCAAAACCAGCGTCATCGATGCCGGAAAAACAGCTCAAGGCATCGGAAAGTACAATGGTGTGTGGGGCAAGATGTCTGCTCGACCAGCGCGTGACCTCCTGAATGGTAAAATCCTTGACCCGGCTCAAACGCATGGCGATCGGGTGGCCCTCCAGGTTGGTAGATACTGCGGCAAGGAACGGTGTTTTTCCTGAGGCGCCCCGCCCGCGGCGTCCGTCATGTTTCTTGCCGCCCCAGTAGGCATCATCCAGTTGAACGATGAGTCCTGGAAGCGGCGTGCTCTCGTCACTGTTCTTCATGGCCTGCTGCAGTTTATGCTTCAAACGCAAGGCGGCCTTGGCGGAGGTTCCCAGGTGTCGGGCCAGGTTGAGCGAGGAGATACCATCCTTGGATTGGGTTATCAGGTAGATGGCCAGAAACCAGAGGGTCAGCGGCAACTTGGTTGATGCGAAAAGTGTGCCGCAGATAAGCGAGGTTTGGCGACGACACTGTTTACACTGCAATAACGACCGGGTCGTGATGGTGCCGTAATCAGTGCATCCGCAGACAGGGCAGACAAATCCATTCGGCCAGCGAAGGCGAAACAGAGTTTCTCGACAGTGCTGTTCCGTGCCGTATGTAGATAAGAAAGCGTTCAGACTCAGGCCCCGTTGAAACTGGATTTTGTTTTTTGGCATGGCGTTTTCTCCTTTCCTTGTTCGGATTTGAGGATATTATCCCATGCCAGGATACTCACAGAGTGACAACCCCCTCAGTTTTTTTTGCTGAGGTTTGGGGGTAATCAGATTTTAAAAAGCATCTATCCAGCATGTTAACTAAGTATTGTATTTCCAACCATCAAAATAGCGATCAGGTCAGGATACCAAAGAAGTAGTCAATAATCTATATGATCAAATTGACCAAAAAAATAGGGACTAGCCGCTTCTCCTTAGCGGATAGCCCCTATTTTCTCCTCAAAGAAAGTCTAGGGAGGTTACAAAATTTTCTTCTACTCCAAGGTAACAGAGTCCTGATAGATTTCATATGAATTTTTGTCATACCCACGCAACTGTATTTTCTGGTTAGCATGGATTAAGGAAACAACAAGCACACCAGGAGTGGGTGCAGCAGCTTCTGTGAATATCCTCTGGTTACCATACCAAGGTGACCATTTCGTCCCTTTCTGGGCATAGAAAGCTGTATACCATGAGGCGATCACGTTGGTCAAAACTCCTGAAGGAACATCCGTGCTGTCGATAAGACCATCCGCGTTGACATCAACTACACCAGGTTCCTGCTTAATATACGAATCCATCCAGCTATGCAGATCCGCCTTAGCCGAGGTTCCTGCTTCCTCGATGGAGCGCCTCTTCGCTTTTTCCTGCATACCGAGGAAGTTCGGGATGGCGATGGCGGCAAGGATGCCGATGATGGCCACAACGATCATCAACTCGATAAGGGTGAAGCCTTTTTCATTCGCCCTCATTCTCAACTGATTCAGTTTCATTTTTTACCTCTCCTTCTGTTTTGTTTATTTACGAACAACTTTGGCCGATTGCTTTCAGGCCCCCAATGACTCAATCCGTGAAAAGATGAAGTTAGCCAATATTAAGCAAGGTTTGTGCCAGGGTTATTTTGCCTTTCCGAAAGCTTGCTATTTCATTGAAAATGATACAAAAATGGATATGAGCGGTGTAGGACTGAACAGGCTGAGTCGAACTTGGCAGATTTTATTTATGACAAATTGTGGCATTTGTTGTGACAAAAAATGTCACTTTGGTAGATACGATGAGTTCTTTGCTTTGCTGGGAGAATCCTGTATTTCTAAGGGATAGAGGATGTTTTGGTCTTGGCGCGCCCCCTCATCCGCCCTCCGGGCACCTTCTCCCCAAGGAGAAGGGTGTTTGCTTTGGATAACTCATTAAATTTATAAATTTTTTTATGAAAACTGCCGGGCTCAAAGCAGACTTTATCATCACCCTGGTTCTCCTGCTGAGCATCTCCGCCCTGCTTGCTGACCTGGTCATTACCATGTTCTGGCAGCAGAACATGGTGCGCATGGAAATGAATTCGGCGCGATCAATCCTTGAATTGGAAGGCCGGCGCCTGGCTGCTGAATCAAACCCGCTGCAGGAGGAATACCTTGCCGAGTTGTCACGGATACATGGAGAGGCAGGTGGCGAATGCCTGACCATTGCAACTGGAAATGGGGAGATATTCCAGGCGGACGCCTCCTGTGCACACCGAAATGTTCTACTCCCGGTTTTGCGGAAAAGCCTGGAACTGGAGCAACCGGTAACGGAAACGTTCGGTTCGACCCGGGGAATTTTCCTGCCCCGGCCGGAGTTTCTCCTGACCGCCGTGCCGGTTGATCTGGGGGACACCCGCGGCAGCATCGGTTCGGTCACTTCGCTCAAGCCCCTTTACGCCACTCTGCGTTCCAAGCAGAAAGCCATTTTCGCTTACCTGCTGGTCAATGTCCTGGTTCTGGCAACAGTGGGGTTTTTCCGCCTGGTCCGGTCAACGGTCAAGCCGGTGGAGCAGCTTGTCCGAATGACGGAAAATTATGACGAACAGGATGATATTGTCCCGTTCTACGACCAGGGGGGCAGCGAATTCGGCCGGCTCTCCATGGCCCTCAACCGCATGACCAGGCGCATCGATGCCGACCGGCAGAGACTGCGGGAAACCGTGGAATGCCTTGAGGAGGCCAATACTCAGTTGCAGAAGACCCAGCAGGACATGATCCGGGCGGAAAAGCTGGCCTCGGTGGGTCGCCTGTCCGCCGGCCTGGCGCATGAGATCGGCAACCCCATCGGCATCATCCAGGGATACCTGGAACTGCTCCGGCGGGAAAATTTGTCGCCGGAAGTCCGGAAGGAGTTTTCCGAACGGGCGACCAGGGAGCTGGAGCGGATAAACCGGCTTATCCGCCAGCTCCTTGACTTTGCCCGCACCGCCCCACCGGGCAGACACAGGATCGAGGTCAACCCATTGCTGGGCGACGTGGTGGACATGGTCAGCAAGCGGAAACACATGGAGAATATCCGCTTCCGCATTTCCCTGGATGCGGCCGATGATGCCGTTATGGCCAATGAAGAAGGGCTGCGGCAGGTCTTTCTCAACTGCCTGCTGAACGCGGTTGACGCCATCGCCGAAAAAACCGATGATACTCCCGGGGAGATAACCGTGACAACGCTGAACCGGGACAGCGCCGATTCCCGCCGCGAGCTGGTCATTTCCATCCGGGACAACGGCCCGGGCATCGAGGCCTCGAACCTGAATAATATCTTCGACCCGTTTTTCACCACCAAGGAACCGGGCCGGGGAACCGGATTGGGTTTGTCTGTTTCCCATGCGATTGTTGAGGCGGTCGGGGGGAGGATTTCGGCGCGGAGTGAAAAGGGGGAAGGGGCGGAGATATCCGTCACTCTTCCGGTGACGGAAGAGAGGCTGTAGGGGTTTAGGCTGTAGGCTGTTAGGAAGAGGTTCGCTGGCGCGAATGGTTCGAGGTGCGAGGTTCGAGGTGCGAGGTGCGAGGTGCGAGGTGCGAGGTGCGAGGTGCGAGGTTTGAGGTGCGAGGTTTTGAGTTTGCAGCTTCGCTGTTGGTTGAAGAACCCCTCACCATACCAGAAGTCAGAAGACAGAGGACAGAGGACAGAAGACAGATTGGAGCTTTCAACTCGCGAATTGAATTCC
>Ga0209164_1003875_pt1 | contig 13829 bp, 9 predicted proteins | sample MTBNYHSulfiMetaG_FD_187458 | JGI IMG/M metagenome (GOLD analysis project Ga0209164, IMG submission 187458) | Enrichment culture microbial communities from rom New York Harbor, USA that are MTBE-degrading - MTBE-NYH (New York Harbor Sulfidogenic)... | ecosystem: Environmental > Aquatic > Marine >...
AATAGGACCGCCAAAATATTAAAGAAAAATTCTCCGGCCGTCTTGAAAGGGTATTTTGACGGAAGCTTTCTAAATTTCAACAGATTTCCAACAGATGCCTCAATCTATCTTTTTCTCTGGGATCCTAAATCCCCTGGAGAAAAAGGAATCGATATGCTGATTGATTGAATTTGCATCGAATCATGGAAGGATCTCGAACACCACATAATTCTGGTATCGAAAAAGCTCAAGGGACTCGTTCTTTAAAAAGTTACCGAAGACAATTTGCTCGCTTTGTTCTAAGTTTTTTTCCAATATGGAAAGATTCAAAAAAAGGTGAGTAAATCCAGCTTGTTTTAACCTTTGGGACAGTTCTTTTCCATTGATCGATGCATGAATGAATCCCTTTAAGGTGATGTCTTCTATGAAAGTATCGGAATAGTATTTTCGTTTCAAGTAATACCCATATGCCCCTGTCCACACGCAAAGTAAATTAGAACGTGAGGGTAGGTTTTGATTGATAAACTCTAAGGCAGGGTAACCCGGAACCCTTCGAACCAGAAAATCCTTCTCCTGCTCCATACCTAAGACTGGCCTGTAGTAGCCGACCGCCAGAAATTGCTTGCCGAGGAACCATATGTTCCAAGTAAACGAGGCAATCAATATTAAGACGAGAACCATTTTTAAAACCCACCTGCCTTTGACAGAATCCAAAAGCAACCCAACAACCGGAGCAACATAGGCACAAGCCAGCATCTGGGAGGGCAGCCAAAACCTTACCTGTTGGGTACCAAACACAAAAAATGCGGCTGATGCAAAGAGCATCAAGCCTATTTCTCTCGTCATTCTTCCGATCGATCGGCAACGAATCAATTGTATGAAGGAAGACATAGCCAAAATGATAACAATAATGAGGAATGGTCCCATGGCCCCGTCAAAACGTATCGTGTCAAATCTCCCCGAGAAGGCCAACCTCCACGGCAGTATGAGATAATCCAATAAATTCCTTCCCATTCCATAAATATCGAAATACTGGGACATTGCAAGCGTCCTGGTTTCATCCCAACCTCTTCCGCCAAAAATATACCAAGCCATAGGATATACGGGGTTGCCCAAGGTCACCCAGTTCCATCCCATCCAACAAAGACCTGGGGCTGCTGAAAGGCTGAATACCCCGATCACGCTTAGGGCTTTCTTAATAGCCCCTTTTCTGTAGTTCCATAAAAGGATCAGCCCGACCAATCCCAGGTAAATCAATCCACTATATTTGAGTGCGGGCATCCAACCCGCCAGGAATCCAAGTAATGAAATGGGTCCCAAGCCCAGGCTCTCAGTTAGGGTTGTGTACTTTCCAGACTCAAAAGAAAGGAATAAGACTAGCAGGCTTCCTCCAAGAGTCATGAGAAGCGCTGGCTCAACATAGCCACACCCCGTGAAGTAGATGATAGGGGGAACTGTAGCGTATCCGATGACACATAGCGCAGCCGGCTTAGGTCCAACCATTAGGTATGTCAAGCCATAAAGTGCGCCGATGGCAGCAAGCTGTTGAAGGATTGATAACCCTTGGGCAGCGCGATCACCTCCAATATACAAGAGAAGCATCATGAGCATTTCGTGTCCTTTGGGAAAGGCAGAGAATATATTACCAGAAATGTGTACAAGACGGCCTACTTTCAAATATTCTTTCGGACATAAAAGATGATAGACCAAAGAGTCGCGCATATAAGGTGGGGCAGCTGCTTGCAGGATCGCTGGTAGAAAAAATAATCCGATGATCACCATTAATAAAATGTACGTAGCTCCCTGTTCCCTCCATTCTTTTACGATCCCCTTTTCTGTCTCCTCCCGAATCATTTGATTTTCTAAGCTCAAACAAGTGAATTTTCTTAACTCTCTCGCAATATACAAAATGGTTATTCCAATTCCTACAAAAAATACTGTCCAAAGTACAGTGGGAACAAAGCCCCCAATGAATCCCAATATTGTTAGAAGGTAAGAAATAGTGACATTTCCCGTAGCAAAGGCAAGGGAATGACGCGCTAAAACGGGCAAGACAACTTTTTTACCCAGGAAGCTCTTGAGGAAAATATCCCCAATGGCCCAGCATGCTGAGCCAAAGGCGATCATAGAAATAAACTGCCAGAAGAGGTTCATAGAACCATTGGAGTCGGGAAACACAAAATCAAAGCGATGGATGATACCTGTTTACCCAAAGTTCCCAAACGAGTAAAGTCCAAAGTTGCTTCCTATTATCTTTCTTGCTCATCAGATGATCATGGAAAAGAGTGGTTACATATTCGGGATTGAAGAATCCTTCTCGTCTTATTCGATCGGCTGAGAGTAGATCTCCAAACAATTCTTTGAGTGGCCCTTTCACCCATTTGGCAATCGGGACACCAAATCCTTTTTTTGACCTGTTAATCACCTCCTCGGGAAGCCAATTCTTCATAGCTTTTTTCAGAATATATTTGGATGTGAACCCTTTTAGTTTCAATTTCAAGGGAAGCCCCATAATAAACTCAACCAATTCATAATCGAGAAAGGGAGCCCTCACTTCAAGCGAACAGGCCATGCTTGCCCGGTCCACCTTCACCAGAATGGATTCCTGGAGATAAAGTTTTATGTCGAGATATTGAAGCTTGGTGATTTGATCTTCATACGGATATTCTTTTTCATATAAAGATATTTCTTCAACCAACCGATCTCCATTGAACTGCGCTTGGATCTCCGGGGATAAAACTTTTCCATTTTCCGAGAAAGGAAAGGACCCCAACCAGAGGGAGTTTCTTATACCATCGCGATAAGGAATGCCCGAAAGAAATTTCTTCACCTTAAAATCGAAGCTGATATTATCGTCGGATACAGGAAGCAAACTTACTAAAAGAGTACTAATGGGATGAAGAAATCTCAAAAGATGCTCATATCGCTGGGCAAACTTATGCGCAAGATAAGTGGGGTATCCTGCAAAGAGTTCATCTCCTCCATCACCTCCCAGAGCAACGGTGACATGTTTTCGAGTGAATTTTGAGAGAAGATAAGTTGGTAAAATAGATGCATCAGCCATCGGCTCATCCAAAATATCCGGAAGGCCGGGGATGATATCGAGTAAATCCGTGGGTGTCATAATCTGTTCATAATGCTCAGTACCGATATATTTAGATGCCAAAGTAGCATATTTTGATTCGTCAAAAGATGGATCTTCAAAACCGATTGAAAATGTTTTGACTTTCCCCGGAATCTCCCTCTGGGCTATGGCAGTGATGGCACTTGAATCTATTCCACCGCTCAGAAAAACCCCCAACGGAACATCACTGATAAGTCTTCGTTTGACAGACTCCTTGAGGAGATCCATCATTCTTGATTCTGCTTCGGCTTCGGAAAGAAATATTTCTCCCTGCTGAGGATCGAAAGGGGACCAGTATGGACTGATCTCAATTCTTTTCTTATCCCAGATAAGGTAGGAAGCGGCAGGAATTTTTTTTGCATTTTTAAAAATAGTATGAGGGCAAGGGATGAACTCGTAGAAGAGATATTTCATTAAGGAAAAAGGATCAACTTTTCTGGGAAAGGAAGGATAAATCATAATCGCTTTTAATTCTGAGGCGAAAAGGAGGGTCTCGTTGTTATGACTATAATAAAGAGGTTTCTTGCCCAAACGATCTCTGGCCAGGAATAGTCGATTTTCCTTCCCATCCCAGATTCCCATAGCAAACATTCCGTTGAAATGTTGGAAGCACTTTTCCTGATACTCCTCGTAAGCATGAGCAATCACCTCTGTATCTGAGTTGGTGCGAAATTGATGGCCCCTCCCCTTCAATTTCTCTCTCAGTTCTATAAAATTGTAAATTTCCCCATTAAAAATAACCCATACTGTCCCATCCTCATTAGATAGGGGCTGATGCCCCCCACCCAAATCAATGATACTTAAGCGCCGGTGGCCGAGGAAGACATAGGGTCCCTTCTCATCTAAAGGACGGATGTATTCTCCTACATCGTCAGGGCCTCGGTGGATGAGGACATCCCGCATTTTTTTCAGAATTTCATGTTCCGGAATATTGACAGCCTTTGAGGTGAGAAACCCGACAATGCCGCACATAATGTTTTAGATAATAATGTTTACTGTCCAAGGGAAGGGTAAAGATGCCAGTTTCGTCGATGGATTATGTTTACCGCCAAAAAAAGAACCTTTCCACCTTGACATTATAACGATACGGGCTTCGTAATCTTACCCCTAACCCAAAAACAATTTTATATCCTCCGTGCCTACCTTCAGTAAGCAGGAGTGACCATACAATCATGGCAAATTACGGGATCGTTTCCTTGATTTGATAGGTAGGTTTCCCCTGAGATTCATAATAAGTTCGTGTAAGGATTTCAGCTAAGAAACCCATCAAAATGGAAAGAAAGCCCAACAGCAGAAGCAGCGCACAAAGCAGCGGAAGAGGAGTTAAAATGAAGGATGTTCCTTCAAAATATTTAAGATATAAGGCATATACTCCTGCCAAAAGAGCCCCCAGTATCATTAGAAGCCCCATGCCTCCGAAAACGTAGATGGGTTTCTGAGAATAATTTAGAAGAAACTTAACCACCAACAAATCCAAAATAACTTTAAAAACTCTACTCATACCGTATTTCGATGCTCCAGATCCCCTTGGAAAATGACGAACTGGAATTTCTGACACCCGAGCTCCAATCCATTGGGCATAGATCGGGATGAATCGGTGCATTTCACCATAAAGGCGAATATTTTTTAGAATGTCTCTTCGGTAAGCTTTAAGGGTACACCCATAGTCGTGAAGATGAACACCTCCGATCCATGAAATGATTTTGTTGGCAATCACAGAGGGTAATCGACGGGTGAAAAAGGGATCCTTGCGTCCTTTTCGCCATCCGCTGACCACATCGTATCCCTCTTCAATTTTTTGGAGAAGAGGTAGAATGTCTTCCGGATCATTCTGGAGGTCCCCATCCATTGGAATGATGACATCTCCTTTAGAGAAGTCAATTCCAGCACTCAGTGCAGCGGTTTGTCCAAAATTGCGGGAAAAACTGATGACCTTTATATTCTGATTTTTCTCTCTGAGGTCAAGCAAAATTTCTAGTGTTCCATCAGAGCTCCCATCATCAACAAATATGATTTCATAAGCCTTCTTTGTTTTTTTCAATGCGGAATCGAGCTTACTGTATAACAAAGAAAGATTCCCTTCCTCATTATAGACAGGAATAAGCACCGAAAGGGTCTCTTCTATTCTACCCCCCATCACGCTATCCTTTCTTTCCTTCTATCAAATGCCTTCGAGAAAGTCTTCGAATAGTTGAAAAAATTGACTTATTATTATATCCTTCCATAAGAGAAGTCAAGGATTTATATAGAAAATAAGTCTTCGGTGAGGGTTTAGGGTAAACCAGCCTACCCTGCTTACCGGCAGGCAGGCGCAGGCAGGGACGCCCGTTTGGTTAAAAGGTTAAGGTGCTTAAGACCTTTTAAGCATAACCCTTTGGCTATATAATAAACGGGCCTCATCGCATTCGCCCATCCCCCCGGGGAATTATCACCGTCTGAAGATGACGTCTCCATGGTGATTGATGACAATGAAAACACATGGTTTGGAAAAGACAATTAATATTTCTATCGCGGTGGTAATGATTTCTATTACCACGCTGACAGTATTTCTGGTAACCTCTTTTTTCTATTTCACCCATGATCTTCCGAGCATTGAAGCCTTGAAGAATTACAAACCTTCTACGGTGACCAAAATATTTTCTGAGGATGGGGATGTGATTGGTGAATATTTCTATGAGAAAAGAAAGGTTATTTCTCTGGACCGAGTTCCCAGCTTTTTAATTCAAGCTTTTGTCGCAGGAGAAGATGCAAGATTTTTTCAGCATAAGGGGTTAGATTATCTGGCCATTCTCAGAGCTCTTTTTAGAAATATCTTTTCCGGGGAGATTGTTCAAGGGGGAAGTACCATTACCCAACAGGTGGTCAAATCTCTTTTGCTCTCACCTGAGAAGAGTTATACGAGAAAGATCCGTGAAGCCATCTTAGCTTATAAAATTGAAAAATATCTCACCAAAGAGGAAATTCTTTTTTTATATTTAAATCAGATCTATTTGGGGCATGGAGCTTATGGCATCGCCATTGCTGCAGAAAATTATTTTGGAAAAAACGTTGAGGAATTAAATATTGCTGAGGCGGCTTTGCTGGCGGGCCTTCCCCAGGCCCCCAGTAAGTACTCCCCTCATCAAAACCCCCAACAGGCGAAAAAAAGACAGATTTATATTCTCAATCGGATGGTCGAAGAGGGCTTTATTTCATCGGATGAGGCCATCAAAGCTATTCAATCCCCCTATTTGATTAGGAGTAAAGTAAAACCTTTCATTGAAAAGGCGCCTCATTTCGTCGAACATATCAGACGTTATCTCGAGGACAAATATGGAAGGGACCTCCTTTATAAGAATGGCTTGCAGGTGTTTACGACCGTGGACCTGAATTACCAAAAAACAGCCCAAGAGGCTTTGGAATCCGGGTTAAAGGAACTTGAGAAGAGACAAAAATATTCACCGGCAGATATGCCTTTGAATCTGGACGGAGCCCTGATCTGTTTCGATATCGAAACGGGTTATGTCAAAGCTCTGGTTGGGGGGAGGGATTATAAAAAAAGTCAGTTCAATCGGGCCATCCATGCACGGAGGCAAACAGGATCTGCCTTCAAGCCCATCATTTATGCATCCGCATTAGATAAAGGCTACACTCCCGCCTCCATCATTGTAGACGCCCCTGTCGTTTTTGAATGGGGGGATAAAAAATGGAAACCAAAAAATTATGAAGGAAAATTTTCCGGACCAACCACCCTCAGAAATGCTCTCACCCGGTCGATTAATGTCGTGACGGTAAAGATCGCCCAGGATATTGGGGTAGATTATATCCGGGATTACGCTAAGAAATTGGGAATATCCTCTCCCCTTTATCAAGAGCTTTCCATGTCCCTCGGGTCCTCCAGTGTTTCTCTTTTTGAATTAACCAAAGCTTATGCCGTTTTTGCTAACCAGGGAAGGTCTTTTAAACCCATTTTCATTAAAAAGATTCTGGACCGGGACGGAAATCTATTAGAAGAAAATCTCCCCCTCTTTTATTTTGAAGAATTTTCGGCAGAAGAGCAGATTATCACTCCCCAGACAGCATTTCTAATCACCTATCTTATGGAGGGAGTCGTTCAACATGGAACGGGTTGGAGGGCAAGGTCACTCGGCAGACCTGTCGCAGGTAAAACCGGAACGACAGATCAGTTTATGGATGCCTGGTTTATTGGTTACACCCCTGAGTTGATTACAGGAGTTTGGGTGGGCTTTGATGATGAAAGGTCTCTTGGCGAAAGCGAGACAGGCTCCCGGGCTGCCTCGCCGATCTGGGTTGCCTATATGTCAAAAATATTGAAGGACAAACCCCCAAAGGACTTTTCTGTCCCTGAAGGGGTGGAATTCATGAAGATTGATCCAAAGACAGGTCAGATCGGACAGGATCGAGAATCTATCCTTGAGTGTTTCATAGAAGGGACTGGACCTCCAGAAAAAGCTCTTTCACCTTTAAAGACCACAACCGATTTCTTCAAGTTCGATTTTAATTTTTCAACAAAAAGCAAATAAAAATCGAAACTGGAATGATGGAATAGTGGAACAATGTAAACGTTAATTTGATCTTGTTCGATTTATTACTCAATCTTCCAATATTCCAACATTCCAATTCTTTGCTTTGGTGCCGAAGGGGGGATTTGAACCCCCACAGGGACTACTCCCCACTAGACCCTGAATCTAGCGCGTCTACCAATTCCGCCACTTCGGCATGGTTTTTCATATCAATTGAAAATCACAACCTATTATTTTATATTTTTAGGTATAAAGTCAAGCAATTAAGATAAAGAGTAACCAGGTTGAGGTTGAAGTTAAGAAGGTCGGTTTGTTTAGAGTCAAGAGGTTAGGTATTGGGATTTAAAGACTGATGACCTAATGCTTGTATTTTTTACGTGATGAAAGATTATGGAAATCATCAAAGGAATTGAAAATTTAAAAAGACCTCTCATGAATCCTGTTGTAACGCTGGGGAATTTCGATGGCGTCCATTTGGGTCACCAAAAGATATTTCAAAGGGTGAAGGAAGAAGCGTTAAAGCGCCATGGAGAAGGAGTGGTCATCACCTTCGAACCTCACCCCCTCAAAGTCCTTGCACCAGAAAAGTTTTTACCCCTCCTTACCCCTTTTAGAAAAAAAATGATGTTGATCGAGAAATCCAAAATGGATACAGTGATTTGTATAGAATTTTCACCCGCTTTTTCAGAAATGACTCCCCTTCAATTTATCCAAGATATATTGGTGGAAAAGGTAAAAGTGAAGGAGGTCATCATCGGATACAACTATCATTTTGGCAAAAAGCAAAAAGGAAATGCCCAGACCCTTCGGGATGCAGGAAAGGTTTATAACTTTGACGTGGAGGTTGTGGAACCATTAAAAATTGGCTCCACCATCCTCAGCAGTTCGAAAATAAGAGGTCTGATTCAACATGGAGAGATTGAAGAGGCCTCAACATTATTGGGGAGAGATTATCCCATCATTGGAAAAGTGGTAGAAGGAGCAAAGAGGGGGCAAGCGTTAGGTTTTCCCACAGCCAATATAGAAATCTCTGACGAACTTTATCCGAAAGCTGGGGTTTATGCTGTAGAGGTGGAATGGCGTCGACAACATTTCAATGGTCTTGCGAATGTCGGATTTAACCCCACGTTTCACTCTGAAAAAACTTGGGGAGGGAAACCGGTCTCCTTTGAGGTTTATATACTGGATTTTAATCGGGAAATTTATGGAGAGGAGATTCAAGTCAGTTTTAAAAGGAGAATCCGTGATGAAATCCGTTTTGATTCTCCCACCCATCTCGTCCATCAAATTCAAAAAGATATTCAATGGACGGAGGAAAATGTATTTAAAAAATGAAGCTCAATTTTTAACGAATGAGCTTACCAAACCTTGTCCATTTAATTTCATCCCATGTCCAGGGCAATAATATATTTAACATACTTGGCCCAGAGAAGTAGATGATAAACGCTTTTCCTTTAATGTCTTGAATATTCACGAAACCCCAAAAACGACTATCTTGACTATTATCACGGTTATCTCCCAAAACAAAGATTGAATCTTTCGGAACTGTCTCTGGACCAAACCTCTCTTTCGATTGGAAATATTTCAGCCATTCGCTCTTTTCATCGTAATGTCCCCATGGATCATTAATCAATTGATCGTTGATATAGATTTTATTGCGAATGATCTCCACTTTTTCTCCTTCTGTCCCAATCACTCTTTTAATAAAATCCTTCGACCGATCTTTTGGGTAGATGAATACGATGATATCCCCCCGTTGAAGCTTCTTTCCGCTGAAAATCTTCTTACTTGAACCAAAGATCTTATCAGAATAAGGAATTCTAATTCCATGAATAAATTTATTGACAAGGATATGGTCCCCAATCAACAAAGTGGGTTCCATAGAGCTTGATGGAATTTTAAAGGCCTGGATAATAAAGGCCCTGATAAAAAGAGCAATCAGGATTGCAAAGAAAATTGGCTTTATATAATCTTCTACAAAATTTTTCTTCCCCATGATCTCCTCTTTCTTTCAAATAACGCTAAGCGCATAGCGCATGGGTGGCATAACGAATCTTTTCTATTAATTACCCATCATTCCATTGTTCCTGCATCCCAATCTTTTGCGCTTTGCTCTATGCTCTCTACGATCTCCTTATAGACTTCCGGTTTCCGATCTTTAAAAAATGGCCATTCCTTCCTCGCCTTATCAATATTTTTTAAGTCGATCTCGATCAAAGCAATACTATCTTTCATCCCTGTGGGTTTATCTAATAACTCTCCCTCCGGAGAAATGCAAAAGGACTTCCCATAAAAATCTTGTTTTTCTTCACTCCCTACCCGATTTACTCTGAAAATGTAAACCCCATTAGCAAGGGCATTGCTTGAAATCGCCGTTTCCCATTTTCTCTGGGAGGCAAAGGCGGCAGCGGTAGGAGAAAAAATAATCTTGGCCCCTTTTAAGGCTAAGATTCTAGAGCCTTCTGGAAAAAAATTGTCCCAGCAGATTTGGACACCGATGGGTCCAAATTTTGTTTTAAAAACAGGAAAACCTTGATTTCCCGGAGAAAAATAAAATTTCTCCTCCCAAAGGGGAATTTGAGGAATATGAACCTTTCTATAACTTCCCAGAATCTCTCCGTCCGCATTGATGACAAATGCCGAATTATAAAAAGAATCTTGTTCGGCTTCAAAGATCGGACAGATCAAAACAACCCCATATTCTTCTGCCAACCTTTGCATCCTCGTAATGGTGAAGCCATCATGTTTTTCGGCCAAAGAGAAATAGGATTTGTTCATTTCTCTTGGAAACCAATGGGTTGTGAATAACTCCTGGAAACAAATGATGTGAGCCCCCTTCTCAATCGCAATTTGCGCAAATTTTAAGGCTTTATCAATATTCCGCTCCTTTTTTTCACAACAGGATATTTGAATCCCTGCCAATTTAATCAAGGGTTGCCTCTCCCCAATGATTGAAAAATTTCGCAAATGCTAACAAAGTTAAAGTGAAGTGTCAAGGTTTGGGGCCTTTATTTCTTTATTGCTTTTTTTAGCAATAAATTTATAATGTTAGTATTTATAATCTACCCCTTTCACAGGTCAACCAAGCGTGGTCATTTCTTTTAAGGGTTGGATCGAAAAAAATGAGAATTTTAGTCGTCGAAGACGAGAAAAAAGTTGCCAATTTCATTAAAAAAGGGTTGGAAGAGGAACATTATGCAGTGGACAATGCCTATGACGGGGAATCAGGCCTTTACATGGCTGAGGTCAATGAATATGATTTGATCATTCTTGATCTGATGATCCCCAAGATCGATGGATTAGAAGTCTTAAAAAGAATCCGAAAGAATAGAAACAACGTCCCGGTATTGGTTTTAACTGCCAAGGATACCGTGGAAGATATCGTGAGAGGTTTGGATGCCGGTTGTGATGATTATTTAAAAAAACCCTTTGAATTCTTAGAATTTTTAGCAAGAATCCGCGCCCTTTTACGGCGGGAAAAAATAGATAAAGAACCTATTCTAAAAATAGGTGATTTGACCTTATCTCTGGTCACCCATAAAGTCATGCGAAGGGGAAAAGAGATAGAACTCACCGGTAAGGAATATGCCCTCTTAGAATATTTCATGAGGAACTCAGACAAAGTTCTCACCCGGACGATGATATCTGAACATGTCTGGGATTACCATTTCGACTCGATGACCAATGTGGTGGATGTTTATGTGAACTATATCCGAAAAAAAATTGACAGGGGTTTTGAACCCAAACTGATCCATACCATTCGAGGGGTCGGTTATATCATGAAAAAGGCCTGAATGCATTTCAGAAGTATTCGGTTTAAACTCACCTTATGGTACGTATTGATATTAGGAATTTTATTATTTTCCTTTAGCAGTTTTTTATATTTGACCCTCTCCAAAAGCCTTTATCGCGATGTGGATAATAAATTGAGTTCCCTCGCTAAACTCATTGCTTCAGAATCTGCATCTCCCTTGTCGAAATTTGGCTTCGGAAACATTGACCAAGCCCTTGAAAATTCCATGAATCTTAAACCGATCGGGAAATTCATTCAGGTCTTTGATGAATCAGGCAAGATCGGGGGGAAATCCGACAACTTGAAGAATCTTCAACTTCCTATCAGTTTAAACGCTCTGAAGAACGCTTCAAAAGGTCTGGTCACCTTTGAAACCAATCGTTCTTTCGAGAGCATCCCTTTGAGAATCATCACCTTTCCCGTTGTTGAAAATAATCATGTCACGAAAATTGTTCAGATCGCCTCTTCCTTAGAAGAGGTGGAGGAAGCCCTCAACACCTTGTTTATCATTTTAGTGATCACTGTCCCCTTGGCTCTTATGGTGGCAAGCCTGGGGGGACAATTCCTTGCCCACAAAGCGCTCAAACCTGTGGATCACATCACCCAAACAGCCAGGATGATCACCTCGCAAAATCTCAACCAACGAATTATTCCCCCCAGGGTGCAAGATGAAATATCCAGATTGATTGAGACCTTCAATGAGATGATCTCCCGGCTGGATCAATCCTTTCGTCAAATCAAACAATTCAGCTCAGACGCTTCCCATGAATTAAAGACACCCCTGACCATTCTCAAAGGAGAAGTAGAAGTCACGCTTCGAAAGGAGCGGACTCCACAAGAATATCAACAAACTTTGAAAAGTAATTTGGAAGAAATCAATCGAATGTCACAAATTGTTGAAGATCTTTTAATTCTTTCAAAAACGGATACCGGTGAGATACGGTTGAATAAAGAAGATATTAGTTTAACGGGGATCCTCAACGAAGTGGTGGCTCAAATGGATATGTTAGCGAAATCCAAAAAACTTCATCTCTCCACATCGAACCACCATCAGGATATCCATATTTTTGGGGATGCTTTACGCATCAGAGAGCTATTCATCAATTTGATTGAAAATGGAATTAAATATACTGAAGAGGGTGGTTCGATCCATATCGGCCTTGAAAAGGAAAGCGAGCTTTCAGTTGGCAATCAGTCAGACTGGATGAAAAGAGAGAAAGGTAAATTTGCCAAAATCATTGTATCCGATACGGGAATTGGAATCGCCAAGGAGGATCTGGAAAAAATATTTGACCGTTTTTTTCGAGTGGATAAAGCCAGGTTAAGAGAACAAGGAGGAAGCGGCCTCGGCCTGAGTATTTGCAAGTGGATCGTTGAAGCTCATCAAGGTGAAATTAAAGTAGAGAGTGAATTAGGAAAAGGAAGTTCCTTCATCGTAATATTGCCTCTCTCTCCCCCCTCATAATTAATTGAAATCCGCCTCTTAGTCGAAACATTAATTCATTAAAAATGGCTAATAATTAACCAGATGCACCATCATTTCGAACTAATTTGTAATTACAAGAAGGGAGGAAGGAAAAAAATATAGTAAATTCAAATAATTAAAAATAGACAAAAATTGGCACTTATTTTGCTTATAACAACTTTAATCTTGACAAAAATTTATCTTTTTTAATATTTCAAATTATTACATAAGCTTAAGAGGGAGCAAAAATTGACAGAGCGCTTAGGGGAACTCCTCATAAAAAGAAATTATATCACCCCCGAGCAACTTAAAAAGGCCTTAGATGAACAAAAAATGAAAGGAGGCCGTTTAGAATCAAATCTGGTCAGGTTAGGTTATATTAAAGAAGATGAATTACTATCATTTCTCAGCGCCCAATATAGGGTCCCTTCCGTTAAAATTTCCAAGATGGAAATCAATCCCAATGTAATCAAATTAATTCCTTCCAGCGTTTCAAAGAAGTATTTTATCCTTCCCATCAATCGATTGGGCCCTAAACTGACACTCGCCATGGCCGATCCAAGCAACATTGTTGTGATCGATGAAATTAAATTTATGACCGGCTTCCATGTCGAACCCGTGGTCGCTTCAGAAACAGAAATTATCGATGCGATTAAAAAATATTATGGAGGAGGCGGAAACGTCGCAGGGTTAGGGACAATTTCATTCCAAGCCAACGATTTTGAACTGGATGATGAAAATAAGACAATCAGCAATGATGGCATTATGCTCGAAGATGATGTGGTCAATGTAGAAGATTTTAATAAATTGGTTCATGGGGCCGTGGATAATGTCGAAGTGGTCGATGGTCAACCCACGGCATTGGATGAAACCTTAGATATGGAAGGTCCCATCATCAAGATCGTCAACGGCATTTTAATCAAAGCGATCAAATTGGGGGCCAGC
>Ga0209164_1003876_pt1 | contig 13824 bp, 21 predicted proteins | sample MTBNYHSulfiMetaG_FD_187458 | JGI IMG/M metagenome (GOLD analysis project Ga0209164, IMG submission 187458) | Enrichment culture microbial communities from rom New York Harbor, USA that are MTBE-degrading - MTBE-NYH (New York Harbor Sulfidogenic)... | ecosystem: Environmental > Aquatic > Marine >...
TCGAGATCTACCCCGCGGGACGCGGCGAGGCCCTGGCCGAGGCGCAGCGCCTCATGGCCGGCGACACCTGGGGCGGCGGCTACAGCGACCTCGAGATGCTGCGGCGCATCGGCCTCGAGCCCGAGCCGGCCGCCGACGCCGACCTTGGGCCGGCGGTCGACGCCGACGCCCTCGGTGAGACCGACGCCGTCGACGAGGGCGGCCCCGCCGACTGACCTGAGCCCTGGGGCGGCGGCCGCCGCACGCGCTCCGCGCTGTTGCGGCCGCCGCCCTCAATTGCTAGACTACGTGGCCGCTGTCCGAAGCCGGCCCGACCAGAGAGGGTAGATGACCACGATCAGCCAGCTCGTCCGTAAAGGGCGCGAGCAGAAGACCAAGCGGGCCAAGACCCCCGCGCTCAAGGGCTCGCCGCAAAAGCGCGGCGTGTGCACGCGCGTCTATACGGCGACGCCCAAGAAGCCTAACTCCGCCCTGCGCAAGGTCGCCCGTGTCAGGCTGGTGAACGGCATGGAGGTCACGACCTACATCCCGGGCATCGGTCACAACCTGCAGGAGCACTCCGTGGTGCTCGTCCGCGGCGGCCGCGTCAAAGACCTGCCGGGCGTGCGCTACAAGGTCATCCGCGGCACGCTCGACACGGCCGGCGTCTCCGACCGCAAGCAGGCGCGCTCACGGTACGGCGCCAAGGGATCGAGGTAAGCCATGCCGCGTAGAGGCACGATCACGCGGCGGGAGGTCCTCCCCGACCCCGTGTACAACAGCAAGCTGGTGACCCAGGTCATCAACAAGGTACTGCTCGACGGCAAGAAGTCCACGGCCGAGCAGATGGTCTACGGCGCCCTCGAGATGGTGCGCCAGAAGACCGGCCGCGACCCCGTCGAGGTGCTGCAGGAGGCCGTCCAGGCCCTCACCCCGCACCTCGAGGTCCGCAGCCGGCGCGTCGGCGGCGCCACCTACCAGGTGCCCGTCGAGGTGCCCGGCCGCCGCGCCCGCACGCTGGCCATCCGTTGGCTCGTGGCCTACTCGCGCGACCGCCGCGAGAAGGTCATGGCCGAGCGTCTCGCCAACGAGATGCTCGACGCCCTCCAGGGGCAGGGCGGCGCGTTCAAGAAGAAGGACGACATCTTCCGTATGGCCCAGGCCAACAAGGCCTTCGCGCACTACCGCTGGTGACCCGCAAAGGCCCCTGGCCCGGCCGCCGGCCGGTCAGGGGCCTTTGTCATGACCGCGACCGGCCGCCCGGCGGCCCGAGACAGGAAACATGCGGCACTACCCGCTCCAAAAGACGCGCAACATCGGCATCATGGCCCACATCGACGCGGGCAAGACGACGACGACCGAGCGCATCCTCTACTACACCGGCAAGACCCACAAGATCGGTGAGGTGCACGAGGGTGCGGCGGTGATGGACTGGATGCAGCAGGAGCAGGAGCGCGGCATCACCATCACCTCGGCGGCGACCACCGTCTTCTGGCGCGACACGCAGGTCAACATCATCGACACGCCCGGGCACGTGGACTTCACCGTGGAGGTCGAGCGCAGCCTCCGCGTGCTCGACGGGGCCATCGCCCTCTTCTGCTCGGTCGGCGGGGTCGAGCCCCAGTCCGAGACCGTCTGGCGCCAGGCCGACAAGTACGGCATCCCGCGCATCGCCTACATCAACAAGATGGACCGCATCGGGGCCGACTTCTTCCGCGGCCTGCAGATGCTCGTCGACCGCCTCGGCGCCAACCCCGTCGCCCTGCAGCTGCCGATCGGCGCCGAGTCCGACTTCCGCGGCATCATCGACCTGGTCGAGATGAACGCCATCGTCTACCTCGACGAGCTGGGCACGACCTTCGAGACGCAGGCGATCCCCGACGAGCTGCGCGAGCGCGCCGACGAGTACCGCCTGAAGCTCATCGAGGCCGTGGCCGACCACGACGACCACCTGCTCGAGATGTACCTCGAGGGCCGAGAGATCACCGTCGCGCACCTGCGCCAGGTCATCCGTCAGGCGACGCTCGACATCAGCATCACCCCGGTGCTCTGCGGCTCGAGCTTCAAGAACAAGGGCGTGCAGCCGCTCATGGACGCGATCGTCGACTACCTGCCGTCGCCGCTCGACGTGCCCCCGATCGAGGGCATCAAGCCCAACGGCGAGACCGCTCACCGCAAGCCCGACGACACGGCCCCGTTCGCGGCCATCGCCTTCAAGGTCGCGACCGACCCGTACGTCGGCCGCCTCACCTACCTGCGCGTCTACTCGGGCACCCTCAAGGCCGGGTCGTACGTCCTCAACTCGACCAAGGGCAAGCGCGAGCGCATCAGCCGCATCCTGCAGATGCACGCCAACCACCGTGAGGACCGCGACGAGCTGTACGCCGGCGACATCGCCGCCGCCATCGGTCTCAAGTCGACGAGCACCGGCGACACCCTCTCCGACCCGTCCAAGCCGGTCGTGCTCGAGTCGATGGAGTTCCCCGAGCCGGTGATCGCCGTCGCCATCGAGCCCAAGACCAAGGCCGACGAGGAGAAGCTCGCCGCCTCGCTGCAGCGCCTCGCCGAGGAGGACCCGACCTTCCAGGTGCGCACCGACGAGGAGACCGCGCAGACCATCATCTCGGGCATGGGCGAGCTGCACCTCGAGATCATCGTCGACCGCCTGGTGCGCGAGTTCGGCGTCGACGCCAACGTCGGCAAGCCGCAGGTCGCCTACCGCGAGACGGTGCGCCGCGCGGTCCACAAGGTCGAGGGCCGCTTCGTGCGCCAGACCGGGGGCCGCGGCCAGTACGGCCACGTGTACATCGACCTGGCGCCCAACGAGCCCGGCGGCGGCTACGTCTTCGAGAGCCGCATCCAGGGCGGCACGATCCCGCGCGACTACATCCCCGCGGTCGACGAGGGTGTCCAGGAGGCCATGAGCACCGGCGTCCTCGCCGGCTACCCGATGGTCGACCTCAAGGTCACGCTCATCGACGGCAGCTACCACGAGGTCGACTCCTCCGACATGGCCTTCAAGATCGCCGGCTCGCTGGCGCTCAAGAACGCCGTCCACAAGGCGCACCCGGTGCTCCTCGAGCCGATGATGGCGGTCGAGGTGGTCGCGCCGCTCGAGTTCATGGGCGACGTGATGGGCGATCTCAGCGGGCGCCGCGGGCACATCGACGGCATGGAGCAGCGGGGCACGGCGCAGGTCATCGACGCCACCGTGCCGCTCTCCTCGATGTTCGGGTACGCGACCGACCTGCGCTCGACCACCCAGGGCCGGGCGACCTACACGGCGCAGTTCAAGCACTACGCCGAGGTGCCGGCGCAGATCGCCAGCGAGATCGTCGCCAGGGTACGCGGGTGAACCGCCCGGGCACGTGGACAAGTACGTTTGCCCTCGCGGGCGCGCCTGCTGTATACTGCCGTCCTTTGGTGCGGCAGGCACTGGGTGCCGGCCGCGCCATCACTGTGTGACCACCACCTTCGCGGTGTCGGCAAAAGGAGAGTAGGAGAGATGGCGAAGCAGAAGTTCGACCGCAGCAAGCCGCACATGAATGTGGGCACGATCGGGCACGTCGACCACGGCAAGACGACCCTGACCGCTGCGATGACGCTTGTCCTCCACAACCGCGGCATCGGCAACACGCAGTTCACTGCTTTCGACCAGATCGACAAGGCTCCCGAAGAGCGCGAGCGCGGCATCACCATCGCGACCGCTCACGTCGAGTACGAGACCGAGAAGCGCCACTACGCCCACGTCGACTGCCCCGGGCACGCCGACTACATCAAGAACATGATCACCGGCGCCGCCCAGATGGACGCCGCGATCCTCGTCGTCGGCGCCGACGACGGCCCCATGCCGCAGACCCGCGAGCACGTCCTCCTGGCCCACCAGGTCAACGTGCCGCACATCATCGTCTACATGAACAAGGTCGACCTCGTCGACGACCCCGAGCTCATCGAGCTGGTCGAGATGGAGGTCCGCGAGCTGCTGACCGAGTACGAGTTCCCCGGCGACGACCTGCCCGTCATCAAGGGCTCGGCGCTCAAGGCACTCGAGTGCGGCTGCGGCAAGCCCGAGTGCGAGTGGTGCAAGTCGATCATCGAGCTCACCGACGCCCTCGACTCGTACCTGCCCGAGCCCGAGCGCGACGTCGACAAGCCGTTCCTCATGCCGGTCGAAGACGTCTTCACGATCACCGGCCGCGGCACGGTCGCCACCGGGCGCGTCGAGCGCGGCATCGTCAAGGTCGGCGAAGAGATCGAGATCGTCGGCATGCGCGACAAGCCCATGAAGACCACCGTGACCGGCGTCGAGATGTTCCGCAAGCTGCTCGACGAGGGCCGCGCCGGCGACAACATCGGCGTCCTGCTGCGCGGCACCAAGCGCGAAGAGGTCGAGCGCGGCATGGTCTGCGCCAAGCCGGCCAGCATCACGCCGCACACGCACTACAAGGCCCAGGTCTACGTCCTGTCCAAGGACGAAGGCGGCCGCCACACGCCGTTCTTCAACGGCTACCGGCCGCAGTTCTACTTCCGCACCACCGACGTGACCGGCGTCATCACCCTCCCCGAGGGCGTCGAGATGGTCATGCCGGGCGACAACACCGAGATGGAAGTGCAGCTCATCACCCCGATCGCCATGGAGGAGGGTCTGCGCTTCGCCATCCGCGAGGGCGGCCGCACCGTGGGCGCCGGGGCGATCTCGACCATCATCGACTGACGTAACGGAGAGAGCGGGACGGGCGTGCTCAGCACGCTCCGGCGGTCGACACGCCCGGGCCCGTGAACAAGGGGAACGAAGCCGGACACGGCGAGAGCGAGAAGACGAGAGTGGCTCAGCAGAAGATCCGCATACGGTTGAAGAGTTACGACCACGAGCTCATCGAGAAAAGCGCGCAATCCATCGTGGAGACGGCTCAGCGCAGCGGTGCGACGATCTCGGGTCCGGTGCCGCTGCCCACCGAGAAGAACGTCTACTGCGTCATCAAGAGCCCGTTCAAGGACAAGGACTCGCGCGAGCACTTCGAGATCCGCACCCACAAGCGGCTCATCGACATCCATCAGCCGACGCCCAAGACGGTCGACCAGCTCATGCGTCTCGACCTCCCGGCCGGCGTCCACATCGAGATCAAACTGTGACGAGCATGACCGGCATCATCGGCAAGAAGATCGGCATGACCCAGCTGTTCGACGACGACGGCAACGTCGTGCCGGTCACCGTCATCCAGGCGGGGCCCTGTCCCGTCACCCTCGTGCGCACGGTCGAGAAAGACGGCTACGACGCCGTCCAGCTCGCCTTCGAGGAGTGCAAGGACAAGCACCTCAGCAAGCCCGAGCTCGGCCACCTCAAGAAGGCGGGGCTCAAGCACGGCATGCGGCACCTCGTCGAGTTCCGCGGCGCGACCGAGCTCAAGGTCGGCGACACGGTCACCGTCGAGGCGTTCGAGGACGGCGAGACGGTCAGCGTCTCCGGCGTGTCCAAGGGCAAGGGCTTCCAGGGCACCGTGCGGCGTCACAACTTCGGTCGCGGCCCCGAGTCCCACGGCTCGCACAACATCCGCCAGCCGGGGTCGATCGGCGCCAGCGCCTACCCCAGCAGGGTCTTCAAGGGCATGCGGATGAGCGGCCACATGGGCGCTCACCAGGTCACCCAGCGCGGCCTGCGCATCGTCCGCCGCGACCCCGAGAACAACCTGCTGCTCGTCCGGGGCGCCGTGCCGGGCGCCAAGAACTCCGTCGTCGTCGTCAAGGGCAGGGGATCGTGACCGCCGACGAGACCAAGAAGACCACGACAGACGCTGCCGCCGAGACGGCCGCCGAGAAGGCTGCCGCCGAGGCGCCGCAGGCCGACGAGCCGGAGGCCAAGCCGAAGCGCACCCGCGCGGCCAAGCCGAAGGCCGACACGGCCGGCAAGGGCGAGGCCCACGAGAAGGCCGGCAAGAAGGCCGACACGGCCGAGGTCGACGAGAAGGCCGACGCGGCCGAGAAGCCGGCCAAGCCGAAGCGCGCCCGCAAGCCGAAGGCCGACAAGGCCGAGGCCGCGGAGAACGCCGACGAGACCGCGGCCGCCGAGAAGCCCGAGGAGGCCGCCGAGGCCAAGCCGAAGCGCCGCCGCGCCGCCAGGCCGAAGGCCGAGAAGGCGGCCGCGTCCGAAGAGGCCAAGCCGGCCAAGCCGCCCAAGCCGCGCCGACGCGGCAAGGCCGCGGCCGCGGCCGCGGCCGCGCCGGCGCTCGCCGAGCGCCCGCCCAAGCCCGCCAAGGTCAAGGCCGAGCGGCACGAGCCGCGCCGCGGCGCGGCCGGCAAGGCGACGATCGTCGACGCGAGCGGCAAGGAGCTCGAGTCGCGCGACCTGCGGCCGGAGCTCTTCGCCGTGCCCGCCGACGTGAGCGTCATGCATCTCGCGGTGCGTGGCGAGCAGCTCGCGCGGCGCCGAGGCACGGCGTCGACCAAGACCCGCGGCGAGGTCAGCGGGTCGACCGCGAAGCTCTTCCGCCAGAAGGGCACGGGCCGTGCCCGCGCCGGCAGCATCAAGTCGCCGCTGCGCACGGGCGGCGGCACCGCGTTCGGCCCGAAGCCGCGGAGCTACGCGATCAAGGTCAACCGCAAGGTCGTCAAGAAGGCGCTCGCCATGGCGCTCTCGAACCGCGCCGAGAACGGCCACGTCTTCGTCGCCGCCGGGCTCGAGCTCGAGAGCCCGAGCACGGCACGCATGAACGAGTTCCTCGTCGGGCTCGACATCGCCGCCCCCGTCCTCGTCGTCACCGACGACGAGCCGGTGGTCACGAAGTCCGTCCGCAACCTGTCCTACGCGGAGACCGTCGAGGTCCGCGGGCTGTCGACCGAGCGCGTGCTGCGCACGCGGTCGCTGCTCCTGACCGAGAAGGCGTTCGCCGCCCTGAGCGAGGCGTGAGCGATGGTAGAGGCTGAGAAGATCATCATCCGGCCGGTCGTCTCCGAGAAGAGCTACGCGCAGATCGACCACAACCGGTACACCTTCGAGGTGCACCCGGACGCGCACAAGACGATGATCGCGCAGGCCGTCGCGCAGCTCTTCAACGTGACGGTCGTCGACGTCGCGACCTCGCACGTGCCGAGCAAGCCCAAGCGCCGCGGCTGGACCCGCGGGCGCACCAAGGGCTGGAAGAAAGCCGTCGTCCAGCTCGCAGCGGGCGACAAGATCGAGTTCTTCGAGGGCAGGTAATGGGCATCCGCAAATTCAAGCCGACCTCACCCGGCCGCCGCTTCATGACGGTCGAGACGTTCGAGGACATCACGCGCACCGAGCCCGAGCGCTCGCTGCTGGCGCCGCTCACGAAGTCCGGCGGCCGCAACGCCTACGGGCGCATCACCACGCGGCACAAGGGCGGCGGCCACAAGCGGCGCTACCGCATCGTCGATTTCAAGCGGGACAAGGACGGCGTGCCGGCGAAGGTCGCCCACATCGAGTACGACCCGAACCGCTCGGCGCGCATCGCCCTGCTGCACTACGTCGACGGCGAGAAGCGCTACATCATCTGCCCGCGCGGGCTCAAGCAGGGCGACATGGTCGAGTCGGGCCCGCAGGCCGACATCAAGCCGGGCAACGCGTTGCCGCTCGAGAGCATCCCGACCGGCACGACGGTGCACAACCTCGAGCTGCAACCCGGGCGCGGCGCGCAGCTCGTGCGCAGCGCCGGGGCCAGCGCGCAGCTGCAGGCCAAGGAGAAGGGTTACGGCGTCGTCCGCCTGCCCTCGGGCGAGCTGCGCCGCATCAGCCTCAAGTGTCGCGCGACCGTGGGCGAGGTCGGTAACGCCGACCACTCCAACATCGACGGCGGCAAGGCGGGCCGCACCCGCTGGCGCGGCGTGCGCCCGACGGTGCGCGGCACGGCCATGAACCCGGTCGACCACCCGCACGGCGGCGGCGAGGGCAAGACGACCGCCGGGCGTCACCCGGTGACGCCGTGGGGTGTGCCGACGCTGGGCTACCGCACGCGGCCGGGCAAGAAGCAGTCCGACAAGTTCATCATCCGCGGCCGCAAGCGCGGCAAGCGAGGGTAAGGCGGGAGGCGAGCGATGAGCAGGTCAGCGAAGAAGGGCCCGTTCGTCGACGAGCGCCTCATGCGGCGCATCGCGGCGATGAACCAGAGCGGGCAGAAGAAGATGATCAAGACGTGGTCCAGGGCCTCGACGATCTTCCCGGAGATGGTCGGTCACACGATCGCCGTGCACGACGGACGCAAGCACGTGCCGGTCTTCGTGACCGAGTCGATGGTCGGCCACAAGTTGGGCGAGTTCGCCCTCACCCGCACGTTCCGCGGGCACGTGAGGGCCGACCGCGCGGCGCGAAGGTGAGCTGAGCGACGATGGCAGTCCAGGCACAGGCGAAGTACGTACGGGTCGCGCCGCGCAAGGCGCGCGAGGTCGTCGACCTCATCCGCGGCAAGTCGGTCGCCGACGCGCGCAGCACGCTCTTCTTCGCCAACCGCGCCGCCGCCGGCGTGGTCAAGAAGGTGCTCGACTCGGCCGTGGCCAACGCGGAGAACAACAACGACCTGGCCGCCGACGAGCTGTTCGTCAAGGAGGCCCGCGTCGACGAGGGTCCCACGCTCAAGCGCTGGCAGTTCCGCGCCATGGGCCGGGTGAACCGCATCCGCAAGCGCACGAGCCACATCACCATCGCGGTGGAGCAGAGGGAGGTCCGTTCCTAGTGGGCCAGAAGGTGCATCCCGGCGGGTTCCGAGTCGGCGTCATCCACGACTGGAAGTCGCACTGGTATACGGAGAAAGAGTTCAAGGACTTCCTCGCGGAGGACGCGCGCATCCGCCGGCACATTCTGCGCAAGCTGTCGCACGCCGGTCTCTCGCGCATCATCATCCGCAAGGACCAGAACAACGTGACCATCGACATCCACACGGCGCGGCCCGGCATCGTGATCGGCAAGAGCGGCTCCGAGGTCGACGCGCTGCGCAAAGAGATCCACGCGATGACGCGCAAGAACGTCCAGGTGAACATCCTCGAGGTCAAGCGCCCCGAGCTCGACGCCGTGCTCGTCGCGCAGTCGATCGCCGAGCAGCTCGAGAACCGCGTCAGCTTCAGGCGCGCCATGAAGCGCGCCCTGACGAGCGCCATGCGCTCGGGCGCCGCGGGCATGCGCGTGCGCTGCGCCGGTCGTCTGGGCGGCGCCGAGATGGCGCGCTCCGAGCACTACAGCGAGGGCCGCGTGCCGCTGCACACGCTGCGCGCCGACATCGACTACGGCTTCCGCGAGGCGCGCACGACCTTCGGCCGCATCGGCGTGAAGGTGTGGATCAACAAGGGCGAGATCCTCCCCGAGGGTTACCCGATGGACGAGGCCAAGGCGCGCCAGGAGCGCGACGAGCGCGGGCGCGACGACCGCCGCGACCGCCGCGGCCCGCGCCGCGACGACCGCGGCCGCCCCGGCGGCCCGCGCCGTGACAGCGGCCCCGGCGGCCGTTCGAGCGGTCCGCGCCGCGACAGCGGCCCCGGCGGGCGTTCGAGCGGCCCGCGCCGCGACAGCGGCCCGGGTGGGCGCCCGGGTGGGCGCCCGGGCGGCTCGCAGCCGGGCGGGCCGCAGCGCCCGGCCGGCAGGCAGCCGCGCCCGGCGGCCAAGCCCGAGGCGCCGAAGACCGACCAGCCGAAGCCGTCCGCACCGGCCGGCGGCGCGCCCGCAGAGGGCACGCCGGCCGCCGAGAGCTGACGGGCACGAGAGGCGAGACAGGATGCTCCTACCGAAGCGAGTCAAACACAGGAAGCAGCAGCGCGGTCGTATGGCCGGCAGCGCGAAAGGCGGCACCGACGTCGAGTTCGGCCAGTACGGCCTGAAGGCGCTGGAGCCGGGGTGGGTGACCAACCGGCAGATCGAGGCCGCGCGTATCGCGATGACCCGTCACATCAAGCGCGGCGGCAAGGTGTGGATCAACGTCTTCCCACACAAGCCGGTGACGCGCAAGGCGGCCGAGACGCGCATGGGCGGCGGCAAGGGCTCCCCCGAGACCTGGGTGGCCGTGGTCAAGCCGGGCAAGGTGATGTTCGAGCTGGCCGGCGTCAGCGAGCCGGTGGCCCGCGAGGCCATGCGGCTGGCGTCGCACAAACTGCCCGTGAAGACCAGGTTCGTGACGAGGGAGGGCAGTCTCTTTGAAGGCTAAGCAGCTCAGAGAGCTGTCCGACGACGAGCTGGTCGTGCGCCTCAAGGACACGCGCAAGGAGCTCTTCAACCTGCGCTTCCAGCACGCGACGGGACAGCTCGACGACGTGCACAGACTGAACATGACGCGGCGCGAGATCGCGCGCCTGCTGACGATCCAGAACGAGCGGCAGCGTGAGCGCGCCGCGGCCGGTGGTGAGGGCTGATGGCGACGAAGAAGACCGACAGCGGCAAGCCCGCTCCCAAGCAGAGCGCGGCGCGCAAGCCTGCGGCCAAGAAGGCCGCGGCGGCCAAGGCGGCCAAGAAGACCGCGGCGACCAAGTCGGGCGCCGCCAAGAAGACGGCCGCGACCAAGGCCGCGGCGACCAAGGCCGCCGCGAAGACGACGTCGGCCGCCCGCGCCAAGGCGAAGGCGGCCCGGCCGGCGCCCGAGCGGGTGCCGGGCCGCAAGGAGCGTCGCGGCGTGGTCGTGAGCGACGCCATGGACAAGACGATCGTGGTGCGCATCGACGTCGTGCAGAAGCACGAGCGCTACGGCAAGGTCGTGCGCCGCTCGACCAGGCTGCACGCCCACGACGAGCACAACACGGCGGGTGTCGGCGACCTGGTGCGGGTCGTCGAGACGCGGCCGCTGAGCGCGACCAAGCGCTGGCGGCTGCTCGAGGTAGTCGAGAAGGCCAAGTGAGCGCGGGCAGCGCCGGCGGAGACAGCAGATGATCCAGGTAGAGTCGAGATTGAAGGTCGCGGACAACACGGGCGCCCGTGAGATCCTCTGCATCCGCATCAGGGGCGGCTCGCGGCGACGCTACGCGACGGTCGGCGACATCATCGTCGCCACGGTCAAGCAGGCGACCCCGGGCGGCAGCGTCAAGAAGGGCGACGTCGTCCGCGCCGTGGTCGTGCGCACCAAGAAGGAGTTCGGCCGCAAGGACGGCACCTACATCGCCTTCGACGAGAACGCGGCCGTGCTCATCGACAACCAGGGCAACCCGCGGGGCACCCGTATCTTCGGGCCCGTGGCGCGCGAGCTGCGCGAGAAGAACTTCATGAAGATCGTCTCGCTCGCGCCCGAGGTGCTCTAGCGCGACGGCGCGAGGGAGCGTTCATCGAGATGGAGAAGACGAAGATCAAGAAGGGCGACCAGGTCAGGGTCGTGAGCGGCAAGGAGGCCGGCAAGTCCGGCAAGGTGATCCGCGTCGACCGCGAGCACGGCAAGGTGTTCGTCGAGCGGCTCAACATGATGAAGAAGCACACGAAGCCGCACCCCAAGAAGAACCCGCAGGGCGGGATCATCGAGCGCGAGGCGCCGATCGACATCTCCAACGTGATGCTGGTCTGCCCCGCCTGCGGACAGCCGACGCGTGTCGGCTACCGCGTGCTCGACGACGGGGGCAAGGTGCGCGTCTGCCGGCGCGACAACTGCGGCAAGGACATCGACAGGGTGTGACGATGGCGAGGCTGAAGGACAAGTACCGCGAGGAGGTCGTGCCCGGGCTCATGGACGAGTTCGGCTACGACAACGTCATGCAGGTGCCGCGCATCACCAAGATCACCCTGAACATGGGTGTCGGCGAGGCGAAGACCAACGCGAAGCTGCTCGACGACGCCGTCGAGGAGCTCGCCCTCATCGCCGGCCAGCGGCCGTCGATCACGAGGGCGCGCAAGTCGATCGCCGGCTTCAAGGTGCGCGAGGGCATGGCGATCGGCTGCCGCGTGACGCTGCGCGGCGACCGTATGTACGAGATGCTCGACCGCCTGGTCTCAATCGCGCTGCCGCGCATCCGCGACTTCCGCGGCATCGACCCCAGGCAGTTCGACGGGCGCGGCAACTTCGCCATGGGCGTCCGCGAGCAGACCATCTTCCCCGAGATCGACTACGACTCGGTCGAGCACACCCGGGGACTCAATGTCGTCGTCGCGACGACGGCGAAGACCGACGACGAGGCGCGCTCCCTGCTCGCCCGTCTCGGCATGCCGTTCCGCGCCAACTAGGAGTAGCTGAAGCATGGCCAAGACATCTCTGGTGGTGAAGGCCTCGCGCCGGCAGCGCTACCGGACGCGCGAGTACAACCGCTGCTCGCGCTGCGGGCGGCCCCGGGCGTACTACCGCAAGTTCGGCGTCTGCCGCATCTGCCTGCGCGAGCTCGCCCATCAGGGCGTGGTGCCGGGCTTGACCAAGTCGAGCTGGTGAGGAGGCGAGCGAAGTGTCGATGACTGACCCGATCGCCGACATGCTGACGCGCGTCCGCAACGCGAGCGCCCAGCGGCACTCGCGCGTCGAGATGCCGGCGTCGCGCATGAAGCTCGAGATCGCCCGCATCATGACCGAACAGGGCTACGTGACCGGGTACGAGGTCACGCCGGGCGAGCACGGCGACGTGCTGCGCATCGAGCTGAAGTACGGCCGCAACCGCGAGCGCGTCATCTCCGGCATCAAGCGGGTGTCCAAGCCCGGGCGGCGCATCTACGCCCGCAAGGACTCGCTGCCGAAGGTGCTCGGCGGCCTCGGGACGGCCGTCATCAGCACGTCCCGCGGGCTCGTCACGAGCGCCGAGGCGAAGAAGCTCGGGGTCGGCGGCGAAGTGATCTGCTTCATCTGGTAAGGACGTTCGATGTCGAGGATAGGAAGAGCACCGATCACGGTCCCCGACGGCGTCGAGGTCGTCTACGACGACGCCCTCGTCACCGTGAAGGGCCCGAAGGGCGAGCTGAGCCAGCGCGTGCCGCGCGAGATGCTCGTCGAGCAGAAGGACGGCGTCATCACCGTGAGCCGCCCGACGGAGTCGGGCCGGCACCGGTCGCTGCACGGCCTCACCCGCACGCTGATCGCCAACATGGTCGACGGCGTCACGGCGGGGTTCGAGAAGCGGCTCGAGATCGTCGGGGTCGGGTACCGCGCCGCGCTCAAGGGCTCCGCCCTCGAGCTCGTCGTCGGCTACAGCCACCCGGTGGTCGTCGAGCCGCCCGAGGGCGTGAGCTTCGAGACGCCGCAGGCGACCGTCGTGCTGGTCAAAGGCATCGACAAGCAGGTGGTCGGCGAGGTCGCGGCCAAGATCCGCGCGCTGCGGCCGCCCGAGCCGTACAAGGGCAAGGGCATCCGCTACGCGGGCGAGCAGGTGCAGCGCAAGGTCGGCAAGCGCGCGTGAGTGAGCTGAAGACGAGAGGATCGCGAGTACCATGAGCGCAGTGAACGTGAGAGAGGCGCGCGCGCGACGCAAGCGGCGCGTCCGCGGCAAGATCTCGGGCGTGGCCGAGCGGCCGCGGCTCGCGGTCTTCCGCTCCAACAAGGCGATCTACGCGCAGATCGTCGACGACAGCGAGGGACGCACGATGGTCGCGGCGCGCTCGGCCGAGGTCGAGACCGAGGGTCTCGACAAGAGCGCGGTGGCGAAGAAGGTCGGCGAGCTGGTCGCGGCGCGTGCGAGGGAGAAGGGTATCGCCAGCGTCGTCTTCGACCGGTCCGGTTATCTCTACCACGGCCGCGTGAAGGCGCTCGCCGAGGGCGCCCGCGAGGGCGGCCTCGAGTTCTGACGACGGAAGAGAGGCAAGGTGGCTCGAGGAGTCTATAGCGAGGGCAACGAGCTCAAGGAGCGCGTCGTCGACATCAACCGCGTGGCCAAGGTCGTCAAGGGCGGCCGGCGGTTCTCCTTCACCGCGCTGGTCGTCGTCGGCGACGAGGACGGGCACGTCGGCGCCGGCTACGG
>Ga0209164_1003878_pt1 | contig 13810 bp, 8 predicted proteins | sample MTBNYHSulfiMetaG_FD_187458 | JGI IMG/M metagenome (GOLD analysis project Ga0209164, IMG submission 187458) | Enrichment culture microbial communities from rom New York Harbor, USA that are MTBE-degrading - MTBE-NYH (New York Harbor Sulfidogenic)... | ecosystem: Environmental > Aquatic > Marine >...
GGGTGAAGCGGATTATTCTTTATGATACGCTGCTCAGGAGCATGAACCAGGAAGAGATCCTTGCGGTGATTGCTCACGAGGCAGGACACTGGAAGAAGAAGCATATCCTGAAAATGATTGTCGCCACAGAGATATTTTCTTTTCTCGGCGTCTATATTTCATTCAGAGTCCTCCAGTCCGATTTTCTCGCACAACTGTTCATGATTGAGCACGGGACTTTTTATGCAAAAGTACTGGTGCTCGGGTTTCTGGGAGGGATACTCTCGCTCCCCTTCATTCCGCTGAGCAGTTATATTTCGAGGCGGTTTGAGCGCGAGGCGGACCGGTTTGCCTGTGAACTGAGCGGCAACAGAGAAGCCATGGTGAGCACGCTCATCAAACTGTCAAAGGACAACCTCGCGAACCTCCATCCCCATCCTTTCTATGCCGCATTCTACTATTCCCATCCCCCTGTTGTCGAAAGGATAAGGCAGATCAAGAAGGGGTGCTGACCTGCATTATTTATATACTATGTCAACCATGACATGATATAGCACTTTCGCTCATTTTCGTCCCGATCCCGAAAGCATTCGGGACTGGACTCCGAGGTATCCCGATAAGAATCGGGATAAATCCGCTCAAATACCATGTCCTGTCAGTATCATCGAAAATTTATGAATTAAATGGGTTAAACTATAGAGTGTATGCACTACATTTTTGCCGCAAGATACCTTGCATTAGTTATATCACTTTCCCTTGTGGTATATGTCTTTTATGCCCCGGGAAGTATCATCGCTGGAGAGTTGCCCGCAGCGGTTCCTCTCAAACAGGTGGAAATCAGACACTACGAAGGGAAGAACCTCTCCTCTGTCGATGATTTCCGGGAGAATTCAATTAAGGGGCCTCAGTATGTTGACAAAAAAACCTATGCCCTGAAAATCACCGGACTTGTGGAAACTCCCAAAAGTTACTTGTACGATGATGTCATCGAGAATCATAAGCACTATAAGAAAGTCGTGAAACTCAATTGTGTTGAAGGGTGGAGTGTGACGGTCCTGTGGGAGGGAATACTCGTAAAAGATCTTCTGAATGAAGCAGGGGTTTCAAAAAAAGCGAACACAGTCATATTCCATGCTTATGACGGCTATTCGACTTCTTTCCCGCTGGAATACCTCATGAAAAACGATATCATCATGGCGTTCAGAATGAACGATATCGTTATGCCTCCGGAAAGAGGGTTCCCTTTCCAGCTTGTTTCAGAAAGCAAATGGGGATATAAATGGATCAAATGGATTACCGGAATAGAAGTGTCTGATGACGTGGCTTACCAGGGGTACTGGGAACGGAGAGGGTACTCGGGTACGGGAGATTTAGATAAAAGCTTTTTTGATACGGCGAAGTAATCCCGCAAGCGCAGGGTGAGAGGCGATTTTTCCTTTTCCAACGCTGACTAGGGCAAGGGAGAAATTCATTACTTTCCATACCGGCAACTCCATGTCAACGTGTTTTTCCCTGCAATCTGAGTTGGTCCTTTCAATCCTGCAGACCTTGCCGAGAATGTCACGTTCCCTGACCGGTTCATCCGGCGTGGACACGGCATCTCCCTTTGTCTGAAAAAGAAACATATCGCCCATGGATTGTTTTTTGACTATCCTGTGGAGCAGAGGAAACCCATCCGCTGTTTTGAAAAAAATCAGATCACCAATATGCAAAGAAGAACCGGGGACTTTTTTTATTGTCAGGATTTCCCCTCCGTGAAGAAAAGGGGCCATGCTTTTCCCTGTAGCCTTAACCCGGAGATGTAACTCTTTGTTTAAAATATCTTCTAAAAGCGCAGAAGTTTCAGACGATAATGGCTTAAGAGACGAAGCCTCTGGATAGGATTCCGGTTGCTTATTGAGAGACAAACTCTTCAAGGACATTCACTACCTCAGTATCAGGTTTGAAACCTAATGTATATGCCGGTATACGAGAAATCAGATCCTCACAAAAGATAAGTATTCTCGTCATTATTTCTTTGTCATACCATGGTATCGAAACAACAGGCAAAAGTTTTTCAAGTGCTTTCTGTGGTTTGATTTTTTCTATCCTGTTATGCCCTGCATGTGAAATAAAAAATATCCCTGAAAGAGCAACATGCTTATTTCTCGCAATACCTCCCTCGCCTGCCCATGGCGTTCCGAATACTCTAAAAGTGCCATTGATTTTTCTAATGATAACACGATCGTCGCTTAGCATCTCCATGTTATCCTGGCCGAGGAATTGCAGGGAAATTGTGCTTTTCCCCGCACCTGATTTGCCGGGGAAAATATAGCCCTTGCCATTGATACCAATGCCCGCGGCGTGAATCAGTGCCCCTTCTCTTTGTGACAGAAAATACATAAGCAGAATTTGATCCAGTGGATATTTAACCGGGTTTGAGACCGCCGGTCTACTGTTACTCTTATTAATAAGTAAATCCCCTAAATAAACAGCCACGTTTTTAACGAGGTGATCAAATTTTGCCATCCAGATAGGCTTTTTATTAAAAGCAGGAGGGTTAAGCATAACGACATAATCATTGCTATTTTGATACATCGACCATGACTGGCCGCTATCAAATATTTTTGTAAGATGTTTAGCGTCGGGCATAGTATTTAATTCAAGGTCTATATGGATATCAATGGCTGTCGGGTCTTCCCCGATTTTAAGGAATGATGTATAGGCAGGGTCATAATCCTGGAGTATTATTGAATCCCGGCAGCGTATGGAAAAATTGATACCCGCGATTTCTATGTTGATTAAATCCGACATCCAATCACTTTTTGAAGAAAGAACGGGTTACTTATGAACCTGAACTAAAACACTGAATTGCAAGACAACCTGATGGATTACCAGGGTTAGCTGCACCAGCAGATGATTTGCAACCTATTCCGAGGACTTCTTCTGCTGCCAGCTCAATTGCTATGATTCTTGGCTTTTCATAAGATTGTTTATCCTTATCCTTGTCCTGTTCAAGTTTCATTTGTTGCTCCTTTAAAATGATTGCTTATTCAATATTTTAAAACGATACTGCCCCATTTTACAAAGATAATCAGAATATTTGTCTTCTGCACCATTTTCGAGTCTGAAAAAGGCCGGACAAAAACCACATAACATTCTCTTTTCGCACTGACTGCAAGTACTGTCGGCGCCTGCTTTCTTTTCTCGTATGCGTGGAATCACATCACGCCAGCCTGTGAGGAAATTTCCTTTTGATAAATTATACGAAGGCCAGTTTGTCATCAGGCAGGATCGAAGGTTGCCGTAAGGGTCGATATGAAAGTTTGTGATTCCAGCGCCACAAATATAAAGGGTGTCCGACACGGGAAGTCCTTGATATTTCATAAAATAATTTTTCCACTGCAGGAGCCTTTCCTCATCTGAAAGTTCTTTCCTTATAGCGTCTCCAGGAGAAACCCGAAGGCCCAGAGGGGTTTTATCACCGTTAAAACGTGGAAATATTGCTGCATCAAAACGGAATTTAACGCCGAATTCTTTTGCAATGTTTTCTATATCAAAAAATTCATGACCATTTAAAGTCATAAGAACGGTTTTTAATTTTACATTTATTTTGTGTCCCAATAGTTGTCTAATACCGTTCAGGCATTTTACGTAAGAGCCTTTTATCCCGGTAATTTTTTCATATGTGAGGGCAGTTGCACCGTACAGGGTGATCTCAACTGCATGCGGGGGAAGCTCTTTGAAAAGTTCCAGAGTATTGGCTGTTAGAATAGTGCCATTTGTAAAGACAGTGACCAATAACCCATTTGTCTTCGCATGGCGGTAAATCTCTGTAAAATCTTTTCTCAGGAAAGGTTCCCCGCCGCTGATAAGGAGGTACAGGCATCCGGCCTCTGTAATCTCATCAATGATGGATAAGAGCCGGCTGGTGTCCATTTCATGACCGTGCATTTTCTTCACCTCAGATTGCGGACCGAGGTAGCAGTGGACACACCTTAAATTACACCGATGGGTAATATCTATGCTGCCGGATAAAGGGATTCTAAGTTGAGCCGTTTTTTTACTAAACTGTTGTAAATATTCTCTATCACTAAGCCATGTTGTTTCAGTGCACTCCAAGCTAATTTACTCCTGTAATAAGCTCTTTTTCTAGCAGTTCACCAATAAATTCCTGAACATCTGCATCTGCCTGCTCTTTCTCTACGTCAAAAACTGATAGGATACTGCTGCTGATTTCTTGAAGGTTCCTTTCACCATTTAGCTGGTTCCAGATGTATTCAGCCACGGGACTCAATGAGAAAATCCTCTGCATATCAGCCAGCTTTCCACTGATTGGGACCAAGATCGTCTCTCCGGCGATTTTGCGTGATACAATCTCTTCCTTTTTTCTAAAGACCTTTTGCATTATCTCACTTGTCGAATTCATAGCGAACTCTGTTCCAATGAATGGGAAGTCAAGCTGTTATTCCCGCTTGTCCCGAAAGTATTCAGGACAAGCATTTGGGATGTAAACAAAGAAAAATTCCGGACAAGCCAGAATGACAGAATTAAATATCTTAACCAACTATGAGACCCTTAACATATAGCATATATATTCTTATTTCAGTTTCAGCGCCGGATCTCCCATGATGTTATATATATCAAGTATAAACCCTGAGACTCCATTCATGCTACCCTCTTTAATGGCCTTTAAGACCACGTCTCCGAGTGCCTGTTTTGTGCCTGCGAAGGTTGACTTGAAAAACATCTCATTTAGTATCACTGCCTCTGAGTTTATAGAAAGCCCTGTTGGCGCCCAGACTCCAACAGCCCCGCCAGCTGTTTTAAGCAACAAGACCTCGCTTAAAGAATCATACCCAGGGATAGCAAACTGGCCTGCAGCACAGGTCATAGCCGCTACGACAGGAAGTCTTTCCTGATTAGTCATGGAGGCCACATCGCTGGTTAAAAGCAACCCTTCCTGTGCCAGGCGGTCTACACCAGCATGGCCTATGTAATTCAAAAGCAATGCACCGCTATTAATCCCGTCCAGGACCAATCGCCGTGCTTCATCTATCGAACGTTCAGACAGGTAGATTTTGTTTGCTGTGTACCCAATTGGCAGTAATGCAGCCATGTTATTGCTGTCTGCAGGGAAATCTCCACCATCATCAGGGTTGTCTGCGAGCATAAGCACCTGCTTTGTCCATGTGCCTCCGCTACTGTTTTCATAGTTGATAATCTTGCTGATTACATTAGTTAACTCTTCAGAGGTCACAACAGGCAGTCTTCCGATTGCCATCTCAGGAATATGGTCTCCATTTATGTCTGCAAAAAGATTGTCAGATGGGAAAAGTCCCTGAGGAGTTGCTATCATTAATGGTGGAATCAGATTGTCACCATATCCCTGGTGGTCTCTGTAATCAAAGGTGCCTTCTCCTGCAAGAACCACATATCGTGGGGCCTTGCTACTGTTGTAATAAGTGTATGAGAGGAAGTTCCTGATGGCCTCCGGAGAGTAAATCCCATAGTTGAATTCATCCATAATATCTTCCAACTCTACCACCGTTGTTCTTAAACCCTGACGCTGCCTATAGTTAGCAAGCACCTGGGAAGCACTTGTCAGCTCTGCCGGAGCAATAATCAGATAGTCTGCGCCGTTCCTTGCATTCTTAAAGTCAGACGCCTTGTCGACAATTACAGACACCGGCGTACTCAACCCATCGATGGTCAGCGCCAGGTACAGGGACTTAGGTGAGGCTGGTCTGAAACTCACCCGGTAATTATCAGCAACAGGGTGGTCAACAGTAGCAGAAGTGATGAGCTTTGGCATGCTTGTATTGCTTACGTCAAACACGAAGATGGAAGGGTCAGTAAAGCCTTCGATAGTGACTACAAGGTTACCATCCCCTCTGGCAAATAGTCTGTTGTTAACCGCTTTATAATACCGCTGGTAACTCAAATCAAAAGACTCTGCATAAAAGATACTGTAAGGCGCACCGGTATCCAGCAGGCCGGTCACTATAACAGTATTATCCCCTTCGTTCAGAAGCGATTGGCTAAAGGACAGGGTAAGTGTATGAGCTTCTGTCCCGTCCCACCAGTCTTCACCTATCGTGGTACCATTTAGACTGATTACAACATGGTGGTCAGGGTTGGCGCTTGTCTTTGTGCCTCCCTTGAGATGAACAGCCAGTCTTGCTGATTCTGAAGAGGTGGCTACACCATTAGCTTTTATAGTAAAGGTCTTGTTGCCCAGACCAGGATCACCTGCAACAATATAGTCCCAGACCCAGTAATCAGATTGCGGGTCATCAAACAGAGCCGGTGCTGCCCAATGGTCTTCCTCCAGGTGTATGGTCTCAGTAAAGGTCTCAGTACTGATAGCAGGAGCAGGACCTGCTCCTGCTACAATCTCCATCTGCAGCCCTCTGTTTTTCTCCAGCCAGTAAATGTTTTCACGGGTGTATATGCTGTCGATACCTTCTCCGTAAAAATAGATGCCTGTATTGTTGTCGGCCGGAACATAAGCCACTTTTTGCCCCTGATTGCTAATGGATATATTGTTCATCTTTATAACATCCTGTGCGGAAATCCCGAATAAGGTGGATATCTCTGATGCATTGAGATAGTACAATCCCTTCTCAGCCACAGCAATCTTGGCTTTTCCTTTCTCTGTTGCAGGGACCCTTGCATTCCCTTTAGTCGTAAGGGACTTGGTTGCTTTCCTGGCTAATTTACCGGCCTCTATCCGGGCCTTTTTAGTAGCAGACATCTCATGTGCCTTCCTGCTGTAGTTTTCAAAAAGGTCTGTACCGGTATCTGTCTGCACCTGTTCCTTCTGTCCGTTCTTTCTGTTTGTCACAATAAGAATGCCGTTATTATCAACGTACTGAGTAATCCCGGAAGAAGAGACTTTTTTCTGTCTGTCAGAGCAGGTTGTGCACTTACCGGGAAGCTGAAGGTTCCCTATATCAGGATTCAGGGTTCCGGTTACGCTTTCACCTCCGACCCGAACGGTGAAAGGTCCATATATGTTCTTTGAACCCCTTCCCTCCATCTCCACGAGGATGTAAGTGATGCTTCCCGCATTAACGGAGGCGCCTTTGTCGACGAGACTGTAAGTGCCGCCCTGTGACGATGTGAGAAGGGCGGGAAGCAGCCTGTGGTTGAGCCGAATATAATCCCCTTTGTTCTCATCAAGCCGGTACAGATAAAATCCCGCAGTGTCATGCTCGGAAGCTGTAGCCCACTCTACCACCACCTTGCCGCTGTCTTCGTATGCACTGAAGTCGGACAGGGTGACCAGGGTCGGGATTGGTTTTTTGAACCCGAAGTTGACGTTGAGGACGTCGCCGCTGGTCAGGTCCACCGGTGCCTGATTGTCAAAGGGGCCTAGGATACCAACATCGTACTCAAAGGTCGGGTTGTAGCCGGTCAGGACACTGTTAATGTCAGTGATGTACACAGTGTAGGAGTTGTCACTGACGAGTCCTGCTACCGAATAAGAGCCCGAGGCATCGGTAGTGACCGTTGTCACCAAGGTGCATGGTGCCGGACAGTTGCGCCGGACCTCCAACGTTACGCCTGCCAACATTGATTCTCCTCCGTCTATGATGCCGTCCGCGTCAGGGTCGTCCCAGATCGTTCCGGAGACGGTACGGGAAGATGTCAGGGTCTGGAAACCAAAGTCTTTATCCAGGACGTTGACCCCGCCCAACATCGCTGCCTTGTTCTGAATCCCTGCTGCCGTGCTGTCGGTGTCGGGGTTGACGCTGCCGTTGGGTTTGAAGCTGTAGCCGGCAGGAATGGGGACGCTGACGATGTAGTTCGCGTCCTCAAGTCCAGAGAAGAGGTACTGGCCGTTTGCATCTGTGGTCACGCTCCTGAGGAGAGTTTCGCCAGCGATCAGCCCATCGGCGGGACCGATGAGGTCGCTGTAAAGGCTGACGACGACATCTGCTATCCCCAGCTCTCCCGCGTCCTGGATGCCGTTGCCGTTGAGGTCGTTAAAGATCGTATCGCCGATGCTGCGCAACGGGCGGAAACCGTAACTCGGAGGCGGGGTTGACACGCGGTCGATACTTGCCGTCAGGTTGCTCTCAGCGCGCTTGAGGGCCAGAGCATAGGAGGTCGTGCCGTAGTAGTCAAGGAGAACGCCACCAGTGTCGTTGATGCGCACTGTGTAGTCCGCACCAGAACCTACCATTCCGCTGAAGATGAATGTGCCGTCCGCAGCAGTGCTGGTGGTGCCGATGACGTTGAGGCTTGCGTCGAGCAGCTCGATGGTGACCCCGGCAATCCCGTTCTCCCCTGCGTCGAACACCCCGTAGTTGTTCGTGTCATTCCAGACGCGGTCCGTGATGGTGTAGGTGGTAATCGTATCGCCCTGGTAGCCGAAGTCCGCATTGAGCTTGGTGCTCCCCGACGCAACGTTGATGTACCGGAATTGTGTGACGCCGGTCGGCAGGTAGCCGGTCGGAGTCGTGGCCGAGACGAGGTAGTCCTCGGTCCCCCCGGCGGTGGCACCTGTAAAGAGATAGGTACCGTCCGGGGCGGTTATCTGCGTACTGACAAGGGTGTCGCCGCCATCGATGACACCATCGTCGTTATTGTCCAGGTAAAGCATGACGGTGACCCCGCCGAGGCCGATCTCGCCGGCGTCGCGGACCCCGTCAGCGTCGGCGTCGACCCATACCTGATCGCCGAAACTCGCTGCCCCGGCTGAGGTCCTATACCCCAGATCGGCAGAGGGGTAAACCTGCCCTGCCGTGAGGTTGAAGGATGTCGTCCTATTAAGCCCCGGAGGGATGGGGAACGTCTGGGTAAGCCCCGCCGGGAGACCGTCGGTCACTTCGACGTAGTAGCCCGTCCCCGGTGTGACGCCGGTGAATAGGTAGCGCCCGTTCCCGTCGGTGAGGGTCGTCGCAACAGGTGTTCCGAAGAGGTCCTTGAGCGTGACCTCGATGTTCGGCATTCCCGGCTCGCCGATGTCCTGCACCCCGTCGCCGTCGGCGTCAAGCCAGACGCGCCCCCCGGCGTTCGCGCTGAGCGCGCTCGGGACGAGCACGGTGTTCGTAACAGAGGCGGTGATCGCAATCGGGAGCTGTGTCGAACTCGTCGAGGCGGTGTTGGTTATAGAGGTTTGACCCGAAGGGAAGGGGTTATCTACAGTGACGTTATAAGTAAGGGTGAGAGATCTACCCGGCAAGATAACACAACTTGTTCCATTCGAAAGAAATTCGGGCGGACTGCTGGCCGCGAACGTAATGGGCGGCGGCACAATGTAGCTGATATCCACATTATCGAGGTTGAAAGTCTGACCGACGGTGTTGAATCCGCCTGTAACACGGAACTGGATGGTGGTAGTGCCTGAAATATAAGGGGCAAGACTATAGGGCGGCGCAACATCAGGAACTCCACCTGTGAAGGTCGCCAGGGTCGTAAATGGACCGCTTGCGCTGCTGCTTGCCTCTACCTCTAACGTATCGCCTGCTGTGAGTCCTGTCGAACTGTACGGATCGAAGTTCAGCCAGGTGTTTGTGGCGCCGGTGAGATTGGCGGTGCGCTTGATCGAGGACCCTATGGCAGAGGCGTTGAAGCTTATGTCAACATTATCGATGGTTACTTCGTCATTACTGCTCCACCCCGCCCCTGTCGCACGGAACCGAAGGATGATGGAGGTTGCGCCGCCAGTGACTATAGGACCGTATGTCTGGGTGACATTGTCCCACCCTCCTGTCCCGCCGTCAAAGATGCCGAGTGTCGTATAGCTTGAGCCGCCATTTAAACTGTATTCGGCAACCAATCCCTCGCCGCTGTCAATCCCTTCGTCTTCAGGCCGGAAACTGATCGTAATGCTGGTAGCACCTGTTATATTAGCGGTCCTGCTGATCCTAAGGGTATTAGTGCCACTGGTATTGCCGTCAAACCAAAGTCTATTTCCGCTGACGTACATATGCGGGTTGCCGGTGATACTGGCTGAACCGTCATCGTATTCTTCCGTCCAGTTGTTGGACCAATTTACCAAGCCATCATTTTGGGTATAGCTGCCATTGGTGTTGAACTCATCGCGCACATTGACGAGCAAAGATTGAAACTGCAATTGGCCGGCCCAGATCCTAATAAACCCCCCTGTTGCGTCGGCAGCGCCGGGCCCTAGGTCCGTCTCTATCCACGGGTTGGGTGCCCAATTCTCTGAGCCATTGGTGTTGTTATAGGCGATAGCCCCAAAATAATCGGCAAAGTTCCGTGGAATATCACAGGTCACTGACCCGCTGCCTGCCACATAGCTTACGCCTGCCGGCAGGGGATCGTAAATAGAGACGCCTGTTTGATTTGTTGTTGCAGACGCGGGGTTGGTCACTGTTACGGTATAGGTAAACTGGTTGCCGGGGTATAAAGGGTCGGTTGCGCTTGAAGTTTTCGTGATCTGTAAGTTCCCCGAGGTAACGTAAACAAAGTCGGTTGTTGTGAAGGTCTGGGTCTGGCCGCCGACCGTCCGCGTGCCGACAGCCTTCACACGGTTCTGGCTTAGGGTACCGGTGGCAAGAACAGCGGTCGTCCGCGCGGTGAAGGTGATTGTGACTTCCTGGTTCTCGGCCATGCCCGGAGTCCCGTTCGTGCCGAGTTGGGCGCTTGTCCAGGTCAGAGTTTGGCCGGTGGCAGGCACGCCCGAGACAGTAGGATCGGTTGCGTGAGTAGTCAGGTCAGGCCATGTGATAGTGGTAGTGTCTGTCCCGGTTAGGTACTGCCAATTCGGCGGCAGATAATCGGTGGCGTTTACGCCATCTACCGTATATTTCTGGGAATTGATCTTGATAGTGAAAGTGGCTACTGAGCCTGACGCTGTAGGCACCACCTGAGGGCTGACCGACTTGTCCACAGTCAGCACGAGGGATACAAAATCACTTCCCGGGATTGCCACATAGCCGACATCCAGCGCCGGCGCTGTTTGGCTTGCCACACTGGATTTCTCGCCGTATGCTATGGAGAAGGGACCTGTTGCCCAAAAATGGGCACCCGAGAGATCGCCGGTGTTGGGATTGTAGATATACTGGTTCTGGAGACGGTTCAAAGTGAGAAACGGCGACTCGGGGGAACCGTTCAGGTCCGCGTCGATCAGGTCCGCCATGCCATCGTTGTCAAAGTCCACAAAAACCCGCGTGTTGTCCTGGGCCGTGGTCAGAAACACACCGTCATAATGCTGGGTTCCGGGATTGCCGGTCGGGTCCACAGGAATCGAGCCTGGGGCCCAGCCGAGGTAGTGCTCTGTATAGAGCATTGTCGAGGGGAGAAGGCTGTATCCCCATTCATGATAACCTTGTGTGACGTCGTTGAGACCGACACCCCAGAAGGTATCGCTTCCCCTGAAGTACAGCCCGGAGCCTATCGGGACATTCCCTACGGTGCTCCTAAAAGATACAGTGCTATTTGCAGGGATGCTGAAAGACCCGGAGCTGCTGAGGGACTCCCAATTGATCGTGATGGCTGAGGACCAAGGATTAAAGAGGAAATAGTCGGTATAGTCGTTAGTGCCGCTGGATGTCGGGTTTACCGGCTGGTCGAGCGGCGCATAGTAGTCCTTTGTCCAGTATCCCCGGGGAAAGGCGCTGAGCCCGCGTGTAACATAGGTGAAGGTTGAGGTGTTGCCGGTAATGTATTTAACCTGGAGCGTATTGTCACCCTGGATCACTATGCCTGTGGGGAGTGTGCCGACGCTGTAGCACGCAGTTGTGTCGTTGAGCAGGAATGTGTCTCCTGCGTAGGCGAGGGTGATAGTGGTCGAATCGCTCCCATTGCAGAGGCCGTCGCCGTTTTGGTCGACCGTGTCCGGGGTACCGTCACCGTTTAGGTCAATCGTAAGCGTTGTGTTGTTCTGCGTGGCCTGTATCAGTGTATTGACTCGCGCAAAGGCAAAGGCGGTGGCTTCCCCGAACGGGACGACGTAGGTCGTCAACTGCGGCTTGACAGGGTAGATTTCCCATGCCACTGACTGCATGCCTATGGTAGTTCCCTCGATCCAACTCACACGCGTAACGGTAACGACACCGCCGGCCACATATATCCGATCTCGGCCGTCATAACAGGTTGTTGAGGTGCCGGTGCGAACTACAGTCCCGGAAAGCGTGGCGGTATAGGTGCAGGTCGTCGACGGAGGGGTACCGGGATTGCCACTCCGCGGGAGCACCATATTAGCACTGTCGAAAATCAGATACTGCCCTTGATTCATCGTAAATGTATCGTCGGCTGTTAAAGGGTTTGCAGGGTCAAAGTCGTAGCCGTCTTCCCAATTGTCGTAATACACTGTAGTACTGTCAGTGTAGGCTGTTACGCTGATGACGGCGTGCATGTTTCTCAACCCGCCGGCGCCCTGGTCCAGAGAGTCGAGGACCGAGTACATGGTATCCTCCGGCCCCGGGATATAGTATTCCGAGTAACCTGCCGGAGCAGCGGCATGGCTGTAGTTTGAGCACGCGAATAACACAATGAGGCACATAAACAGTGTATAAAAAACTGGTTTTGATTTCATAAATGTATTTGTCGGCATTGGATACCTCCTTAGAAACAGCAAGCAATTATTGCTTTAAATGTAAGCAAATTATATGCCTCTATATTTCTTTCACAATAATCATATTGCAAAAATTATCCCTTTTCTTTACAACATTCGCTCTATCTCAATAATATTATTGCTTTTTTAAAGGGATATTGCAATCCTACTTAAGTAGGGTGTTGAGGATTCAGGGACCATAAAAACAATGCGCTTTTATTAAATAGACCTGAAGAGCAGGAATTTTTTTCCACATAGTATTACCTATATTACCTTATTCCCATAACTGTATATCAGAGAATGACCTATTTTGTTATATTTTGATCAACTGCATGTGAAAATGAATATTTCAGGTCAGATATGCCGAGCCTGCAAAAGAATACCCGTTAAATTCGCTGCAAGGTTACAGGTTGATTTATTTGACAAATAGTTTTATCTTGATATAATGAAATCTGAATAATTTAAATCTGCAAAGAATGCTATTCTGAAGAATACTATCTAAGGAGGGGCGAATGAGTCTTAAAAGAAACGCAGGTTTTACATTAATCGAGGTAATTGTTGTCGCAGGTATTATTGCCATACTTGCCGGTATCCTGGTGCCAATGATTTTAAAAGAAATTGACGAGTCAAGGATTACAAGGGCAGTTGCAGATACAAAATCAATATCTACTGCCATGATAGTATTCAAAAAGGATACGGCCCAGTGGCCTGTTATGGATGAGAACTGTGATCCGAATGTTACTTTTCTGTCCGGAGCAGGCAATCTTCCTTCAAACCTTGCAGGAATGGGATATGACACCGGCGTAGCGAGTTCATACGATTCTCATTTCTCTGCTGACGCCGAAGATTGTTACTCGCCGAACTGGAAGGGGCCGTATATGGCGATGGTGACCGCTGATCCCTGGGGAAACAGCTATGTGACAAACGCAAATAATTTTGCAGTTGCGGGGCAGCCCCTCTGGATTATTTCAGCAGGGCCGAACGGACAACTCGATACCGGTGTAAACAGCACCACGCTTCAGGGCGATGATGTAGGCTTACGGATGAAATAAGAGGCCCTTTTTCAAGATGAGCGGGTAACGCAGTATATAACTCTTAATGATAAAGAAGTAAAAAGCAGAGGGCAGGTCAAAAACCTGCCCTTTTTATTTACCCTCTGAGGTATTCTGTCTTATCGCAGGTGCTGGTTCGATCGGTCTCTCGATCTTTTTCAGCCTTTCTTCGTGTTCTTTGCGAATATCTTCGACTGACTGGTCGGTCAGAATGTATGGTGTCAGGAGGATAACCAGTTCTGATTTTTTTATTTCCTGCGATGTACGT
>Ga0209164_1003879_pt1 | contig 13806 bp, 10 predicted proteins | sample MTBNYHSulfiMetaG_FD_187458 | JGI IMG/M metagenome (GOLD analysis project Ga0209164, IMG submission 187458) | Enrichment culture microbial communities from rom New York Harbor, USA that are MTBE-degrading - MTBE-NYH (New York Harbor Sulfidogenic)... | ecosystem: Environmental > Aquatic > Marine >...
AACCGGATACAAACCGAAGTGCCAACGATCACCCGCATCGTGGACCTCCTGGAAGGTAAGGGGTACGTTGTTAAAAAGCCCAGCATGGAAGACAGGCGATCAGTGCAGGTCTTCTTGACAGAAAAAGGTATGGGCATAGAGGCCCCTTTGCGAGAGAAGATCAAAGAAGTTCTCGAGATCGCCCTGCAAGGTTTTGAGGCACAAGAAGCGGATCGGCTCAAGCGAGATCTCGTTCGAATCACAAGAAATCTAGTGGAACATGAAGCGGGTGAGCAGGGTGGTTGAACAGATTGTCTTTCGAGGACGGTTTAAGATCGCAACGAGGCCGGGAAATAGGAAAAGGAGAGCTCATGACAACGAAGTACAGCCTAGAAGAAGGCATGGCGACCATGAAGGAGCAAATGCCGGATGTAATGGGCCCATTCGGTGCTCTTATGAACCAGGTGACTCAAGACGGTTTATTGACTGCCAAGACCAAGCGACTCATGATGGTTGCTGTTGCAGTGACTCAGCGCTGCAAAGAGTGTATTCGTGCACATGTTAAGGCCGCCGTGGAATTGGGAGCATCTCGTGCGGAGATTCTTGAAGCAGCGGCGGTCGCCATCTTGATGGCCGGCGGACCCGCAGTGGCGCATGTTGCAACGGTGGTGCTGGAAGTCTTGGATGAAGCCGGAGCATAGCCTTGCGCCCCGTTGCGTCGGCATGAATGAGCAGGGTATAAAAGTTCACTGATGGAGGCAGAAAGATGATGAAATGTGAAAAATGTGCGGATGAGATCTTCGCTGAAGATGCGCATGAGCATATGGGCAAAACCCTTTGCGAGGACTGCTATTTGGACGCCGTGGCGACTCCCAAGACATGCGATCCATGGGCCGTCTACAGCGCCAAAAAAACGGTGTCGCAAGATGTGACCCTGACACCGGAGCAGCAAAAAATCCTTGATCTTATCGCAGCCAAAGGCCCTCTTACACTCGAGCAAATCTGCCGCGAGCTGGATATCGCTGAAGAAGACTTCCGCCGCAACTTCGCCACCTTGAGGCATATGGAATTAGCAAGAGGCTGCAAAATGGAAGGACAGGTCTGTTATACACTTTTCAGTGACCAATCCAGCTGAAAAAATCACCTATGCCTGTAGTCGACGGCAATCATCGGTCGAATTCGATGATGGATTTCCCTTGACCATGTCGGTGTTTTATTCTACAAACTGACTAAAATTACTGTTAGAAAACAGTTGATTTGGCTGTAAGACCCTCGGAGCGTTAAAACTCAAGCCACGAAGGCTTTAATTCGTCAAACAGGCGAAGAAGTTTCGTGGCTTTTTTGCTTTGAAACAAGTACGCTAAAAGCAAAGGAGAAAACAGGAATGTGTGAAGCACATGCCTATCTGGCAAAAGGCGGTGAGGAACAATTAGTGATGGAAAGCGTCGATATCCTCAGACCTGAAGAGGGCACGCTATTCATCCAAAACATTTTTGGCGAGCAAAAATGGGTCAAAGGCCGGATTAAGGAGATGAATCTTGTGCAGCATCGTATTCTGCTTGAGGAAGATTAGGACATGGAGAGAGGATTTTGTTAAAGGTAGCTGTAATTGATGGACAAGGCGGCGGAATCGGCTCTCTTATCATAAAGAGAATCAAAGAGAATTACGGCGAGCGTTTGGAAGTATGGGCTCTGGGTACCAATGCCATTGCCGCTTCGCAGATGCTTAAAGCGGGAGCCAATCGGGGTGCAGCCGGGGAAAACGCCGTCTGCCATTGTGTGCCGCAAGTCGACATCATTGTGGGCTCTATCTCCGTGCTCATTGCAAATGCCATGATGGGAGAAGTGACCCCTGCTATCACCGTGGCCGTGGGATCATCCAAAGCAACGAAGATTCTGTTGCCTATCTCACAGGAAAACGTAACGATTGTGGGCAGTATTCGAGAGCCTTTGCCTCACCTGGTTGACCAGTTGATCGTTGACAACCTCAAAGTTTTTCTAAGTGACTGAAGAAAACCGAACGGCAGATCAAAACGGAACAGTTTCTTGCGGATCAGTCGAAATCCGACCCTGTCAGCCGCTGAATCTTTGACACCCCTGGCAGACTTCATGGAAATGACCATTCAAGACATTTATCCAAAATGAAAGTGCTTTTTGCCAGGTTGAAATTTAGGAGTAAGTACGATATAAAAGTTAATCCAGTCTAAATGATGGATTGCCGCGCGAACATGCCTCACGGTTGAGCGGTCTGCCGATGCCGGACTGGTAAATCTACCGATTGAACGGGGACATAGTGGAAAACACAACAGAGAAACTTCATTCCTTCGAAAGTACTTGCCGTGAGCACGGTCTGAGCATTACTCCGCAACGGGTCGCCATCTACAGGGAATTGGTCTCCTCAACGGAGCACCCGTCGGCTGTTGCCATCTTTAACAAGGTGAGAGAATATTACGCGAATATATCCTTGGACACGGTGAACCGCACCTTGCTGACCTTCCACAAGATCGGACTGGCTAAAGTTGTGGAAAGCTCGGGCGATCCTAAGCGCTTCGATGCCAACCTTAAACCCCACCATCACTTCAGATGCGTCCGTTGCGGGAGGATAGTGGATTTTCGGAACGAGGCTTATGATGCCCTTGAAGTTCCTCCTGATATGGCAAAAAAGTTTGTTATCTTAGACAAGGTGGTGCACCTAGAGGGCATTTGCGATAATTGCCGGAAGGAATAGGAGCAACTTCCGGTCCAAGATGGCGTAGCGATTGCGCTCTGCCACGCTCCTCGGCTTGCTTTGCCAATTCTAAGCGTCCCGAGCGGTCAACCGCATTTGCAGAACATCATCAGGGACAAAGCTTGAGGGAGGTTGTTGCGGAAAACAATAGGAGTAGATACTAGGTCGCTAAAAATACAGGGTAGTATTCAGTAGAATAGTCCCTCATGAGCCGCCAGCACCTCATTAACACGGGTCATGGCGTTAAACCGGCAAAGTAATAGATCGGCAAGGGGAAAATAAGATCGTTAGAGAGGAGGTGATGAGAAGCAACTGAGCGTCTGAACAGTGGGTAGGGCATTCCTGTAGAATTTTTTCACACAAGAGGAGATCAGCGATGGCTCAAGATAAAAAAACCCTCACCACCGCCTTTGGAATTCCTGTGGCTGACGATCAAAACAGCATGACGGCCGGCTCCCGTGGACCCGTGCTCATGCAGGATGTCCATCTGCTTGAGAAACTGGCTCATTTCGACCGGGAGCGCATACCAGAGCGAGTAGTCCATGCAAAGGGAGCCGGTGCTTATGGTTACTTTGAGGTCACCGGAGACGTTAGTCGGTACACCAAAGCCCGGTTTTTATCGGAAGTCGGCAAGCGCACCGAAGTCTTTGCCCGTTTTTCAACTGTGGGTGGGGAAAAAGGCTCGGCGGATTCCGCAAGGGATCCCAGGGGCTTTGCCGTGAAATTTTACACTGAGGACGGAAACTATGATATGACCGGAAATAACACGCCGGTCTTTTTCATCCGCGATCCGCTGAAGTTTCCTGACTTCATCCACACCCAGAAACGGCACCCGGCAACTAACCTGCCCAATGCCGACATGTTCTGGGATTTCTTGTCACTCACCCCTGAATCCATTCATCAGGTTACGATACTCTTCTCCGATAGAGGAACGCCCAAAAGTTACCGACACATGCACGGCTTTTCGAGCCACACTTTTAAGTGGTATAATCAAAAAGGTGAAGCTTTCTGGGTTCAATATCATTTCAAAACCGATCAGGGCATCCAGAACCTGACGCGTGAAGAAGCGACGCAACTTGCCGGCGAGGACCCCGATCATGCCACTCGCGACCTTTTCGACTCTATTGAAAAAGGTGAATACCCTTCCTGGACCTTCAAAGTGCAAATCATGACCCCCGAACAGGCCAAAGATTACAATTGGGATATATTTGACATCACAAAAGTCTGGCCCCAAGGCGATTTCCCTCTCATCGAAGTGGGCAAGCTGGTTTTGAATCGCAATCCTGCCAATTACTTCGCAGAGGTTGAGCAGGCGGCTTTCTGCCCTGGCAACCTGGTACCGGGCATTGCAGCATCGCCCGACAAAATGCTGCAGGCGCGTCTGTTCTCCTATCACGACACTCACATTCACCGGCTGGGACCCAACTACCATCTCCTCCCGGTAAATGCGCCGAAAAACGCTCCGGAAGCCAATTATCAGCGGGACGGCTTCATGCGCTTTGACGCAAACGGCGGCGGCGGTCCGAATTACTGGCCAAACAGTTTTGGCGGCCCAGCTCCCGACCCGACGGCAGGCGAGCCATCGCTTGATGTTTCCGGAGAAGCCGCGCGCCATCGCTTTTCGCATCCCAACGACGATTTCGTACAGGCGGGCAATCTCTATCGCCATGTGATGAACGATACCGACCGGGATCACCTGATCGGCAATATCGTCAGCCATTTGGGCAACGCCGTCAAGCGTATCCAGTATCGACAGGCGGCGATTTTTTTCAAAGCTGACGAAGACTACGGCCGCCGTGTGGTGGAAGGATTGGGGTTGGATCTTAATCAGGTTCGGCGACTCGCCGCAATGTCGGCAGAAGAACGGGCTGAAGCCACCAGGGAAGGGTCTCTATCATAGCTGTTATAAGTAACCGTTCGGGTGGAAGAGCGTTCCCTGTGGCGACAATCGACGATAGAGGATACCTAAAAACCAAATTGACAGACCAGGGCGGAGTTGCTACAGTGATTTGCGTCAGGTGCTCAAAAGAGCTTAAAAAGGGAATCCCGTGAAATTCGGGAGCGGACCCGCCGCTGTGATCGGGGACGAAAGCCACACGTAAGCCACTGTGCTGCCAGAAGGCAGGAGATCGCAAGTCGGTTTTTTCCGACATCGAAATTCCGACTTCTGCAACGGGAAGGCGTGGTGAGCCTTGTTGATGCCGCCAATGGGCGGCCCTGCTCGGCAGGATTCAGCAGGGCAAGTAGGATGATCCGAGAGTCAGAAGACCTGCCTGAAAAAGTATCGACAGCCTTCGTGGAAAAAGGTTGTCGGGAAAGCATGGTTGGATGAAAAGGGAGATCCCCAAGCTGAATAGAGCTTGGGGATTTTTTTTTGGCCGGGGCTCTTGGAAATGAAGAGCCTTTTTGCTGATTGAAGAGGGGGATCACTGATGCAATGAGTAAAAGCACTGGAAAACAATCGCTTAGGGGAAGTGAGCTTGGTGTAAGTAAAACAATTTGAAAAAGGAGGCCGGAACATGCGTAAAGTCGTTCATGTCGCTGTCATCGTCGTGCTGCTCGGTTTGTTTGGACTCAATAATGCTTTCGCGATTCATGGAAAAGAACACCCAAAGAAAAAGGCCATATTGCTGGTCGCTTTTGGAACAAGCGTACCGGAGGCGCAAAAGGTTTATGAAAAAATCGATGAAAAGGTGCGCCAGGCATTTTCTGGTGAAGAAGTTCGCTGGGGGTACACTTCCGATATCATCCGATCAAAGCTGGCTAAAGAGGGAAAATCGATCGATTCACCGGAATTGGCTTTGGCGAAGCTGATGGAGGAGAACTACACCCATGTGGCAGTCTTATCCCTGCACACCATTCCCGGAGCGGAGTTTCACGATCTTAACCGGAATGCTAAGCTGTACGGTCAAATGGCGGGCGGCTTCGAGCGCATTCTGGTAGCCTGGCCGCTCCTTTCCTCACACGAGGACATGGTCAAAGTGGCCGAGAGGATTATCAAGCATCTACCCGCGGAGCGCAAACCGGAAGAGGTTGTTCTGCTGATGGGCCACGGTACCGAACATCATCCCGCGGACGCCGTTTATGCTGCCATGAACCAGGTTTTTCAAGGCATGGACTCGAATGTTCTGGTAGCCACCGTTGAGGGCTATCCCGCGCTGAACGATCTGCTGCCACAGATTGAAAAAAGCGGAGCCCAAAAGGCCTACCTGGTTCCTCTCATGCTTGTAGCAGGAGACCATGCCATGAACGACATGGCCGGCGACGAGCCCGACAGCTGGAAATCCATACTGGAAGCTAAAGGTCTTCAGGTAGTGCCCGTTCTCAAAGGCACCGGAGAATACCCGGAGGTGGTCGACGTGTGGTTAGACCACCTGCGTGCAGCTTTTTCTCATTTTTGAAAAAAATCAAAGAAATCGCTTTTCAGTCACCCGAAATCTGATTTACACAACGGGAAGGCGAGGCCCGCTTAGTTGATGTTACCGTGTGGCAAGCTTTTCTGCCAGGGACGTAACAAAGCACGAGGATGATCCGAGAGCCAGAAGACCTGCCTGAAGATGTATGGATCATCGGTGCGCGGATATCCCCGATGTTCAGGTAGAGGATTAAGTGAATCAGGGTGCAATCCTTAGGGCGTAAGCTCTAGGGATTTTTTCTGTAAACCTTCGGTTGTTCAGCACACCAGCAGCCTTTTGAGCTCCATCGAAGGTCTGTTCGCTGCTGAACAATCCCATTGAGACTTGATAGGAATTTGCCGATCATGAAGGTACCTGGCTTGCACGCCAGCCACCCTGAGTACAAGCCAGAGCCAGGCAGCAACCTTTCAACTTCGCCGAGGGCAGTGAACTACCCTATGATGGAGTTTATATGAAAAGAGAATGTCGCTGTAGAGATTGTGGAAAAATTTTCGTCAAATACGCCTACCAGAAGACTGTGCGCTGTGAAGCTTGTCGGCAAAAGAGGTCTGCAAAGACCTCGACAAATCAACAAAAAGGAAAACACATCGCTATGCTGCCACATTGGCAAAAGGCATGACCCGTCACTTGAGGTAATTTGTCGTCAAGAAATCCGGTACCTCCAATCACGATCCGATCCAGCTTGCTTTTAAGACGCCAGGCTCACCCCTCAATCTCTTGATTCATACGCAATCAAATTGCATAGAACGGTCTGATGGAATAGACTGAGGCTGCATTTTGGCATCGGTCAGGACCGGGCAATAAGCCGTAACTCTTAGACTCTTGTGGATGAACAAAGCATGACTAGATTTTCTCCGTACCAGCACCGGTAAAATAAGGGAGCCTTCATATGAATTTTGCTGATACATTCTTGGATACCGATCCTCTTTGGTATAAAGACGCCATCATTTATGAAACACATGTGAAGTGCTTTTTTGATAGCGACGGAGACGGAATTGGCGATCTTCAAGGTCTGCTGCGAAAGCTGGATTATTTAAAGGACCTCGGTATAACGGCAATATGGCTGCTGCCCTTTTATCCCTCTCCCCTTCGCGACGACGGCTACGACATCGCCGACTATTATGATGTCCACCACAATTACGGCACCCTGCGCGATTTCCGCGAGCTCTTGAAGGCGGCTCACTATCGTGGCATCCGGGTCATAACGGAACTGGTTATCAATCACACCTCAGACCAGCATCGATGGTTTCGACGGGCCAGGCGAGCAAGGCCCGGCAGCGTCTTTCGTGACTTTTATGTCTGGAGCGACACACCGGCCAGGTACCAGGATGCAAGGATCATTTTTAAAGACTTTGAGGCTTCCAACTGGAGCTGGGACCCGGTAGCGAACGCCTACTACTGGCACCGGTTTTATTCTCATCAGCCCGATCTCAATTTCGATAATCCGCAAGTGCAAAAAGAAGTCATGAAGGTGCTCGATTTCTGGTTCGGCATGGGAGTCGACGGATTGCGGCTGGATGCGGTGCCCTATTTATTCGAGCGGGAAGGGACCAACTGCGAAAACCTGCCGGAGACTCATCAGTTTCTCAAACGTCTCAGAGAGCACGTGCAAAGCAAACACCAAGGTAAAATGCTGCTGGCAGAGGCAAACCAGTGGCCGGAAGATGCAGTGGCCTATTTCGGCGAAGGCGACGAATGCCATATGTGCTTCCATTTTCCAATCATGCCACGCATCTTTATGGCACTCTGGATGGAAGATCGCTTCCCGATCCTCGACATACTCGAACAGACTCCCTCCATACCGGACAATTGCCAATGGGCAATGTTTCTTCGCAATCACGATGAGCTAACACTCGAAATGGTCAGCGATGAAGAACGCGATTACATGTACCAGGTCTATGCCAAGGATCACCATGCCCGTATAAATCTCGGCATCCGCCGTCGTCTTGCTCCGCTCATGGGCAACAATCGAAGAAAAATCGAACTGATCAATTTCCTGCTGTTTTCGCTGCCCGGCACTCCAATCGTCTACTATGGCGACGAGATGGGGATGGGGGACAATTACTATCTGGGTGATCGAGATGGAGTGCGCACCCCTATGCAGTGGAATCTGGACAGAAATGGAGGATTTTCAACAGCCAATCCTCAGAAGCTGTACTTGCCAATCATCATTGACCCAGAATACCATTTTCATGCACTAAACGTGGAGAACCAGCATGCCAATCTTTCATCCCTGCTTTGGTGGACGCGGCGCGTTATCGCTATGCGTAAGCAGTTCAAAGCATTCGGTCGAGGCAGCATCGAGTTTCCTTTTTGCGATAATCCTAAGGTACTGGCTTTTTTGAGACAGTACGAAGATGAGATTATCCTGGTGGTTGCCAACCTATCCAGGTTTTCACAGGTTGTGCACCTCGATCTGGCAAACTACGCCGGATATGTTCCAATGGAGGTGTTCAGCAGCAATAAGTTTCCGCCCATCCAAGAATCTCCCTACTTGCTGACCTTGGGATTTAACGACTATTTCTGGTTTACTCTGCATAAAGCAGATGACTCTACCCCACAGCACATCAAGCCGTTCATCGAGTTCTCCGTCAGAGCAAATTGGCAAGAGTTCCTCGAGGGCGACCACCGAGCGTCATTTCTTAAATCGGTTTTGCCCGGTTACCTGAAACAGTGCCGCTGGTTCGGCTCAAAAGCCAGAACCATTCGCCTGATTAATCTGGTTGAAGAAATTGTAATATCTCGCCGAAGAGGCATTCCGGTTGCGATCATGCTGATCATTGAGGTTCACTTCCTGGAAGGCACTCCAGAGCGCTACCTTTTGCCGGTTTCCTTCGCCGCCGGACAGGAATCTCTCACCATCCAGAAGGAATTCCCCCATGCGGTGATTGCACGCCTTCGCATCGGCGATACAGAGGGTGTTCTGTATGATGGTGTTTACCACGAAGAGTTTCGCAAAGCTTTGCTCAGGGCCGTGGCAACCAGGAAAAAAATCGCGGGTAAGCATGGTACCGTTGTGGCCTACCCTGGCCGAAAGTTCAAAAGCCTGCTGGCAGATAAAAAACTGCCGTTGTCTTCGCAGGTATTGAAGGCGGAGCAGAGCAATACCTCGATTATCTATGAAAACTCATTTTTTATAAAACTCTACCGACAGTTAGAAGAAGGAGTAAATCCCGACCTGGAAATCACCAGGTATCTCACCGAAAAACTGCGGTTTCCTCATGCTCCTCCCTTCGCCGGCATTGTTGAATATCACCGTCAAGGCACGGAATATATCGACCTGGCCCTGGCCCAGGGTTTTGTGCTCAATGCGGGAGACGCCTGGAGCTACTCTCTTGAAACCGGGATACGTTATTTTGAAAAGATCCTTTCCAAGAGCAAGTCTCAAGAAGCCCCCTCGATAAAAGGCTCACCCTTTGACAAAAGCTCACGAGGCGCGCCTCCTCAATTGAGCGAGCATATTGGAGAGTTCTACCTTGAGATGATGGGCCTTCTTGGCAGACGCACCGGAGAACTGCACATGGCCCTGGCTGCCGAAAGCGAAGAACAGGAGTTCACCCCTGAGGCTTTTTCGAAGCTTTACCAGCGATCCGTTTACCAATCCATGCGGAACACCACTCGACGGGCAATGCAGGATCTGAGAAAAACAATCGAATCGTTGCCCGATCAGGTCAAGCAGGACGCCAAATTCATACTTGATTCGGAGCGCAAAATCCTGAGCCTGTTGAGACGTATTACCGAAAATAAAATCGATGCGGTAAAAATTCGCATTCATGGAGACTATCATCTGGGCCAGGTGCTCTACACGGGCAACGATTTTATGATCATTGATTTCGAGGGGGAGCCAGCCAGGCCATTGACTGAGCGCCGGATCAAAAGATCGCCATTAAGAGACGTTACCGGAATGATCCGCTCCTTTCACTATGTCATCTGCAACGCGTTTCTGAATCAAACGGCGGTTCGCAAAGAAGACGCACAGATTCTGGAACCGTGGATAGAACCATGGTATTTGTGTGTAAGCAGGACCTTCTGGTCCGGCTACCTCGAAACCGTTAAAGAAGCTGCTTTCATTCCCCAGGATTGTGAGGCGTTGGACCTGTTACTGCATTGCTTTCTTTTGGAAAAGGCAGTGTATGAACTGGGTTACGAGCTCAACAATCGTCCGGAATGGGTTTCGATCTCCATCAAAGGGATAAAGCAAATTCTGGCATGATGAGCAACCCGGCAGATCCAATCCGCTGCTCCGGGACTGTGCCAATTCAGGCGAAGGCCGAATCGGAATCAACACGCTTGGGCAGATCCTCAGCAAAGACGGTAGGACTGACTGCGAATCAACAAATATAACTTGCTGCTCGAGAGCCTATATGCGATAGAACTTAAGCGAATCTTCATCTTGTATATTCAGTTTGGCGATTAGAGCGTGGAGGGGATTATGAAAAAGCTTTTGGCGTTTGTGCTGCTATTGCACTGCTGCTGTGCCGGTAGCCAGCCGATCTGGGCAGAATCGATCAAAATCGGAGTGATCGGACCGATATCCGGACCGCTGGCCAATGAAGGGGAGCAGATGAGGCTGGTTGTCCAGCTCCTCGCGGATGACCTGAATTCCGGTAAAGGTCTGCTTGGCAACAAAGTGGAGATCATAACCGTCGATGACCAAGGAACCACACAGAGCGGCGTTGCCGCAGCACAAGAGCTAATCGAGCAAAAGGTAGTCGCTGTAATTGGCAGTTATCCTTCATCAGTTACAGCCGCCGTCCAGGGGATTTTCGGCGATGCGAAGATCATCCAGATCACCAATGCATCGACTGCCGTGCCATTATCAGAAACAGGCATCAAAACATTCTTCCGTATCTGCCCGCGTGATGACGACCAGGCCGAAGCAGCCGTCGGGCTCATAACCGAACAGGGCTACAAGAAAGTGGCCATCTTGCGCGACAGCAGTCTCTACTCCAAGGATCTGGCCGATAATACCCGGTCGCGACTGACCGAAAGAAAGATCGCCATATCCTTTGACGACGTTCTGCCTGACAACCATGGTGATTACAAAGCAATACTAGCTCGAATACAGAAAACCAATCCGGATGTGGTCTTCTTCACCGGATACTATCCTGAAGCCGCAGGATTGCTCCGTCAGAAAAGAGAGATGCGATGGGATGTTCCGTTTATTGGCGGTGACGCTTGTGATCATCCGGATCTGGTCGATATGGCCGGGAAGAAGGCGGTGCAAGGATTTCGTTTTCTGAGCCTGCCGCGTCCGGAGAACCTGCCTTCCCCGGAAGCGAGACAATTTCGAGCGGAATTCGAACGAAAATACCGCCAGAGAGTATCCTCGATTTACGCATTATTGGCGGGGGACGCATTCAAAGTACTGATTTCAGCCATAGCGAACACCAAGTCGACAGCACCTGAGAAGTTAGCGGATTACCTCCATAAGATGGGAGAATACCAGGGATTGACCGGTTCCATCTCATTCGATGAAAAGGGCGATCGGGAGGGAGTCGTTTTTGTCGATTATCAGCTTAACGATCAAGGGAAGGCTGTTTTGCACTTCTAGCCCGGGAGACTGTGACATTATGTAGCGCAGGGCTTTAGCCCTGCTTAGACTGGCAGCCCTGAAGGGCTGCGCTACAGGAAGAGCGTATTCTCGGACAAGCTCCTAGACTCTCGCCAAATGGATCGATCGGCCTCTGACATTGGCCTGGCGCATGACGGCAAGCGAGGATTGTAAAACCAGCCAGCTGAAGAGCTCGCCCCGAAAGATAAACAATGAATACGTCCAGCCAGCCCGAAATCCACGTGAGCAAGCAAAATAAAGACGAACTGCTCATCCGTCTGCAGGGGGATTGGATTATAGGGCAGGAAATCCCTTCAGACGAGAAGATCAAGAACGCCATTGAAAGTGGGCCGGAGGTTCATAGAATCGTCTTCGATACCAGCAATCTTGCCGAATGGGACAGCAGTCTGCTGACTTTTTTGATCAAGCTGGATGAGCTGAGAGCCAGCCGGGATATCAAGGCTGATCAGGCAGGACTTCCGGATGGAGTGCGCAGACTGCTGGATCTCGCCTTTGCAGTGCCTGAAAACAAAGATGCCCGCCGCAAAACTGAGAGAGCGTCATTCCTTTATCAAGTTGGAAAAGAGACTATCAACTTTGTTAAATCGACTTCAGAGATGCTCGCTTTCATCGGCGAAGCCTTTTTCGCCCTGCTCAATTTTCTGAGGGGGAAGGCGCGATTTCGCCGTTCCGATCTTTTCTTGTTCATGCAGCAGTGTGGAGCCCAGGCGCTACCCATTGTCTCTCTCATAAGTATTTTGGTCGGCCTCATTCTGGCCTTCATTGGAGCCGTTCAGTTGGCGCTTTTTGGTGCGCAGATTTATGTCGCGACCATGGTCGGAATTGCCATGATTCGCGTAATGGGTGCAGTGATGACCGGAGTGATCATGGCCGGCCGCACCGGAGCTGCCTTTGCCGCACAGCTCGGCACCATGACCGTCAATGAGGAGATCGATGCGTTGGTCACCATGGGTGTCTCACCAATGGAATTCCTGGTATTGCCGCGCATGCTTGCCCTTTTCATCATGATGCCGTTGCTGTGCGTTTACGCGGACCTGATGGGGATTTTGGGCGGCTTGATCGTTGGAGTCTTCATGCTGGACCTCAATATGGCCGAATATATTAATCAGACCCGTGCAACTGTTCCATTGACCAATTTCTGGATCGGGTTGTTCCATAGCGCGGTTTTCGGTGTGCTGGTGGCTTTATCAGGTTGTCTCAGGGGCATGCAGTGTGGCAGGAGTGCTTCGGCGGTGGGACTGGCGGCAACTTCGGCCGTAGTGACCGCAATAATCAGCATCGTTATAGCAACCGCAATAATAACCGTAATTTGCAACGTGCTGGGTATTTAGCGGCTGATACCGGCCGGGAATCCCGCCCTACCGATAGTGACTCAGGCACACACTATGAACGACTCGCAGGCCCAAATCGAAGTTCGCGACCTGACCATGGCATACGGAAGCTTTGTGCTCCAGCGGGACCTCAGTTTCACCATCAATCGCGGGGACGTTTTCATCATCATGGGCGGCAGCGGATGCGGCAAAAGCACTCTGCTGCGGCATTTGATCGGGCTCAAATCACCTGCCAAAGGTCAGGTTTTTTATGAAGGCGTCAGCTTTTGGGAAATCGGCGCGACCCAACGTCAGCGTATCATGCACCGATTCGGTATATTGTACCAGAGCGGAGCGCTGTGGAGCTCGATGACCCTGGCAGAAAACATCGCGCTGCCCCTGGAAGAATACACCGAGCTGAATTCCAGTCAGATACGTGAGCTTGTCTCACTCAAGCTGGCCTTGGTCGGGCTGGCGGGTTTTGAAGATTACTATCCTGCGGAGATCAGCGGCGGCATGCGTAAAAGGGCGGCTCTAGCGCGAGCTATAGCGCTTGATCCCGACATTCTCTTTTTTGATGAACCCTCGGCTGGTTTGGACCCGATCAGTGCACGTCGTTTGGATGAATTGATCTTGGAGTTGCGCGAAAGTCTCGGTACCACAATCATTGTGGTCACCCATGAGCTCGCCAGCATTTTTGCCATCGGCAACAATTCAGTCTTCTTGGATGCCGACAGCAGGACCATGATCGCAAGCGGCGATCCGCATAAGTTGCTCTCGGAGTGCGAAAACGCCAAG
>Ga0209164_1003880_pt1 | contig 13801 bp, 12 predicted proteins | sample MTBNYHSulfiMetaG_FD_187458 | JGI IMG/M metagenome (GOLD analysis project Ga0209164, IMG submission 187458) | Enrichment culture microbial communities from rom New York Harbor, USA that are MTBE-degrading - MTBE-NYH (New York Harbor Sulfidogenic)... | ecosystem: Environmental > Aquatic > Marine >...
GCTAAGTGGCCTTCGGGCACCCAGTCATCTAAAGATGGAGGCATGAGAAACAAGCTATGGCGGTCAGTGTCTTTGAACCGTGGCTCCATTGTATTTTCAACCCTTTACAAAGATTTCCCCAAAAATACAGACAACTAATTGATTATATTGGTGATATTAGTAAAATCCAAACGAAGAAACAAGTGAAAAATCATGCTTCCACTCATCTTTTTAAGGAACCTTTTTGACCCGCAGCCTATGTTTCGGATATCCTCCCCTCACGGTATGTGGCACGGCAAGTCCGACAGGCTGCTAGAGGTGCGGTAAAGCATCGTAAGGAGCATAGTCAGGTCACCCAAGAATCACAAGACAAGGCACGTGGACATGTTCAACGAGCTCACGGAGACGTTGAGAATCCTCAGGGTCGAAAGGAAGAAGGAGGCCTTGAAGAAAGGCTGGAAAGAGGTGCCCGAACTGGTTTTCTGCACTGAGGCAGGAGAGCATCTGGACACAGGCAGGCTGGATGACTTCTGGATGCAACCGGACGCAACCCCCGCGCACCCGGAGACAAAAAAAGGGTTAGCCGCTACAGCTAACCCTTTGAAATTCTTGGTAGCGGGGACAGGATTCGAACCTGTGACCTTCGGGTTATGAGCCCATTTTAGACGTTTCCCACAAAATCACTTGACTTCCCAATAGTCCTATATTATTAGTGAAATCGAATTATCGCGCTCCCGAAAATTCCCTGGAAAACCCTCGAAATCACGCACCAGGGTAGCAATAGGGTAGCAAAGACGACCTTCGGGTTCGGCATCGGGCGTTTTTGAATTTACTCTTATTTTCAGATACATGAGTACACTCCAGCAAGGAGAAACAGGGCCCATTATGATGAAAAACCGCGAACGAGTCAAGCGTTTTCAAGGCGTCTACTATCGAGTTAGTGAAAACAGGCCTTATCACAAGGGCAAACCGGATATGTGCTTTGATATCTCTTACAAAGACATGAAGGGACGAAAAGTTTGGGAAAAAGTGGGGTGGACTTCAGAGGGATACACAGCCGCATACGCGTTCCAGCTCCGTGCCGAGCGTATGAGGGCCATCCGGCACGGTGACGAAGTGGTGCCGGTTCAGAAAAAGCAGGAACTGGCCTTCACTCTGGATGACGTAGAGAAGAAATACAGGGAATGGGCTGAAGTTAACAAGAAGGATTCGCTGAACGACAAAAGCAGGTACGATAATCACATCAAGCCGGAACTCGGCAAAAAGGCATTAAGGGAGATAACGCCGCTCGAAATTGAGGACCTCAAAGAGAAACTTCGAAAAAAGGGATTGAGTCCGAAAACGATCCACCTCTGTTTGGGCCTGCTCCGGGCCATTTTTAGGAAGGCGATCTCATGGAAAATGTTCTCCGGACCTCCCCCGACGAGTCAAGTGAAATTCCCGAAGCTCGACAATCGTCGCCTGAGGTTTCTTACCTATGAGGAAGCCGCCAACCTTTTAGAGGAGCTTTCAACGAGGAGTACACAGGTGCACGACCAGTCCCTTCTGTCTCTTCAATGCGGCCTCAGGTTCGGTGAGATTGCAAATCTTTCCTGGCAGGATATCGATCTTGAAAACCAGATCATCCATATCCGTTCACCCAAGAGCGGAGAAAGCCGACAGGCATTCATGACAGCTCAGGTTCTTGAGATGCTGAGAGGCCGGAACGAGCAAGCCGCTGAAGCGAAGGGATTGGTTTTCCCGGACACGAACGGAGAAAAGCAGAAGGGTGTATCCAATGCATTTGAAAGGGCAGTAGAAAAACTCAAATTGAACGAAGGCGTTGACGATCGGGTACACAAGATGGTCTTTCACTCTCTCAGACATACCTTTGCATCGTGGCTGGCCCTTCAGGGCACGCCTCTCTACGAGATCAAGGAGCTCATGGGCCACCGGGAAATAAAAATGACCGAGCGATACGCCCACCTCATCCCCGACCAGAAGCGAAAGGCGGTTATCCAGCTTTCTGCTTCATTCGAAAAGGCCTGTAGGATTGCAGACAAGGAGAAAGGGAAGGCGAAAGAATGAATTTTGTTGATCTGGACACGCTCGAAAACGAGGAACTTGAAGCGCGGTTTTCAGGCTCTTACACAGGAAAGATTATCAAAAGCCTTGGACCGGACGTTTTTCGATGCGGAATGCGGATATATCGCAAGTTGGTCTTTATCGAAGAGATGCTGCGAAACACGGTCGGCGTGTCTGAGAAGGTTCTGATTGGTTCGGGTAAGCAAATACGAAAGATCAAAGGCCTAATAACAGAGCCTGACGCTTCTTTTGAGAAGGCGGCCATGGATTTCCTGGGCAACAATTCGGCTGATCCCGAAATAGTCAAGAGGGTGGCGCAGGCTCTTTTTGATAATACGGTGAAATCGGAAGCGCTCAGAGCGGCCGGCGAACTAACGCCTGAGAGAGCGATGCAGTATGCTTGGCAGGAAAAAGAAAAATTTTCTCACCGCCCTTATGATATTCCTTTGAAGTTCCTCATCTATTTTCTTGCAAGTCACCTCAAGGCAATGACCGGTGTAAAGAATTTTTACCTCATTAACAAGTTCCTGCAGGAGCATCGTATTCCTTGTGGCCGGGAACGGAAAGATGTCAAAGATCATTTCGAACGAACTGAGAAAGACAAATTGCAGGCGATGTATAGCCTTTTCCGTCATGTCTATTTAGCTTACCGCCTCCGGCTTAATTATGCAAATCTTGACTTGGATAGGATAATCGAAACCACGGAAATGTCCGCCAGGTTAGCCATCAATCCAAGTTCATCATCACCTCCGCTAGCTTTCCTGGAGGAATTCCCTTCCCTGGAGGAAATCCTCCCCTAATTTGTTGGAAATCTCCTCTCCAACAAGCCCCGCTCATTGGGGGGTATAACCCCCATCAGCATGAACAGCTTAAACCATCTATTGCTCCCAATTCATAGAAAGTAAAATTCCTACTTAGGACGTACAGGCTAACCCGGGGCCCCTTGGGTACGGCGCAGGTGCATCGACGAGATCCCAGCCTTTCAAGGGTTGGGCCGCCAGCCTCCAGGATGGCTAGCGTGATGGCCCTCGGGCACTTTACTCCTGTGGGGGGTCCCATGTGCCGGTCCAACCCTCTGGCATGACGTCACTATGAATTCCAAATGGTAATGGTGAGCAGCAAATCCGTCAGAAAGGAGCGGAAAAAAGCGAAGATCGAAAAACCACAGAGAGGAGGAGGTTCAAGAACATGAAGAATTCGCAACAAGAATTCCTACCCCGGGAGGAACTAAGGCGTCTCGGTTTAAATCCCAAATCAATGGCGAATCTGGCCAGCCGGGGAAAAGGCCCAAAGTACTACAAGGTTGGACGGAGATGTCTCTATCGATACGAAGATTTGATTGCTTGGATCACGAGGCATCCGGTGAAGACCATGGATTGAAAGGAGAAGAGAAATGCTCAGACGGGTATATACCCTTTTTTTTCATCCGGGGGAAGTGGTTGAGGTCCGAGCCATTGGAGGACTGAGAGGGAATAGCAAGGACTGGGAGGGGCACTGTTACGGTTTAAAGGGAGTAGTAACTGGATATTTTGACAATGCCGACGATTTCCATGAGGCCGCGACGGCGCTAGACAAAGCGGGCGCTCACGGCGTATATTTCTCCCTCAATCCTTGCAAGCCCGAACTCCTGGCCCGCGCCGCGAACCGCCTGAAGGCGAATATCCCCAACACAACAGATAAGGACATCTTCTGCATCCGGTGGCTGCCAATCGATATAGATCCAGAGCGACCCACGGGGATCTCCTCCAGCGAGGAAGAGTTGAAAATGGCGGAGGCTATGGCCGCGAAGATCACAAAATGGCTGGAAGGCGAGGAAGGGTGGCCCCGAGGTGTACGGGCCTTCTCAGGAAACGGGTACCACATTCTTTACAGGCTTCCGGATCTCTCAAATACCGAAGAGAACCGAGGCCTTATTGCCAAAGCGCTCTACGCTCTTCATCACAGGTTCAGAGAGAATTCAGGCGTTAAAATCGACGTGTCGGTATCCAATCCGGCTCGGATCTGGAAGCTTTACGGCACCATGGTCCGAAAGGGAGATTCCATCCCTCAACGGCCGCATCGGAGAGCGCACCTGTTGGCAAGGGAGTTGACAAAGCTGGAGGATATCGATGTTGCAGAATAGCAAGCGCCTGGAAGAATTAGCAACCTTGGCCCCCAAGACCTGTCCCACCCCTCCTGTCCACCGGTTCACCGGCGCACCCCAGGGCGTGCGGCTTCTTGATAGGGCCAGCCCCAGGCTGATGGACCTCGATCGGTATCTATCGGATCACGGAATCAGGTATGAGAAGAGACCACATAGCAAAGACCCAACCCGAACCATGTTCATTCTCCTAGACGGGTGTCTCTTCGACGAAAACCATCGCGGGAAGGAAGCCCGCATCGAGCAATCGCCCGCATACCCCTTCCTCACCTATCATTGTTTTCACGACAGTTGCAATCACACTTGGAAGGAGGCCAGAAAGCTAATTTCGGGCGATAAAAGCTTGCGGGAATATTTGCCCTATGCCGAAGATCGGCCCTCGGGAAAAACAAAGCAGGAACAAAAAATTTCGAACATAGTGGAGCAGGGTGAGGAGCTTCTCAAAGTCAGTATTCCCTTCAACCCTAGATATGTTCTCGAAAACAAGAATGTACCTCCTCCCCATGAGGTGGATCCCCATTGGTTTTTCACCAAAAACGACAAAGGACGCATGACCTTCGTGCCAGCTAAGTTAGCCAGATACCTGGCGCTGCTCCTGGGGCCAATTTGGCACACCGAAGGAACATTCTGGCGGTATGAAGGGGGCGTCTATAGATTCTTCAGCCGGCATGAGCTCCACCAGGCCGCCGTTTTTGCGCTTGGTGCCTTGGTAAGGCCAACGCAATGTGATAACGCAATTAAGGTGCTAGAGGGTTTGGTTAACCGACATCCGAAGCAGTGGCACACGCAAGAGAAATTTATCAACTGCCTCTCCGGCATGCTGGATATTGAGACGGCAGAAATACACTCCCATGATCCAAAATACAATTCAAGGATCCAGATTCCGCGACACTTCGACTGGTCGAAGTTGGAGAAGGCCAAGCCATGGTCTGATTTCCTGGATCAGGTGCAACCCGGCCCAAAGTACGGTCCCAATGTGGAGGCTTTGCAGCGTTTCGCCGGGTACATCCTGCTGCCGGACAATCGTTTCGAGAAGGCATTATTCCTGAAGGGAGAAGGCGGCAATGGCAAGGGCGTGTTCATTGATGTTCAGGCAGCCGTCGTCGGTGAGGAATACGTGTCGGCTCTCTCTATCCATGATCTTTCGGAAAGATTCAAAACTTACCGCCTTGAAACGGCTATTCTCAATATTTCGACCGAGATGAACCCCAAAACGCCGGCCGTCGCAGAGAAGCTAAAACAAGTCATAAGCGGTGACTTGATCGGAGCTGAGCGGAAATACGGGGGTGAGTATGAGTTCCGGCCGCGGACGAAATTCATTTTCAGCCTCAACCGGAGACCGACCATCCCGGACGTGGGCTGGGCCCTAGAGCGACGTTTGATCATCGTCCCGTTTGACCAAACCTTTGACGAAAGTAAGAAAGACGTCAGGTTAAGGGAGAAACTGACGGATCCAGAAGTGTTGACTGGCGTTTTCATGTGGAACCTGACAGGACTCGAGAGGTTAATGAAAGAAGAGGGGTTCAAGTTACAGGGAATCACAAAGGAGGCCACGAATGGCTTTGCGAAGTCCCTTAACCCAACAATGCTTTTTGTGGATGAGACTCTTGAGAAAGGACCGGCTTACTCTGCCCTCGCGGAAGAGGTTTGGCAAAGGTACCAGACATGGTGCAAGGCGAGCAATCACAAAGCCCTGAGCAGAAACAATTTCTACGAGATGTTGGAAAGTCTTCCTGGCGTTAAGAGAGGCAGGCATTCTCACACAAGACGCTCCATGTTTTTTGGAATTCGGTTTTCGCCTGGATCGTTAGCACCAGACGGTGATGACTAAACCCGGCGGCGCTCCCCCATCCCCCTTTCCCATTTTCTGTGCATTTTCGAAGGGCTTTCGATGATAGGGCGAAGGGGTAGCTTCGTAAAAAGCGAAGTGATATCGGTGGGAGCGAACGCCTCGAAGGGTTCGAAGGTTTTTTTCATGAATTCTTCTCTCTTTCTCTCAGCATAAAAGAGAAAAAAAAAGAAATAAGACAAAGATGTAACAGTAGGCCCTTCGAACCCTTCGAGACCTTCGGAAGGACGTTTTAATGGGAGGTTCAGAAATGCAATACCCTTCAAGATCCCTTCGGGGACTGTGAAATCAGATATCAACAGGAGGTATAACGATGAAGGTTCGACAGATTTTTGAGCAAGTAGTGGCGGAGAACAGTGGCGTGCCCCTTGAAAGGGTCCGCGAAGTCCTGGCAAAAATTGATGAGGAGGTATTGCCGTGGCCACACCGCTATGACCGCGAGGTGGCAGCCGATGAAGCGACATTGGTCAAGGAAGGATTTAGCAATGATCCGAGGCTGCCGTTGGTTGCCGAAATGGTAAGGGCGGTTGGGAGGCAAGGCTAAGTATAGCCATGTTTTTGAATAAAATGATGGCTGTGGAGCATACTTATCCGATTTTGGAAGCGACCCAGGCCGAAAGCCTGCAGCCTAAGCGAAGACCTCAGGGGGTCACTTTTTGAAGCCAAGGGGGAGGCGGGGTGCGGCTGGGAATTCGCCCAACCTGCTGACAACTCTATTGAAATAGCGTTTTTGAATAGATTTGCAGTAATCGCCCTTGCCTCCTGTAAGCGTTGAATCTTACGGCCTTACTGCCCCTCCCCTTCCAGGGACAGGCCAATGGACCAAGGCAGGTAGGGGGAGATGGGGAAGTCTTTGTTGAAACGTAGCTTTTCACATCTAAATCTCGTGTAGAAGGATCGCATTGACTTCCCTGTCGTGAATTCCCAGATAGCGCATGGGATCGTCGGGCTGGCATGGTGCCCTGGCACCAGGGCTCTAAATTCTCAGTCAATAGGCGAAAATGCAACGTATCCATAGGCTGCAGTCCCAATATAATTGTCTTTCCCTTCGGTCGTGCCCTCGGGATTGGTGTACACACGCATGCAATCCTTGTAGCCTCCGTAAAGGTTTTCCCACTGGGTGCAAACCTTATCGCCATCAATCCAACTCTTGCCAGTGTCAGAACCTTCTGAATCACGATAGATGGCTTTGCCGTCCTTAGCGCGTTCAATCCACCATTCCTGCCCACTCTTCAGATCAAATCCACTGACAGTTTTCCCAAAAACCAAGTCCCTGATTTCCTGTCCAGTTAGCGGGCCTTGCAGGAATATTGTACTCTTGTAATACCCCCCAAGCTCCCCAGGGAAACCAGCCTTTAGGACACCATCAGCAAAAAACTTCTCAACCTCTGGATCTTTGAAAGGATGCCAGTACATTAAATCACGCAAGTCCTTATACGCTTTAATTTTGAGATAAATGTCGATCGCCTCCCGGGCCTCTTCTTTACGCCCGCGATGTGCATATATGGCCGCAAGAAAGGCTCGAACCACGCGATATTTCGGGTTCAATTTTCGAGCTTTTTCTAATCTGGTCACAGCTTCTTCAAGTTGTCCCATGGCGAAGTGACCCACCCCGCTAAGATATTCGGCTCAGAATAAACATGCGGGATCAATTCTCAGAGCCCTATTGATGTATTCAAAGGACTCATCTGGTCTGCCGGCATAAACCAAAAACCAGCCCATGTCTTGCAGAGCTCTTTGATCACTTGGATCAAGAGCACAAGCGCTTTTCTGATGGGCGACACCCTCTTCCCATTGACGTTCCTTCATCAATTCCCATGCAGCTACCCGCTGAGAAAGGGATGTCGGGTTTTTCATCGCTATACCCAAATAATGCATTTTCCGCAGATGGGATTCCTTAAAGGAAATTCCAAGCAACTTGTGCGCAACAAACACAGGCGACATCTGGTATGCTCTCGCGAGCCCAGCGTAAGCTCGACTATAGTTGGGGTCTAACTTGATAGCCTCCTCGAAAAATGAGATTGCCTCAACAATTCCTTCAGCGGAGTACATATAATAAGATCGCAAGCCCTTCAGGAAAGCGTTGTATGCCTCTACGTTCTTCGTCTCTTTTAGATAGAGTTGTTCCAGTTCACCTTCTGTTAATTTCAGTGCCAGCGAAGCGACGATCTTTTGGGTGATCCTGTCTTGGAGTGTAAAGATATCTCTGAGGCTGCCGTCATAGCGCTCCGCCCAAAGGTGGTGTTCCGTCTTGGCATCAATCAGCTGCGCATTAATACGGACTTGGTCATTGGCCTTGCGTACACTGCCTTCAAGTACGTATTGCACATCAAGTTTCTCGGCTATTTCTTTGGCTCCCATGGATTTCCCCTTAAAAGCAAACGAGGAGTTCCGGGAGATCACAAGCAGGCTGGGGATTCTTGATAGATCGGTGATTAGGTCTTCAGCCATCCCATCGCTGAAGTATTCTTGCTTGGGGTCATCGCTCATATTGACGAATGGAAGGACTGCGATAGAAGGCTTATCCGTTAGGGGGAACGCCATTCTTTCTTTTGAGGCCACTTCCGTGGGAGGAGTTCTAAAATAGAAATTCCAGATCAAGGCCGTAATGACCACCAGAGCTATAGCGACACCCCCAGCCACAATCGCCTTGCGTCGCCACCCAGGAACGGCTTCTTCCTTTTTCCTCCCCTCAGCGACCGTCACCCTTGGTTCCATCAATACGCGATAGGCCCCCACCGGCTTGGCTATGTTCTTGACCTGCTGCTCCCCGAGATACTCATATCCCAAGGGGAGCTTGCTCTCGATGTGGTCAAAGGCCGTCTTGGAAATGCAGATGCCCCCAGGGTCAGCCAAGGCTTCCAAACGCGCCGCGATGTTCACCCCGTCCCCGTAAATGCGACTTTCCTCCTCAATAACGTCTCCAAGATTGACCCCAATGCGAAACTCCATCCGACGATTCTCAGGAAGCTCGGCATTCCTGGACTTGAACTCGTTCTGGGCGGCCACCGCGCACTGCACCGCATCCACCACGCTCACAAACTCGGCCAGGATGTTGTCCCCCGGTGAGTCTATGACCCTTCCTCGGTGCTGCTGGATCAGTTCCCCCATGATTTTTCGATAGGCAGTAAGGGTCTTGACCGTCTCGACCTCATCTTCGCCCATGAGTCGGCTATACCCTGCCACGTCGGCACTGAAGACCGCCGTCAGCTTGCGCCTGAATTCATCCGGGCTCATGGGAGTACCTCACAAAAAGAAAAAGCCCCCCGAGGAGATCTGAACGAACATATCCCCAGGAGGCTTTGTATGGCCTGTAGCCTCTGGAAAGCTCACTGCATGACTCCTCCAGAAGGCCTTGGTGTTATGTTTCCATATGACCGGACAACAAGGTTGGATAAAAAAAAGATTAGCAGGTTTTCTCGGCGATGTCTATACCTTGTGTGTTTCAGAAATTATTAAATAATAAAAATTAGTTATGCTACAGTGAAAGAAATTCGACCCTCCCAGATGCAAGACTTCGCTAAGAATTGTGTCGTGGTGGGGAAGTCTAGCTTACATAACGAAGTCTCTATCCTCCCAACCTCCAAAGGTGCGCTGGTGCTCTCGCACAATAGTTGGGATATCTTGCCAATACATGAAAATTCAATAGGATCTCAGACGGTTGGCTATGTCTTAAATATATGAACCTTCAAATAGGCATAGTGGGCGCATTTGCGATCTGCGTAATCACAATATATGGGAGGTGAGTGATTGTCGAATAATTCAGTAACCTGTCAAAGTCTTCTCTTTTGAAAACGTGCAACATTCTGGGCTTGGGGAGAGGGCTAGCAAGAAAGCCGTCAAGAGAACACCGAACGGAAATGGAATTAAAGGGTAAATGGTGGGTCACTTTTTTCCAAAGGTGGTCCCCCGAGGCCATTTTTGCACAGAGGGAGCCTCGGCTGAGCGAAAAATCTGAAGAAGGCGAGGGAGAAGCGCGAAAAAGGCGGAGGCCTTGATTATACGGGGAAATACCGGTTTTGACAGATTTTGGAAGAATCGATGAAGAAGAACAGGCCCGATACAATCCGAGCAACAAGGCAGCCATCCCGGTCTCTTTCACAGGGGCCCGATTAGATTTAACGTCTCCTCCACTTGACAAAGAAATCCACCAAATAGGGTCGTCGGAACTCGCTTTGGCACTGGAGTTTTCTTTAATGAGCTTTAAAGCGGCACAGCAAAGCGATTCTCTTGAACGGCATTATCTGTCAAGCGGCAAGCGGATGATTTAGCTGGTGGGGTACGCCCTGTTGAACTATGGGACCCTGGAGCTGTGTCCTGAGGTCCGGGCAGGCATCGACGCCACTTTTTGAGAGGGGGAAATCGTCCGGTCCGTAAATGAAAACGGACGTTTTAAATAACCGCAAAACTATAGTGAAAACCATTGACTTCTTTTTCTATAATAGGCTAGAATAAATCCCCAAAAAAGGTTTTCGTTATCTACTTCGGCAGAACTCGAAAAAGAGGTCAAGAATGGGTGAGACCGTGGCATACATCCGGGTCAGCACGGATCGACAGGACGCCTTGAACCAGAGAAACGAAATTCTTAACCTCGCTAACGAGAAGGACTTGGGAAAAGTACATCTAGTAGAGGAAGTAGTTTCCGGACGGAAAAGATGGAGAGATAGGGCTTTAGGTGGGATCGTTGAGAAGATGAAGCCGAATGATGCCATTGTGGTGGCCGAACTTTCAAGGCTGGGCAGGAGTATGCTGGAAATCATGGAGATCTTGAATTTGGCTCTTGAGCGGAAAATTAGGGTGTACGCCGCCAAAGGAAAATGGGAACTCGGAGATTCACTGCAGTCGAAGATTCTTGCAATGGTTTTTGCCATGGCAGCCGAGATTGAGCGAGACCTGATTAGTCAGCGGACCAAAAACGCCTTGGCGACAAAAAAGTCACAAGGGGTCAGATTAGGCCGGCCTAAGGGACCTGGCAAATCCAAACTTGATGGTCATCGAGAAGACATCATTGAATACCTGAGTCTTGGAGTGACTAAGAAGAGAGTCGCAGAAAGATTTGGAACTACTCCGTTGAATCTTAGGATTTGGTTAAAAAAAAGGGGCATTGTGATTGAAAGCAAAGGACCGGAGGCTATCAAAGGATAAACCCACGCTTGTCACAAATCCAAAACTCGAAAGCTACGACGGGTGGGCGGTGAGCTTTCCGTAACTCTGTAGCGCCCGCTTGAAGGCGAGGTACAGGGCTGGAGGATCCCCCTTGAAGAAAAACATTCCGTAAAGGAGGATGCGGGAGAGACCGTCCAGGAAGGCATACAGGGCCTACGCATTTTGCCCGGGGGCATCCCGGGTCCCTAGATCATATCGGCTTGCCAGAGGTCGTTGATGTAGTCGGCCTCAGAGTGGTCTAGGCCACCGACCCGTCAGAGTATGTTTTCGCTTGAACAAGCCACTTTCCCAGACCGGCCTATGGAGAGTGGATATAGTCCTGCCAGCTGCGTGTTCTCCATGATGGTGATGATGCGCTCGATGGATCCGTCGGGCACCTGAAGCCTGAGCTTGAAAGTCTTGTCGCTGAATTTTTTGGGGAAGGGCCGAGTGCCTCGAATCCGCCGTTGGCACATAGCCTGAGCCAGAGGAGGATTGTCTCGGCTCTGACAATGGCCGCTTCTCCGGATTGGAGGATCCAGTTTTTGCCCGCCAGTTGTTCAAAGAGGAGGCGAGCTTTTCCTCGGGGTGGGTCCAATGTCAGGCAGCCGCTGATGACCTGATACACCTCGGGCGGTCCTGTCCTCATGGTGCGTCCGCAGCAAAAGCAAAGCCATCGGTGTCTCCAGACACGAACGGAGTTCAACGAAAACTTCCTCATGGTCTTCACCCGCCGTTGATACCTGTTATGGGCGTGAAATGACCCCGTGCGGCTGAAGCACTTGTCTCACACACACGGCCTCTTCGGAGCATAGCTGTAGCTACCCCGGTGCCGGAAGAATCAGGGAATTTCAAGAGAGAAGAAAGAGGTGTCTACAGGGAAGAGAACCTGGGGCGGGATACCATAAAAGCTCCTGCGTACAGGACATAATCACTTGACGCCCATTGGCCAACCGAGGACATCGACCGAATCTCCGCCGTCCTTATCACGACGGAGGTCCAATCTTCATATGGTCTTCCTGTGGAATGAGGAAAGTGGAAACTGGATAAATCCCGAGAGAATTTTGTGGGAGATCTCTGGCTAATTCGGGGCCTTACGTTAGCATAAATCACCGTTGAATTCCAGCCTCAAGAAAGGGCGTTTGGTTTTCATAGAAAGGCAAGACTAGAAAATCCCCGATGGGAGTCACAGCCCCCCCTAGGTTTATTTATCACGGTGTAATTTCCCCCCAAATCAGCCAATTGCGATATTTCCCAAACCATTTCTCTGGCCGACCGGTTGACTCAAGTCCGACCGGGCCGTAGAAAAGTAGCCTGCTCATATTTCAAATTGGATCAGACCTTACAATTTTTCAGGTTACACGAAATCAAGCCTGAGGAGCCCCGACTTCTTTTCATCGTCGAGCTTAATAAACCTATTTACGGGAAGCTCGTCGAGATCAACATCCGTCCTATGCAGGAGGTCGGGAAGAGTCGGCGTGAGCTGCTATCGACCGGTCCGCCCTGAAGCGCCTTCCTGCATCCGCTTATGATTTCGTTGAATGGAAGAAGGCTCGTGTGAACATCGACTATGACTTTCCCCCACTCGTATTATTACCGTACTATCAAACGGGGTGCTCAAACAGCCCCATGCGCGAGCAGGTTGTCTCGACTTCACCCCGAGCCGCCTCCAAGAGAGCCTTCACGATCAAGGTCTTTTCTTTTGGAAGAGTAGAATTTATCCTGAAGAACGGCCTCGATCAGTAGGATTTGTCACCCGAGGAACTCCGAACCCCATGCTCCTCCTTCCCACAGAAACGTCGGAGGCAAAGGCCGCTATCTTGAGACAGAGAGGAGGACGCATTTATGCTGATCGAATAGATCATCGCTAAGCTCAACGGCACTAACCTTCACGTCATGGCCCAAGCCCTGCGAGAACGGCTCCGGCAGCCGGAAATCTCTGAACCGCTTTCGAGGGGCGCTTCTCTCTTCTAGTGAATCGGAAGTTGACCCATCGTGACAACAAGCGAATGACCCGGCTGCTTGAAAAACGTAAAATGGTTGACTCAACCCGCCGTGCCTGAAGGGAAAATCCCGCATTCAGGCGGAACAACGGGATTAGGGAGGGAGGATCAAGGGGAGACAAATTTCGACAATGCAAGAAAAAGTTAGCTTTTCACCTATGATTATGGCATGTTATTGGTCAAATTCATTGTCGGACAGTGGATAGCCCATTGAAGGAATGCTACTGATTTTTTATCATCATTTTGATCGGTTATTCCCCTCTTGACGGGCTACGCTCAAGGGGGTTGGTGAGCGTCCACCTACGTAATGTCACGGTACGACAGGTCAACGTTGGCATAACCAGCTGTTTGAGGGTTGGTGAGCGTCCACCTACGTAATGTCACGGTACCATATTTTACATTTCCTTTATGCATCATAGCTGGGTTGGTGAGCGTCCACCTACGTAATGTCACGGTACCTAAAATACTTTTGTTCTTCCTCCGGGCTGACGAAGGGTTGGTGAGCGTCCACCTACGTAATGTCACGGTACTTCCTCAAAGTTGAACGCATAGGGATTTGTGGATGAAGATCTTGGAGCGAAGAAATTCGCTTTGTGCCACTGGCGTACAATTTGTCATGCT